>OATQ01000263.1_pt1 | contig 31778 bp, 29 predicted proteins | sample 1495061 | NCBI WGS metagenome assembly OATQ01 (sample SAMEA2579979, study PRJEB22360) | human gut metagenome
AAGGCAAGGGACTTTGACTCCCTCATGCGTTGGTTCGAATCCAGCTACCCCAGTTATACTTTGCCGGCGTGGCGGAATTGGCAGACGCGCTGGACTCAAAATCCAGTGTCCGCAAGGACGTGCCGGTTCGACCCCGGCCGCCGGTATAAGTTACACTCCATGAGGAGTGTTTTTTTGTATATAGGAGTTATTTTTTATGTCTGATAAATTTCAGCTTCTTTTAAAACAAATTCGTTTTCCTAAGGATCATAAAACTTATAATGAAATTAAAGATGGTTCTATTCACTCTGTAAAATTATCAAAATCAAAACGTCGTTGGTTTTTTGTTTTTACTTTTCAAAATGTTCTGTCAAGTGAGGGGTTTAACCTTTTTAATTCGTTACTTCAGTCTACTTTTAATTCCCTTGGTGCAGAAGTTTCTTATGAGTTTATTTTGGAGTCATCGTCTTGTGATAATGACTTACTATCTTTCTATTTTTCATATGCTTTAGAGTCTTTAAAGGTTTCACATTTTTCCCTTTATTCTTTATTCTCCAATCTCAATGTTGAATTTTTTAATGAAGAAATTCTCGTTAAAGCTCCATCTCATATTTTTAGAGAGAATGTTCAGGATAGATTTATTTTTTTAGTTTCTAATGTTCTTTCAAATGTTGGATTGTCTGATGTTAAAGTTTCCGTTATTGAAGATAAAGATGTATCTTCTTCTTTCGAAACGGCTTATGAAACAAATAAAGTTTCCTTGCAAGAGCAAGCTGAATCTCAAGCCAAACAAGTTCTTCAATCTATTGTTGAAAGTGAACCAGTATCAACTTCTCGACTTGAGCAGAGTCCAAGATATACCGAGAAACAAAGCCAACGTCAGGCAAGCTTTGATAAGGCTGAGATAACCCCGATGATTGATGTTAATTCTGAAGAAAACAGAATTGTCTTTGAGGGATATATCTTTGATGTTGAACAACGTGAAACGAAGACAGGACGTATTATCATTAATTTTAAAGTAACTGATTATACTTCAAGTTTTGCGATGCAACGTTGGGCGAAGGATAGTGAAGAGCTCGCTAAGTTCGATATGATTAAAAAGGGAAACTGGGTGAGGGTTCGCGGACGTATTGAGAATAATCCTTATACACATAGTTTGACGATGAATGTACAAGATATTAAGGAGATTTCTCATACACCTCGTAAGGATTTGATGCCTGAGGGACAAAAGCGTGTTGAATTCCATGCTCATACCAATATGTCAACTATGGATGCGATGCCTACTGTTGAGGAGCTTATTGATACAGCGGCCTCTTGGGGGCATCCAGCAGTTGCTATAACTGACCATGCCAATGTTCAGAGTTTTCCTCATGGTTACCATAGGGCTAAAAAAGCAGGGATTAAAGCTATTTTTGGTCTTGAAGCTAATCTTGTTGAGGATAAGGTTCCTATTGTTTATAATTCTGAGGAATTGGAATTAAAAGAAGCAACATATGTTGTTTTTGACGTTGAAACGACGGGCTTGTCTGCTGTTCATAATGATTTGATTCAGATTGCGGCATCAAAAATGCATAAAGGTAATATTATTGAGCAATTTGATGAATTTATCGATCCAGGTTACCCCTTGTCTGCGTTTACTACTGAATTGACTGGTATTACAGATAATCATGTTAAAGGTGCCAAACCTTTGTTACAAGTATTACAGGAGTTTCAAGATTTTTGTCAGGGAACGGTGCTAGTAGCCCACAATGCGACCTTTGACGTTGGGTTTATGAATGCCAATTATGAAAGAAATCAATTACCAACAATTTCACAACCGGTTATTGATACTTTGGAATTTGCTAGAAATCTTTATCCTGAGTATAAGCGTCATGGTTTGGGACCTTTGACCAAGCGTTTTGGTGTAGCTTTGGATCACCACCATATGGCCAATTATGATGCGGAAGCTACGGGTCGTTTGTTGTTTATTTTCATTAAAGATGTATTTGATAAGCATGGTTTGACTAATCTGGAACAGTTGAACACGGAGTTGGTTTCTGAGGATTCGTATAAAAAGTCTCGTGTCAAACATGCGACGCTCTATGTTCAGAATCAAACTGGTTTGAAGAATATCTTTAAATTGGTCAGCCTATCAAATGTATCATATTTTGAGGGAGTAGCCCGTATTCCTCGTACGGTTTTAGATGAGTATCGTGAAGGAATCATTGTAGGTTCTGCTTGTGCGGACGGTGAGGTTTTTGATACGCTCTTGTCTCATGGTATTGAAAAGGCAGTTGAAGTTGCTAAATATTATGACTTTATTGAAGTTATGCCACCGGCAATTTATGCGCCATTGATTGCAAAGGATTTAATTAAGGATGAGACAACTGTAGAACAGCTGATTCGGGATTTGATAGAGGTTGCTAATCGTCTTGACAAGCCTGTACTTGCTACCGGAAATGTACATTATATCAATCCTGAGGATGCCATTTATCGTGAAATCATTGTTCGTGCTTTGGGACAAGGAGCCATGATTAATAGGCCGATTGGTAAGGGAGAAAATGCTAAACCGGCTCCTTTACCCGAAGCACATTTTAGAACAACCAACGAGATGCTAGATGACTTTGCCTTCTTGGGGAAAGAGTTGGCCTATGAGCTTGTAGTAACGAATACGCAGGCTATGGCTGACCAAATTGAAGAGGTCGAGGTTGTCAAAAAAGACTTGTACACGCCTTTTATTGATCGTGCGGAGGAGCAAGTTGCTGAGATGACTTATGCTAAAGCATTTGAGCTATACGGTAATCCTCTACCTGATATTATTGACCTACGGATTGAGAAAGAATTGTCTTCAATTCTTGGTAATGGCTTTGCCGTAATCTATCTGGCTTCGCAGATGTTGGTTAACCGTTCAAATGAACGTGGTTACTTGGTTGGCTCTCGAGGATCTGTTGGCTCTAGTTTTGTTGCGACAATGATTGGAATTACTGAGGTAAATCCTATGCCTCCTCATTATTTATGTCCTAAATGTCAACATTCTGAGTTCATCGCAGATGGTTCTTATGGTTCTGGTTTTGATTTGCCTGATAAGAAGTGTTCAGAATGTGGAACCGAGTATAAGAAAGATGGTCAAGATATTCCTTTCGAAACCTTCCTAGGGTTTGATGGGGACAAGGTTCCTGATATTGATTTGAACTTCTCAGGAGATGATCAGCCGTCAGCCCACTTAGATGTTCGAGATATTTTCGGTGAGCAATATGCCTTTCGGGCTGGAACAGTAGGTACTGTTGCAGATAGGACGGCTTATGGTTTTGTCAAGGGTTATGAGCGTGATTACAATAAGTTTTACCGTGATGCCGAGGTCGATCGTTTGGCCATGGGAGCTGCTGGGGTTAAGCGAAGTACAGGTCAACACCCAGGTGGTATCGTTGTTATTCCAAATTATATGGATGTTTATGATTTTACCCCTGTCCAATATCCGGCCGATGATGTGACTGCTGCTTGGCAAACGACTCACTTTAACTTCCACGATATTGATGAGAACGTGTTGAAGCTTGATATTCTGGGACATGATGATCCGACGATGATTCGTAAGTTGCAGGATTTATCGGGAATTGATCCCAAAGATATTCGAGCAGATGATCCGGATGTAATGAAGCTTTTTTCAGGTACCGATATTTTAGGTGTAACACCTGAACAGATTGGGACACCAACGGGAATGTTGGGAATCCCTGAGTTTGGGACTAACTTTGTTCGTGGTATGGTCGATGAGACGCATCCGACGACCTTTGCGGAACTCTTACAGTTATCTGGTTTGTCTCATGGTACAGACGTTTGGTTGGGTAATGCACAAGATTTGATCAAGGAAGGTATTGCCACTCTGAAAACCGTTATTGGTTGTCGTGACGATATCATGGTATACCTAATGCATGCGGGATTAGATCCTAAGATGGCCTTCACCATTATGGAACGTGTGCGTAAGGGAATGTGGTTGAAGATTTCTGAAGAAGAGCGAAATGGCTATATTCAAGCCATGCGTGAAAATAATGTTCCAGACTGGTATATTGAATCTTGTGGAAAAATCAAGTACATGTTCCCGAAAGCCCATGCGGCAGCCTACGTTATGATGGCCCTGCGTGTCGCTTATTTCAAAGTACACCATCCTATTTATTACTATTGTGCCTACTTTTCTATCCGTGCCAAAGCTTTTGAACTTAAGACTATGTCTGCAGGGCTTGATGCTGTTAAAGCGAGAATGGAAGATATCAAAGAAAAGCGTCAACGAAATGAAGCGACTAATGTGGAAATTGATTTGTTTACGACCCTTGAAATTGTCAATGAAATGTTAGAACGTGGCTTTACCTTTGGTCAGTTAGATCTTTACAAAAGTCAGGCAACTGAATTTCTGATTGAGGGAGATACCTTGATTCCACCGTTTATTGCACTTGAAGGTTTGGGCGAGAACGTTGCCAAACAGGTAGTTGCTGCACGTGAGGAAGGAGAATTCCTTTCTAAAACAGAATTGCGTAAACGAGGAGGTCTTTCATCCACTTTGGTTGAAAAGCTAGATGAAATGGGAATCCTAGGCAATATGCCAGAAGATAATCAGTTAAGTCTTTTTGATGATTTCTTTTAGGAGCTAAAAGAAGTCGTGCATAAACTTGAGAGGATGGAGTTAGTCTCTGTTCTCTTTTTTATTTTTCTTGCCAACTGTAGTGGGTAAGGCAAGGTTAAAGCTGTGAGGAAACTTTTTTCTTGGTCTTATGGTATACTGTTAAAAAATTATAGTTTTAGGGAGTTGATTATGGTTTTACCACATTTTAAAGAAAATCTTGAAAAATATGCTAAATTATTGGTTGCCAATGGGATTAATGTACAACCTGGTCATACGGTGGCCTTGAGTATAGATGTAGAGCAAGCAGAGCTAGCTCATCTTTTAGTTAAAGAGGCCTATGCTCTAGGAGCAGCTGAGGTAATTGTTCAATGGTCGGATGATATCATTAATCGAGAACGATTTTTGCATGCTGGTATGGACCGAATTGAAGAGGTTCCTGCCTATAAAAAAGCTGAGATGGAATATTTGCTAGACAAGAAGGCAAGTCGCTTAGGGGTCCGTTCATCAGATCCAGGTGCCCTTAATGGTGTAGCTCCTGAACGTCTATCTGCTCATGCTAAGGCTACTGGGGTGGCCTTTAAACCTATGCAGGTGGCAACTCAGTCTAATAAGGTTAGTTGGACTGTAGCTGCTGCAGCTGGTAAGGAATGGGCTAAGAAGGTCTTTCCTGATGCTTCGAGTGATGAGGAAGCTGTAGATTTACTTTGGGACCAAATTTTCAAGACCTGTCGTGTTTATGAAGAGAATCCTGTTGGTGCCTGGAAGGAACATGCTGATTGTTTAGATGCTAAAGCACGCCTACTCAATGAGGCACAATTCTCAGCCTTGCATTACCAAGCACCTGGAACAGATTTGACTCTAGGATTGCCTAAAAATCACGTTTGGGAATCTGCAAGGGCAATTAATGCACAGGGTGAAGGCTTCCTACCTAATATGCCAACCGAAGAAGTCTTTACGGCACCAGATTTTCGTCGTGCAGATGGCTATGTCTCAAGTACAAAGCCTCTAAGTTACAATGGCAATATTATTGAGGGAATCAAGGTAACCTTCAAAGACGGTGAAATTGTAGATATCACAGCGGACCAGGGCAATGAAGTGATGAAGAATCTCGTCTTCAACAATAATGGAGCGCGTGCTCTAGGTGAATGTGCCTTGGTACCAGATCCAAGTCCTATTTCACAGTCTGGTATTACCTTCTTTAATACCCTTTTTGATGAAAATGCCTCCAACCATCTAGCTATTGGAGCAGCCTATGCTACCAGTGTTGAGGGAGGAGCAGACATGACAGAAGAGGAGCTTAAGGAATCTGGTCTTAACCGTTCAGATGTACACGTAGATTTTATGATTGGTTCAAATCAAATGGATATTGATGGTATCCGTCAAGATGGTAGTCGTGTACCAATCTTCCGAAATGGTGATTGGGTAATTTAAGTAAGAAGGAGGAATTCTTATGATTGGAAGTATGATAGTTGGTTTTCTAATTGGTCTTATTGCCTCTGCTATTTCAAACCGAGGTGAGCGAATGGGCTGTATTGGTAAGACATTTTTAGGATGGCTTGGCGCTTTTGTTGGGCAACTTCTTTTTGGAAATTGGGGACCGATGCTAGCAGGCACCGCTATTGTTCCTTCAGTATTAGGTGCGGTGATTTTATTGGCTCTTTTTTGGAATCGTAATAGTTAGTAAATGAAAGAGTTCTGAGGTGTTGGTTAGATATCTAAGAACTCTTTTTCTTATTTCTTCTTTTTCATATACCACTTTTAGAAAAACTGTGGTAGAGTAATAAATACAGCATCTATTTGGAAAGGACTATAAATGAGCGACTTAGATAAAAACATGGCTGTCAAGAGTATGGTTGTTATGCGTAAGGCTTTTCGTACCATTGATGCCAAGGTCTCTGAGACTTTTAAAGAATTTGATTTAACACCAACCCAATTTGGAGTTATGGATGTGTTAAATGCCAAGGGACGTATGAAGATTGGTGAATTAATTGATTGCATGCTTGCCACTTCTGGTAATATGACTGTTGTCATAAAAAATATGGAGAAAAAGGGCTGGTTGAGTCGACAAGCTTGTCCAACGGATAAGCGAGCTTTCGAGGTTGATTTGACAGATGAGGGCCGTCGAATCATTCAAGCAGCAATTCCACCGCATCAACGAGCAATTGAGGAGACTTTTTCCGTTTTGACTTCTGAAGAACAAACACAGCTGGTGGAGCTCCTGAAAAAATTTAAGAATGTCTGAACATATTTATTTGTGTTTTAAATATTACAATCTTAGTTTGATTAAAGTTTGAGAGTGTATCTTTAAGATAGCTGCTATTAGATATGCTCACTAGTTTATGTTTTATGGATTCCTGAAGCTTCTGGTTTCGGGGATTTTTTATGCGATTATAGCAAAAAAAGACACCCTTAGGTGTCCTCAAATTATGAAGGCGGTAGACGGATTTGAACCGACGATCAAGCTTTTGCAGAGCCGTGCCTTACCACTTGGCTATACCGCCATAACAAATACCATTCTATCGAAAAAAGAATGATTCGTCAAGTCTCTTTTATCAAATAGGCGATTGGACTATTAAAGCTACGTATATTCAAAAAAAGAGGCTGAAATTTAGTCAACCTCTTTATAGTAATTATAACTGTTGCAGACAGATTACTAACACGTAAGTTTTGATTATTGTCTAATCAAGTAATCAAATGCACCAATAGCTGCTGTAGCGCCAGATCCCATGGAGATAATGATTTGCTTGTAGGCGCTATCAGTACAGTCACCTGCAGCAAAAATGCCAGGGATGTTTGTTGAACCAAATTTATCAACGACAATTTCTTGGCGTTCATTGAGTTCAATGCCACTATCTTTGAGCCAAGCAGTACTTGGTACAAGACCAATTTGAACAAAGACACCTTCAAGATCAAGATGTTTTTCTTCATTTGTATCACGCTCAACATAATTCAAACCAGTCACATGATCTTGACCAACGATTTCTTTGGTTGCAACATTTTTAAGAATGGTTAGATTATCAGTTTTAGCAGCACGTTCTTGTAAAACTTGGTCTGCCTTTAGTTCAGGTAAGAACTCTAAGACCGTAACGTGTTTAGTAATACCCGCTAAATCCAAAGCGGCTTCCAAACCTGAGTTACCACCACCGATAACAGCAACATCTTTTCCTTCAAATAGAGGACCATCGCAGTGTGGACAGTAAGTAACCCCTTTGTTACGGAATTCATCTTCACCAGGAACATTGATATTACGCCATTTGGCTCCTAGGGCTAGAATAGCAGTTTTAGCCTGTAGAACAGCACCATTAGCTAGTGTGACTTCAATGAGTTCTTTCTTCTCAATACCAGTAGCTAATTGACTTTTGATGATATCAACATTGTAAGATTTCGTATGCTCTTCAACTTGGGCCATTAACTTAGGACCTTCTGTATATAGCGTACCAATCATGTTTTCAATACCGACTGTCTCAATAACTTGTCCACCAAAGGTTTCTGCTAAAAGACCAGTTTTTAGTCCTTTGCGGGCAGCATAAATCGCAGCACTGTTTCCAGCAGGACCCCCACCAATGACCAAGACATCATAGACCCCTTTATCGGCAAAAGCATCAGCATCAAGTGGACCATCCAATTTTTCTACAAGCTGTTCAATGGTTGCACGACCAGATGTAAATTCTTCTTGGTCTTTGTAAACTGTAGGAACAGACATGATACCTTTGGCTTTGACTTCATCTTGATACATACCACCTTCAATCATAGTGTGGGTGATATTTGGGTTCAAAACAGCCATTATATTAAAGGCTTGAACGACGTCTGGACAATTATGGCATGTTAGTGAAACATAAGTTTCAAGATTGATAGTTTTGTCAATCTTTTTGATGCGTTCAATAATATCCTCATCAACTTTTGGTGGACGACCAGAAACTTGCAAAAGAGCTAAAATGAAAGACGTAAATTCGTGCCCCATCGGTAGGCCAGAGAAAATAACACGACTTTTTTGCCCTTTCTGTGCAATACCAAAACTAGGTTGACGTTTTAAATGTGTTGATTCAAGACTAATGCGGTCAGACATAGCGACAATCTCATCTAGAAATTCTTTTACTTTTCGAGAATTATCGTCATCTCCCAAATCGGTTTGTAATACAATATCAGATTCTAGTAAATTTAAATATTGTGCTAATTGAGCCTTGATTTCTTTATCTAAGACCATGGATACGATACCCCCTGGTTGTTAAATTTTACCTACAAGATCCAAGCTAGGAGTCAATGTTTCAGCTCCTTCTTTCCATTTGGCTGGACAAACTTCACCTGGATGTTGGCGAATGTATTGAGCAGCACGAACTTTATCAATAAGAGTGCTTGCATCGCGTCCGATACCATCAGCGTTAATTTCCATCATTTGGATAACGCCATCTGGATCAACGATGAATGTTCCACGTTGTGCAAGACCATCTTGACCAAGAACATCAAAACCTTGAGAGATGAGATGTGAAGGATCTCCAATCATAGGATAAGTGATAGTTCCAACCACATCTGAGTCATCATGCCAAGCTTTGTGAACAAAGTGAGTATCTGTAGAGACAGAGTAAACCTCTACATCAAGAGATTTAAGTGTTTCATATTGCTCTTGAAGGTCACCGAGTTCAGTTGGGCAAACAAATGAAAAATCTGCAGGATAGAAGCAGAAAACAGCCCATTTTCCTTTAACATCTTCATCTGTAACAGTGATGAATTCTCCATTGTGATAAGCTTGTGCTGAGAATTCAATAATTTCTTTTCCGACTAATGACAAAATAATGTCCTCCTCTATTTTTGATAGCCTAATTATAAACGAAATATTTTCGAATCTCAAAGGAAACGATTACCTTTTATAAGGAGGGGATGCTCTTCTAATGGATAGCCTGATTTTATAGCTTGTCAAATGTTACTTTTTTTGATAAACTACTATAGTTGCGTAAAGTAACAAATACTCATTCTAAGCCGATTGTGGTCTTGTTGCCGTAGGGTGGGACTGCAAGTCTAAAGCTTAGAAGAGGAAAAAACAATTTTTAAGGAGAAATACTCATGGCAGTAATTTCAATGAAACAACTTCTTGAGGCTGGTGTTCACTTCGGTCACCAAACTCGTCGCTGGAATCCTAAGATGGCTAAATACATCTTTACAGAACGTAACGGAATCCACGTTATCGACTTGCAACAAACTGTAAAAATGGCTGATACAGCTTACGAGTTTGTTCGTGAAGCAGCAGCTAACGATGCAGTAATCTTGTTCGTTGGTACTAAAAAACAAGCAGCTGAAGCAGTCGCTGAAGAAGCTACTCGTGCTGGTCAATACTACATCAACCACCGTTGGTTGGGTGGTACTCTTACAAACTGGGATACTATCCAAAAACGTATCGCTCGTTTGAAAGAAATCAAACAAATGGAAGCTGATGGAACTTTCGAAGTTCTTCCTAAGAAAGAAGTTGCACTTCTTAACAAACAACGTGCACGTCTTGAAAAATTCTTGGGTGGTATCGAAGATATGCCTCGTATTCCAGATGTAATCTACATCGTTGACCCACACAAAGAACAAATCGCTGTTAAAGAAGCTAAAAAACTTGGTATTCCAGTTGTAGCGATGGTTGATACAAACGCTGATCCAGATGAGATTGATGTAATCATCCCAGCTAACGATGACGCTATCCGTGCCGTTAAATTGATCACTTCTAAAATGGCTGATGCTATCATCGAAGGTAACCAAGGTGAAGATGCTTCTGCAGACTTCCAAGAAGCAGCTGCAGCTGATTCAATTGAAGAAATCGTTGAAGTTGTCGAAGGTGACAACAACTAATCTTTAAGATTAGTTAGGGCTCGATGCCCACTAAAAATAAGACAAACACCTAAGGGGCGGGGCTCAGCCCTGCCCCTTAGTTTGATAAAATAAATTTGGAGAAAACACAAAATGGCAGAAATTACAGCTAAACTTGTTAAAGAATTGCGCGAAAAATCTGGTGCTGGTGTCATGGACGCTAAAAAAGCATTGGTTGAAGTTGATGGTGATATCGAAAAAGCGATTGAATTGCTTCGTGAAAAAGGTATGGCTAAAGCAGCTAAGAAAGCTGACCGTGTTGCCGCTGAAGGATTGACTGGTGTTTATGTTCACGGTAATGTTGCAGCAGTTGTTGAAGTTAACGCTGAAACTGATTTCGTTGCGAAAAATGCTCAATTCGTTGAATTGGTAAACGAAACAGCTAAAGTAATCGCTGAGGGTAAACCAGCAAACAACGAAGAAGCACTTGCTTTAACTATGCCTTCAGGTGAAACTCTTGAAGCTGCATACGTATCTGCAACAGCTACTATCGGTGAAAAAATTTCATTCCGTCGTTTTGCTTTGCTTGAAAAAACAGATGCACAACACTTCGGAGCTTACCAACACAACGGTGGACGTATCGGTGTTGTTACAGTTCTTGAAGGTGGAGATGAAGCTCTTGCTAAACAAATCTCAATGCATATCGCTGCAATGAAACCAACTGTTCTTTCATACACTGAATTGGATGAACAATTTGTTAAAGATGAATTGGCACAACTTAACCACACAATCGATCAAGATAATGAAAGCCGTGCAATGGTTAACAAACCAGCTCTTCCACACCTTAAATTTGGTTCTAAAGCTCAATTGACTGATGCTGTTCTTGCTCAAGCTGAAGAAGATATCAAAGCTGAGTTGGCTGCTGAAGGTAAACCAGAAAAAATCTGGGATAAAATCATCCCAGGTAAAATGGACCGCTTCTTGCTTGACAACACTAAAGTTGACCAAGCTTACACTCTTCTTGCTCAAGTTTACATCATGGACGACAGCAAAACGGTTGAAGCTTACCTTGAATCAGTAAATGCTTCAGTAGTAGAATTTGTTCGCTTTGAAGTTGGTGAAGGTATCGAAAAAGCATCTAACGACTTTGAATCAGAAGTTGCAGCTACAATGGCAGCAGCCCTTAACAACTAATTCTAGTTGCTAGATAAAAAGAAAAGAAGTTACGTAATCGTAGCTTCTTTTTTGTCGTAAATAGAAAACGTTTGAGTATTCCCCAGACGTAAAAAATATTAATGAGCGAAGGTATTGACACCAAGGAGAAGAGAAAGCGTCCCCATGATAATACCTGCAAGGATAACTCCAAGCATAACAGCTAAAACGCTGCGTTTAAAGTCCCAATCTAGGATGGATGCTGCAAGCGTACCTGTCCAAGCGCCTGTTCCTGGAAGTGGGATACCCACAAAGAGTAAGAGGGCCCAGAAGATACCTTTGTCTCCAGCGGCTTTTTCAAGCTTTTGCCCCCCACTGTGGCCTTTTTTAAGACACCAGGTAAAGAAGCCACCAATAAGAGGTTTGTCAGCACCCCACTCGAGAACACGGCGGGCGAAGAAGAAAATAATTGGAACTGGAAGCATATTCCCGATAACACAAAGAATGAGGGCTTGCCACCAAGGAATACCTGAGGCAATAGCGACAGGTACGGCTCCACGGAGCTCAACAAGGGGAATCATAGAGATTAAAAATGCAATGATGTATTTCATGAATAACCTTTCATAGGGAAATAAAATTAGTGAGAAGTCTCAGGTGAAGTGAGTATTTCTCGATAGTGGTAAGAGGAATATTACCATGGTATAAAGTGAAAGGCTCTTGTTCGGATGAGGATTAGCTTCTTCGATTGTTCAAGTTGTTTCAGCAGAATACCTAGGTTGCCTTTTCATTTTGTCTTATTTATTGTATCTTATATAACTTCTAATGACAACTTTAAAAAGCTTTTTGAGACTATAGTTTCCCATGTGCTGACATTTTTGGTATAATAATAGTCAGTTATAGTCAAATTAGACTGGAGGAATTAAGATGGCAAGAAATACATCAGACAGTATAGAAGAATATATTAAAGAATTGCTGGGCCAGTCTGGGATTGCTGAGATTCAACGTTCGAATTTAGCAGATACTTTTCAAGTTGTACCGAGTCAGATTAACTATGTTATTAAGACACGTTTTACAGAGAGTCGTGGTTATATTGTTGAGAGTAAGCGTGGTGGTGGCGGTTATATTCGTATCGTCAAGGTCAGATTTTCTGATAAACATCACAGAATCAATGCTCTACTTCAAAACTTAGCAGATCAGCTCAGCGAACAGGTTTTTACGGATTTGATTCAGTTGCTATTTGATGAAAAAATTATCACAGAACGTGAGGGAAATTTGATTTTAGCAACTGCTAGTGATGATATTCTCGGTGAGGACGCTGCTACAATTCGTTCGCGTATCTTACGCTCGCTTTTACTTAGATTGGATAGAAAAGGAAATTAGATGACGACATATTCAAGAAAAATGCAAGCCATTTTCCATCGTGCTCAGCTTGAAGCAGAGCGCTTTGGTAGTCCTTTTCTGGAGACTTGGCATGTGCTTCTAGCTATGCTTGAAGTTCCAGGAACTGTAGCCTACCTAACATTTACTGATTTTGAAGACCGTATTCGTGCGGAAGAAATTGAGACGGCTGCTGTCTTGGCTTTGGAGAAGAGTCCAACAGAGTTGTCCAAATCAGATATTATTGATTTACGTGCACAGTCACATGCTTTAGAGGCTATGCTGCAAGAGGCAGAGGGAATTGCTAAGGTGACTGGTGCCGTTGAGGTGGGTTCTGAACATGTTTTGATGGCTTTTTTACTCCATAAGGATTTGATGGTTTGCCGTCTCCTTGAAGTTGCTGGTTTTCAATATAAGGATGACAGTGACAAGCCTCGTATTATTGATTTGCGACGTTCTTTGGAGCGTTATGCAGGTCTTAGTAAGCAAGATTTAAAGGCGATTCATGACCTGCGTAAGCCTAAAAAAGCAAAAGCATCTGGAAATTTTGCTAATATGATGCAGCCTCCTCAATCTTCTACTGGGGAACTGTCAGATTATACAAAAGATCTGACTGCAGTAGCAGAATCGGGAGCCCTTGATCCAGTCATTGGGCGTGACGAAGAAATTTCACGCATGATTCAGGTCTTGAGTCGTAAAACGAAGAATAATCCTGTTCTTGTAGGTGAAGCAGGTGTTGGTAAGACGGCCCTTGCCCTTGGTTTGGCACAGCGTATTGCTTCGGGTGACGTACCTTTCGAATTAGCTGATATGCGTATCTTAGAACTTGATATGATGAGTGTGGTTGCAGGGACCCGTTTTCGTGGTGATTTCGAAGAGCGTATGAATCAAATCATTGATGAGATTGAAGCTGATGGGAAAATCATTCTCTTTATTGACGAATTGCATACGATTATTGGTTCTGGTTCTGGTATTGATAGCACCTTGGATGCAGCAAATATTTTGAAACCTGCTCTAGCACGTGGAACACTTCACATGGTTGGAGCAACCACACAAGCTGAGTACCAAAAGCATATTGAGAAAGATGCAGCCCTTTCTCGTCGTTTTGCTAAGATTACAATTGAAGAACCAAGCGTATCTGAAGCTATTGATATTTTGAAGGGATTGCGTTCGTCATATGAAGTCTACCATCGTGTGACTATCACTGATGAAGCCGTTGAGACAGCTGTCAAGGCAGCACACCGTTATTTGACGAGTAAAAACTTACCTGATTCGGCTATTGACCTTCTAGATGAAGCGAGTGCAACTGTTCAAGGTCGTATCAAGAAAGAAGCCAAACGTGAGATAACGCCTTTGGATGAAGCACTTTTAGCTGGTGATATGAAGGCTGCTGTTAAACAATATAAGGCTAGTCAAAAGGCAAAATTACCGAAACCAGCTTTGGTGGATACGGACCAGATTATGCAAACCCTTAGTCGCCTATCAGGTATTCCTGTTGAGAAGATGACTCAGGCAGATAGCAAACGTTACCTGAATCTGGAAGCAGAGCTTCACAAACGTGTTATTGGTCAAGACGAAGCAGTTTCAGCGATTAGTCGTGCTATTCGTCGTAACCAGTCAGGTATTCGTACTGGAAAACGTCCGATTGGTTCCTTCATGTTCCTTGGACCTACTGGTGTTGGTAAGACGGAATTGGCTAAGACTTTGGCAGAAGTCCTCTTTGATGATGAGTCAGCTTTGCTTCGCTTTGACATGTCAGAATACATGGAAAAATTTGCTGCTAGTCGTCTTAATGGTGCCCCTCCCGGGTATGTTGGATATGATGAGGGTGGTGAATTAACAGAGAAAGTTCGCAATAAGCCTTACTCAGTCCTACTCTTTGATGAGGTCGAAAAAGCTCACCCTGATATTTTCAATATTCTCTTACAGGTTTTGGATGATGGTGTTCTGACAGATAGCCGTGGACGTAAAGTTGATTTTTCAAATACCATTATCATCATGACTTCAAACTTGGGAGCGACGGCTCTTCGTGATGACAAAACTGTTGGTTTTGGTGCTCGAGACATTTCTCATAACCATCAAGCCATGCAGGCACGTATCATGGAAGAACTTAAGAAGGCCTACCGTCCAGAATTTCTCAACCGTATCGATGAGAAGGTTGTCTTCCATAGTCTAGAGGAAGAACAGCTTCGTGAAATTGTCAAGATTATGGTAAAACCGTTGGTATCAGCTTTGGCTGAAAAAGGGATTGAATTGAAATTCCAACCAGCTGCCCTCAAGTATTTAGCTCAAGATGGCTATGATGTTGAGATGGGTGCTCGTCCGTTGCGTCGTGCGATTCAAACTCAAGTGGAGGATAAGTTGTCTGAGCTCTTACTAGGTGGCCAAGTAGTGAGTGGACAGACCCTTAAGATTGGCTGCTCTAAAGATAAATTGACCTTTACAGTAGTGTAAAGGCTAAACAACAAAGACAGATTGCGCTTGTAATCTGTCTTTTTGTGTCAATAGGAGTCAAGCGAGTGTAAAGGCTTCAGTAAAGCGGGTGTAAAAGAAAAAGCCGAGCCAAGCTCGACTGTAACGGTCAAAGTTTCTCGTTGACAAAGGTGACAAAGTGATTCCACCAGACCTTAAGGAAGAAGCTTTTCTTAACTTCTTTACCAGCAACAAGTTCCATGCTAGGCATGCGCTGATCCGGTAGGTACCCCTCTCCTACAAGGGTATTATCTTCAAAGGTAGCTGTTCCCACCTTGTCTCCTGATTTGACAGGGGCTTGAATCTGGTTGGTGGAGACTTTAATATGTTTAGTGTTGTCGTCATCTATTTTTTGGATGATATTAAAGTCAGACTTGGCTACAGCAGAGACCTGTTTAGACTTACCATCAAGGACATTTGCTTGACTCTTATCTATGCCTTGCCCTTTCTTGGCAACGGTCTTACTTTCCCAATGATAGACCACATAGTTAAGCAGGTCATTGGTTGCGGTAAAACGGGCGTAGTCATCCGTATCGGTATGTTCAGCATTTATGATGACTGTGATAATACTCATACCACTTTCATTTGAATGGGCTACGAAGGCAGCTCCGGCCAAATCAGTGGTACCTGTTTTGAGGCCATCAACCCCCTTGCGGTAACTAGGTTGCCCCTTAAGCATATAGTTAAAGGTTTTGAGTTTATTAACACCATCAAATTTGGCTTCTGTTTTTTTAGTGATGTCGAGAATTTCAGGATATTCTTTAATCACATGTTGTGCAATGATAGCAACATCCTTGGCACTCATGGTGTTTTCTTCGTCAGATTTAGAACCTGGATAGATATTATCACCCAAATAGGAATTATTGAGACCAGAGGCGTTGACAATTTTAGCATCAGTGATTCCCCATTTTTTAAGTTGGGCTTTCATTTTGTCGACAAATTTACTTTCTGTTCCTCCGATTTCCTCAGCTAGGGCAATGGATGCACTATTGGCACTGGAAATAAGAGTTGCGTCAAGTAGTTGTTTGACGGTGTATTTTCTGGCATCTAATGGGATGTTGGAAACTCCAGCACTAACAGTCAATTCAAAGGGATAGTCGGAAATATTAACCTTTGTGTTCCATTTAAGCTCTCCCTTGTCTACCGCCTGATAAACCATATAGGCTGTTAGGAGTTTGGTGATAGAACCAATTCCTGTAGAAGTAGTGGCATCTTTTTCGTATAAAATCTTACCGGTAGTTGCTTCTACAGCGATAGCATGCTTGGCTGCGGCGTCAAATCCTTTTTTCTTCTCTGCTGCAAAAGCAGGAGCTACACTTCCCAGACAGAGTAAGAAGGTCATAATAAGCGTAATTAGTTTCTTCATGGCTTGTTCCTTCGTGTATTTTGGATATTCATTATACCACATTTTGAGAGGAACTTAAGGTGTTGAGAAGAAGGTTTTATGATTTCATCATTAATTCATAAGGCAAAAAAACTCCCTTTTGATATCAAAAGGGAGTTCAGTGCCTACTTGTTTCCGGTAAAGAAATTAACGATATGATTCCACCAAACTTTTAAGAAGAAGCTTTTCTTAATGGACTGGTTGGCTGTTACAGCAACTTGAGGTGGATCAGAGATATATCCTGTTCCTACGAGGTCTTTATCATCATAGGTTGCTGTTCCAATGGTATCTCCTTTTTTGATAGGTGCTGTTACCGTTTTTGCTTTGATGTTAACAGTGTCATTTTGACTATTTATCTTTTGGACAACAGTAAGGTCTGATTCAAGTTTAGCAGAGACGGTCTTACTGACTCCATCGGCTACCTTGATATCATTTTTCTTGACGATTTGTCCCTTAGTGTTGAGTTTATTTATCTTCCAGTGTTGGACGACATAATCTAAGAGGTCATTGGTAGCTGTGAAACGGGCGGCTTCATCCTCCCCACCATTGTCAGCGTTCATAACCACTGTAATCAAGCTCATGCCATTTTCATTAGAGTGAGCAACAAAGGATGCTCCTGCGAGTTCGGTTGTTCCGGTCTTAAGTCCATCAACCCCTTCACGGTAGTTGTCTTGACCTTCCAACATATAGTTATGAGTGGTTAATTTGTTGTCACCTTCAAAATCAACTGCGCCTTGCTTGGTGATGTCAAGTACTTGGGGATAGTCCTTGATGAGGTGGTCTGCGATAATCGCAACATCCAGAGCACTCATGGTATTTTCGTCATCTGGTTTAGAGCCAGGATAACGGTTATCTCCTAGATACTTATTATTGAGCCCTGAGGCATTGTACAGTTTTGCATCAGTAATTCCCCATTTCTTTAATTGGGCCTTCATAGTATCTACAAAAGCACTCTCTGTTCCTGAGATCTTTTCAGCTAGAGCAATTGCTGCGCTGTTAGCACTACTGATGAGGGTGGCATCTAAGAGTTGTTTGACAGTATATTTTCGAGAGTCTAGTGGGACGTTTGAAACTTCTGAATCAACTGTTAAGTTGAATGGATAATCTGAGATATCTACTTCAGTATCCCAAGTAATTTTACCTTGATCAATAGCTTTATAGACCATGTAGGCTGTTAGGATTTTCGTCATTGAAGCAACACCATCGGGAGTGGTAGCGTCCTTTTCATAGAGGACTTTCCCTGTAGTTGATTCGATAGCAATCGCATGTTTAGCAGCAACATTGAAGTCATCAGTCTGTTCTTGTGCTAGGGCAGGTGTTACTAAGCCTATTAGGATTAAGGCAACCATAATGATGTGTTGTAATTTTTTCATACTTATTCCTCTGTCTCTTATGAGTGTTTATTATATCACAAAACCACCTAAATATCTGGAACCGAGAAAAGCTTGGGAGACAACTTATGCCGAAGCTCTGCCATTTTCGACTATAATATGGTAAAATGGAAGTTATATCAAATGAATGACATAAAGTTGACCAGTTCGTTTTTGTAGGGCTGGTTATGGATAAAAAGAGGGATCAAACATGGCTAAACAAACTTTTGAGATGACCTTTGCAGGACGCCCGCTTGTTGTGGAAGTGGGGCAGGTAGCCAAGCAGGCTAACGGCGCTGTTGTCGTGCGTTATGGAGATACAACCGTATTATCAACAGCTGTCATGTCTAAAAAGATGGCAACGGCAGATTTCTTTCCTTTACAAGTTAACTATGAAGAGAAAATGTATGCGGCTGGAAAGTTCCCAGGTGGTTTTAACAAGCGTGAGGGGCGCCCTTCAACTGATGCCACTTTGACTGCTCGTCTTATTGACCGTCCTATTCGTCCCATGTTTGCGGAGGGCTTTCGTAACGAAGTGCAAGTCATTAACACTGTTCTCTCTTATGATGAAAATGCTAGTGCTCCAATGGCAGCTATGTTTGGGAGTTCTTTAGCACTTTCTATTTCTGATATTCCTTTTAATGGTCCGATTGCTGGGGTTCAAGTAGCTTATGCAGCGGAAGATTTTATCATCAACCCAAGTGCAGCAGATAAAGAAGTTTCGCATTTAGACTTGACAGTGGCAGGGACCAAGGAAGCCATTAATATGGTGGAATCAGGAGCTCAAGAATTATCAGAGGATATTATGTTGCAGGCACTCTTGAAAGGGCATGAAGCTATTCAAGAGTTGGTTGATTTCCAAAATTACATTGTTGCGGCTGTTGGTAAGGAGAAGGCTGAGGTTGAACTGCTCCAAGTTGATGCTGATTTGAAGGCTGAAATTGAAACAGCTTATTATGATCAGTTAGCTAAGGCTGTTCAGGTGGAAGAAAAATTAGCGCGTGAAGCAGCAACCCAGGCTGTTAAAGAAGAGGTTCTCGCTTCTTATCAAGAACGCTTTGCAGAAGATGACGATAAAGATACTATCTTACGTGATGTGGCAGAAATTCTTGAACAGATGGAACATGCTGAAGTGCGTCGTCTCATTACCGAAGACAAGGTCCGTCCCGATGGTCGTCGTGTGGACGAAATTCGTCCTTTGGACGCAGAGATTGACTTTCTGCCAAAGGTTCATGGATCAGGTCTCTTTACACGTGGGCAAACCCAGGCTTTATCAGTCTTGACCTTGGCTCCTATGAGTGATACACAACTTGTTGATGGTTTGGATCCAGAATACAAGAAACGTTTCCTTCACCACTACAATTTTCCTCAGTATTCAGTAGGTGAAACAGGGCGTTACGGTGCACCAGGCCGTCGTGAAATTGGTCATGGAGCTTTGGGCGAGCGTGCCCTTGCTCAAGTTCTCCCAAGCGTTGAAGAGTTTCCTTATGCTATCCGTTTGGTAGCCGAAGTCTTGGAGTCAAATGGTTCTTCTTCACAGGCTTCTATTTGTGCAGGCACTTTGGCTCTTATGGCAGGTGGGGTGCCGATTAAGGCGCCTGTTGCAGGGATTGCCATGGGTCTTATTTCAGATGGAACAAACTACACTGTCCTAACCGACATTCAAGGTTTGGAAGATCATTTTGGTGATATGGACTTTAAGGTAGCTGGTACACGTCAAGGAATTACAGCTCTTCAGATGGATATTAAGATTTTGGGTATTACACCGGCCATTCTCGAAGAGGCTTTGGCTCAGGCAAAAGTAGCTCGTTTTGAGATTCTTGATGTTATTGAGTCAACGATTGCTGAGCCACGTCCAGAATTGGCACCAACGGCTCCTAAGATTGACAGTATTCAGATTCCTGTTGACAAGATTAAGGTTGTCATCGGTAAGGGTGGTGAGACCATTGATAAGATTATCGCTGAGACAGGTGTCACAATTGATATTGATGAAGAAGGACTTGTTCAGATTTTCTCTAGTGATCAGGATGCTATTGACCGTGCCAAAACAATCATCTCCGACCTTGTGCGTGAAGCTAAGGTTGGTGAGGTTTACACAGTACCAGTTGTGCGTATTGAAAAGTTTGGTGCCTTTGTTCACCTATTCAATAAAACCGATGCTTTAGTCCACATTTCAGAATTAGCTTGGAAACGTACAGAGCATGTCGAAGATGTGGTTAAGGTTGGGGATATGGTAACTGTTAAAATCATCAAAATCGATGAAAAAGGCCGTGTTGATGCTTCAATCAAGACCCTGCTTCCAAAACCTGAAAAAATTGAGGACGGAGAAAATGGAGGAGAGTCTCGTCACCGCCGTCGTTCTCATCATAAACCACGTCACCATAAGGAAATTGGGGAAGCACCGAAAAAATTTGATCAATCAGAAACGAAAGAACAAACAGAAGAATGACAGAAAATCAAGAATTGCAAGTCTTTGATGAAACCTTGAGAGAATTTTTAACAGAACCAGACCATTTTTTGACTAGTCTGGCTTTGGTTAATCACCTGCAACGTACTCCAGTATTGGCGGCCCAAGACCTCTATGCGGTTGAAGTAGAAGGGAAGAAGGTTGTTCCTGTCTTTACAAGCGAGCAGGATTTGCAAGCCTTTAAAGATACTCAAGAGAGTGCTCGAGAACAAGCATGGGTAAAACGTTCAAGTTTAGATATTCTATCGCAGCTCGTTGAGGCAGGACTTTTTGGCCTTGCTTTCAATCTTAAATCCGATGGTGATTTTTCGAACACCACTCTTTTTGCAAGCAGTGAATTGATTCAATTTATCAACTACTTTACTCAGACTCTTAATAATCTTTTGAGTGAGGAAAATCAAAAGGCAACCCCTAAAGACAAGATTTATCTTGTTCCGGCCTTTGTTCATAAGCGTGAGACGGATGGGCAAGAAGACCGCTTCTTTGCAACCATGTCTAATGCAGAGGGACAGAGCTATGTGCCTGTATTTACGAACTTGACGAGCTTTGCCAAATGGTACGGAAACGAGACTTTTGGACTTCCTTTCCGTAAGGCCAAGGGAACTATTCTACAGTGGCCGTTGTCAGAAATTTATAAGCCTTCAACAGGTGAAAACGAGTTGGATAAGGTTCAAGGTATTGTCATCAATCCTTTTGATGAGCAGCCTGAGTTAGTGGATTGGTCTTATTTTGAGGATGATAGTAAGTAGTCCTAGTATTATCAAATCTCTGAAAAGATAATAAGGCCACAGTAAACAATAATGATATAAGGAGTGACCTATATGGGGTGGTGGAAAGAAAGTATTGATATTGTAAAGAAAAATGACCCAGCGGCTCGGACAAGTTTGGAGGTTCTTTTAACCTATCCTGGTCTAAAGGCTTTGGCAGCTCATCGTATCTCACATTTTCTCTGGCGCCACCATTGCCGACTTTTAGCTCGTATGCATAGTCAATTTTGGCGATTTTGGACTCAGATTGAGATTCACCCTGGGGCTCAGATTGCCGAAGGTGTTTTCATTGACCATGGTTCTGGTCTTGTCATTGGTGAAACAGCCGTTGTGGAAAAGGGAGCTATGCTCTACCATGGTGTCACTTTAGGTGGTACTGGTAAAGATGTCGGAAAACGTCACCCAACCGTTCGTGAAGGGGCCTTGGTTTCAGCTCATGCTCAAGTTATAGGTCCTATTGAGATTGGAAAAAATGCCAAGGTCGGTGCAGCAGCTGTGGTAGTTGCAGATGTCCCAGAAGATGTTACAGTTGTTGGTGTTCCTGCTAAGGTTGTACGTGTTCATGGCCAAAAGGATGAAGAAGTGATCCATGACATTGAGGAAGGCCGTGAATATTATAGCGAAAAGCTAGAAGACCTTCTAAAAGCAGCTAGTTTTCACTCATCACGTCTATAAGGAAAGAAAAAGATGAAACTCTTTAGTTCAAAGGTGACTCGACTGACCGTTGTAGGTCCGCTCGCTCTTGTTTACATAGCTTTACACCGAGCTGATTATAGCATGGCAGCTTTATGGTTCTGTATTTCACTTTTATGGGCAGGTCTTGTTTACAAACAACGTCATAAGTGAGAGCTGAATCATGAACCATTTTTTCAAAAATAATCCTTTTTTTGGTCTTCTATATGATGGGAAGTTTTGTATCAGTCGTCTCTCTCTTGGCTCAAGGTAAGTTGGTTTCGGCTTTATTGATTATCGTCCTTGTTGTAGTTTTATGTTTATACCTAAACCATATCAGGGATAAAAAATAGCTTCCAGTTAATTGAAAGGAATCTCTAGTGATTAAAATTTATGATACGATGACGCGTTCGCTCCGTGATTTTGTACCTTTGACAGAAAATGTTGTCAATATGTATGTCTGCGGACCAACTGTTTACAATTATATTCATATCGGAAATGCCCGTTCAACAGTAGCTTTTGATACCATTCGTCGTTATTTTGAGTATCGTGGTTACACTGTTAACTACATTTCTAACTTTACAGATGTAGATGATAAGATTATTAAGGCAGCCAATGAAGCTGGTATTTCGACCAAAGAATTATCAGACAAGTTTATCGCAGCCTTTATGGAAGATACTGCACAGCTTGGCATCAAACCAGCGACACAGAATCCTCGTGTTATTAACTATATGGATGAAATCATTGCATTTGTGTCAACCTTGGTTGACAAAGGGTTTGCTTATGTCTCTGAAGGTGATGTTTACTTCCGAGTAGCTAAGTCAAAAAATTATGCTAAGTTAGCTAATAAGACCTTGGAAGATCTTGAAATTGGTGCTAGTGGTCGTACGGACGCCGAAACCGCTCGTAAGGAAAATCCTTTGGATTTCGCCCTTTGGAAAGCAGCCAAAGAAGGCGAAATTTCTTGGGATAGCCCTTGGGGACCTGGTCGCCCTGGTTGGCACATCGAATGTTCAGTGATGGCGACTGAAATTCTTGGGGATACTATTGATATCCACGGTGGTGGTGCAGACCTGGAATTTCCACACCATACCAATGAAATTGCCCAATCAGAAGCCAAGACTGGCAAGACCTTTGCTAATTACTGGATGCACAACGGTTTTGTCAATGTGGACAATGAGAAAATGTCAAAATCTTTGGGTAACTTTGTAACGGTTCATGACATGCTTAAGACAGTTGATGGTCAAGTGCTTCGCTTCTTCTTAGCGACACAACAGTACCGTAAGCCAATTAACTTCACCGAAAAAGCTATTCATGATGCTGAAGTCAATCTTAAGTATTTAAAAAACACCCACAGTCTTCCGTTAACAGGTCAGGTGGACCAAGCTGAGTTACAAACTTATCTGGACGCTTTCCAGGAAGCTATGGATGATGACTTTAACACAGCAAACGGTGTAACTGTCCTGTTTGACATGGCTAAATGGATTAATTCAGGCCATTATGATCAAATGGTTAAAGATGCTTTTGAAAAAGTACTTCAAGTCTTTGGAATTGTTTTCGAAGAGGAAGTCCTTGATGAAGATATCGAAAAACTCATTGAAGAACGTCAAGTGGCGCGTGCTAACAAGGATTTTGCGACAGCGGACCGTATTCGCGATGAGTTGGCTGCTCAAGGTATCAAACTTCTTGATACCAAGGATGGTGTGAGGTGGACACGTGACTAAACACCTTGATGTCAACCTTATCAATGGTATTGCACTTGCCTTTGAGGGAGATGCTGTTTATTCCTTGTACATTCGTCGTCACCTGATTTTTCAAGGTCAGACCAAGCCAAATCAACTGCACCGTCTAGCTACACGCTATGTTTCGGCCAAAGCTCAGGCTAGTCTCATTGAAAAAATGCTAGATCAAGAAGTCTTGACTGAAAAAGAACTGGACATCTACAAACGAGGTCGTAATGCCCATAGTCACACCAAGGCTAAAAATACGGATGTTATTACTTATAAAATGTCAACAGGCTTTGAAGCCGTCATGGGCTATCTTCATATGACTGAAGACCTGACTCGCTTAGAAGAATTAATTACTTGGTGTATTGATCAAGTTGAAAGAGAAATCTAAAAAATTCTGCCATTGCAGGATTTTTTGCTTATCTTACAACTCCTATTAGTCGTAACAAATAATAAAATCCTCAAAATCAAAATGGTTTGAGAATCAAAGGGATTAAGCGGTTTGCCAATAAAAAATAAGATAAAACTGATATTTAGAAGGCCAAAAATGAGAAAATTAAGGAGGGTCTGACACGTGTAAAACCCTGATATTATAACGTTTTTTAATAAAACTAATTTGACAGAAACTAAAAAAAGTCTATAATATTAATAAATAAAGCCATATAAAAAATGAGGAGGTGAATGGAAATAGCTAAGAAAAAAGTTTTATATACAACGTTTGCTGCTTTGATTTTATCTAGTTTTACGCTACAAACAGGTAAAGCAGATGAAGTTCAGGCAAGTCCTGACAAAGCTAATATAGATTATGTTAAGAGTGAGGCACCAGCTCCAGCTCCTCTTGCTCCGCAAGTTGATTTTTCAGCAGTGGAAGCAAAGGCAGAGCCAGCGAGTCAAGTAACTTCAGTAGTGACATCAACATCACTAATGGTCGTTTCTTCGAGTGAAACGGATGAGGGACTTCTTGAAGTGCACTCTCAAGTTGATATCGTAGAGACAAGAGTTTCTAAGGCTACACCTCATTCAGAAGGGGCTCAAGTACAAGCTTTTAGTGTAGGTAGTTCAACAGCGACATCTGAGCGAGGTGATGCAAAGCCGGCATCTGATTCTGAGCAAGCCAAGCCAAACATTGTGCTTATTTATGATAAGTCTCGTGAGGCTACAGCGACAGCTGAATCTCAAGCGGTGACATCCATGTATAAAAGTGAAAGCACACTTTATACATCTGAACTTGCTGGGAATACACATGCTGTTGAAAAATCGGAATTTTCTTCCCTAAATTCTCATACGACATCTGTAAGTGCTACTAATTTTAGCCAAGCCGTTGCAACTTCCGAACTTGCTTCAGAAGCTGCAAGCACTGCCAGCTCTCTTGTGTCAACGAACGCAGAAGCAAGTCAGTCAAATAAAAATACAGAGGAGAGTCTGACTGTCCTCACAATTGGCTGGAAAGATTCAACATCAACTTCTGAAGTTTTTGAAACTTCTGTAGTGGTTTCAATGTTGCAGAGCGAGAGTTTGACTTATTCGTCAGAAGTAACCTTTACGGATGGGCTTATCTCAGAGATTCTAGCGACTCCAATCACCTCCGAAGTTTACACTGTAGTTCCTAAACGTGATAGTACCGGTTCTCTTCTTGAAGATCACCCAGCTGTTACAGGAAATACAGATATTCTCTATTTGGCACGTGGTGAAATCTTTAACGTCAACTTCGATGTTAACAAGATGGACGGTAAGAAGATTAAGGGTCTTAATCTTGTTCTTGATGGGAAACAAATTCACCATAGCTACTTTGTTGAAGGAACTTTGGATGAAGTAAATGCTGGTTTGAGTGCCTACCACTTGGCAGAGCAAACGACTGGTATCCATAAGATGACCTTTGAGTTGATCGATACAGATAATAATATCCATTATCTGACACAAACATTTAGCGTCTTCAATGATGGAGATCTGCCGGTGACTCCTGGTGGTTATCAAAGGACCCAGTACCCATCGACCACGACAACAATGACTATACCAGTAACCTATAATACTAGTGTAAACAACTATACTGAAGCAGCTAATCACATTCAGGCTACAGCAGTTAATGAGTTGGCTGAGACAACTAGAGCCTTGACACAGCAATTAGCAGATCAAATTGCTGAGGTTTTGAGTGGTTGGTCTTCAGCGATTTCTGGAAGTAATACAACAAGCTCTGGTTCAATTGATATTTTCCAAGCAGCAAGTAAAACCATTACTCAGGCTGCTAGAAAGATTGCGGAAACAATCTCAGATCCAGATACGGTCGGTAAACAAGCATTGGCTGCTGCAACCGTTGTTCTTGTTCTTCTCGTGCTTTACCTAGCAGCAATTACGTTTATTTAATATGCTTTGCCCTCGTAAGAGGGCCTTTTTTATGATAGAATGGGCTTATGAAAACAACTAAAGAATCAAGTCTAGACATTGTTTATGGCGTGCACGCTGTAACAGAAAGTCTCGAGGCTAATACTGGTAATAAACTCTATATTCAAGATGATCTTCGAGGGAAGAATGTTGATGCTATCAAGGCTTTGGCAGCTGAAAAGAAGGTCTCTATTTCTTGGACACCTAAGAAAACCTTGTCTGATATGACAGGTGGAGCTGTCCATCAAGGTTTTGTTCTTCGCGTGTCGGAGTTTGCTTATTCTGAGCTCTCAGATATTATGGACAAGGCTGAGCGAGAGGAAAATCCTCTCATTCTTATTTTAGATGGACTCAACGATCCTCATAACTTTGGCTCCATCTTGCGTACGGCCGATGCTACTCAGGTAACAGGTGTTATTATTCCTAAGCACCGTGCTGTGGGGGTAACACCTGTCGTTGCCAAAACCTCAACAGGAGCAGTGGAGCATATTCCCATTGCTCGAGTGACTAATCTTAGTCAAACTCTTGATAAGCTTAAAGAAGCAGGCTTCTGGATATTTGGAACAGACATGGATGGTACACCATCTCATAAATGGAACACCGCTGGGAGACTTGCTCTGATTATCGGTAATGAAGGAAAAGGTATCTCTGCTAACATCAAAAAACAAGTAGATGAAATGATTACTATCCCTATGAGTGGCCATGTACAGAGCCTTAATGCTAGCGTGGCAGCTGCAGTACTCATGTATGAAGTTTATCGAAACCGATTGTAACGATGAAAAAAAGAATACTTTTGGTTGATGGTTATAACATGATTGCCTTTTGGCAAGAAACCCGTCAACTCTTTAAGACTAATCAGCTTGATGAAGCTCGTGAAACACTGCTTCGTAAACTTAATCATTATGCCAACTTTGAACATATTGATGTCATCTGTGTATTTGATGCTCAGTTCGTTCCAGGAACCCGTCAGCGCTATGACCAATATCGTATCAGTGTTATTTTTACTGAGGAAGATGAGACAGCAGATAGCTACATTGAGCGAGCAGCAGCTGAGATGAATACCGTTCAACATCTAGTTGAGGTAGCAACCAGTGACCTAAATGAACAGTGGGCTATATTTTCTCAGGGGGCTTTACGTGTTTCAGCACGAGAGTTGGAAGAACGTGTCAATACCGTTAAATCGGACTTAGACAAGATGTCGGCACATATTGACTTAAAAACACCCAAGTTAGGTCCATGGGATGATACACAATTAGGTCAATTACAGGATCTTTTAAATGAAATAGAATAGAGGGACATATGACATTCAAAATTTTGACAGATTCAACAGCAGATTTAGATGAAAAATGGGCTCAGGAAAATGAGGTAGAACTCGTTGGTTTGACCATTACTCTGGATGATACTACCTATGAGACCGTAGGACCTAACCGTTTAACGAGTGACCGTCTCTTGAAATGTATGCGAGAAGGTGCTCAGCCGACTACTAGCCAAGTGAATGTTGGTCAATTTGAAGAGGTTTTTCGTCGTCACGCCAAAAATGGTGAAGCCCTTCTTTATATTGCCTTTTCATCAGTGCTTTCAGGTACTTATCAAAGTGCTGTTATGGCGCGTGACATGATTTTGGATGAATACCCAGAAGCTGTCATTGAGATTGTAGATACTCTAGCGGCAGCAGGTGGGGAAGGTTATCTCTCTATCTTGGCGGCAGAAGCTCGTGACCAAGGTAAGAGCTTATCTGAAACGAAAGCCATGATTGAGGCTATTTTGCCACGATTACGCACTTACTTCTTGGTTGATGATCTCTACCATTTGATGCGTGGGGGACGTCTTTCTAAGAGTTCAGCCATTATTGGTAGTTTGATTAATATCAAGCCTCTCCTTTGGTTAGATGCCTCAGGCAAGTTGGTTCCTTTGGCCAAGATTCGAGGACGTAAAAAAGCTATTAAGGAAATGTTTCTGCATGCTACTCAAGATATTGGTCATAGCACAGCAATTGTTGCTTATGCTAACGACATCGAAGCGGCAGAAAAGCTCAAAGAAGATTTGTTAGCAGTTGATGGCATTGAGCAAGTTCTTATTATGCCACTTGGTCCAGTCATCTCTACCCACGTCGGACCAGATACCTTGGCCGTCTTCACGATTGGTAAAGAAGCTAGATAGAAAAAGTGTCAGATAGGCTTTCCTATCTGATTTTTTGTTTTCTAAAATGATATGTTAATAGCAAATAAAAACATAACTTATACAAAATGAATGATATATTTGACATTGTGTAAAATAATGCTATAATGAATCTAGAAAATGGAGGAAACAAAATGAAGAAGTCAAAGAAAAAAGTAGTTAGCATGATGGATGAACGTGCTCGGTTAATCAGTGGAGAATCTGCTGCTGGAGGTTATTGGGTGGCCATGCTTGGTCTATTTGTAACGATTCTGGTTACTAGTAAGACACACTCCCTAGAATTAGCCCAGTCATTATTAATCATTACTTTCTTTGGTTCTATGTGCGTAGTCGTAGTGCATAGCGTATCACGGAATGGGCACCCATGGTTGCTAGACAAAAAACTTGAGAAGAAGATGCTTATAATTTCCTGGGGAATGTGTCTTTTGGGAATTTTTATATCGTTAATGGGCCTTTTAAGTCTATTTCAGTCATTTAAGATAGGGAAGAATCTTATGAGTAGTGTAGCATTTTTGACATTGGGTTTGATCCTTATTTGTGACTGCTGGGTTATTATTAAAAGGATCAAGAAAAACCGTCTGGAAGAACAGGAAGACGAAGAGTAGGTTTTTTAAATGAAAAATTTAAAAATGAAGTCAGCGCGTGTGGCAAAAGACCTCACTCAACAAGGCTTAGCAGATGCTATAGGAGTCTCTCGTCAGACCATTTCAGCTATTGAAAAGGGAGACTACAATCCGACTATAAATCTGTGTATTGCTATCTGCAAAACTCTGGACAAAACTTTAGACCAGCTTTTTTGGGAATCTGAGGATTAGTTTGCATCCCTTAGAGGAGAGATTGTTGAGGGTTAATTCTATTACCTACCTTATAAAACAGAGGCTAAAAAAATAAAAGAAAAACACCTCCAAATGACTTGCCTTGGACGTGTTTTTTTGATATTATGTTAAACGGTATTGTTTACCCCATTTGAAAGGCCCCGGAACCTTCCAAATACTTTTCGATGGGAAGGAACACCCATCACTCGTAAACAAAAATCGAACTATATATAGGAGAAATCATGAACAAAACAACATTTATGGCTAAACCAGGCCAAGTTGAACGTAAATGGTATGTCGTTGACGCAACTGATGTGCCACTTGGACGTCTTTCTGCAGTAGTTGCTAGCGTACTTCGCGGAAAAAACAAACCAACTTTCACACCACACACTGATACAGGTGATTTCGTAATTGTTATCAATGCTGAAAAAGTTAAATTGACTGGTAAAAAAGCAACTGATAAGATCTACTACACTCACTCAATGTATCCAGGTGGATTGAAACAAATCTCAGCAGGTGAACTTCGTTCTAAAAACGCTGTTCGTTTGATTGAAAAATCAGTTAAAGGTATGCTTCCACACAACACTCTTGGACGCGCACAAGGTATGAAATTGAAAGTCTTCGTTGGAGCTGAGCACACTCACGCTGCACAACAACCAGAAGTACTTGATATCTCAGGACTTATCTAATTCTAAGAGGAAAGGAGCACTAATATAATGGCACAAGCACAATATGCAGGTACAGGACGCCGTAAAAACGCTGTTGCACGCGTACGTTTGGTTCCAGGTACTGGTAAAATCACTGTTAACAAAAAAGATGTAGAAGAATACATCCCACACGCAGACCTTCGTCTCGTTATCAACCAACCTTTCGCAGTTACTTCAACTGAAGGTTCATACGACGTACACGTTAACGTTGTAGGTGGTGGGTACGCTGGTCAATCAGGTGCGATCCGTCACGGTATCGCTCGTGCACTTCTTCAAGTAGACCCAGACTTCCGCGATTCATTGAAACGCGCTGGACTTCTTACTCGTGATGCACGTATGGTTGAACGTAAGAAACCAGGTCTTAAGAAAGCTCGTAAAGCTAGCCAGTTCTCTAAACGTTAATTCGTTACTGGACAGCAGAGTACAAACGAAAACACTTTGCAGCTTGCAAGGTGTTTTTTTTTGTATGAGAACTGGTGGTGCGCAATTAGGATAGCTGTCGCATAGAGATATGCAATGCACAGTTGCTCTAAGAAAACAAGCAAAGCGACGTTTGATTGGATGGCAACCACTTCACTCAAAATGTTAATCAATACGATTATATCAACGTTTCAAAGCACTCACAGGTTTGCCCTATGGGGGCTTTTTTGTATGGATTTCTAAAAAAATATTCTAAATCTTACTTGAATTTTGCATTCATCTTGAAAATTCTACAACAATGTGATATATTTATAACAGATGAGATGTGATATATTTATAACATTTTAAAAGGAGCTGACAAAGATGAAAATGTCGAAGAATTTAAAGATAATCCTTTATATCTTTAGCGTGCTTATTGTTGTATGTTTAGTTTTATTGCTGGGGAATCACCTACCGATTCTAGCAAAAGGTGCTATTATGACGATGTCTTGGCTTCCTACGTATTTAGCTTGTACGATGCTATCGGTCCTCTCAAAATCAACCTATCAAAAGAAAGAGAAAAACATGTTTGGGATTACTGCAAAATTATATACAGTGCTTGTACTTCTCTCGTCCTCGATCTATACTATTGGAGTTTGGCTTCTAACTCCTGGTTCTTTAATTAAGAATATAATGTTAGGAATTGGATTAAGTGTTCAATTGTTATTAATATTTTACTTCTTATTCAAGAGAATTAATGAAGAACCCGATGAACGATTTTATAGAAATATTGCAAAGTCCTCTTCCATTTTGTTTACAATAGCAATCTTTATATTATTGGGAATTGCAACCTTGATAGCTGTCTGTAAAGTTTTCATTTTGAATGCTGGATTTCTTTATATTTTGGTGGCTTTTTTACTCTTATTATTTGCCATTACTTACTTTATCATTGAAAAAAGGGGATGAAATATGGCGAAAGAAAGTAAAATAGAGACTAACTTGAAAGAAGTAAGGGAAGCTTATGGTATGACTCAACAAGATTTAGCAGATCAAGTAGGGATACGGAGAGAAACGATTGTTCACTTGGAAAATAACCGCTACAACCCTTCGTTGGAAATGGCTTTAAAAATAGCACAAGTCTTTAATAAACAAGTGGAAGAACTATTTCATCTGAAACAAGAGAAGTAAAACAATCCTTATTTTGAGTTTTACTCATAGTGTATACGAAAAATTTGTCAAAATCATTTTCTTAAAAAAATTTTAGTTTAAACTCTATCAAAAATAAGATAGCAGCTTATTTTTTCATAATTCTAACTGATGTAAACGAATTCCCAAACAAAACAACTCTCATAAATCCTAATTTTTATCTAATGGAATGAACTAAAGTTCTGCATATTATGTATTTATCATCCAAAAACACCAGAAAATAAGTAGGTGAGATAACTTGAAAGTTGATATTGTTCTACACCTCAAATAACTTAGATTTGGTTATTTTATAGGACTCTTCTAGCCATTGTTTTTTATGATAATGAATGTATATTTTACTGGTTTTATTTTT
>OATQ01000273.1_pt1 | contig 30624 bp, 25 predicted proteins | sample 1495061 | NCBI WGS metagenome assembly OATQ01 (sample SAMEA2579979, study PRJEB22360) | human gut metagenome
GGTGGTTCCGTTTGTCTCGACCTGTAACATCTGGGCCCCTATTTGACGAGCGGTTGTTACAGATTGAGACAAACGATCGCCGCCGATCATTTCATCTCAATCTGTAACATCTAGGATCGAAAAGGGCCGCTAGATGTTACAGATCGAGACAGTGGAACATCGGAGCCGAAACCACCACAAAGGTGCCTGCCCGGCGGGTCCTTATTTCGATGGGGTCCAGGTTATTTCATCGTCAAATAGCCAAGTGCGTGCCGAGCCACTGTTGCGCGCTGTCTGCGGATCGGGCTCGCAGGTTTGTTCGTAGGCATCCTCGGTACACCGATCCATAAAATCGACGACTGCCGTCTGGTCGCCCTCCATGACGTAGATTACGTCGCCATCCGAGATATAGACCCCCGGTCCTTCATTGTCCACGCAGCCGGGGTCGTATGAGACGTTGCACAATTTGCTCCCGTTTGCCGCATCGAGCTCAAGGGTCGAATAATACCCGCCAACCATTTGGCCGTTCTTGGCTCGATATGTTGCGGCGCCGTACCACCGCTTAAACGTCTTGCCTTTGAGTAAACTGGTTGCCTTACCGATAAGCTGCTCATCTTGGGTATAGCGCGTGGCTCCAAGTTCGATTCGGGGATAGTTACTGACCCCAAGCGCTGCGGGCGTACCGTCGAAATCGACGGTGATCGAATCGGGTTTGACGATATCGGTGAGGATTTCGATGGGGTAGCTTACGGTTTCAACCGCCGCCTGCGTTGCCGAGGCAGGGAGAAATGCGAGATAGATAATTCCTACGCCGACTGCGGTAATCGCAAACGCTAAGACGAGCAGGCCGATATAGGTGGAGCGTTTCACGGCGGGTACCTCGCAAACAGTATGCATTCATTAAGATAAGCGATACCAGCTTACGACAATATTCAAAAGAAAGCGATCGGTCGAAATGACGGGGCGAAAAGGCCCTATTGGGCTTCGATTTGACCTCTAATAGGAATATTTGCCCCACTCATTCTGGGCGAGAGGTCAATAATTCAGTTCACGAGTCTTGAGCGATACTATTCTCACTAAACTCACTATTTTCACAGTAAGCACTATAAATACGATAGGGAGGACGACGAGAACGTTGTGACGTGCGATAGCTAAGCCGTTTAAGCCGGACTCTGACCTTGAATCTCCGCCTCTATCTGTGCGAACGGGCTATTGTCGGTTCTCGATTCCATCGCTGCGTTTTCGTTGGGTCTTGAGGGACGCTAATAAATAGGCTTGCTTGATGCCGCCTCTGTTATCGGGGCGGCTTCTTTTTGTCGAAAACCGCCACAAAGGGGACAGGCACCTTTGTGGCGGTGGGGACGAGCTCGATGTTGTTGTGATCGTTGAGCGGCATGTTAATGGGCACCTCTACAGAATTTCATCTGGGCTGGCGGGTTTGGTTGTTTTGGGGATGCCGAGTTTGGATGACGCGAAATCGTCAACATTGTCCTTAATTCCGTCTTTGGTGTAGACAGTGACCATATAGGTGCTGTGTCCGAATTCGCCCTTGTCGCGTGTTGCCCAGGCATCCCAGTAGGCGGCCCCGTTTCGCCCTTTGATTTTTCCGACACGGCGGAGTTCTGTTCGCTTTAATTTCTGGTTGCTATAGATGGTTCGACCGGCTTCCGCGGTGAGCCCGCACTGTCCAAGCAGCTTGTCGAGGACTTGGTTCATGTGGCGCTCATCGGTGTTTGGTGCGTAGTCGTAGGCGAGGGTGATGGAGTCAAGGGGCTGGTCGTCGATCAGATAATTCATTGTCTGAGGTTCGAGGCAGAAATAAGGAGAGCATCCGTCGACCTTGCCGAGCAACGGTAACTTGGACTGCCAACTTCCGGTGGGAATTGCATATTCGTAGAACACGCCACGGCAGACAAAGGAGAGCGAGGTGGCACGCGAGCCGGCGTCGATCATCCCGCAAAGATCGAAGGGCGAGGCGATACCAAAAGAAAAGGGCGTGATGACGATAAGGAAGAGCATCACGATGGGTATGGCGAGAATGGCGATGACGTTGCGACCGGTGGAATGAGACGGCTTCATATGCGCTCCTCGAGACAAAGAGCTGTTGAGGATAGGCAGAAATGGATATGTTCAGAGAACAATTCAAGTTTAATCTCATGGCGTGAGATGGTCGACCGTTAGCGTCGAAAACCACCACAAAGGTGCCTGTCCCCTTTGTGGTGGTGGGGAGCGCGCGGCTTCTTTTGGTGATAGTGTTAGCCGGCGGTATCATTAGGACAAATGGCGCGGGTTTGCATTGTGAGGTGCTTTGCTGTGAGAAGTCCTGCCCGTATTGGATTGATTGTCTTGGCGCTTGCGATCGCTGTGGTTGGCGCGGGCGCTGTCGGTATGGCATTTCTACCTGCTGCGGTGACGGAGCCGGTGGTCAAGCCTGTGACTCAATCTGTCGAACTTCTGACCGGCGACGACAAGCCTGAGACCATTACCGTTGATTTTGATGAGCAACCGGCTGCGCTGGGCATTAGTAATTATCCACGCATTCAGCTTGGGGCTATGCGCTATACCACGGATTCTGGTCTGATCGACAGGGCGTCCGAGCTGCTCAAGGGCAAAATCTTTAAGCGCTGGTATGGATATGCGTCCTATCGGGCAAAAGCGAACGACATGGTTGGCGGATGCCACTCTTCCATCGAGCTGGACACTGCAAACGGCGCAAAGTTATGTGATGTCTCGTACGATCCGGGCTACGAGGACAATGAGGGTCCGGGCATCTACATCATGGACGGCGATGTCGCCTATGTCATGGAGGGCGACCAGACCGAGCTCAACGATTTTATGGGCCAGTGTATCCAAGATGCCTATAAACAGACCTGCTTGCCTGACCCGCAGGCTGCACGCGATAGTGGGTCTGCCCGTACATGGCTGTTCGAGGATGAGATGCCCTGGACCGTCGAATCGGGAAGTACGGGTCCGGCGAAGGAGTAGAGACCGCGACCACCACAAAGGTGTCTGTCCCCTTTGTGGTGGTTTGCATGTCGTGGGAACACTCAGAAAATCTTATATATAGAGACTTAGATTTATGTATAAGATCGCACAAAGCTGGCAACAATACTTCTCGAACAACGTGAAGCCGCCCCGTAGGGCGGCCGCCCCAAGAGAGGTGATTCCATGAGAATCGATAAGCTAGCAATGACGTCGCGCGAGGCGTTGCAGACCGCCATGAGCACGGCTGCCGATGCGCAGGCCGGCGCGGTGGAGCCGATTCACCTGCTGTCTGCCCTGCTCGGTGCCGGCGAGCGCAATATCTCCGTGATCATCGAGCGCATCGGCGCTGATCCGGCCCAGCTCGCACGCTCCACGCAGGATGCCGTCGACCGCGCGCCCAAGGTTTCGGGCGAGGGTCAGCAGATGGGCCTGTCCAACGAGCTCGTCCGCGTCATCGAAAAGGCCGAGAAGAAGGCCACCAAGATGGGCGACAGCTTTGTGGTGACCGAGCATCTGCTGATGGCGCTTGCCGAGGACAAGGGCGAGGCTGGTCGTGTACTGCGTGACGCTGGCGTGACCAAGGAGCGCATCGAGCAGGTCTACGAGGAGCTGCGTGGCGATGACCGCGTGACGTCTGCCGAGGACAAGACCCAGTTTGAGGCGTTGGAGCAGTACGGTCGCAACATCTGCGATCTTGCCCGCGCCGGTAAGCTCGACCCGGTCATCGGCCGTACCGACGAGATCCGCCGTACCATTCAGGTTCTGTCCCGCCGCACCAAGAACAACCCCGTGCTCATCGGTGAGCCGGGCGTCGGTAAAACGGCTATCGTCGAGGGCATCGCCCAGCGTATCGTGGCCGGCGATGTGCCGAGCACCCTGCGCGACCGCGACCTCATCGAGCTCGACATGAGCGCGTTGGTCGCCGGCGCCAAGTACCGTGGTGAGTTCGAGGACCGCTTAAAGGCCGTGCTCAAAGAAGTGCAAAAATCCGAAGGTAAGGTCATCCTGTTCATCGATGAGCTTCACACCATTGTGGGCGCGGGTGCCACCGAGGGCTCCATGGACGCAGGCAACATCCTCAAGCCGGCGCTCGCCCGTGGCGACCTGCATGCGATCGGCGCGACCACGCTCGACGAATACCGCAAGTACATCGAGAAGGACGCGGCGCTCGCCCGTCGTTTCCAGACCGTTATGGTGAGCGAGCCTACCGTCGAGGACACCATCTCGATTCTGCGTGGCCTCAAGGAGAAGTACGAGATCTTCCACGGCGTGCACATCACCGATAGCGCGCTCGTGGCCGCCGCCGACCTCTCCGATCGCTATATCGCCGACCGCTTCCTGCCCGACAAGGCCATCGACCTGGTCGATGAGGCGGCAAGCCGCCTGCGCATGGAGCTCGACAGCATGCCGGTCGAGATTGACGCTACCACGCGTCAGCTCACCCAGCTGCAGATCGAGGAGCAGGCGCTCATGAAGGAGACCGACGACGCCTCCAAGGAGCGTCTGGAGGCCCTGCGTCAGGAGATCGCCGAGGTCCAGGAAAAACTCAACGTGCAAAAGGCTGGCTGGCTCAACCAGAAGAACGCCATCGACCACGTGCAAGAGCTCAAGGGACAGCTCGACGAGGCCAGGAGCGAAGAGGAGCGCGCGACGCGCAATGGTGATCTGGGCCGTGCGTCCGAGCTGCGCTACTCCGTGATTCCGGGCCTGCAACAGCAGATTCAGGATTCCGAGGCTGCGCTCGAGGCGCAAAAGCAGCAGGACGGCGAGGGCCTCAACGAACAGGTGACCTCCGATGAGATCGCCGAGGTCGTGAGTGCCTGGACCGGCGTGCCCGTGTCCAAGATGATGCAGGGCGAGCTCGACAAGCTGAAGGGCTTGGAGGGTGAGCTGCATAAGCGCGTCATCGGCCAGGACGAGGCCGTCTCCGCCGTCGCCGCGGCCGTGCGCCGCAGCCGTGCGGGTCTCTCCGATCCGGACAAGCCCATCGGCAGCTTCTTCTTCCTGGGCCCCACCGGCGTGGGCAAGACCGAGCTCGCCAAGGCGCTTGCCGAGTGCCTGTTCGACGACGAGCGCGCGCTCGTGCGTATCGACATGTCCGAGTACATGGAGAAGTTCAGCGTCCAGCGTCTGATCGGTGCGCCCCCGGGATACGTGGGTTACGACGAGGGCGGCCAGCTCACCGAGGCCGTGCGCCGTCGCCCCTACTCCGTGATCTTGCTCGACGAGATGGAGAAGGCCCATCCAGATGTCTTCAACGTGCTGTTGCAGGTGCTTGACGACGGCCGTCTGACCGACGGTCAGGGTCGCCAGGTGTCCTTCAAGAACACGATTATCATCATGACGTCTAACGTGGGCTCCAAGGCTATCGCCGAGCTTTCGGGCAAGGACGAGGAGGAGATGCGCCATCAGGTCGACGCGGCCATGGCTCAGACCTTCCGCCCCGAGTTCCTCAACCGTATCGACGATATCGTGGTGTTCCATCCGCTCGGCATGGCGCAGATCGAGAAGATCGTCGACATCCAGCTCGCCGACGTCCGCGCGCGTCTGGCCAAGGAGCGCATGACGCTTGCCATCACCCCGGCGGCCAAGCAGATGCTCGCCGTGGGCGGCCTGGACCCGGTCTTTGGCGCCCGTCCGCTCAAGCGTCTGGTTCAGCGCGAGGTCGTGGATGCCATCGCCGCCGCTATCATCGACGGCACGGTGCGCGAGGGCGATCAGGTGACGGTCGATGCCGACAAGGACGGCGGCTTTACCGTCGTGTGCGACAACACGCCGGCGGCCACCTACGAGGTCCCCGACGCCGAGTAGGTTTTGGGCCATGCCTTAAAATCTACCAGCCGTCTCTAAACGCCAAGGGCGGCGGATCCAATTGGGTCCGCCGCCCTTTTTCGTGCGACAATCGATGATATTGAACGGATGCGATGCGAGGAGCTATGCAGATGAAAGACGAGATCAAGACAAGCGCGCCGGCGACCGATGCCGCACCCGCCGCACCCAAGCCTGTGCCTAAGCCGGCGCCCAAGCCGCGCGACCCCTACATCCGTGCCGAGAACGAGGACGATGACGGCTACGATCCCTACAGCGATCGCCGCCCCGAGCGCGAGCCGCTGTTCGAAGCCGACCCCTGGCGCTAGTTGCATCAAGTAGCTAATTTGGCGATGATTTCCTGGGACGGGGTAGTCAAAAAAGTCCCGTCCCAAATCGACTGTCCAGGGAGTCGCATTCGAGCTTGGTTGCCCTCTCAGCCACTCGGCATCCTTCGAGCAGTAATAGTGAAAAAACTTGCTTAAGTGTTAATCAAGTCAGACATAATCTTGATCTCTAATTAATCAAGAATCGCTATAATTTTGATTAGCTAGAGAGCAAGATTGGAGAATCATGGCATTCAACGACTTGATCGCCCAGAAAATAAAGGACTTTGAACAGCAGGGGGTTCCGCAGGTCTTTGAGCGAGACCTTGATCTAGGAAACCCACAGGAGCCAAAGCGCGACAACATCGTAAATGTGATTGTGGGGGCCCGCCGTTGTGGAAAGACGTATCGCCTGTATCAGGAGATGCGGCGGCTTCAGAGCCGGGGCGTCGAGCTTGACCGGATGCTTTACTTCAATTTTGAGGATGAGCGCTTGCGCCCGTATGAGCCATCGCTGCTGGCGGACGTGCTCGACACGTTCTATGCGCTGTATCCTGTTGCTCGAACCGAGGGCGCTTACATTTTCTTTGACGAGATCCAGGAAATTCCCGAATGGGGTGCGTTTCTGCGGCGTGTAGTCGATACGGAGAAAGCGACCGTCTATGTGACGGGATCTTCTTCTAAGATGCTGTCCTCAGAACTTAAGAGCGAGTTCAGGGGTCGTTCTCTTGTGCGAGAGCTTTTTCCGTTGAGTTTTTCGGAATACGTTCGATATAAGACGGGGAGCGTTCTCGAGTCAGATGCGACCTTTTCCCCGAGCGATGCAGCGCTGCTTCGACATCATCTGATCGGGTATCTTGAACGAGGGGGATTCATCGCGACACTTGAGCAGACGCCTGCAGACGCGATTCAGCTGCTACAGGAATATGCTTCGCGAACGGTCGCCATGGACGTCGTTGAACGTTACGACGTCAAGAACCCTCGCCTGGCATCGCTGTTCTTGACGCGGTGTATGGCATCTTCGGGACGAGAGCTGTCAGTGAACAAAGTGTACAACGAGTTCAAGAGCAGACAGATACCCGTCAGTCGTAATTCGCTCAGCGACTTACTTGAGTATTATGAGGACGCCTACCTGTTATTTTCTGTGCCGGAGTTCACGCGTTCACTGGCAAATAACATGCGGTCTGCGTCTAAGGTCTACGCTGTCGACCCTGCGATGTTTGGAGCATTCTCTCCCGCATCGGCATTGGACCAGGGCCAGAGGCTCGAGACCGCAGTGTTCAATGCGCTAAGAAGAAGGACTCCCGCGGTGAGGACCGGCTCGGTCTGCCGCCTGCTAATCAAAGAGAAGAGCAAAAGCCATGAGGTGGACTTTGTGGCTGGGGATGCGCTTCTCATGCGGGCTTATAGCCTGATTCAGGTGAGTGCGGATATGGCAAGTGAGAAAACGCGCGAGCGCGAAATCGCCGCGCTTGATGCCTCGATGGCCCAGTTTGATCTTGGCGAGTCGGCAATCGTTACCATGGATGAACAGACCGATATTCCATGCGAGCACGGTGTGGTACACGTTATGCCCGCATGGAAGTGGCTCCTTGCCTAATCATCTATGGGCCTGTGGGGTCAGGACCTCCTGGCTCCTTCATCACGGTTGGGGAGCACCTTGCTGCGCCAGGCTAGTCCTGGGCTTTGATACTCGGCAGCAGGATCTGCGCGAGGTAGTCGGTTTCGAGCTTAGTGGCACCATCGGCCTTGCCGTCTTTACCCACCAGGTCGTTCTTGATCTGGCTATACGTATAGCGGTTGCCGGTCGTCAGCTCGACAAGCTCAATGGCCGTATCCATGGGGTAGGTCGACACGGGATTCTGCGTCCGCCCGTTGATGGTCTGGGGCACCACGTACGGATAGACGGGGCCGCTGGCGTAGACGGTATAACCGTTGCCTAGATTGGCCGCACCCAAAACCGTATCGCCTTCATCGGGCGTAAAGCTCTCGCCCTCGCGCACCGCGACGAGCGTCACGAGCGGCGTATTGGCGTCGTCGCCCAGATAGATGCATAGCGTGCTTCCGTTTTGCCAAGTTGCGACCTTGCCGTACCACTCGACGGGAATATCGAGCTGGTAGAGGTCGGTTGCCTTGTGGCGAGCGTCAGCATCACGGGACGCCTGTGCCTTTTGCGCGCTCACGGCATTGACGGCGGCGTCGCGCCGCGCGGTTGCTGCCTGCTGGAGCACTTTGGCAGCCGCGGCGGAGCTCGCACCGCCCTCCTCGGCATACTTGGCGGCGGCATCGATCTGGTCGTCAGTCACCGTGTCGGCCGAAGGCACCTTGAGCTTAAAGGTGGCCTGGGCACTTAAATCCTGTCCATCGCTCTTAACGGTGACCTGCGTCTTGGTGGTCGGGACGGTATAGATGGTGCCGTCGGCCGCGATGGGGGAGGCAGCGATGGAGAGCGTGTAATCGCCGGGCAGCAGTTTGATGCCGCGGCCGTGCTCGTCAACATAGAGCGTTTCGCTCACGGAGGAGCCGTCAGAATCCTGACCGCTCACCTGTACGGGAATCTTGGAGCCAGTGGAACAGTCGAGGCCCGCGGCATGCATGCCAATCTGCACCGACATCATCGTGTGGGCATTGGCGGCGGACGCGGCAGCCTGCTCTTGCTGATATCCGTTCCAGGCAGCATAGCCTGCACCGCCGGCGACGAGCGCGACGGCCACGACACCGGCGACCATCAGATTGCGGCGCTTGGGCGACATCTTGCGATGGCGGACCTCGGCCTCGCGTGCCGAGGGAACGGACGGCAGGGGTATATCGCCCATGGCGATGGTCTCGTCCACGGCTGGTGCGGAACCCAGGCCAGGAAGCTCGCGAGTCAGCGAATCCTCGGCCGGCAAGCTGTCGAGCAAGACGGTTTCCTCGCCCGTGTCGGATTCGGGCTGGTTGCCGGCCTCGCTTTCGGTGCCTTCGTGATCTGCCTCATCCTCGGCAGGCTCAACGTCGCCTGCATCCTGATTATCGGATTGCGCCTCGGTTTCCGGCTCATCCTGCACATCAACGCCCGAATCGTCAAACGCAATCTCATCGAGTGAAATCCGGTCTAAGCTCTCCAAGGCCTCAGCGCAAGCTTCTGCATCTTGGGCCGCATCCTCTTGGCCCATCGTCTCATCATTCATACATCCCCCAAGCTCAATATCGGGACAACACTGTACCCAAAAATGGAGCCATATAAAGCGCGTGCGAAATATAAGATCCGATTTAACCTGAGCGCATCGTTCGGCCGCATCCTCGCGGCGGCAAAAGGCCCCCGGAACGCGAACGAATCACATTCCGGGGGCTCTACAATGCGTTGAGTTGCGCGGAGCCGGCTATGCTGCTTCGTGCTCAAGCGATGTCTGCGCCGGGCGCGTTACTCGGCGTGTGCGTAATCCACCTTGGCGCGGCGAGCGGTAGCCTTCTCCCAATCGCTGGTGCCCTCAAAGACATCCTGCTTGTAGGGATTGCGGCCGAGCTTCTTGGCGCGGTAGGCGATGTAGATGATCGCGGCGACGTTGGCGACCAGTGCGGCGATCGAGACCGCGGTAGCGGCGCCGGGGTCGAGCGTGGAGTGGGTCACAAAGATGGACTCCTCCTGGAAGTAGGGGAATACCTGGGCAAACATGCACCAAATAGCCAGCGTAAAGGCGCGGTTCTGGATCCAGCCGCCCTTGTTCCAGATAAAGGCGGCGACGGTGGGCGCCAGCAGCAGCGCAAAGCCGCAGAACCAGGAGTGGGTGGGCAGGCAGTTGTAGGTGTAGCAGAAGTTCCAGATATCGTAGGCGATGATGTAGACCCAGGTCATGTCGGGCCACAGCATATCGGTCTGATCCTCGGAGGCGTAGACGCTCCACCAACCGGTCATGCAGAAGATGTTGATGAGACCGGCGATGCCGTTGAACACGTTGTTCCAGCCGGCCAGCTGCGTAGCACCTTCGGAGGTGACCCAGGTGGACTCGCCCAGGACAAAGAAGTGATAGGCGCTCTCAAAGTCGGATACGACGGCGATCATGATGTTGATGGCGACGATCACAAACGGCCATGCGCGGAACCAATGCGCCTTGCCGATCTTTCCCCACTGGTACTTAATGGCAATGAAGCCCCAGCAACCGGCGAGCGCCGCGTATACCTTGGCGTAGTGGAACCAGCTGTTCTGGTACACATGGGTGGGGTTGGTGAGCGCCCACTCGGCGCCTTGCGAAACGCCCACGGCGATGGCGACGCAGTAGATGGTCATGGCCAGCGGAGCCACGCCAAAGATGATTGCCGCGCCCAGCTTGGTGCGGCGGCCGACTTCGTTGAGCACGATCAGGCCAATAAAGACCATGGCCCAGCCGGCCCAGTGGATAAGGGTATCGCTACCCCAAACATCGAACAGCATGCTGCTCTCCTTTCACACGCCCGCGGCCCCTCTTCTGATCGCGGGCAGTTTGGCCAAATGTCGTCAGTTCTGGGGCTTGCGCTCCGGATACTTGGCGGTATAGCCCTCGATGTGGAGTGTCGAGGCGATGATTTCCTTGACCGTTTCGTCGGGCACATCGGGGTGCGTGCGGATATACATCAAAAGGCCCATGATGAGGGTGTAGAACGTCTCGTAGACATGGTCGATGCGTAGCTCATGATGGGCGACAAAATCCACTACGGTGGTGTCGCAGATATACTGCGCCACGCGCTGGACCACGTTGTGCAAAAAGCCGCCGTAGAGCGCGCCGCTGCTCGAGGTAAGCGTGCTCGGCAGCTCGTGGCCGCTGGCGACCAGGCGCTTAAAGAGCGGGGCGACGGTGTCGAGCGCGCCCTCGATATCACCGACGGTGCGGTCGGCGTTCCACCGCTCGAGTTCGGAGATAAAGTCGTCGATCGCCTCGTCCATAACAGCGGCGACGGCGGCGTCCATGTCGGCGAAGTAGTGGTAGAACAATGAACGCGTGCAGCCGGCTCGCTTGGTCACGGCCGATACCGATAGGTGGGACACGCCCAGCTCGGAGCTTACGGTGCGCACGCCATCGAGGATCTCGCGACGGCGTTCGTCGCCCGTCAGGCGCTTTGCCGCGCTATCGGATGCGGGGACGGCATCGACCACAGAGGTACCTGCTGTGTTATTGCCCATGTTTTGCCGCCTTTCATCCTCTTTTGCCTGACCGTTCGCCTAACAGTCTTGAATATTGTTGACGGTTCGTCAATACTATTTTTGACACAATGTCAACAATGGCGGGTGAACGGCATGGGGGCATGTCCGGCCTGCAAAAAAAGAGGGGCGCTGCGGTCCCGCCGGGCTGCGGCAAGAGAAGGGACAACCATGATTCTCAACGGACCGGGGATTAGTTACACCGAGCCCGACATCGGTTCGGAGTTCGTGCCGCCGCTGCCGGAGCATCCGCGCGAGGCCATCGTCAAGCTGTGCGAGCACTGCACCAACCGTCTGCTGCATCGCGACGAGCTGCTGGGCTACGAGTACTGGTCGTTTGCCGAGGCCGCAACCGACGAGCAGGCCGAAGTGCTCTGCAAGATGAAGATGCGCCGTCCCTATACGCTGCCCGAGATGGTCAAGCTCACCGGCATGCCCGAAGCCGATATCGAGAAGATGCTCGACGACATGAGCTACACGGGTCTGCTCGAGTACAACTGGGAAAACCCCGAGCGCGCCAAGCAATGGGTGTTGCCCATGCTGGTGCCGGGTTCTGCCGAGTTCCTCAACATGCGCGTGAGCCAGCTCGAGGAGCACCCGGTCTATGCCAAGTTCTTTGAGCAGGCGTCCAAGGGACCGCTGTCCAAGGCCACGCCGATGGTGCCGCCCGGAGGCGCCGGCATCGGCATGCACGTCATTCCGGTCGAGAAGGCCATCGACGCCGCGAGCACCTCGGTGCCGATCGAGCATATCGAGCATTGGCTCGACAAATACGATGGCAAATATGCCGCCAGCACCTGCAGCTGCCGCGCGAGCCGTCGCGTGATGGGTGAGGGCTGCGCCGACGACCCGGCCGATTGGTGCATCGCCGTGGGCGATATGGCCGACTACGTGGTTGAGACCGATCGTGGCCATTACGTGACCCGCGACGAGGTTTACGACATCTTGCGCCAGGCCGAGGACAACGGCTTTGTGCACCAGATCACTAATATCGACGGCGAGAACAAGATCTTCGCCATCTGCAACTGCAACGTCAACGTGTGCTACGCCCTGCGCACCTCGCAGCTGTTCAACACGCCCAACCTGTCGCGCTCGGCCTATGTCGCTAAGGTCGAGAAGGACAAGTGCGTGGCCTGCGGTCGCTGCGTCGAGGTGTGTCCGGCCGGCGCCGCCAAGCTGGGCCAGAAGCTCTGCAGCAAAAAGGCCGGCGGACAGGTGCCCGAGTATCCGCGCCAGGAGCTGCCCGATGCCACCAAGTGGGACCACACCAAGTGGTCGCCCAACTACCGCAACGACAACCGCATCGAGACGCATGAGTCCGGCACCGCTCCCTGCAAGACGGCCTGCCCCGCGCACGTTGCCGTTCAGGGCTATTTGAAGCTCGCGGCTCAGGGTCGCTATGACGAGGCGCTGGCACTCATTAAGCGCGAGAACCCGCTGCCCGCTATCTGCGGCCGTGTGTGCAACCGCCGCTGCGAGGACGCCTGCACCCGCGGCCGTGTGGACGCCGCCGTGGCCATCGACGAGGTCAAGAAGTTCATCGCCCAGCGCGATCTGGATGCCGCGACCCGCTACGTCCCGCCCGTGGTGACGCCGACGCGCGCTGGCGGCTTTGATCAGAAGATCGCCATCATCGGTGCCGGTCCGGCCGGCCTGTCCTGCGCTTTCTATCTGGCCGAGAAGGGCTACAAGCCCGTCGTCTTCGAGAAAAACGAGCGCCCGGGCGGCATGCTCACCTACGGCATTCCCAGCTTTAAGCTGCAGAAGGACGTCATTGAGGCCGAGGTCGAGATCATTCGCCTGATGGGTGCCGAGTTCCGCTATGGCGTGGAGGTCGGTCGCGATGTGACGCTCGACGAGCTGCGCGCGCAGGGCTTTAAGGCCTTTTACGTGGCCATCGGCTGCCAGGGCGGCCGCCTTGCCGGTATTCCGGGCGAGGATGCCGTGGACGTGACCGTGGCCGTCGACTTCCTTCGCGAGGTTAACAGCGGCAAGATCGATACCCTGTCCGGCCGCACCATTGTGGTGGGCGGCGGCAACGTGGCCATCGACGTTGCCCGCAACGCCTGCCGTCTGGGCTCTGGGCACGTTGAGATGTTCTGCCTGGAGAGCGAGGTCCAGATGCCCGCCAGCGAGGAAGAACGTCGCGAGGCCGTTGAGGACGGCGCTCACATCAGCTGCGGCTGGGGCCCCAAGGAGATTCACCTGGACGAGGCCGGTCGTGTGTGCGGTATCACCTTCAAGCGCTGCACGCGTGTCTTTGACGACGAGGGCCGTTTTGCGCCCGAGTACGACGAGAACGATCTGCGCCGTGTCGATGCCGACCGTGTCGTCATGTCGATTGGCCAGTCCATTGTGTGGGGCGACCTGCTGGCTGGCTCCAAGGTGGAGCTCGGCCGCGGCCAGGGCGCCCTTGCCGATCCCCAGACTTACCAGACCGCCGAACCCGACATCTTTGTGGGTGGTGACGTCTACACTGGCCCCAGCTTTGCCATCGACGCTATCGCCGCCGGCCACGAGGCCGCGGTGTCCATCCATCGCTTTGTGCAGCCGGGCTCCACGCTCACCATCGGCCGCAATCAGCGCCGCTACACCGCGCTCGACCGCGACGACGTTGTGCTCGAGAGCTACGACAACGCGAGCCGCGAGGTTGCCCACGTGGACCGCGAGCGCGAGAAGGCTGCGCCGTTTAGCGAGTACGTCGAGACCTTTACCGAAGAGCAGGTGCGCGCCGAGACCGCCCGTTGCCTGGGTTGCGGTGCCTCGATCGTCGACCCCAACAAGTGCATCGGCTGCGGCCTGTGCACCACCAAGTGCGCGTTCGACGCCATCCATCTGGATCGCGACCGCCCCGAGTGCTCCACGATGGTCAAATACGAGCAAAAGCTCCCAAGCCTCGGCAAGTACGCTCTAAAGCGTGCCATCAAGATTAAATTTGGTCGTAAATAGGTAGCCATGGCGGGTAAGGGGACGGCGCAGACTAGATCTCGTCGTCCCCTTGCTTTGAGTTTGCATCGAATCAACCTCTGCAGAAAGGGTTTCGCCTTGCATGAATTGGGAATCGTCTATCACATCATTCGCGATGTCGAGAACGTGGCGCGCGCCAATGGCGTGCGTCGCGTTTCGAGCGTCACGCTGCTGCTGGGCGAGGTCTCGGGCGTCGTTCCCGACTTGCTACTCGACGCTTGGCGCTGGGCGGCAGATAAAAAGCCCATCACCGAGGGTGCGGAGCTTATCGTGGAGCCCGTTGAGGCCGTGACACATTGCGAGGCGTGTGGCTGCGACTACGCGACGGTCGAGCACGGCAAGGCCTGTCCCCATTGCGGTAGCGGCGAGACCTATTTGCTGCAGGGCCAAGAGGTAATGATCAAACAGATCGAGACCCCCGAAGAGGATCCGGCAGGCGCTGCCCCCGACGGCCCTTCCGACGCGCCCGATGCCGTCGACGCCGCCAACCCACTCCACATCGTCTAGGATCCCCTATAAGTTGCGGTGAAATAGTTCCTAAATCCAGCCTTCTGGCTCTTAAACAAGAACTATTTCACCGCAACTTTTTTGAGTAGTTTTGTTGAGCATAAGTCGTGCAAATAGTCAAGCCATGTCTGTTTAAACAAAATAGTGACAGTACGAGCACATTCGCACTTGCTTAATATCGATATTAATGAACAGCTTGCTTGTATCTATAAAATACATAGCTTGATGAGCGACGCCTTGTCGTGTAATGAGTCAAAAAGCAGTAACGTAATCAACTTGTAACAAACCTAGACGTTTAAACAAATAATCCAACCTTTTGCGGATTTAGCTATAATTCCACAATCCAAACAGGTATACTCCTTTCATGTCGTGTAGGAAATACGTAGACAAAAAGGAGGTTATGTGATGGTAAGTATTGTTCTTGCTAGCCACGGGGACTTGGCAGCTGGAATCAAGCAGACGGGCTCGATGGTCTTTGGCGATCAGCCGTCTGTTGCCGTGGTCTCGCTCGAGCCGAGCATGGGCCCCGACGACTTCCGTGCCAAGGTCGAGGAAGCAGTCGCTTCCTTCGAGGACCAGGAGCAGGTGCTCTTCCTCGTTGATCTGTGGGGCGGCACGCCGTTCAACCAGATCAGCGGGCTCATCGAGGGCCACGATTCCTGGGCTATCGTCACCGGTGTCAACCTGCCTATGCTCATCGAGGCATATTCGCAGCGCTTTGACGCAAAGAACACTGCACATGCGATCGCAAAACATCTCGTGACTGAGGCTAAGGCTGGCGTGCGCGTCAAGCCCGAGTCTCTGGAGCCCGAGGAGAAGAAGCCGGCCCCGCCCGCCGCTGCTCCTGCAGGCGCCATCCCTCCGGGAACGGTCATCGGCGACGGGCACATCAAGATCGCCCACGTCCGTATCGACACCCGTCTGCTGCATGGTCAGGTGGCCACCACGTGGACCAAGCAGATTAACCCCAACCGCATCATCGTGGTTTCCGACGGCGTTGCTCACGACGAGCTTCGCAAGACGATGATCGAGCAGGCTGCCCCTCCGGGAGTCCATGCCAACGTCGTGCCCATCAAGAAGATGGCCGAGGTCGTCAAGGACACGCGTTTTGGTGACACCAAGGCCATGCTGCTCTTCGAGAACCCGCAGGATCTGCTCAAGGCCATCGAGGCCGGCGTCGACATCAAGGAAGTCAACATCGGTTCCATGGCTCACTCCAAGGGCAAGGTCGTCGTCACCAACGCCGTCGCTATGGGCGATGACGACGTTAAGACCCTCGAGGCCCTCAAGGCCAAGGGCGTCAAGTTCGAGGTCCGCAAGGTTCCTTCGGATGCTTCCGAGGATCTCGACGCCATGTTGAAGAAAGCTAAGGCCGAACTGGCCGCTCAAGCATAGTAAAGGAGGGTCCGATACATGTCTGCAATCACTATTCTGCTTGTTGCGATTGTCGCGTTGCTTGCCGGTATGGAAGGCATTCTGGATGAGTTCCAGTTCCATCAGCCGCTCGTGGCATGCACGCTTATCGGTCTCGTAACCGGTCACCTTCAGGAGGGCATCCTCCTGGGCGGTTCGCTCCAGATGATGGCCCTTGGCTGGGCTAACGTCGGCGCCGCCGTCGCGCCTGACGCCGCTCTGGCCTCGGTCGCTTCTTCGATCATCATGGTGCTCGCCCTCAACGGCGGCGCCACTGATTCGGCCAAGGCCGTTACCGCGGCCATCGCCGTCGCCGTCCCGCTGTCGGTCGCTGGTCTGTTCCTGACCATGATCTGCCGTACCATTGCTACCGCTATCGCTCACGCCATGGACGGTTGCGCCGAGAAGGGCGACTTCTCCGGCATCGAGCGCTGGCAGTACGCTGCCATCCTCATGCAGGGCCTTCGTATCGCCATCCCGGCAGTACTTCTGTGCATCATCCCGGCCGAGGCCGTTACCAACGCGCTTAACGCTATGCCCGACTGGCTGTCCGGCGGCATGGCTGTCGGCGGCGGCATGGTCGCTTCCGTCGGTTACGCCATGGTCATCAACATGATGGCCACCAAGGAGACCTGGCCGTTCTTCATCCTCGGCTTTGTCCTTGCTGCCATCCCTCAGCTCACGCTGATCGCCCTTGGCCTCATCGGCATCTCCCTTGCCCTCATCTACCTTGGCCTTAAGGATCTGGCCAAGCAGGGTGGCGGCATGGGCGGTGGCTCCGGCGACCCGCTCGGCGACATTCTGAACGATTACGAGTAGGAGGGGAGTGATACATATGGCAGAGAACAAGATTCAGCTCACCAAGGCTGACCGCAAGAAGGTTTGCTTCCGTCATCAGTTCCTTCAGGGCTCGTGGAACTACGAGCGTATGCAGAACGGCGGCTGGTGCTTCGCAATGATCCCTGCGATCAAGAAGCTCTACACCAGCAAGGATGACCAGATTGCCGCTCTTAAGCGCCACCTGGAGTTCTATAACACCCACCCCTATGTTTCCGCCCCCGTCATTGGCGTTACCCTCGCTCTCGAGGAGGAGCGCGCCAACGGTGCCCCGATTGACGACGTCGCCATTCAGGGCGTCAAGGTCGGTATGATGGGCCCGCTCGCCGGTGTCGGCGACCCCGCCTTCTGGTTCACCCTTCGCCCGATTCTGGGTGCTCTGGGCGCTTCCCTGGCCCTGTCCGGCAGCATCGCCGGTCCGCTGCTGTTCTTCTTCGCGTGGAACATCATCCGTTACGCCTTCCTGTGGTACACGCAGGAGTTTGGCTACAAGGTCGGCTCCTCCATCGCCAAGGACCTCTCCGGCGGTCTGATGGGCAAGGTCACCGAGGGTGCTTCCATCCTGGGTATGTTCATCATCGGCGCCCTGGTCGAGCGCTGGGTGTCCATCTCCTTCACCCCGGTCGTCTCCAAGGTCACGCAGTCTGCTGGCGCCTTTATCGACTGGGCTAACCTGCCCTCCGGTTCTGAGGGTGTCAAGGAAGCACTGACGATGTATAACTCCATCGGTGCTAACGCCCTTGATCAGGTGAAGGTCACCACGCTTCAGGCCAACCTCGATCAGCTCATCCCCGGCCTTGCCGCCGTGTGCCTGACCCTGCTGGTCTGCAAGCTCCTCAAGAAGAAGGTCAGCCCGATCGTCATCATCCTGGCTCTCTTCGCCATCGGCATCATCGGTCGCGTCTGCGGCTTCATGTAAGCACGTTTCGGCTTAAGACCGAGAATTGCTAGGCAAGGGCTTTTGAGCCATTGAAACGGACCGCACCCGGTGGGTACACTGGATGCGGTCCGATTGTTTTATTTGGAGGGCGAGGCGCGCATGGCGCAATCTCAGAACAGCACGGTCGATCTGGCAACGCCGGCAACCTGCCTGATGGGGCTTACCAGCCACGGCAACGTGATGGTGGGCAATAAGGCGTTCGAGTATTACAACGAGCGCAATCCCGAGGATTATATTCAAATCCCGTGGGATGAGGTCGACTATATTGCCGCCGAGGTTTTACGCGGCACCAAGAAGATCACGCGTTTTGCCATCTTCACCAAGGACAACGGTCACTTTACGTTTTCGACGCGCGACGACAAAGAGACGCTTCGTGCTGTCCGCAAGTACGTCGACGAGGATAAGCTTGTGCGTTCGCCCGACTTTATCGATGTGACGGCCAAGGGCGCCAAGAGCATCCCCTCCGTTATCAAAAACCTCTTCCACAAAGGTAACTAGCTCCTCATAAGTTGCGGTGAAATAGTTCCTAAATACGGCTTTAGATGCTTCAGACAGGAACTATTCCACCGCAACTTCGAAGTCTAGTCATGCGACGTATTGCGATGCAGTAAATCTGCTACACTAGTACAACATGCCTCCGTAGCTCAGGGGATAGAGCACCGCTCTCCTAAAGCGGGTGTCGACGGTTCGAATCCGCCCGGGGGCACCATTTAAAATCGCAGGTCAGAGGCGTTAAACCTCTGACCTATTTTTATATCCATCCTTCCTTCTTCATCCAAAAGGGGTGAAATAGGGGTGAAAGAATGTTCTATGGAGAAGAATCCATCAAGTTGACTTGAGGTGCAGGCGGTTTTCAACGCTTTCCATAGCCGAAGGGTCCTGCATTTCACCCGTAGGCTGTGGGAAGGGTTGAAAACCGCCCGGGGTGTCACTTGTCTTAGAATTGATGACAATCATCTTGATGGAGGTCTTTATGGCTGGCACCAAATATGACGCTAAGGAATTTGTGCAACGTTGGCGGTCGATTCTCGAACAGGTTCCCGATGGTAAGAACAACGAGCAGCAGGACACCGCCAAGTTCTGGCAGGACCTGCTCGTGAATGTCCTCGGCGTGCCGTCGAGCTCCATGGCAACGTTCGTCGACTTCGAGCGCAAGGTGCGCGGCCGCCGCATCGACGTGTTCGTGAGCGACCACCACTTCCTGTGCGAGCAGAAGTCCGTGGGCGTCGACCTAGACAAGCCCGAGCCGCGAAACGGCGGGCTCGAGACCCCCTACCAGCAAGCGACGTGGTACGCCCAGCACCTGCCGTACTCCGAGCGCCCCCGTTGGCTCATGACCTGCAACTTCGAGACCTTCCGCCTCTACGACCTCGACGAGGAGCGCCCCGAGGATACCGTGCAGGAGTTCTCCCTCGAGGAGCTGCCCGACCACCTCTACCTCCTGGGCTTCCTCACCTCCAAGGCGTCCAGCCGCCTCCACAAGGAGCAGGAGCTGTCCGTCGAGGCCGGGCGGCACGTCTCGCGCCTCTACGACGCCATCAGCAAGCAGTACCACCATATCGACACCGACGAGGAGGAGCAGCGCTCCCTTAACGTCCTCATCACCCGCATCATCTTCCTGCTCTACGCCGAGGACGCTGACCTGCTGCAATCGCACTTCGCCTTCGGCGACTTCTGCAAGGGAGACCCGAGCAAACTTCGGAGAAAGCTCGCCGCGCTGTTCGAGACCATCGACACTCCCTACGACAAGCGCGACGAGTACGCGGATGACGACGTGGCTGCCTTCCCCTACGTCAACGGCGGGTTGTTCTCCGATCAGTCCATCGTTATCCCCCAGATGACCGAGGAGATCGCCGACGCGATCGAGGACGCCTCGCGCGGCTTCGACTGGCGCGAGATCTCGGGCGTCATCTTCGGAGGCGTGTTCGAGGGCACCTTGAACCCCGAGACCCGCCATGCGCGCGGGATGCACTACACGAGCGTCGAGAACATCGAGCGCTGCCTGAGACCCCTGTTCCTCGATGAGCTGTGGGCCGAGCTCCACGCGGCGGAGGGCAAGATACGGATTCCGTTGCACGGAATCATCTTGCCGCCCTCTCGGGCGGGGCGGCGAACCGCTCGCTACGGCTCGCTCCCGCCGGGTGATGGGCCGCTCGCTACGGCTCGCTCCCATCACGAGGGAGGCCCCGACCGCACGTAGGCGATCGAGGCCTCTCGGGGTTTCCGCCTATTGCGGAAACCCCTCTATCACATGTCTCGCGTCATGTAGTCCATGGTCCGGTATAGCTGCATGCACAGCCTTATGGCGCGCATCACCCCGTGGTAGGTGAACCGGATCGTGCGCCCCGTCCTGCGGTGCGTGACGTAGCCCAGCCTCGCCCCGTTCACCTTGCGCTCGCCGCCCAGCGACTTCGAGTGGAAGCGGTACTGGAGGTCACCGCCCTTCGAGCGCTTGAGCTTGATGCCGTCCCGCGCGAGGAGGCGCGACAGCTCGGCCATGCGGTCGGGGCAGTCGGGCATGCGCCCCACCTCCTCGATGCACTTGGCGACCGTCCGCCTCACGCGCTCGTTCTCGGAGCGCTCGGCCTGCCCCTTGCGGGCCATGTCGCGCTCGGCGGAGCCGGGCTGCCTGCCGTGCACGCGGGAGTTCGCCTTGCCGCGCTCGAGCTGCTTCAGGCCGTACTTATCGTCGAGGGCGCGGATGGTCGCCACGCGCGCCCTGGCCGCTTGGCGGGCAGGCCCTTCGTCGAGACGCAACCCCGACTGGATGTTCGAGCGATTTATGGCGATATGACAGCAATAGCGGTCCGTGTTGTCGCTCGCGCAGTGTTCGAGGTGAAGCACGAGCACGCTTTCGTAATCCTCGTACCTCGTGCGAACGTACTCGCGGGCGTATTCCATGCAGAGCTCCGGGGTCATCTTTCCACCGTTGCAGCTGCATTCGTCCGCATTAAATGCCACGACTTGATGCTCGATCGGGGTCCAGCGGCTATTGGCTTTCCCAGGGACGTCGTGACCCGCGCTCCTCCTCGTCTCATCCATCTCGATGAAGGCCCTGTCCTCGTCGATGATGTTGAATGTGTCGTGAGCGAGCGCCTTATCGCGGTGCCAGTCGAGGTAAGACTCGACGTTTTTCAGGTGGCGGGTGCTGTGGACGCTGACCTGTTTGATCGCGGTCATCATTGCTCCTTCCCGGCGTTACAGCGCGCCCCACTCATCCTCATCGAACTCGGTGCTGTCTGTCTCGGGGAAATCCGGGCACCAGATGGCGATGGGGTCGCCCTCGTGGGCCTCGATGCGCTCGGTCAGCCTGCGTTGGCATTCCTGGCGTTTTGCCCGCTCATGCTCGCGCGTTCCCAAGTCGAAGTGCATTCTCGTCGGCGTCTCCGTGCAGTCGACGAGGGGGATCTCGAATGCCCCCGAATGGGAGGCGGGGAGGCCGTTCATCGCCTGCTTGACCACGACCGCTCCGTCTTTGTCGGGCGACCTCGTGGTCCATTCCCAAGGATGGATCACGTCGTCCGCGTGCTCGCTGAAGCTGGTGCCGCCGCTGGTGCCGTTCGCGCCCCGGTTGGCGCTGGTGCCCTTCGTGTGCTTCGTGGTCTTGCCCACCAGCTCGGTGAAGTACTGGCGGTCCTCCGCCTCACCGAGCTTGAGGGCGATCTTGACCGCACAGTTCGCCAGGATCTTCGGCCTGCCATCGCGCTCGCCGTATCGGTTCCATTGCGCCAGATTTTGGACGGCGGTATGGCAGAAATAGCCATACGAACGCCCGAGGCTCAGGACGGATGGCAGGCTCTTGACGGTTGGGAGATTCCCCCACTCATCGCCGATGACGGTGAAGGGCCTGTCGAGCGCGCCTCCGTTCGCCTCCGCGAGGATCCGGGCGGTCGCCCACAGCGAGTCCAGCAGGATGGTTAGGATTGCGTTGTAGGGGTTGTCGTCGTCGAGCACGTGGAGGAAGAGGGCCGTCTTCTCCGTGAGCACGCGTTCCGGGTCGATCTCATCGCCGGAGACCATCCACGCGATGGGGGCGGACGAGAAGATGCGCATGCGCACCTTGAGCGTGGAGAGAATGCTGCGCATCTCGTTCCCGCCGCTGGACAGGAACTGGGAGGCGCGGGCCTTGGCGGGGTGCCCGGCGGGCAGCTCCCGGAACAGTGCCTTGAGCCCGCTGGCGGGGTCAGCGCCCGCGCCCTCGGTCCCGCGGCACAGGATCTCATTCACCGTCGCTAGGTTCTTCGCCTCGGCCGGGCAGGAGTCGTGAAGCGCGGTGAGGAGGATGAGGGCAGAGAGCAGCGACCGCGCCGACTCAACCCAGTGGGAGCTCCCAGCGCCCCTGTCGTCCGGCACGATGACCGCCGCCATGGAGTCGGCCGCCTGCTCCGCCTCCTGCGTGAGCCCGGCGTCGATGAAGCGGACGAGGGCCGTCAGAGGGTTGTAACGGTTGCCCTTCATGGGGCTCTGCGTGTCGAGGAGGAGGACGCTGTAGCCGCGATCCTCAAGCTCCTCGCCGCACAGCTCCAGCATCTCATTCTTCGGATCGCTGAGCGCAACGGAGTGCGGTTCCGATCCGTTGCCGCCATCGCCGAAGGTCAGCAGGTCGAGGGAGGGGATGAGAATGCCACGGCTCTTGCCCGACCCCGTGGAGCCCACGATAAGGGAGAAGGTGCCCGGCTCGAAAAGGTATTTCCCGCGCAGGAAGCCGTAGACGAGGCCGCGCTCCTTCGGGGAGGCCTTGCCGTCCCACGTCGAGGACCCCCTTATCGCTTCGCCTCCCGACTTGAGCCGCGCCGCGCCAAGGACTCCGCCGTCCTCGGCGCGGTCCTTCGCCGCTTCGCTGCTGAAGAACAATAGGGAGGCGAGGAAAAGGGCGAGCAAGACGGCTGGGGTGCCGACGGGGCAGGCAAGGAAGCTGCCGGACAGCCACCATTGCGGGATGAGTGATATGTCGAATTCCGGTATGGCGACGACGCCGCACCCGTCAAGCAGACTTTGGGCAAGTGGGGCGATCGCCGGACAGCAGAAGACGGCGAGCGCCAGCGTCGATAGCGCGGACGGTATCAATACGTTCATTTATGGCCTCCCTCTGCTGCCCCGGAGAGTAGCTTCGAGATCTTGGATGCGGATGCAGAGACGTTCGATATGGCCGCTCGCAGGCCCGGCAACAGGGCCTCGTCGATACCGTGGATATGCGCCGCTCGCACCAGCTGGTTGAGCAGCCCGCCTTCTTTCTTGAGGGACGTCCTGATCGCCGTCAGCTCCTCGGCATCGGCGACCTTCACCGGCTTCTCGTCGCAGTGGAGCGCGGCCTCGCGCATGAACGTCGACGGAGGCATCCCGAAGGAGGAGGAGCGCGCCACGATGGCGGCGCGCTCCTCGGGGGTTACCCTGACGTTGATGTGCTGGTCGCGCGGTTTGCCGCGCATTTCTAAATCACCTCATGGAAGACAGCGTGCGCTCCGTCGAAGGTGAGGGGTGCAGAGTCAAGCGCGCGGTAACGGGCCTTGATCGCGGTGAGCTTCAGCGCCTTGTGGCTGAAAGCGCCGCAGCGCTCCTTGTCCTCATGCAGGTAAAGGGCGTTGTCGAAGGAGTACTCTACGGTGGATGCGCCTCCGAACATTTTGAGTGAGGGTGGTTTCGATCCGTAGAACTCACGAGACACGCTGCTCACGACGTACATGGAAGTGCCGTAGGTGTTGCAGACGGCTCGGAGTTGAGTGACGCAGTCGTTTATCGCGAGGCGTTCATCGGCGAACGGCGCGGCTGCCTTCGTTGCCAAAAGCTGAAGGTAGTCAATGAATACGACGGGAGTTTTCCCGCAAGCATGGATGCACTCCCCGACAAGTCTGCCGATGTCTGCGACGGTCGCGACTGTAGCGTAACTGATGTTGGGGGCGATTTCCGAGCGGTAGCGCTCGACCGCCGCTTCAAAAGCCTCGACAGCCATTGCGCTATCGGGAATATCCCCGAGGGTGAGCGCCCCTTCGCTAAGGCGGACGAGGCTCTTGTGGACGAGCTTGTGCGCCGGAAGCTCTTCGGTGACAAAAATGACGGGAATGCCGCTGGCCGCGACACCGTCGGCGAGTTGGCACATCAAGGTGGTCTTCCCTGCGCCGGGGACGGCGGCGATCGCGGTCATCTGACAGGGATAAATCCCACCGAGGAGTCTATTCGCGGGTTCGAAATCAAAAACAGCTTTGGGCTTGTCCATCGAGATGAGGCCAAGATGCTTATCGAGAACGGCGTCCTCGAATTCAAGCTGGGGGATGGGGGAGGTTAGAGGCTGCACGGCTGGTTCACCTCAACCTCATGTAAATAGGCGAAGAAGCTCGATTCAATAACGTAGAGGCGGCTATGAAGCTTAAAGCAACGGCCGGTTTCCTTCATCAGCTTGGATGCCGTCGCCTCGCCAAGGCCTGTGAGTTTACAGATTTCCGGGACATCGAGAAGGCGCTCACTGCCGAGCACGATGCGGGAGGGGACGGGTGTGACACCCGCTTCGGGAGCAACAATGTTGTCCATGTTAGAATCCTGTCTGTGTGGCCTGTCCGTCCCCGTCGATCTTGCCGGACTGAGGGGGCGGGTGGGCTGCCGGTGATATTCGGGCTGGCTTTTTGTCTAAAGGTTGCCCCCCTTTCCGCTCATGTAGAACTTATCTGCGGTGCGCAGGAGCGCAAGGCGGGTTTCTGCGGTCTCATTTGTGCCTCTACGTGTGGGGAAAGCCATGCGCGCGAAGCAGCATAGGGCACGATAGGTGCACGATTGAGCGCGTAGTACATTCCAGTTCTCAAGAAGGCAAGAGAGCATGGAGGGGATTGCCTGCATGGTGCAGGGCGCCTCAAGAGCGGTGCTGAGTTGGCTCGCGTCGCGTGCGGCAAGAAGGGTGTCGGGCTCATTGCGATCAGTCGCGTTTTCAAGCACGTTTACGATTGAATGCCACTGCTTGACGAGGTGAATGGCGTCATCATCGGTGGTGTTGATGCTCAGGCCAAGATCGAGTGTGAGTTCGAGAAAACTCCTGACTATGGGCTCGGAATCGCGCCCGCGCTCGCCGTTGGCGGCGAGGTCTTGGAACAAGAGCTCGAAACCGTCTAGGCAACGGGGTTTCTCGGCGGCGTACATCGTTCGGGCGATGTCTCGCGCTTTGGAAGTCGAAGCCGTGCTCTCTATCACCAAAGCTAGGATCGTCTCAGACGGAGAGGAATTGCGTACGGAGGCGATGTCCGAGGTCGCGTTCTTGAATTCCAAGAGCTTTACGTTTTCGCTGAAAACGAGCGTTGTACGAGCCTTTTTGTTGGAGCCCAGGGGATTGAGTCCCATCGAACCTCCTTTCATCGGGTTGTTATCGGGTACTACCCGAATGATACACGAATCATGTTATGCTTTCAATGAAATATTGGAAGGGCCCTAATTCCCGTCCAGGATTCTCCCGAACGCGTCCGCCGCCTTGCGATCGTTCGCCTCGATGGCGTGCGAGTAGATTGCCAGCGTGGTGTTGGGGCTAGCATGGCCGAGGCGAGCCTGCACGGTCTTCACGTCGGCGCCTTCGCCTATCAGCAGCGTCGCTTGTGTATGCCGGAGCGCATGGGGCACGAGGCCGCTGTAGCCGGTTCCCCTGATGCGCATTTTGCCGTCGCGCATGAACGTTCCCGTGATGTTCTCGTAGGTTCCGAAGCCGTTGTCAACGCAAAAGTCGCGGAACCATCGGTCGAAGTTATGGCCGTCGATGTTAATCACCGCAGCACGTTTGCCGTCTTCGGTCTCAATAACCTTCACGCCGTTGACGATGGGCGTATCCCCGTCTTGATCGAGGCCGTAGCGTTCTAGTTGCTCACGCTGGGCGGTCTTCCAGCGGTCGAGGTAATCGGCAAGTGCTCCATTCACCGCTATCGTTCTCCTGCTCATCTTAGACTTGGGAGGGCGGAGCGTTTTGTCGTTGGTGTACTGTTTGTCGATTCTCAAGATGTGCCCCTTTGGATCATAGTCCCGCCAAGAGAGGCCGAGCATTTCCCCGCGCCTGAGGCCGCATTGGAGCAGGATCATGGTGCCTGCCGCCTTGGCGGAAAGTGGTTCCTCCAAGAGGCAGGTGAGGAAGCGGGACGCGTCTTCAGCAGTGAGCGGTTTGCGCTCGCGGTAGGTCGGCTTGGGGAGCTTTACCGGGGTGCAGGGATTGCGTCCGATAATCTCGTTGTCAACGGCGTCTTGGAGAATCTGCCGGAGCTTGACGTGGGTGCCGTGCAGCTCGCCATCAGACATGCCGTCCTTCTTTGCTTCGGCATAGGCGTGCCTGATATCGTCCGGCCGGAGATCGGAAAGGCGGATGTCGCCGAACAGCTCACGGATATGGCGTATGTAGTCTCCCTCTCGTGCGTGGGCTAGCGGGGACTTGAAAGACCCCGCCCTCATGGCGTGGAAGTCCTCGGCGTATTCCGCAACGGAGCGTGCACCGTTCTCGTGCTCTCGCACGCCCTCAAGCTCGGTGCGGTAGGCGCTGAGGGCATTCTCGCATTCCTTTGGCCAGTTCTTGGGGTTCTTGCTCTTGCAGTGATATGTGCGTCTCGGGCTCCTGAGATATTTCCCCGTATGGGGGTCTTTGCCCAAGGAGAAGTAGAGACGGTATACGCCCGGCCTTCCCTTGACGGGTTCAGCGTATCCTTTGGCGTTCGGTTTGATTCTGTGCTCCATGGGTGCCTCTGGTGGTAATCGGTTGCGTTACGCTCAGGGCCAAGGCCCGCAAGCCTTGGCCCTGAGCGTAACGCAAAGATTTCACCCCTGCAACCATGAAAGGGGTGAAATAGGGGTGAATGAGAATTCTAACCATAAGCACGGACTCTGTAAAAAGTACCGTTTTACGTGCAGTTATATAAAACCACATGAAATCAGAAAACCCCAGTTGAGATGAGTGTACACGACCTCCTAAAGCGGGTGTCGACGGTTCGAATCCGCCCGGGGGCACCAGAGGAATATCGAGCCCGGTACCGCTACGGTGCCGGGTTCTTCTGGTTCAATGCCATGTCAAAAACGAAGCGCCCGCTTGCTGGGGGAGCAAGCGGGCGCCTGTGAGCGAATATGTTTGCGGCGAGAGCCGTGATGAGCGGTGGGGTGGCGACTAGTTGGTCGTACCGGAATCGTCACCCGTGCCCGAGCCAGAGCCCGAACCCGAGCCAGAAAGTGCGACCGTCAGCGTAATCGTGCTGTCGGTGGACTGCTTGCCAGTGGGGGAGACGCCCGTAACGGTGGCATCCTCGTTACCGCTTACGGGATTGCCGTTCTGGTCACAGAAGCCGATGTTATAGAAACCGGCGTTGTTGAGCGCGGTGACGGCGGCGGAGATGCTCTTGCCGTACAGGTTGCCCGGAACACTGGCCTTGCCGGACTTCTTGGCAATGACGACGGTAATCGTGGCGCCGGGCTTCTGCTTGCCACTGGGGTTCCAGCTGATCACGGTGCCCTCGGTAACCGAGTCGTTCTCCTGGTAGCTAACGTCGACGCCAAAGCCTGCCATATCGAGGGCGTTGCGCGCCTGGGCCTCGGTCATGTCGGTCAGATCGGGGACGGACGTGGTATCCGGGCCGCTCGAGACCTTGTACGAGATGGTCGTGCCCTTCGCGACTTCCTTACCGGCTTCGGTGCCCTGCTCGAAGACCTGGCCCTCATCGGCCTCGTTGGCCTCCTCTGAGGCGTTGCCCTTCAGGCCAACGCTTGCCAACGCGGCCTCGGCCTGGTCCTTGGTCAGGCCGACAAGCCGGGGAACCTCAACCTTCTCGGAGGGCTTGGGGCCCTTGGAGATTACCAGGTTCACCTTGGTGCCCTTGGCTTTCTTGGTGTTGCCGTTGGGCGTCTGCTCGGCGACCTTGCCCTCGTCGACATCGTCGTTGTAGCTTTGGTCGATGGTGCCGACCTCGAGGCCGGCTTCCTTGATCAGCTCGACGGCAGTCTGCTGGTCCTTGCCCAGCACGTCGGGCACGGTGACCTGCTCGCCGCCAAAGAGTCCTGTGGCAAAGGCCACCACGATGCCGATGACGGCAACCGCTGCCACCACGGCGGCGATGATCTTGTTCTTGTTGGATTTGGGCTCTTCGACCTCGTAGGAGCCGGTGGAGCCCGAAACCGAGCTACGGGCGGTATTCTGGCCGCTCACGCCCGAGACGGGACGCACCATGGCGCGCGTCTGATCGGAAAGCTCGCGAGTCTTGGTGGCGCCCAACTCACCGGGGGCACCGATGATGCGCGTGGGCTCCGAGACGTTGACGGCACGGCCCGACAGGTAGCTGTTGAGCACCTGACGCAGCTCGTCGGCGGTCTGGAAGCGGTTTGCCGGGTCCTTCTCCATGCACTTGAGGATGATGCGCTCAAGGTCGGCGTCGACACCGGAGTTGATCTGGCTCGGCGGAATAGGCAGCTCGTTGACCTGTTTGAGTGCGACCGAGATGGCGTCGTCACCGTCAAAGGGAACGCGGCCGGTGGCGCACTCATACATCACGACGCCCAGCGAGTAGATATCCGAGGTGGGGCCGAGGTCCTGACCGCGGGTCTGCTCGGGGCTGACGTAGTGGGCGGTTCCCAGCACGTTGTTGTCTTGCGTGAGGTGGCTGTTCTTGGCGCGCGCGATGCCAAAGTCCATCACCTTGATGTTGCCGTCGGGCAGCACCATGATGTTCTGCGGCTTAATGTCGCGGTGGATGATTTCGTGCTTGTGGGCGACCGAAAGCGCGGAGCTGATCTGCGAGCCGATCTGGGCGACCTTCTTGGGGTCGAGGGCGCCGTGGCTCTTGATGCCGCTCTTAAGGTCGGTGCCGCGCAGGTACTCCATGACGATGTAATAGGTGTCGCCGTCCTTGCCCCAATCGTAGACGCCCACGATATAGGGGGAGGAGAGACCGGCTGCTGCCTGGGCCTCCTGCTTAAAGCGTGCGGCGAAGGTTGCGTCGCCAGCATACTGCGGCAGCATGATCTTGACGGCAACCGTGCGGTCGAGGACCTGGTCCTGTGCACGGTAGACGGTCGCCATGCCGCCTGTTCCCACCTTATCCTTGAGGAGGTATCTTCCCCCGAGGACCCTCTGTTCCATTCCTGCTCCTAACATAACTATTCGCTCAACGATGTGTGTAGTACCTACGATGTGGTCGCTGGGGCCGTGTGGCGCGTTGCCGCTAACTCTTCGGCCGCGGCGCGCCTCGGGTGTCCGATTCGATCATGGGCATCACGCTCCCTGTGCGGCAAGCGCCGCGGTCAGGACGATACCGGCGATCTTGGCGGCCTTGACGTCATGCTTGTCGAAATCCTCCAAGGCCACCGAGATGGCGACCGTGGGTGAATCGTAAGGTGCAAAGCCAACGAACATCGAGTTGACGTTGGTGCCGCCGGTCTCGGCCGAGCCGGTCTTGCCGGCGACCTTGACGCCGGGGATCTGGGCATCGGTGCCGGTGCCGGACTGGACGACGGCAAGCATGGCCTGCTTGACCTGGTCGGCCGTGGCGGAGCTGACGGCCTGACCCAGCGAGCGGGACTGCGTGGTCTTGACCACGGTTCCGTCCGGGGCGAGTACCTGGGCTACAAAGTACGGGTCCATGACCACGCCGCTGTTAGCGATGGCGGCGGCAATCACGGCGTTTTGCATGACGGTGGTCTGCGGGCCGGGCGTGTGGTCCATGCCGACAGGCTGGCCGGCGCCGGCCCAGGCGGTCTCCCACTCGGTCATGAGCGACGGGTCGGCCATGATGGAGGCCGCGGAGGTCAGGTCCTGGCCGAGCTTTTGGCCGTAGCCAAAGGCGTTGGCAAACTGTACGAGCGTGTTTGCGCCAACTTCGTTTGCCACCTGGCCAAAGACGACGTTGGAGGACACGGCAAAGGCCTGCTGCAGGCTGATGGTGCCGTAGCTCTCGTTGGCATAGTTGGTGACCGGTGCGTTGCCGATGTCCATGGAGCCGGGCGCCTGGTAGGTGCTGGTAAGGCTGGCGGCACCGGTCTCGAGTGCCGCGGAAAGCGTAACGACCTTAAACGTTGAGCCCGGCGTGTACAGCGCGTCCATGGCGCGATTGTATATGGAGCCGTCCTCGCCGCCGCCCGTCTGCAGCAGGGCATCGATGTTGGTGTTGTCGTAGGTGGGCGAGCTGGCACATGCGAGCACCGCGCCGGTACGCGGGTCGATGACCACTACAGCGCCCTTAAAGCCCTTGAGTGCCTGCTCGGCAGCCGTCTGGATGCGCGAGTCGATGGTGAGCTTGGCGGTGTTGCCCGGCTGGGTCTGGCCCGCGAGCGACGCGATGGCGTTGTTCCAGCTGGAGTAATCCTTAGAGCCGGTGAGCGTGTCGTTCATGACGCTCTCGATGGCGGTGGTGCCATACTGCTGGCTCACGTAGCCAACCACGTGCGCTGCCAGGTTACCGTTGGGGTAGGAGCGTACGTAGGTGCCGTCCTCCTGTTGCAGCGACTCGGCCAGCGTCACGCCGTCGGACGTGATGATGGAACCGCGCTGGATGTACTTGGAGCGGGCGATGGTGTGGTTGTTGGTCGGCATGTCCTGATAGTCCTTGGCCTTGATGACCTGGACATAGGTGAGGTTGCCGATAAGGATGGCGAACAGCGCCGTAAAGGCGAGCACCGCGCGGGTTAGACGGTTGGCGAGCGCCACGCGGCCGAGCACACCGGATTCAGGTGTGTCGAGCAGGCGACGGCGCATGCGCGAGCCGACGGAATGGCTG
>OATQ01000312.1_pt1 | contig 27033 bp, 32 predicted proteins | sample 1495061 | NCBI WGS metagenome assembly OATQ01 (sample SAMEA2579979, study PRJEB22360) | human gut metagenome
CCGCCTATGTCTATGCGGGAAAAGACAAAGAAAGCCATACCGAACGGCAACAGGAATTCGACGCCGAACTCCTTAATGCCGCTCTTACGGAATTGGGCAACGGCTGGATGATCCATGTTGATGCCGTCCGTTCTCCCGCCCCAAAGTATCCTTCCCCGGATCTTTCCCATTTTCCCGATCCCATATCGAGGGCCATAGACACAGAACGCCGTCACTTTTTTGAAGAAAGAGGGGTCATGTATGAGGGGTACTCCGTCCTGACCGTCACATGGTTCCCGCCGATGCTGGCGCAGGCGAAGTTCGTCGATCTCATGTGCGAAGTTCGTCGATCTCATGTTCGATGACGCTCAGGCTCCGACATCCGCCAAGGAACGCGGACAAAAGATTCTGACGGGCTTCAAAAAGGATCTAAAGAGCCTTGAAAATCGTCTTTCCACCGTCCTTTCGCTCACCAGGCTTCACGCTCACGCCTACCAAAATGAAGACGGCACCACTGAATACTATGATGAGTTCCTCTCCCATTTGCAGCGTTGCATCACCGGAGAATCGCAACCCGTCCGTCTCCCCTCCTGTCCCGTCTATCTGGACATGCTCCTCGGCGGGCAGGAACTGTGGGGAGGCATCATTCCCAGAATAGGCCGCAAGCACATCCAGGTCGTCGCCATAGAGGGATTTCCCATGGAGTCATACCCTGGAATGCTTTCACTGCTGACGGACTTCGATATGGAGTACCGCTGGTCGAACCGCTTTATCTTCCTTGACTCGCCCGCAGCCACTTCGCACATGAACGTTTTTCTCAGAAAATGGCAGCAAAAGCAGCGAGGTCTGGTCGATTATCTCCTTGAAAAGCCCAATCCCAGACTGGATCAGGATGCCGTCAACATGACGGAAGACGCGGAAGACGCCATTACACGGATCAAAAGCCGTAGAGTTGGAGCCGGCTATTACACCAGCGTCGTCGTGCTGATGGACGAAGACAGACAGGCCGTGGAAGGAGGCGCTCTGCGGTTGGACAAAAGGCGGAATCTCTGCGTTTGGACAAGGCCATACGCAACCTCGGATTCGCATCCAGAACCGAAAGCATCAACACTTTGGATGCGTTCTTCGGCTCCCTCCCCGGTCACGGCAATGAAAATGTCCGCCGTCCTCTGATAACGACCCAGAATCTCGCGGATATGCTTCCCACAAACACGATCTGGACGGGAAGCGATTATGCCCCATGCCCTCTCTATCCTGAAGGCTCCCCCGCGCTCATGTACTGCGTCACGACCGGCAACAGTCCATTCCGCCTTAATCTCCATGTGCGCGATCTCGGCCATACCCTCATGATCGGCCCCACAGGCGCGGGCAAATCCACGGCTCTCGCCCTGCTCATTGCCCAGCTACGCCGGTACAAAGGAATGCAGATCTTTGCCTTTGACAAGGGATATTCCCTGTACCCTCTGACAAAGGCCTGCGGGGGGCTGCATTTCGCGATTGCCTCAGATTCGGACAAACTCCAATTTTGTCCTCTTCAGTTTCTGGATACGCGCTCAGACATCGCCTGGGCGCAGGAATGGATCGAAACCATCCTTTCCCTGAACGGAGTCGAAACCGGTCCCGGCGAGAGAAATAAGATCGCAAAAACCCTGACTCTCATGTCCCAGGACAGAGAGAACCGACGGCTGTCCGATTTCGTCGGTCTTATCGACGTACCCCGTATCAAAGAAGCCATGCAGGCCTACACCATTGATGGTCCCATGGGAGAATTGCTTGATGCGGAAAGCGACGGTCTTGCCCTGTCTCCCTTTACCGTCTTCGAAAACGAGGAATTGATGAACATGGGAGACAAATGGGCTCTCCCCATCCTTCTCTATCTGTTCCGCAGGATTGAAATGGCTCTTAAAGGCCAACCAGCCTGGATCTTTCTGGATGAGGCATGGATACTGCTCGGTCATCCCGTGTTCCGCGAAAAGATACGGGAATGGTTCAAAGTCAACCGAAAGAAAAATTGCTCCATTTTCATGGCCACGCAGAGCCTTTCGGATGCCTTCAACTCCTCCATCCTCGATGTGATCGTCGAATCGACGGCCACCAAGATCTATCTGCCGAACATCTACGCCAGAAACGAGGGGTTCGCCGAATTTTACACGAAAATGGGGCTGAACAGCCGCCAGATCGAAATCATCTCCTCGGCTGTCCCCAAAAATGAATACTACCTGGTTTCCGAGCAAGGAAGCCGGCTCTTCAGTTTTGCGATAGGCCCGCTTGCCATGTCCTTCGTCGGCGTCTCGGATCGCGAATCCGTGCAACACATCATGCAGCTTGAAAAACAGTACGGCGAGCAATGGATTGATCAGTGGCTCCGTGAACGGGGCCTGTCACTAAACGATTATGCGAGTGCGTCATGAAGAAAAAACCGGAAGACTCTCCTTACCTGAACGCCCGGTACAACCACAACTCGCGGGAAAGCGCCATGTTTTTCTCACGGTTGATGTGGCAGATCGTGGGGATCGTCTCCATGCTCACTGTGCTAGGTTGTGTTGCTGGCATCATCTACGTCGCCATACAAGCAAAATACATTCCCTTCGTGATCAAAGTGGACAAACTCGGTCAACCGCTTGCCGTTTCCGTTGCCGACAAGGCCGCCCCCGTCGATTCCCGCGTCATCCAAGCTACGCTCGCTTCCTTCATCAACGATGCCCGCATGGTTACGCCGGACGTCACAGTCCAGCGCAATGCCGTTTTCAGAATCTACGCCCATCTGAATGCTGAAGATGCCGCGACCGTCAAGATGAACGAATACATGAACGATGAGGCCAACAATCCTTTCCGGCGTGCCGAAAAAGAACTCGTTTCCATAGAAATCACTTCGGTTCTCCAGCAGTCAGACGAAACATGGCAGATCGACTGGAGAGAGACCGTGACGGATCGCCAGGGAGTCAGAGTTTCTGACTTTCGTATGAGAGCCCTGCTCATGGTTCATGTCGTTCCTCCAACAAACCGCACGTCCGAAGAGCAGATCAGGAAGAACCCCCTGGGCATCTTCATCCGCGACTTCAACTGGTCAAAGCAACTTTAACTCCTCTGAAGGAAGGAACTGCATGAAACGAACTCTTGTTACTGGAGTCTGCCTCCTTTTGCTCACGGGCTGTGCAGGGTTCCCGTTCCACGGCAGCCGCGAGGTCTCCGGCGTCCAAACTGCCGACGCCCTGAGCGAAACATGGCCGGCAGACGCCGAACGTTTCGCCTCTCAGGCGGCACTTGAACTTTCACGTCGCTACCCAGCCGGTCAGACAGGCCTTTCCCTCGTGACTGTGCCGGGTCAGTTCGGCACGTCGCTCGAAGACCAGCTCCGTGGCCACGGCTTCGCCATTTTCCCCTCAGACTCTTCTTCCGGCCTCCGGATCGGCTACGTCCTCGACGAAATTATCGGCGAGATCACCCCTACCGGGTATCTCCAGATCAGAACCTCGGACGGCACAGCCTTCAGCATGATCCGCAAGCTCATGGGCGGGCTCCCCTCCACGACTGCGGCTCCCGCAGCTTCCGTCTCAGCTCCCGGGCACACCGGTGGTGACGCCTCCCGCGCGTACTCCGGAACCGGCTCCCGCAGTAAAGGAGGTGCCTCTCCCAGAAGCACCGCAGACGCCGGTTCCCCAGACACCCACGGCCCACAAAGAGACGACCTCCGGAGATTCCCGGATGATGCCGATCATCACCGCCGTCCGGACCGTGATCCCCGTCAAATGGCAGTACAGCATCCAGGGGACGGAACTGCGCCAGAAGCAGGTTCCATACCCGAAAAATATCCCATGGCGAAAAGCTCTCATGGACATGGCCACGGCCACCGACTCCACAGTCGACATCAACGCCAAGGCCAGGCTCGTCACCTTTACGCCAAAAGGAACGCCGTCCGCTCCGGCTCTGGCAAACTCGACGGCCCCCTCCCAGCCTGAATCTCCCCTCGTGGCTACGGCCCACCAATACGCCTGCCCCCCCGGCAACGCCGAAAGTTGAGGCCACGTCCATCCCGGCCTCTCCAGCCGTCACCATCGTTGCCGAGCCTGTCTCCCTTCCCGAATGGCACCTCTCGCAGGGAAGCCTGCGCACGCAGCTGGATGTCTGGGCAAGCCGTGCTTCCTGGCAGCTCATTTGGAACGCGGACACGGATCTCGACATGCAGGCCAGCGCCAGCTTCCGAGGCAACTTCGTTGCCGCCGTTACTCAGCTTTTTGAAGGCCTCCACGCCGCCGGATTCCCACTCCGGGCAACGTTCTATCCCCCAAACAACGTTCTGGAAGTGAGTGACAGATAATGAAAAGATACCTTTCCCTTCTCCTTGCCGCATTCGTCTTCCTCTCCGGCTGTGCCGTCAAGGACGGTGGAGCACCCACGGTCCAGCAGGTCGAGGCAAAACGAGATCAACTGGCCGAGCTCTCCAGCTCGAAGACCGTGTCCATTGCCGAACATCCGTATCTCGGTGCGAAACCCATCGTCCGGCAAACGGACGGCGAAGACATCCCCGTCCTCAACGCCAGCGTCACCCTCAAACAGAAGGGGACGCTCTCCGAGATCGCGGCCTCGCTCAGCACTATCGCCCCATTATCGGCCCAGGTCTCCGATACCGATGCCGACGATCCCCAGCCGACAAAACAGTCGTCCTCACCAGAGTTGCCGGCCCTGGATGATCTGGGCCTGCCGCCTCTGGCCAGCATGTCTGGACTGATCGACGTATCCTATGTCTGGACTGATCGACGTATCCTATACCGGCTCTTTGCGCGGCCTCCTGGACACTATCTCCAGCCTGTCCGGATACGGTTGGGATTACGATGCCAAGACGAACAGGATCACATTCAGCGCCATGCAGGTGCGCACATACACCATCATGGCCGCGCCGGGCGTGATCACCTACGACAGTCAGGTCTCCAACAAGAGCAAGGAACGTACAAGCGGCTCCTCCATCAGCGGCTCCAGCATCAACTCCACGGTCTCCTCCGGAGACACCTCTTCCCAGACCTCCCAAGTCCACACCTCAAAAATAGAGATGGACATCTGGAAAGAGATCGAAACCGCCGTCAAGGGACTCCTGAGCAAAAGGGGCACCGTCTCCATCAATCAGGCTGCGGGTACGGTCACGGTCAGGGACTCCTATACGCGCCTGCGTGACGGTCACGGTCAGGGACTCCTATACGCGCCTGCGTGACGTGACCGCCTACATCGACTCGATCAACGCCCGACTCTCCCGCCAGGTTGCAATTACCGTGCGTGTCTGGGCGCTCGAACTCACCGACGCCTCCAGCGCCGGGCTGAACCTTCAGGCCCTCTTCGAAAACAACGATGTTTCCGTCGTCGCTGGCAGTCTCGGTGATCTGGGGAGTGCGTCAACCGCTGCCGTGAGCGTGGTCAAGGGCAAGCTCAAGGGCTCCAGCGGTACGATCAAAGCTCTCAAAGAATGGGGGCGTGCTACCCAGCTCTCCAGTGCCGGCGGCCTGCTCATGTCGAACCAGCCTTTACCCGTACAGGCGATCAAACGTCATGCCTACCTCGCGGGCATGACCCTGGCCACCAGCGAGTACAACCAGACTTCGGAGATCACCCCCGGCGAAGTCACAACCGGTTTCGCCATGACCATCATTCCGCATATCCTGCCGGATCGCCGGGTAATTCTCCAATACACGGTCACTCTGTCGGCCCTTGACTCCATGGAAAAGATCGACCGGGAACAGGTCTATGTCCAGCTTCCGCAGGTAAGTACCCGCTCATTTGCGCAGCGCAGCAAAATGAAGATGGGACAGACATTGGTTTTGGCTGGCTTTGAGCAGTCAACCCAGAACCTTGGCAATTCCCTCGGTGTTCTCAACACGAGTCGCGATGCCGATTTTTCGAAAACCCTGCTCGTCGTGACCATCGAACTGGAAAGTGCGGAGAACGTGTGATGATGCGCCGTGTAGTCATCAATGGACAGTCCTGCATAGCGGGCCTGACATGGAACCTCACCGAAAAGCGCAGCAAGGCGGAAATCGTCTCCGAAGCTGACGGCTCCTCCGATCCCTATGATCGCATCATCATGCTCGAACTTCAGTACGGCCTTGCACGGACGCACGGGAAGCAGGCATGGCGGAAAGCGTCCTCCCTGGCTGCGCTCCTGAACCGGGGAAACGAGGCCTCCGAAATCAGCATCCTTTCGCTTGTGGACGCGGACACCTCCGAGCCGTTCTGGTGGGTCTTCGGTGTTCAGAGAGGCATCCTCTCCGCCCGGGCGGATCGTTGCTTCACAATGAAAGATGAGGCCGAAGCACTGGCTCTCTCGCTCCAGGATACGCTGGGCATCGACACGGTGCGCACCCTGTCTCCGGAGGAAAGCACGACGCGCATCACGGAAGCCCTTGCAAAACTCTCCCGTTCGGAAGCCCAGGCCGTGCGGCTCCTACCCCTGCATCAACTGACCAGAGCAACGGTCATCAAGGCGCTTGCCGTGATTGCACTGCTGGTCGCCGCAGGTTGGGGATTGCACTCATACCTCGAATACCGGGACCGCCTTGTACGAATTGAACGTTCCAGAGTCTCTGCGGAGCAAAAACAGGCACGGATACGTGACGCCCAGGAACATCCCGAACGGCATTTTCCACGCCAATGGATGGCTATGCCGAGTCCGGATGCGGTCATCATCCAGTGTGCTCCCGCCATGCTGCGTCATCCTCTCGCGGCGAACGGTTGGAGGCTTTCCAGCCTGAGCTGTTCCGGGACAGCACTGGCCGCTACATGGGAACATACGGACTTCTCCGAATACACGCTGCTGCCTTTCAACGGCGTGCTCGATGAACAGCAGCCCCGGCTTGCCGTCTCGCACACGCCGATTCGTGAAAGCCTGCCTAAAGCGGAGCGTGATCTCGGCAGTCTGCTTTCCAGAGAAGAAGCGACTCGCAGGCTTTACGCCTTCACCCAGCATTTTTCCCTCAAGACCCGACTGTCGTGGGGAAAACGGACTGTGAAGAAAGTCGAAAAACAGGATGTCGTCTGCCCCTGGATTTCATCTTCCTGGGAACTCTCCAATCTTCCGGCGTATCTGATCGCGGATTACCGGAGTCTGGCCCAGGCACTGAACATTCCCGGTTTGCTCATCAAGGAAATCTCATATGCCAACGAGTCATGGAAAATAAGGGGAGAACTCTATGCAAAATAGAAAACTGCTCTTCGGAGTCGCCATCGTTCTTGTCCTCGCTCTAGTCGCGACGGTTGGAAGCATCTACATGAGCTCCACTCCCGCCCCCAGAAACACGAAACGAGTCCAGCCGGCTCAGATACCGCCCGCTCAGGCTTCTCAGCCCAGGGAACAGGGCACGGAACAGGCATCCGCCGGAATCCCGGTCGAGCCCATTACCGAATTCCGCCCCGGAACCGTGTATTCCGGCACGCTCGGCGAAGTCACCGGCATTCAGGCCGGGCGCGACATCAACAAGGCCGCCTACGAATACAAACAGTACCAGGTCAAGCTGAAGGAACTGGACGACAAGCTGGCCGAAAAACCGGCCATCGTCCCATCCCTGTCCCTGCCGCCCGTCACGCAGGGAATCGCCAAGGGGAGCACCCCTGAAAGTAAACCGTCTCGACTCGTCGTGCTTTCCGTGAAGGGAGCCTCGACACTCACGGCCACCCTCCGTTCCAGTGCCGGCACCTATACCGTCAAAGTCGGCGATACCGTCCCCGGCTTCGGGACCGTGTCCTCCATTTCACGGGACAAGGTTATCGTCAACAACTCTCCACTCCCCTGGTTATAGATATGGACTACGTACCCACCATTCCAGAATCCCTGGCCAGTCGGCTGCGCTGGTTCGACGGGTTTCATGCTTCCGCAGAGCTCAAAGGGAATCCCATACTTGACAATCTGCTTGCCCGCTATTCCGAGCAGACAGGCTCTCTCATTGTACCCTGCGAATGGTATTCCCCTTCTGAATTCGAACAAAAATTCGGCATCCGGTACAGCAAGTTCGCCAGCGACGGGAATCGGGATCGTCCATGGGTCGAAACTTATGTCATGGACTTGCTGAACCGGGCTCTCCAAAAAAAAGTTTCCGATATTCACATCACCTATATGGGACCCTATGCCCAGGTCTACTTCCGGCGCATGGGCCTTCTTCAGGAAGATGAACCTCTGAACGGCGAAGAAGGAAAGGCGCTCATTCGCGGTATCTTTCAGGGCGTCTTCTCGCAGGCCGAAAGCGGCTTCACCGAGTTTGAGCGGTATGATGGGCGCATCGCGGACAGAAAGTTCCTGCCTGAAGGACTCTTCGCCGTTCGTCTGCATTCCGAGCCCATTCAGAGTCCGCTCATTTCCTCGCCCGGCATCACCCTCGCCATGCGTCTGCTCTACGACGCAACGTCCGCCACGGGACCGGTAATGCAACGTCTGGCATCTCTCGGCTTCACTCCGGAACAACAAAACCTCGTCAATTCCTTCACGGAACGATCCGGTCTCACCATCGTCTCCGGTCCCACCGGACACGGCAAGACCACCGTCCTCAAAAACACCTTGGAAGCTCTGGCTCAGTATGTTCCGACAAAGAACTACTACTCTCTGGAAGACCCCCCGGAGTATACCATCCTCGGCGTCCGCCAGCTCAATGTAGTCACCAAGGCGATCTCCGACGCTGAGCGCGAACGCGCTTTACTGGAGGCGTTGGCCGGACTCATGCGCTCGGACCCCGACGTGATCCTGCTCGGCGAAATCCGCTACCTGGAAGCGGCCAGGGCAGCCATCAACCCATCAACGCCGCGCTCACAGGCCACGGCGTCTGGTCAACGGTTCACGCGAACTCCGCCATCGGCATTGTCGCACGTCTCCATGAGATGGGTGTTCCTCTTGAATCCATCTGCACTGACGGCGTGCTCAACGGCCTCATGTACCAGCGTCTGATGCCCATCCTCTGCCCAGAATGCAAGAAGCCGCTGCATGAACATCCCGCCGCACTATCGCCCGATCTCTGGAATCGCCCGATCTCTGGAATCGCCTGGAAGCTGTCTACACTCACGGGGAAATCGACAACATCCATATCCGTGGCGATGGCTGCCCCCACTGTGACGGCCTCGGACTCGTCGGCCAACAAGTCGCCGCAGAGGTCATTCCCGCTGCGGATCGGGAGCTTATTGGCCTGTTACGTAAAAACCGCCTCTATGAAGCCCAACAGCACTGGATCAAGGACATGGGCGGCATGACCCATGTCTCTCATGCCCTGGCTCGCATTGCCTCTGGAGAGGTTGATCCCGCCATTGCCGAAGAACGGCTCGGCGTCACGCTCGATCATGACCTTGCCTTCTCCATGAAGCCTGAAGCTCGTTCCCGCACCTTCCAGCGCCGCCATCCGGCGCTCTGGAGGCCCCGCAGACACCTTTGGAGGGCCGCATGAACGCCCTTCAAATTACTGTGCCTTCCACCTTGCGGGAATGGCTGGCCAAGTCCTCCTTCGACGCAAGAACCCGGGAACGCTGCTGGAAAAAGTTGGCCAGGCAACTGCGACACACGCACCTCTCCCTTGAACACTGCTTCAGGATTCTTCAGGAACGCGCAAAAAAGGAAAAGAACCCGACGCATCTCATCTATGGCCGCATCGTTCAGTCCCTGCTCAACGGTGATACGATAGGGAAGGCGCTCTCACGCTATGCAACGCCGGAAGAGGTCATGCTCATCGACAGCGGCCAGACCGGGGGCGAGGCAACGCTTTCTGAAGGTTTTGAGAAAGCTGCCGATCTGCTGGAGAAAACCCGTAAGATTAAGGGGATGATCCTCAAAGAAGTGGCTTACCCCATTCTGCTCTTCTGCGGCGTCATAGGGTTCCTGTTCACCGTTTCAAACCTTCTCGTTCCGCAGATGGCGCTGCTCTCCGATCCGCAAAAGTGGACCGGTTCGGCATGGCTGCTCTACAAGCTCTCCAGTTTCATCACTTCCTGGTACGGCGCGGCAGCAGCCCTGCTGCTTATGGGCGGAATTCTCCTCGTCTGGTTCAGTTTCAAACACTGGACAGGCATGGGACGCTCGTTCGCGGACAAAATACCTCCATGGTCCGTCTACAGGATTCTCGCCGGGGTGTCCTGGCTCTATGCCACGGCGATTCTGCTCCAGACCCGCGTCAAGCTCGTCGTCATCCTGCAACGCGCCATTGAAAGCCCCGATACCAGCCCATACCTGCGCAGCCGCCTGCGTCCGGTCTACCGATTCACCATGCAGGGACTGTCGCTCGGCGACGCTCTCTGCTCCACGCCTGCGCGCTGGCCTGATCCCATCCTTGCCGACGATCTGCGCACCTATGCCGCCCTGCCCGGATTCAATGAGCAGCTCGGTAAGATCGCTGAAGAAATGATGGAGGAAAGCATGGAACGTATCCAGCGCGGAGCAAGCCTTCTGGGGGTATTCAGCATTCTTTTGATCATTTTGACCATCATCTTCCTCGTTCTTGGCGTCTTCTCCATCCAGCAACATGTAACACAGGGAATCGGATTATGAACAATCGGAAGAATCAGCGGGGATTTACCCTGGGGGAAGTCCTCGGTGCGATCATCATCGGCTCCATCATCTTCGGTGCCGTCGCTCTGGTCATTTCCAACGCGATTGAAACCTCCCGCGTCTCCAACCAGCAGGAAAACCTTTCCTATTTGCGCATGAATATCCATGAGGTCTACAGCCACGTCCACAGCTTCGCCTCGATTTCCAATGATGAGCTTCTGGCAGCCAACGCCGTTCCTCAGGGAATGGTCGTCAACGACTCCATCGTCAACGGCTGGAACGGCGACGTGACGGTCGCCAGCGCCGACGACGGAAGAGCCTTCACCATCCAGCTCGACGACATCCCGGAAAACGCCTGCATCAAGCTCGGTGCGCAGCGCGACATGTGGGATTCCCTCTCCATCAACGGCACCGATATCGAAAGAGAGACTGTCGTCACTACGGACCACTGCACTGATGAGCTGAGCAATACCCTCATCTTCCAGGCCCATTAATCCAAAACTGCGGGGCGGAATCCGCCCCGCAAAAGGACCCGAGCATGTTTCCCCTTGTCGTCTGCACGTTTTTCATCGGCATCCTCGCCTCGCTGCACATGCTGCTTCCGGATGTCTCAAAAATCAGGACTGAAGCCATCGACGACAGCGTGGCCGTCAACTTCTGTATCTACCGAACCGCCGTCACCCAATATCTGGAAGACTCCGGGCATGTTCAGGTCATTCCCAACGCCAGTCTCGATCTCCCCCCCGGCTACGTCTATCTGCAACAATGGCAGGCCAGAATCATAGACGACTACTGCTACGTCTACGGCACGACCGAGGATGACCAGCCCTGGCTAATCCGAAAAAAGCTCGGAAACTCGCTCCTCGTCGGCGAAAACAGAAACGGACGGCTCTATCCCAGCGGAGTCGCCGTTCCCGCAACCATCCCCACAGGGACCATCGTCAGCATCGTGAGCGCGCAATGAAACAGCAGAATCAACAAGGCTTCACCCTCCTCGAAATGCTGGGAGCCCTAATCATCATCGGCATGATGCTCTACACCCTCACCGATGTCTGGCAACAGGGCTCCCGCATGACCGAGCAAGCGCAGGCCGCATGGCACATCAAAACCATAAACGACGCCACGGAACGCTACATCAAGCAGAACTACGAAACCCTGCTTTCCTCTTCCTCGGCCTCTTCAGGGCCTCAAATCACCATTGCGGATCTGCTTGACGCCGATCTTCTTCCGGAAGGCTTTCAGGACTCGAATGTATGGGGCCAATCCTACGAAATCCACATCCGCCGTCCCCAGGACAATACCCTGAGTTCCGTCATTCTCACCACTGGTGGCCGGGAACATCAAGAAGGCGATTCGTTCGCGACACTCTCCGTCCCCGGAGCCGCCCTCCGGATTGGTGGAGCCGGCGGTTTTGTCCCCACCGGAGATATGGCCGGGCAGTCCGCCGATACGCTCCACGGAACCGCAGGCGGCTTCATACTTGATCTGGCGTCTCTCGGCATCGCTTCCCCAGGTCCCGGACATCTCGGCATGTATTCCGCCTTCGATAACTACGACCTCGGTACGGACTACCTCTATCGTACCGAAGTTCCCGGTCATCCGGAGTATAATCAGATGCAGACCGAGCTCGATATGACCGGTCACGACATCGAAAACGTCGGTTCCATCAAGTACGTCTCCAGAACCATCTCAGACGATGACTCGTGCTCCGATGAAGACGAGGGGAAGATGTTCCTTGACGAGCTCCAGGGCATGTATCTCTGCCGGAATAACCAGCTCGTCCTCCTCGCTGATACCGGCAACTCCACGCAATTTAAGACCTCCACCTTCGTCAACAACGGTGACAAGGTCGCCAAGCCCTCATGCGCTCCCGGCACCGGCACAGTTCCTCAAATCTACGTCGCTCCGGCAATCGTCTCTTCCGGAGAGCAGTCCCCCAGCATGGCCTCCATCCAGGCATGGGCGACATCCGTCTCGGATACTGAATGGCAGGTACATCTCCGGGTTCTTAACACCAGCTCTTCCGACGCATGGATCTATCCTGACTCGAACTACGGGCGGGTGATGGTCTTTACTACCTGCGCAAAGAATTAAAACACCATGAATAAAAATGGAGGAGAATATATTATGAAATTTTTATCCTATTTCAAAAACAAGCATACAATATACAACCGCATATTCAACACACTTAAAACATATTATCTTAAATTCAATAACCTTGAATTATTAGGAAAGTTAGGAATCATAGCCTTTTGGGGAGGAGGACTTTTAATAATTTTAGCATATATACGCTATTACATCAATAATAATTCATAATCATTAGAATCCCAACTCCAAACGATATCCACGCTACCAGTACACACCATGAACATACTTTATAGGTTTTTTCCAATTCATCTGCAACTCCAAATATAAATTTTTTGAAAAATATTCTTCTTTTATCTGACGTATTGTTAATTTTTGAATGCTAACTTGTCTAAAAAAAGTCCAAAAAATTGCAAATAATGAAATACAGGAACCTAAAATAAACTAATCATTTTTTCTGCATTGATACTTCCATTTAATATGGCAAAGGCAAATGCAGAATTTACGGTAAGCCAAATATTTAAGGTAAATTTAATGGTATCCATATTGTATTTTTGTTGTTCAAAAATAAACGATGGTATTTCCGAAATGCGCTTCTGGATTGCTTCGATTTCTTTCTGTTCTTCAAACATTTTTAACCCATTATAAAATGTTCAATATGATTGCGAACATTACCGAATACAAAAAAGGTATTGATCTAATCAAATAAGATGAGAGTCAATATGAAACTCATTCTCTTCCTTCTGGCGTTCCTGTTCCTCACGGCCCCGGCTCTTGCCGACGTATTTGACGCGCCATGCTCACGCTACCGCGTCCCCAAGCGTCTCGTCCTTGCCATAGCCAAGACGGAATCCGGCCTCGATCCTTGGGTCGTCAACGTCGCCGGAAAAGATTACCGACCCGGCTCCCGCGCCGGTGCTCTTGCCATCATCAGTCAGGCTCGCGCTCGTGGCCTCTCGCATGACATCGGCCTTATGCAGATCAACAACTGGTGGCTCAAACACCTTCGTATCAGCCCTGAAGTAGCACTTGAACCTCGTAATAACGCCATGTTGGGGGTCTGGATTCTCGCCAATGAGATCAGACGCCACGGCTACAACTGGACCGCTGTCGGCGCATACCACTCACCCACTCCCGCACGTCAGCGCATGTACGCTCAGGTTGTTGCACGTAAATACAAAAACATTCGGTAGATACATTTTGTGGCCAGACAAGGATTCCGCAAACCAAGACACCTTAAGAAACCTGAACCACCTTTTGATTGAAATCAACAAAGGATAATCCCATGACCTGCAAAAAGCTCTATGCCGCTGCCGCCGCGCTGTGCCTCCTCCCCGTTTCCGCTATTGCCGCCAAGGACGCTCCTGGCGAACTTCCCGATCTCCCGCTCGAAAGTCTGTACTTCGGCGGGGAAAACCCTGTTTTAACGCCAGCGGAACAAAAGGCCCTCAAAATAGCCCGTGACTGGCAAGCTCGTTCAGCTACCCAGCTCACCCCGGTTCCCGGCCCTGATGGAGCGATCCGCTTCCTCCACGGCTCCGTCCAGCCCTCCATTGTCTGCGCAGTTATGCAAGTTACGGACATCGAACTTGAACCCGGAGAACAGATCAACAATATCTCAATCGGTGACTCTGCCCGCTGGCTCGTTGAGCCCGCAGTCACCGGCCAGTCTCATCGTCACTACGAACCGACGCACCTACCACTTCCGGCTCAAAAGCCACCGGACACAGTACATGCCCAAGGTCTCCTTCATCTACCCGGACGCGGTTCAGGCCCGCTTCCTGGCTCTGAAGGAACGCCAGACGGAAGAAAAGGAAAAGCTGACAATCCCGGAAACCCAGGAATATCTGGGCAACCTCGACTTCGCCTACCGTATTTCCGGTTCCGCCCCCTGGAAACCCGTCCGCGTCTACAACGATGGCGTGAAGACGATCATTCAGATGCCGCCGAAGATGAAGCAAACGGAAGCTCCATCCCTTCTCGTACTCAACGGCGACGAGGAAGTCATGGTCAACTACAGATTGCAGGGCGACCGCTTCATCGTCGACCAGCTTTTCGACAAAGCTATCCTGATTGCAGGCGTCGGCTCAAAGCAGACCAAAATCACCATCACGAGGGGGAACTGATGGCTATTCTCCAAAAGCTGAAGAGCTGGCTTCCTCAGACCGACGTTGCTCCTGACCCGCTAAACGCCGAAACCGTTCCGAATTCAAAACGTCTGAACAGGCTTCCGTTACTGATTTTTGGCGCTGCCTGCTCGCTGGTGCTCGGCGTCTTCATCTATGTCGGCTATCAGCGCTCTCTTCCCCGTGAACGGCCTCAAAAAACGGAAAATCCTAAAGCAAGCGTATCTTCGCAGCAGTTTGCCGAAGAGATTGCAAGCAAGGCCCGGCCCGGCAGCTTCATTGCCACCATTCCTCAGCAACAGGCAAGTAATACCCAGCCCGAAAAGAGCCCCGGTGCAGAGTCCGGCAAGGAAACACAGATTCCTACGCAACAAGACTCACATAACGTGGACATGCCGACTGTTCTCGTCGATCCCTACCTTGAAGATCGCCTCCGTATCCGGGAAAGACGTTTCCAGGCTCTGGAAGCCGCACTGAAGAGCAAAATGGGAGTGCAGGTCTCGGAGCTCCGTGCTCGTTCCACAACCCGTGACCTTAATGCGGAGATCTCCCAGGCCCGTCAGCGCCTTGCCGCCATGACCGATCCCTCCTCCGCCTATCAGGCGCGTCTTGCCCAGCTCAGGGGCGAAAGCGTCTCCGGAGCCGACGAACTCTACCGGTCTACAGCCACGGGCAAAAACGACGTGCGCAGGCTCGAACGGACAGATTCATGGAGTCTTGACTCCCAGGTTGAAGCTCCCGCTTCCCCTTACATGATCCGTGCCGGCTTCGTGATCCCCGCAATCATGATCTCCGGGATCAATTCCGATCTCCCCGGACAAGTCATGGCACAGGTCAGTCAAAACGTCTGGGATACAGCAACAGGCCGCTTTCTCCTTATCCCCCAGGGCACCCGGCTCATCGGCGCATACTCCAGCGACGTGGCCTACGGTCAGGAGCGCGTCCTTATGGCATGGCAACGCCTGATCTTCCCCGATGGCAAAACGTTCGATATTCGCGCCATGCCCGGAGCCGACAGCGCCGGCTACGCCGGTTTTACGGACCAGATCAACAATCACTGGTTCAGGACTATATCCTCGGCCATACTCATGTCCGGTGTCATCGCCGCCGTCGATTTGAGTCAGGATGACAATAACTCCAGCGATAGTTCCGACCGCCAGCGTGCTGGCGACGCCCTCTCCGAAGCCCTCGGCCAGACCCTTGGCCAAGTCCTCGGCCAAATCATCTCCAAGAACCTTAACATATCCCCTACACTGGAAATCCGGCCCGGCTATCGTTTCAACGTGATCGCCGTCAAGGACATGACTCTCCCCGGTCCCTATCAAGCGTTCAATTATTGAGGTGCTCCATGAACAATCTTTCCATCGTCTTTGCCACACGTTCCGGCGTCATCCACTTCACCGATCTCGCCAACACGCTCGCATACCTAAATAACAACGCCCAAAACATGGAAACTTCTCTCTATGTCATGGGAGACGAAAAGGAACTCTTTGATCCCTTTTTCCTGTTTTCCTTCCAGTTCTCCCCAAAAAATTCAGTCCACTTTAAGGACTGGCTCGAACTCGCTACGGATATTGCAGCTTCAACTCCAGAAATGCAGGTGCATATCTATCCAGCCGCAACCAGTCTTTCAGAAAGATACTCCAGTATGCTTGCGGAAGGTTATCGTTCCCCAACACGTCTTCCCTATTCGATCAATGAGAAAGGCTTTGCCGAAATACTGAAGGCAACAAACTCTTCTTTGAAAATTTAAAAGGAACCAAGGTTCTTCCATGAAACATTACCTCGTCATCTTCTCGCTTCTTATGACGCTCTCCCCTCTCTCTGCAAGAGCCGGAGGCATTCCCGTCTTCGACGCCGCGAACCTCCAGCAGACCACACTCTCGGCTATTGAAGCCGTCAACCAAACATTGAAGCAAATCGAGGAATACGCCCTCCAGCTTCAGCAATATGAAGATCAAATCAAAAACAGCATAGCTCCCGCAGCATATGTCTGGGACCAGGCACAGCGAACAATGAACAAGATCATCGCCCTTCAGGATCAGCTCGACTACTACACGAATCAGGCCGGCGACCTGGACACCTACATGCGCAAGTTCGGGAGCGTCACCTCCTATCGCAACAGCCCATACTTCAAGGCATCAACGCCAGAAAACAAAAAAGCCCTTCTCGAATCGGAAGAGCTTGGCTCGGAAGCGCAAAAACACGCCAATGACAATGTAGTCCGCACGCTCGAACAGCAACAGGCAGCCTTGAAAGAAGACGCGGCCAATCTGGAAAACATCCAGTCCAAGGCACAAACAGCTCAAGGCCGCCTGGAAGCAATCCAGTATGCCAACCAGCTCTCAAGCCACCAGGCAAACCAGTTACTCCAGCTACGTGCCCTGCTGACGTCAAAAATCGCTGCGGAAAACGCCAGAGAACAAACAATTGCCGCCCGTGAAGCGCGTCAACAGGCGGCGGATGAGCTATGCACGGAAAGCAGATATGAGGGTAGCTCCCGGAGGGGTTGGTGATACTTTACCACCCTCTTCCCGTACTTCCCTCATAACGGCCTTCCGTGAATTTTCTGTCTGCCTCACGTCTGGCCGCATCGTCCTTCATCTGCTTTTCAAGCATGAGGAGTTTTTCTTCGGCAACGGCAGCTCGCTTCTCGGCAGCAACGGCACGTTCCTCAGCAAGCTGAGCTCGTTTTTCAGCCTCCTGATCCGTACACCCCGCTAAGCCGGAAACCCAAAGCAGGGAAAGAGCCAATACTCCTAACTTTACAGGGGCAAACATGCGTTATTCTCCTTTGATTTTTATAGGGACTATCTTCCTTTTATTACCTACGGATGCGTGGGCTGTGCTGACAGAAAAGGGTGTTCTGGACTCTGTCCTTGAAAACTATCAATCAGCTACAAAGCAATGGGCAGGAACCATCCAAAACCATGCAACCACATTGTTCTTGTATCTTGTTGGCATCAGCATGGTCTGGAACTTCATTCCGCTGATTTTCCGCCGATCTTCCATCGCCGAATTTTTTGGGGAAATGTTTCGATTTTTGACATTCACAGGTTTTTATCTCTGGCTTCTCAGAAATGGACCCTCCATTGCCAATGCGATTATCGATTCTATGCGCACCGTTGCTGGCGAAGCCACTGGAGGAAAAACACTATATCCTTCAGATATTATCGACATAGGCTTCAAAGTATTTCACCAGGCTGTAGGCAGTATATCTGCATTAAGTCCAATAAACAGTGCCGGGTGTCTGATTATTTCAGGCCTTATCCTCTTTATTCTTGCCCTCGTCGCCATCAACATGCTGCTCCTGTTATGTTCAGCATGGATACTGGCTTATGCCGGTATATTTTTCCTTGGTTTCGGGGGAAGCCGATGGACCTCGGACATGGCCATCAACTACTTCCCGACGCCCAAAACAGTCTTGGGCGTCGGCGTACAGCTGATGACCATGACACTTATCGTCGGCGTTGGCACAGGATTCATCAACGAATACCATGCCAAAATGTCTACTGCCATCAACATGGAAGAAATTGGTATCCTCTTTGTCTCCGCTCTAACATTATTCATGCTCACGGACAAGCTGCCGGCGATGGTCGCGGGAATCATCAACGGAGCGAGCGTCGGCGGCAGGCTGAAAAACAGGCCGAAGCAATCGGCAAAAAGCACGGGGGACGCATGAACCCCGCATCAGCCGCTGCCATAATGAACGCCAAACCGCCGTCCGCGCTTGCCGTCGCCAAAGAAATGGCGGGCACAGCGGCCAAAACGGCATGGAACAATGCGAGGTATTCTACTATGATACGGACGTACCACATCCCTAATCTTCTGTTTTTCTCCGGTGTAATCGGCCATGTCCAACTCATAGGAGGTCTGGCAGTTGAGCCAAAACTGCGGCGTGTTGCCAAAAAACGCGGCAAGGCGAATTGCCGTATCGGCTGTAATTCCACGGCGACCGGAAACAATCGCCTGTACACGGCTCTGCGGCATTCCCGTGGCCAAGGCAAGCTGAGTCTGGCTCAGTCCGATGGGCTTAAAGAATTCCTCCAGCAAAATCTCCCCCGGGTGTACGGGAGGCATACGATCAAACATGGTATCTCCTAGTGGTAATCAACAATTTCAACGTGATAAGCGTGTTTATCACGCCAAACGTTTCCTCCGTTTGTCCCTACATGGTTTAATCATATGGAAAAAGCAACACGTTAAACGTATTTTAACAAGTATCTATAGAGGCTCCATGAAAAAATTCATTTTTCTTCTGACGTTATTTCTCCTTCCCGCTCGGGCTCTGGCCGCCGACCATGAACTCCCCCAGATCGACACTGGCCAGTATGTCATCCGGCACTCGCCCCGGAGAGTGCGGCCCGGCGCTCTCCCGATACTTCGGGATCAGCAAAAAGAAATGGAAGGATACCGTCCGCGCCCGGAGAAACTTTTTGAACCAATGCCCGACTGTCGGCGAAGACGCCAGTATGCCGACTCTCGTCGATGCAATCGTTAACGGCGCGGGCCGCTGTACCGCCGAGTTGCTTAACCGCCAGCTCCGGCAACGGGAAGTTGTCCGAGAGTGTATCCCCGACGATGTCTGGAGGAAAATGAGCTGGTACCAGAAGGAAAATACGCCACGCTGCCGCGACAAATACATCTGGGTTGTCGATGACACCCTGCCCTCATACTGCCGGGCCTACGCTGGCCATGAGTACACCTGGAAAGTCGGCGTCACCTATGTCGGGGAACGGCTCAACGGCGGACATTGGGTTGATGAGTAGGGAGCGGATGCAATGACTGACAATCAGATCAGGGAACTCTTCGATACCGTGCCTTTCTTTGTTGACAACCCCATAGAGGTTCTCCGCTCGTCACGCTTCATCCGCTCAATGAGCCATTGTGACTCCGCCTCCGGCAATCATCGCGCTTGTATTGCGAAATTCTTTCTCTATGCACATGCCTCACCGTTCTTGCATGGTGTGCATCTCACTGAAGTCCAGACCGACGCTCACATGGAGAATCTCTTCCATCGCCTCAAAAATCTTCTTCCCCCGTACTGCGCTGTCCTCCCCTGCTCGCAAGAAATAGCCTGCGACGAAGGTCCCGGATGGAACATCGCATTTTATAAGAACAGTCTGCGCATTGAAAACCGTCGCAGAGGCTTCTCAGCCGATCTACAAACCGATGAAATTGAGGAAGGTCTTCTCCCAGCCCTGTTCAACCCCTTCAAAAAACGCTTTGGCCCCTACCGCAATCTTCTAAACTAGGAGTATCCGATGAAACCCATAAGACGGCTTTTCATTGATACCGGCATGAGACAGTCCATCGAACTCTTCCTCAAAGAAGTTTCTTTTTGTGCCATGCGCGCAAGTTGCTGCTCATACGGCGAGGTAACGATCTATATCCCTCATTTTCTCCTTACACCTTCGGCCTCCGCAGGAATCCTCGAGAGGTATTATGGGAAAAAAATTATTATTGAATTGCAATTTGAACGCATGCTGACGCAAATTCTGATTACAGTCGGCACCTTTACCGACTTCACCAATCCCGTACATACAACAGATCGTTTCAAAGTAAACTCTTATTATGAAAGGAAACATCTGAGAACAGAAAACTATACTGTATCGCTAACTGTAGCGTATAAGTTTATCCTAGGTATCATCCCTCATCTACATTCACGTACATTGAATGTAATCACCGTTTCGCCAGATGCTGCTTCCAACTTGATCCATTCCTTTGAGATCCCCGGTGATCCCAGCGGCTCATATACAAGAGTTCTTTTGGCAAACATGTAAATACAACAAAGTTCCTGGCTCTTCTCTGCACGCACTAGAGCATCATAGGGATGATATTTGGGAATTTTACCATTTTTTCGAGGGAAAAATATGGATGCCTCAAGACTTGGCTTATCAGGAGTAAATTTCAGGACAGGTTGATTAAACATAGCTCTAAACCCATCAGGCCATTCCTCAATACGTGCACACCCATAATATATATGAGGGTATGTATGCCATGACTCCATAAATTTGATATGCTTAAAGGCCATACCATATTTCATTGTAATTCCTTCTATTGTTACAGAAGGAAGATAGCGTTGTCTTGGAGTAAGATTCTCAAAGGCATCAACAAGTACTTTTAAAGAGCGAGTTTTATTTTGTCCATGAAGAATATTATTTTTTATTGATGCAATGGTTTCCCTTTTATTTTTACTATACTGTTTACGAGTTTCGTCATGCTGAAATTTATTTTTTTCAACCTCACGTCGTGGTTGAAATACATCAGGTACTTTTTCAGAATCAGGTATATTAAGAAAAAGATTTCTATGAGCATTAACCTCATATTCTTCTTTATTCTGAAGCATTTTATGAAGAATTTTTTCATAAAAACCAAGCGAGCAATCCTCACTATGTTGATCATGCCCATTTCTACGAAAATGCATCGGCCTGATGCTCACTTCCTTGTCGTAGTTCACCCCAATGATTTCCGGATGAAAGGTTTCCCGACATGCTTCGTCCGGGCACTCAAAGTGTAACCTCCTGCGCTCAGATGGGGGCAATGAAAAATAATAATCGTTGGCCTCTAAAATATCCACATCATAACCCAACTCTACGCAATAGGCCCTGTCAATACTGGAATCACTCATGCAACCTTTCTCCTTGGCGTTAAATTGTAATTCTTCAATAACTAAAATCAGCTACGAGGTAAACTATGCGTCTCTTCATTGCTGAAAAACCCTCACTCGGCAGGGCCATAGCCGCCGAACTCGGCGTTACCAAGACCACCCCCGCTTTCCAGCTTTGCGGCTCCGATACCGTGACATGGTGCTTTGGCCACATTCTCGAACAGTACGATCCGCAAGACTATGACGATAACCTCCGGACATGGCGCAGGCGCGATCTCCCCATTATCCCCAATGAATGGAAACTTCGCCCCAAAAAAGAAGCCTACACACAGCTTCAGGTGATCAACCATCTGCTTAGTGAGGCCTCCTCCGTAGTCCACGCTGGAGACCCGGATCGGGAAGGCCAGCTTCTTGTCGATGAAGTCCTCGAACACTTCCACTACACCGGCCCTGTCCAGCGTATCTGGCTTGCCTCCCTTGACTCTCGCTCCATCCAGAAGGCCCTGAGTACACTCAAGGATAACAGCAACTACGCAAACCTCCGGGACGCCGCCCGTGCCCGCTCTCAGGCGGATTGGCTCATAGGCATGAACGCCAGCCGCGCCATGACCATCTTTGGCCGAGAAACCGGCCATACCGATGGAGTCCTCTCTCTTGGCCGCGTCCAGACGCCTACGCTTGCCCTCGTCGTCCAGCGGGATCGGGAAATCAAGGCTTTCGTGCCTGTTGACTACCTTATCCTCCAGGCAAGCCTCCAAAACGATGCCGGCAGCTTCTCGGCCACCTTCAAACCCTCGGATACGCAGACCGGCCTTGATTCGGAAGGCCGCCTTGTCGACGCATCCATAGCCCAGGGCATCGTCGATTCCGTGCGTGGTCAAACCGGTATCATCACCTCCGTCACTCGCGAGAAAAAGAAAAAGCCCGTCCCGCTGCCGCATTGCCTCTCCTCGCTCCAGAAAGCAGCCTCATCCAAGTTCGGCATGACTGCACAGCAGGTGCTCGATACCGCTCAGTCGCTCTATGAAAAGAAGTTAACGACGTATCCGCGTACCGATTGCCGCTATCTGCCAGAAGAACAGTTCAGTGACGCCTCCCGGCTCATTACTGCCCTCTCCGGTGTTTCTGGTCTTGAGGCCATGACAGCCAAAGCCGATTCCGCATTACGAGGCCCCGTCTGGGATACAAAGAAGATTACGGCCCACCACGCGATTATCCCTACCGGTGAAAAGCCCCAGAGCCTCACGGCGCAGGAAACGAATCTGTACCTGATGATCGCAGTCCAATACTTCCTCCAGTTCTACCCCCCGATGAGCTACGAAGCCCAGAAGATCGTTGTCTCCATCAATGATACGACATGGGAAGCGCGTGGACGGCTTATCCTCGAACCGGGATGGACCGGCGTCGCCGCAGAAGAAGATGAGGACGCCAAAAAGAAGGAACCGGAACAGTCTCTGCCTCCGGTCAGCTCTGATACTCCCGTCACCTGCACCGATGTTGCCCCCCTCAAAAAAAGAAGCACGCCCCCGTCCCGTTTCTCCGAAGGCAGCCTTATTGAGGCGATGGCCAACATTCACAAGTTCGTATCCGACGCCAGCGCCAAGGCTACGCTCAAAGAAAACGAAGGGCTCGGCACCGAAGCCACCCGCGCCAGCATTATAGAAACGCTCAAGGGACGAAAGTACATTGAACCGAGCGGCAAATCACTGGTCTCAACACCACTTGGCCAGTCTCTCATCGACATGACTCCGGGTGTGCTCAAAGACCCGGTGATGACGGCACAATGGGAACAGAGGCTCGAACAAATCGCCCGTGGTGAACTCACGCTTGACGCCTTCATGCAGGACCAGATCGCGATCTTGCCCACACTCCTCAATTCGGTTCTTTCCCTGCCTGTCACCCTCCTTCCCACCGCTTGCCCATGTCCGAAGTGCGGCAGGGCCATGCGCAAGCGTGAGGACAAAAAATACGGAGGGTTCTTCTGGGCTTGCTCCGATCCCGACTGCCACACCTTTCTTCCGGACAACAACGGCAAACCCGGCGCTCCCCGTGAAAAGGCCGTCCCTTCGGAGTTTCCCTGCCCCGTCTGCAACCAGCCTCTTTACCGCAAAGAAAAAGAGGGGAACACGTATTGGGCCTGCTACAACCGTGAGGGCCATGCAAACGGCGAAAATGTTTTTCTTCCCGACGATAACGGGAAGCCCGGCAAGCCAAAACCACGGGCACCGCGAATTGTGACGGAGTTCGTCTGCCCTGTCTGCGGCAAGCCGCTTCTTCTCAAAACTGGAACAAGCAAGACGGGGAAGGTCTGGGAACGTTTTGACTGCTCCGGCTTTCCCTCCTGCAAAGCCAGTTTCTGGGGAAGTAACGGCAAGCCCGATTTCGATAAAAGAGCCGGAACGAAATAGCAGGCCAACACCTTCAAACAACTTTACCAAGGATAAAACATGGCTGACGCGATGCTTGAAAATCGAGCGACGGTATGTGCAGGGAACAAGGAAATTCTTTGCCCAAGATGCGATGAACCGTTTGTCTTCGGCATGAAGGACAACTTTCATGAGTTTTCCATCGGCCTGACAACAATTCTGGAATGTACCGCCATCGCCGAACATCTCGGCTATCTTCCCCAATTTCCCCAGGAATGGTGGGAGGCCACCCTAGAACGGTACCCATTTCTGGCGTATGTGCGCAACAACCTTAACCAGAGGGAGTGAACCATGGATGTTACCAGCTGAGAACAGACCTTATTCCGCTTAATACTCATCCATAGGAGCATAACGATGAGCCTCATGAAATCTTCTTTCCCTCTGACCGTCTACCGTGCCGAATCCTCAACGCTTGCCTCTATTACCAGCGACCGGATTAGACAGTTCGCCTTCCGCTCCATCGACAACCTCCCCGACGAAAAGGGGTATGGCTTCGTTAATGATGCGGATGACATGTTTGACCTCGACTGGCACACGTCCGAAAAGGGACATTACATGACATTCGGTTTTCGCGTCGACGTCAGAAAGATCCCCTCGATCATCCTCAAAAAACATCTGAACGAAATGTTGAAGGAAGAACGCGAACGGCTGGCCGCCCAAGGCAGGAAGTTCATTTCAAAAGACAGAAAAAGCGAACTCCGTGAGCTTTGCAAAAGCCGCCTCCTTGCCAAAATGGAACCCCGCCCTTCCATGTCCGGAGTCGCCATAGACATGACAACTGGTCTTGTTTATGTCGCAAGCACGTCCAAACCCGTGTTTGAGCTCTTCGAACAGTATTTCAAGACGGCCTTCGGCGGCGAACTCGAACGTTTGTACCCCACTGCCGTGGTCCCCTCCGGTTCCGATCATCCCCTCGAAGACTTCATGCGTGAACTCTACACTGAAAGCATGATGCTTTCGCTCAACGGGAAAGACTATCACATCGCGGAACAGGGAAAAGCCACGCTCTCGGGGACTGACGGGCCTTCCGTTTCCGTGACCGACGCGCCGGACAGTGCCCGTGCCGGCCTCGAATCCGGCCTCCTCTTCAAAAGCCTCAAACTGAGGATATCCACCATGCCCGAGGATGAACTCGTGTCGGGCTTCACGCTGAACGCCGATTTCAGCTTTGCCGGTCTGAAGACGCCACGCATCAAACGTGAAAAGGGGGTTGACGACCCGGATGCGAGCTTCCTGCTGAAGATGGGATACATTGAAGAAACAGTCTCGGTCATGCACTCCCTCTTCAGACAATTCTGCGGAGAAAAGAAATGACGGTCTTTGGAGCAACCATACTCGGGCTTATTCTGGGGAGCTTCTACAACGTCTGCATCCACCGGTACGTCAGCGGCGAATCCATCCTTTTTCCGCCTTCCCATTGCCCGCATTGCCTGCATCGACTAGCATGGTACGAGCTGTTCCCCGTGGTCAGCTATCTCTGCCTGCGGGGACGTTGCTCATACTGCGGCGTCCGGATCAGCCTCCAGTATCCTCTGGTCGAGCTGCTCTCCGGAGCCGTGGCCGGAGCCCTTGCCTGGCGCTTCGGCCTCGGCCCTGCCCTCGCCGTCCATCTTGCCGCTGCTGGCGTTCTGATCGTGGCCTCCGGCATAGATGCCCACATAGGCATCCTGCCGGACGTGCTGCTCCTGCCGGCAACATTCCTCGCCATTCCAGCAGGCGCTCTTGTTCTTGGACATGGGTGGCTGGCCACACTCTCCGGCTGTCTGCTTGGTGGGGGCTCCTTCTGGCTCCTGTCCGTCCTCTACAGACGTTTTCGTGGCCGGGACGGTCTCGGTGGTGCCCTACTCGCGCTCACTTTCGTCCTTATAAGCCAGCATACCCCCAAGACTCCCCTACCGTTCGGCCCCTGGCTCTCCATCAGCTTTTTTCTTCACACTCTCTTGCCAAGGATAACACTATGAAACGTTCTTATCTCTTCCTCTTTCTTCTTTTGGCGTCGCTCGTCTTTTCCAGTCCTGTCCTCGCCGCCGACAGTACCAGCTTTGACCCAACCAAGGTCATGGTACAAAGCGTGGCCACGTCCTCAATCCCTATCGGAACCGTGATTGCCTGGCCGTCAGCTTCATGGCCTGCCGACGCGGATAACTGGTTGGAATGTAATGGACAAGCAATATCGAGTGCAGTCTACCCGGAACTGGTCGGGGTTGTCGGCAGCCGGGTACCCGATTACCGGGGGATATTCCTGCGCGGCCAAGGTTCACAGACGAGTACACATTACGGCACCGTGACGCATTCCAGCGCGGCACTTGGCCAGCTTCAGGGAGATGGAATCAGGACGATTTGGGGAACCTTTGTAGGCGGTGATTGGTCTGGACACGATAACCAAGGGGGATCAAGTGGAGCGTTTTGGCCTGCCGGGAATGCAGGTGTACAAGAAGGCGATGACTATAACCAGATACGCTACAGTTTTGATGTGTCGCGTGTTACTCCTGTGGTCGGTGAAGTCCGCCCGGTGAACCGTGCTGTTCGGTATCTTATCAGAGCAAGATAACTTTGAAATACAGGTGGATAATAAAATAAGGCAACGCCAGGGAAGAATTTACTTTGGCGTTACCTTATCTTATATAAATATGTAATTATATAAATACGTATTTATGGTTTTGCGCGAATAAGACAGCGCACATAGATATGATCAGGAGCTGTCTCTACCTCCCCCGTATAATCGGTAGGGGTTCCCCCACCTGCACCGATACTTCCGCTTACACTTCCATTTCGAAGTGCCCCAGAAACGCCGCTGGCATTGGTCGTTCCGCTTACTGTGCCACTGGCCGTACCGGAAATGCTTCCGCCGCCTGTGCTGCCCCAGATCGAACCTCCTGAAGTCGTTGCGGCTAACGTGGGAGGACCACCTCCAAGGGACCCCGGGGCTGCCGGATCTGGATTCATAGACACCGGGAGCAACCAAAGTATTTCTATCGCCAAAAGGACTAGTACCTTTTAGTGCTTCTTCAGTCGTTCGTTGAATAGAAACTCTGCCTCCAGCGATTCCCGAATCATTTCCAGTTTGGCTGATGGAAATCCATGTTCCCCCTGAGCTTTGTACTGCCTGATATGTTTGTCCACCCGCTCCTCCGCTCGTGATGGATTGCCCGGCAGCCCACCCGCTGACTCCGAGATTTGCCGCAGAAGAGAAGGATTGCCCCGCCGCCGTGCCGCTCAAGGCCGTGCTGACGAGCTGCCCGCTGAAACTGTGCGTGTGCGTCGGCTGCAGATAGTTGTGGCTCTTGGGAGAGGTGTATGTAACCA
>OATQ01000315.1_pt1 | contig 26726 bp, 19 predicted proteins | sample 1495061 | NCBI WGS metagenome assembly OATQ01 (sample SAMEA2579979, study PRJEB22360) | human gut metagenome
ACGTTCACGTTTTTCCTTGGAATATCGGGGTTTTAGCCAATACTTTAATGCCGAAACTGGTGAATTGTCTAACCAAAAAGACTATCGTTTCGATAAAAATGGTGGTACTGGTTCAGCAGTTGATAGCACAACCAACACAAATGTTACTGTAAATGGTGATAAGAACGCCTTTTATGGTACAACTGAAAAAGATATCGAACTTGTTGATGGTTACTTCACTGCCAACACATGGTACCGTCCTAAAGAAATTTTGAAAGACGGTAAAGAGTGGACAGCCTCAACTGAAAATGACAAACGTCCATTACTGACTGTTTGGTGGCCAAGCAAGGCTATCCAAGCCAGCTACCTCAACTACATGAGAGAAGGAGGGTTGGGAACAAACCAAACCTTTACCTCATATAGTTCACAAACACAGATGGATCAAGCAGCCCTTGAAGTGCAAAAACGTATCGAAGAACGTATTGCGCGTGAAGGAAACACGGACTGGTTGCGCACTACCATCAAAAATTTTGTCAAAACACAACCAGGTTGGAACTCAACGACTGAAAATCTTGATAACAATGACCACTTGCAAGGTGGTGCCCTTCTTTATAACAACGACCGTCGTACAAGCCAGGCTAACTCAGACTACCGTCTCCTGAACCGTACACCGACGCAACAAGATGGCACACGTCGCTACTTTAAAGATAATTCATCAGGTGGTTTTGAATTTCTTCTAGCAAACGATATTGACAATTCGAACCCAGCCGTTCAAGCTGAACAATTAAACTGGCTTCACTATATCATGAACATTGGTACCCTTACAGGTGGTAACTCTGATGAAAACTTTGATGGTGTTCGTGTCGATGCTGTGGATAATGTCAATGCCGACCTTCTTCAAATTGCTTCAGATTATTTCAAAGCTAAGTATGGTGTTGAAAAGAGCGAAGAGGAAGCCATCAAGCACCTTTCTATTCTTGAAGCCTGGTCTCATAATGATGCATACTACAATGAAGATACTAAAGGGGCCCAATTACCAATGGATGATCCATTGCGTTTAGCCATGGTATTTTCTTTCCTACGACCAATCGGAAACCGCTCAGGTCTTGAACCACTTATTACCAATAGTCTGAATGACCGTTCAGAAAGTAAGAAAAATACAAAACGTATGGCTAACTATACTTTTGTTCGTGCCCACGACTCAGAAGTTCAATCAGTTATTGGTCAAATCATCAAAAATGAAATCAACCCACAATCAACTGGGAATACTTTCACTCTTGATGAAATGAAGAAAGCCTTCAAAATCTACAATGCGGATATGCGAAGTGCCAATAAGAGATATACACAGTACAATATTCCATCTGCTTATGCCTTCATGTTAACGAATAAGGACACTGTTCCTCGTGTTTATTATGGTGATTTGTACACTGATGACGGTCAATACATGGCCCAAAAATCACCATATCATGATGCTATTTCTACGCTCTTGCAAGCTCGTATTCGTTATGCGGCTGGTGGTCAAGACATGAAGATGAGTTACGTAGGTTCAGGAAATACCAATGGTTGGGATGCTTCTGGTATCTTAACATCAGTCCGTTACGGTAAAGGAGCTAACAACGCTTCAGATGCTGGTACTGCCGAAACTCGTAACCAAGGGATGGCTGTCATTCTTTCCAACCAACCTGCCCTTCGTTTGAATAGCAATTTGACAATCAACATGGGTGCAGCTCACAGAAACCAAGCCTATCGTCCATTGCTTTTGACAACCTCTAATGGTGTTGCCTCTTACTTGAATGATGGCGATGCTAACGGTATTGTGAAGTATACTGATGCTAATGGTTATTTGACCTTCAATCCAGGTGAAATCAGTGGTGTTCGTAATGCTCAAGTTGATGGCTATTTAGCCGTTTGGGTACCAGTAGGTGCTTCTGAAAATCAAGACGTGCGTGTGGCAGCAAGCAAATCTAAGAATAGCAGTGGTTTAGTCTATGATTCTTCAGCTGCCTTGGATTCACAGGTCATCTATGAAGGCTTCTCAAACTTCCAAGACTTCGTCCAAGACCCGTCACAATACACTAACAAGAAGATTGCTGAAAATGCTAACCTCTTCAAGAAATGGGGAATCACATCATTCGAATTTGCTCCACAATACGTTTCAAGTGATGATGGTACCTTCCTTGACTCAGTTATTCAAAATGGCTATGCCTTCTCAGACCGTTATGACATTGGTATGAGTAAGGACAACAAGTATGGTTCATTGGCAGACTTGAAAGCAGCTCTTAAATCACTCCATGCTGTAGGTATCTCAGCCATCGCTGACTGGGTGCCAGACCAAATCTACAACCTTCCAGGAGATGAAGTTGTTACAGCAACTCGTGTTAATAACTACGGAGAAACTAAAGACGGTGCCATCATCGACCATAGCCTTTATGTTGCTAAAACACGTACCTTTGGTAACGACTACCAAGGTAAATATGGTGGTGCCTACCTTGACGAATTAAAACGTCTTTACCCACAAATCTTTGACCGTGTTCAAATCTCTACTGGTAAACGCTTGACAACCGATGAGAAGATTACAAAATGGTCTGCTAAATATATGAATGGTACCAATATTCTTGACCGTGGATCAGAGTATGTCCTCAAGAATGGTCTTAGCGGTTACTATGGAACCAATGGTGGTAAAGTTAGCCTTCCAAAAGTAGTAGGAAGCAACCAATCAACGAACAATAACAACCAAAATGGTGATGGTAGCGGTAGGTTCGAAAAGAGCTGGGGAAGCGTTTACTATCGTTACAACGATGGTCAACGTGCTAGAAATGCCTTTATCAAAGATAATGATGGCAATGTTTACTACTTTGATAACACAGGCCGTATGGCAATCGGTGAAAAGACTATTGATGGCAAACAATACTTCTTCCTCGCTAATGGGGTGCAATTGCGTGATGGCTATCGTCAAAACCGTAGAGGTCAAGTCTTCTACTATGATGAAAATGGTATCATGAGTCAAACCGGTAAACCAAGTCCAAAACCAGATAATAATACCTCTGGCCGTAACCAATTTGTCCAAATCGGTAACAACGTTTGGGCATACTATGATGGTAATGGTAAACGTGTGACTGGTCGTCAAAACATCAACGGTCAAGAACTCTTCTTTGATAACAATGGTGTTCAAGTCAAAGGTCGTACAGCTCAGGTTGATGGTGTTACTCGTTACTTTGATGCCAATTCAGGTGAAATGGCACGTAACCGATTCGCTGAAGTTGAACCAGGTGTTTGGGCTTACTTTAACAATGATGGAGCTGCCGTAACAGGTTCACAAAACATCAATGGTCAAACCCTCTACTTTGATCATAATGGTCATCAAGTCAAAGGGGCTTTGGTAACTGTTAATGGCAACCTTCGCTACTATGATGCCAACTCAGGAGATCTTTATCGCAATCGTTTCCAAGAGGTTAATGGTAGCTGGTATTACTTCGATGGTAATGGTAATGCGGTCAAAGGCATGGTCAACATCAATGGTCAAAACCTCCTCTTTGATAATGATGGAAAACAAGTCAAAGGTCATTTGGTCCGTGTAAATGGTGTCATTCGTTATTATGATCCAAATTCAGGTGAAATGGCAGTTAATCGTTGGGTTGAAATCAGCTCAGGTTGGTGGATTTACTTTGATGGTGAAGGCCGAGGCCAAATCCAAATCTAATCATTTTCAAGCTATCGAAACCGAGACAGAAGTCTCGGTTTTCATGGCGTAATCAGATGAAAAAATACTGACCTAAAGTTAATCCTAAATCGAAAAGAGTGCTCTTACCTGCAGATAAGAGAGTTAGATTTCCCTCAGTCTAGACGTCATAACTATTAAAAAGAGATCTGTGGCCGGCACTTAAATGCAATAAAACTATAAGAATAGAGATTGTCATTAATTGATGACATTCTATTGACGAAGCCCAAAAGTCACTTTATACTAAATAGTAATGCTAGTTATTTCTTGCAGTCTTCTTGTAGAGATGCGGGCATGGCTTGTATTAAGACTATTAAGGTATTCATCCCCAAGGATGATGAATGGTATTTTAGGTGATAGTGAGTTTCTTAAAAAAAGGATCACTTTAAAAGCATTAATCCATTAAAAACTCGCCATTTAAGTCGTTGGTGTAATCTCATTTTCATGCCACTTTCATAAGTTATTTGATAGATTCTGCACATTAAGACGCTATTTTTTCACTTAGTGGTTAAAATGATTAAAGTTCTTACACCTTACTTGTAAAAAATCCATTCTCGTATTATAGTATATATAAAAGATATTGAAAATTTTAATCTTTGATAATGGCTTGTTGTTTTCTCTGAGGGAAAATGAAATCTTCATAGAAAAAGATTTCGATGAGAAGTTAACAAGTATATGATTTTATTTCTTATAAAAGAGGAAAGGGGGAGTATCTTTGAGAGCCTATAGGGAAAATGCGACTGAGGCAGCGGCCAAGGCCAAAACTGCCGAAGAGCATATTGCACACGGTTCAACAGACACTGATCTAGTTGATACGATAGATCTTTCTATGTTGTTGACTAGTAATAAGCGTCACCCTAACCACAGTGCCCCTTCTCATTTAGACTTTGCCAGAGCCAGAGCAGACGAAGCCTTCTTTGATAATCATGATGGTAGTGCAACAGTAAGTATTTCATCTAAACAAGAAATTATTTTTCAAGGAGCAGGTTCTAAAACACCAGACCCTGAAGTCATGGAAAATCATGTGTTTACAGGGACTAGAGATGCTAAGACTGGCTTAATTGAATGGGACAAGGACAGCTTTACCTATCCTAAGATATCAGTACCGCTTGTCCAGGGCTATTTCGCTGACCAAAAAGAAGCAGGCTTTAACGTCGTGACACCTTATGTGCCGACAGTAACGGAGCATGTGACCTATAAGAAATTGGGACGCATTATCCCAGTCACTGAAGATGGTGACTATATTCCAGGTGCTTTGACTAAGCAGTATAACAATAACAATAAAGATCCACGAAAGGCGGGTGAGACAGCAACACCAGCTGTTCAAGATTATATGACAGATATTAAAAGTGTAGTACCGAACAAACCAGGAGTTGATACTCCGGTTGTGTATCGTAAAATTTTCAAGAAAGCCAGCATCACCTATATTGATGAAACAACCGGTGCTTACTTGGTTAGTGACCAATTGACCGGTGAATTAGGTGAAGCTATTGAATACGGGACAGCAACACGTATTCAGACTTTCAAGGATATGGGATATGGCTTGATTCAGGATGATTTCCCTAAAGATGCCATTTTTGATGATAAAGATATTGATGATCAAGAATGGTTCGTTCTTTTGCAACACGATGTTGCGAAAGTAGGGCCTGATCATGATCAAGTTCCAGATACCCCAATCAATCCAAATAATCCAAATGGACCTAAGTGGCCATCTAAATATGCTTACGAAAAAGAAGTAAGCTTTACGGTTTTTTATAGAAGCACAGATGGCAATGCCAACCTTCCGGAAGCTGATGTTCAAAAGGCTTATTGGGTACGTACCCTTACCTTTGACAAGGTCTCAGGAGAGCTTGTTGATGAGACTGAATGGTCTCCAAACAAAACAAAATATTATGACATCTACGCACCAGTTGTTTTAGGTTATTATGCCGATAAAGTGGACGTTAAGGGTAGAGATGTAACAGAAGACAATATGGAAGAAACTGTTACCTACATGCCACTTGGTAAGATTATTCCTATTGATGCTAACGGACGCTTGATTCCGAACGTTCCAACTCCAACCTTTAACAATGATGCCAACAACCCAACTAAGGTCAGTGAGACACTCGTACCTCATATTCCTGGCTACCGTCCAGTCCAAGAGAGTGTTCTTCCTGAAAATTTGACAGATGACATTCTCATTGAATACGCTCCAATCCTTGAAGATGTGACGCAACCAACCTTGCAAACCGTCTTCTTCAAGGGAGCTGGCGCAGCCACACCGTCTGTTAATATCCAGTCTGAATTCAGTTTCACTGGTAAATATAATCAGGCAGAAGACACTTATACTTGGGACCAAGACAGCCATACCTTTGCTAAGGTTACTGTTCCTGTGATAGAAGGTTATTATGCTGACAAGGCAGTTGCCGGTATGCAGGTGGTAACACCTGATAAACCAGAGGCTACAGATAATGTTACCTACAAGGAACTTGGTAGAATCATTCCTGTTGATACCTTTGGAAATCCAATCGCAGATGCAGAGCCTGTTCCTTTTGCCAATGATCCTAAAGATGCTACGCAAGTTATTGAGACATTGGCACCAGAGCTTGCGGGTTACCAAGCTGAGAGTGCATTGGTCTTGCCTATTGACCTCAGTCTTGACCAAACCTTGGTTTATGAGCCAATCTTGGAAGATATTACTCAAGATACCAAACAAACGGTTACCTTCCAAGGTGCAGGTTACAAGGATCCTGTTATCAATATCCAAGACAGCTTCAGCTTCCATGGTAAATTTAACCAAGTGGAAGAAACGAGCACATGGGATCAAGACAGCTTCACTTATGATGTTGTAGACGTCCCAGTTGTTGAAGGCTTCTTTGCAGATAAACGTCAAGCTGGTGGTTTGGAAGTTAGACCTGACCTCCCAGAAGTTGAAGATACTGTTACTTATACCGAACTCGGTAAGATTATTCCGGTCGATGAGAATGGTACACCAATTGAAAGCGCCTCTACACCAAGCTACAACAACGATCCTGAAGATCCAACCATGGCTATGGAAACAGTCGTTCCAGATGTATTTGGTTATATCTCTGAAAAGGCCTTTATCACGCCAGAACATCCAGGTCAAGACACCACTGTGGTTTATGCTAAGGATGAACAAAGAGCTCTCATCCTTTACATGAATGAAATGGACAAGTCAGAGTTGACACGTGATGAAGTCATCGGAAGCTCAGGTGAGAAGATTGACTACTCTACTGATGAACAACTCGCTAACTTGCTTAAACGAGGTTATGAGCTCGTCAACGATGGCTTTGCAGAAGCCTTTGACCACACTTATAATGGTGATTCTGACTTTGATCAAGTCTTCGAAGTGGTTCTTCGTGAACGTTTGGTTCTTGTAGACCCAGACATGCCAGCACCAGTTGCAGGTGAAGTCGTCGATGCAAATGATGTCAATAGCCCAGTTTGGCCAAATAGTGTTGAGTCACTCGAAAACCATGCTGATGTAACACGTACTATTCAGTATGTCTTCGAAGAAGGCGGATTGGCAAGCGACGATTATGTTGAAGTTCTTAATTTCAAACGTTTGGCTAATGTTAACCTTGTGACAGGCGCAATCAATTATGAAGCATGGTCAAGCATGCAAACAGGCTTCTCAGCAGTTCCTTCTCCAGAAGTTGTTGGATTTACACCAGACCGTATGGAAATCGCTGGAATGACGGATGTTGCTGTAGAAACACCTGAACTTCTGGAAGTAGTTACTTACCTTAAAGATGCTCAGAAAGCTACAGTGACTTATGTTGATGGTACGACACGTAAGAAACTTGAAGTTGTTGACTTGCTTGGTAAATCAGGTGAAGTGATTGATTACTCAACAATCGAACGTATCAAGTACTACAGTGATCGTGGTTACACCCTCCTTGCAGATGGTTTCACTAACGGCGTTATCTTTGATGGCGATTCACACGTTGACCAAAACTTCATGGTTACCCTTCGTCATGGTACTGTGCAAGTAGGCCCAGATAACATCCAAGAAGCTGGTAAACCAATTAACCCAGCAGATCCAGATGGTGCCAAATGGCCAGAACGTGAAAACTATATCAAAGATGTCACCTTCACAGTTCTCTACGAATCAAGTGATGGCCAAGCAGACCTTCCTGCCAATAACATCCAAACCGCTCAATGGACACGTAGTTTGACCATTGATAAGGTGACAGGTGAAGAACTTGGTTCAAGCTACTGGACTTCAAATAAAGGTCAGTTTGAAACAGTTGTCACACCTGAAGTAGAAGGCTACAGCGCTGACAAGGATAAAGTTGAAGGTAAGACCGTTGGACAACGTAATCTCGAAGAAACAGTTGTCTATATCCCACTTACAGGCGATATTAACGGTAAGCCTAAGGAAGATAAGGCAGATGACATTGTCGTTGAAGATGTTCAAGATTTAGAAGTACTTGACCAAGTCGAAGAAGCTTCTGAATCTCATGACGGTCCAACAACTTATGGACCAGGCGATGACTTTGAAGCACCTGTTTCAGGTCAAGCTGAGGGTAAAGGCTCTAAACACAAGATGCCAATTAACCTTTCAAATGAAGACGAAGTAGGCAAGGGCAAGATTGAAGAAACCATCAACATCGCAGGCTTTACCGTATCGGTAACAGGTCTAGGACTTGGCCGTAACGGACGTAAGAAGAAAAATAAAAAAGATCACAAAGATCAAAAAGAAAAATAATCAAAATTCCTGAATCACTCAGGCATGCCCAGACAGAAAGAAAATCTCAAGTTGCTTATGGCACTTGGGATTTTTTTGTTCATTAGCAAATTCATGCCATTTGACTCACTGCTATTTGCACCTTTGACTCATCATTGACAATATGACCAGTTTTTTATAGTATAAAATGGTTAACTTATATATTTTTATATGTTTACTCATATTTTTTACTGGAGAATGATGATGAGAAAATTATTTTCACTATTGATATCATCGAATACAGATTTACCCAAAGATAGTTTACTTGTAAAACTACAATGGCAAGAAACGGAAGCACTAGACCAAACCCTTATTTTAAGACATCAAAAAATATTGCGGGAGATTTTACTCGTAAAAGGTGGAGAGGCATTAAGAGCTACCTTTTTATTGAAAAAACCGTCGTCATTTGGAAGAAAATCACAAGATAAACTAGATATATCCTCAGCTACTTTTCTATCGGATGTCCAATTTACCAAGGCAGATATTCTGCAGTTTGTGAGTGCAATTGGAGATTACAATCCTTTGCATCAGCAAGCCCCCTTTTTAATCCCAGCCTGTCTTTATTTAGACTATTTGAGACAGGTCCTACCACAAAGAGCTTCTGTCTTATCCTTACGTTTTTTAGCGCCAGCCTATGCGCAAGAAAGATTATCACTTTATTGTCATCAAAAGGACTTCTATCTGTGTAGAGGGGATAATATCATAGTAAAAGGAGAGAGTGTTTAATGGTAGATGTATATATTCAAGGGGGATTAAGGACACCCATTGGACTGTTTCAAAAGCAATACGCCAGTATGCGACCAGAATATTTAGGTGCTGCGATTTTAAATGCCTTAAAGAAGCGTTATCCAGAAAGTCACATTGATGACATTATTTGTGGAAATGCTGTTGGAACAGGTGGCAATATTGGTCGACTAACTGGTCTCTTATCTGATTATTCTGAAGCTGTTCCTGCGACTACTATTGATATGCAGTGTGCTTCAGCAAGCGCCGCCCTAGGTTTCGCCTTTGCTAAGATAAAGGCTGGTTTATCGGAAAATATTATTGCAGGCGGCATTGAAAGTTCATCCTTACAACCTTTGCGAACTTATGCCGACAAGGATGATCGTACAGGGAGTTACTACGTTGCTCAGTTTTCACCAGATAGTACGGATTCTCTAGCTATGATAAGAGGGGCCGAACGGGTCTCTCAAAAATATCAGGTTACTCAAAAAGAATTGTATCAATGGACTCTAAAGAGCCATGCTAAAGCGCAGAAGGCCTTGGAGACAGGGGCTCTATCTCCTATTATCCTAGAAATGCCTGGGAAAAAGGATGAGGGGATTCGATCTAAGATTTCAGAAAAACTGTTAAGTCGTATTCCTCCAATCTTAGGTCCAGACAGTCTGACCAGTGCCGCAAACTCTTGTTTAACACATGATGGTGCTGCTTTTCTTCTATTGAGCCATCAAGTCGGTGAGTTTAAAATTTGTGACATGGCTCAGGTAGCAGGAGATCCTCGTTTCAGTCCCGAATTAGTTTACAAAGCAACTCTAAAACTATTGAAGAAAGTCAATCTTTCAATGTCGGATATAGATGCTATTGAATGGAATGAAGCATTTTCGGTGATTGATTGTCTCTTTCAAAGGCATTTCCCAGAAGCTGTAAACCGCTACAATCTATTTGGTGGTGCCTTAGCTTATGGTCACCCTTATGGTTGTTCAGGGGCAATCAATCTTTTACATGTAATGCAGGCGCTCCGTTTACAAAAGGGGCGGTATGGACTTTGTGCTATTGCCGGTGCTGGAGGAGTTGGTATATCTTTCCTCATTGAAAGGGTTGGAGTTTAACATGATTCAAAAAATAAAAGCTTGGGCTCAACAGAATCCTCATCAACAGGCTTTGGTAATTGATGACAAATCTTACACTTACGGCGATTTATTAAGGATGATGAATCAGACAACACTTGATTCAAAGTCATCTGACGTTTGCTTTATCGTAGAGCACTATCCGCTTGATCAGTTGATGATGTTTTTAGCAGCTTTGTCATTAGGCATAAAACCTGTTATTTGTCATCCTAATTTGTCACCAGAAGTCCGACTGGCCTTAGCGTCTGAAGCGAGTGCCTCCGATTTACGTTTAGAAGCAGATTTTGGAATTTTGACTTCGGGAACAAGTGGGAAACCCAAGATTTTGTGGCGAACCATGTCCTCTTGGGTGGACTTTTTTGCTGAGCAAAATCGCATTTTTCATATGGACCAGAAAACGTCTTTATTTTTAAAAGGCAATTTTAGTTTTTCAGGGAACCTTAACATGGCTTTGGCTGTCCTTTATGAAGGTGGGCAATTGATTATTAGTGATAAACCATCTCCGAGAAGTTGGGTGCAATTATGTCAGACCTGCCAAGCTAGTCATCTGTATCTCTTACCAAGCCTTCTACAAGTTCTAGCAAGTCATTTAAACAGTAGGGAGCTTGACTTGTCTCATATCATCAGTTCTTCTCAAACTTTGCCAGTTTCTCTGATTCGTGACCTTTATGACAGGCAACCGACCTGCGACATTATTGTTTTTTATGGCGCTAGTGAATTAAGTTTCATCAGCTGGTGTAAGGGCAGAGAGGTTTTAGAGTATCCCAATTTGGTTGGTCGAGCTTTTAAAAATGTCCAAATAAAGCTGAGAAACAATAAAATTTATGTTACAACTCCTTATGCGGCTGTCGGAGTAAGATGCCCCTTTACGGTAGAAGACTATGGTCATTTTTCAAAAGCAGGATTAATCTTGGAAGGGCGACCATCTGATTGGGCTAATTATGCTGGAACCAAGTTGCATTTGCCAACTATCAGACAAAAACTACTCTCTTGTTCTTTCGTAAAAGATGCCTTTTGTCTCAAGTTGAGCAGTCATCTGGCTGGTGATGAAGTGCATGCCTTTCTTGTTTTAAAAGACAGTATATCTTTATCGGAAGCTAAGAAGTCAATTGCTAGTGTTTTACTAGCCACTGAGCAGCCCAAGTACTGGCATACGATTGATGCCATTCCCTTGATGGATAGTTCTAAGGTAGATGTTCAGCATTTGAAAAAGCTCTGTCAAAAAAGAACTCATTAATCTCAAGTTGCGTAGAGCACTTGGGATTTTTTTGTTGCACTATATTTTACAATTTATCAATTAAAAATATGTAAAGCTATTAACTCTGATTTTTTTCCGAAAAGATATTGATAAACTACAATTATAGTGAAAGGTACCTTCACTATAACAAGACATTCTCCAGATTGGGTTTCAGATTTTAAAACTTCCCCTTTTAATGCATACGCATGGGTGGAGCTTGATGGTAAGCCTATTGGTGAAAGCATTAATTTATAAAATTTCAAAAAGTTCTATTCGTCAAAGGAAAGCAAAATGATTAATATTACTAATTTAAATAAAACATATGATGACAAAGTTGTATTATCAAATATAACTTTTCATGCTAATAAAGGTGAAATTACTGGTTTGATCGGACCTAATGGTTCTGGGAAATCAACCCTAATAAAAATACTATTAGGGTTGGAGTCAGCTGATAGTGGGAAGTCAACTATTTTGGGAAAAACATATAGTGAGTTAGGAGATGAGCCAATCTCAATAGTAGGAACTTTTTTAGATAGTTATCAACCTTATCCAAGTAGAACTGGTTATGAGCAATTAAGATGGATTGCACTTTCTTGTGGACTCAGTAAGCAACGTTGTATTGAATGTTTAGAAATTGTTGGATTAAAAGATGTTGGTAAGAAAAAAATCAAAGATTATTCTTTAGGAATGAAGCAAAGATTAGGCTTGGCAACAGCAATACTTGCAGACCCCGATATTTTGATTTTAGACGAACCGATTAATGGGTTGGACCCAGAGGGAATCCGTTGGTTAAGAGAGTTTCTCAAAGACTTTGTGAAACAAGAAAAAACAGTATTATTAACTAGCCATTATATGAGCGAACTTGAATTAACCGTAGATAGAGTTGTAGGTATTTCAAATGGTCACGTTGTTCTAAATGATAAACGTGAGCAAGTATTGAAGCAATATGATAGTTTTGAAAACGCCTATTTTAGCTCTGTACACGAAAGGAGTAGTGTAAAATGTTAAGTCAAGTTATAAAGGGGTATTTATATAAATATAGCCATCTAACTTTATTTAAAATGGGATTATTTATCTTAGTTGTAGTTAGTTTGTTTTTTACATATCAAAATATTCAAGTCATTAATGCACTACACACCGGTGCTGCAAACTCAGTAAATATTGATCCAAATGTAATTGAAACTCCCTATAGAACGGTGAGAGATGCTATTTTATCATCTCCGTATCAAGCAACCGTATTATTTTTACCTATATTGTCAGCATTAATTCTAGCAACTGATTATCAATTTGGTGAGGATGACTTTTCATCACTAATTTGTGCTAACTGGAAAATAAGATTGTTTTCACAGATATTTAGTATAGTTGTTATTTCAATAATGACGACCTTTACGTTGTTTTTATTAAATGCATTACTTCTAAAATTCATGTTAGTTAGTAAGTTACAAAGTATTCTGTCTATAGGCTTAATACTTGATGTTTTCACTAGAATAGGAGCTTTTACAATTACATTTAATTTACTCTCTCTATTACTTGTAAAAATAACAAAAAGATCAATTCCTTCTTTGATTGTGATAGTTTTATTGTTAGTTTTTCTTTATCAGGCATACTTAAGGCAATTTCTCCTATTTTAGACAATTTATTACCTTTAATTGGAGCTAAGTCTTTTGCTTTTGGTAGGATAGAAGCCGGTCAGACAACTCAATTATATGGAGCGATTCTTCTATTATTTGAAACTTTCCTTACTATGATTTGTTTATTTTATTTAGAAAAAATAAAATGGGGGAAGAAGAATGAAAAGCCAATTGCATAGCTTATTTTATAAAAAATATAGTTTATTACCTATACAGGTTTATTTATTATTTCAGTTAGTAAGTTTATTAAGATATCTAAAATTCGAAGTTAATGGAGATTCTCTCACTTTTAACAGTTCTGTTTTATTAACTATAATATCGTTCTCTTTTTTAGGGAATGGAGTTTTAAATGCAAGTGTAGAATTGAAAACACAAAGTTATAAGCAAGTTTACCTGAACAACGGAAGTAGGGTGAAAGCTACATTATATATATTATTAATAGACCTACTAGAATGTCTAACACAGTCAGTATTAGCAGGTTTAATAGTAATGATATTTAGTCAGGGTACTCATAGTGAAGTAAATTTTTATTATTACTTGTTTGGTTCAGTTATATACTTTTTAGCGGGTTACTCTTTTTCCTTTTTATGTGGTAATTCAATGATTGCACTTGCAATTTTACTATTATTTCCTATACTGGTGTTGCCTTTTATAGATAGGGTTATACCAATAGCTTCAAGTGTAATAATATATGATTTAGTTTTTCAGCTAATACATACAAACTATTCTATAATGCGTTTTATTGTATTCATAATTTGGCTTATTGGATTATTCCTTACTAGTTATTACCTTATTAGAAAGGAATTTTTAAAGTAAGCCAAATAAAGATTGTTTTTTAGATGAGACAACATCGAATTTAGATAGATTGACTGAAAAATAGATACAAGACTTTGGAGCACATATTCTGTTACTTAAAAATTAGCATTATTGAGATTTGGTAGAAACTCAATTTATTGAATTATCAATTATATGCTAATTTTGAAATGTATTTTCGATTTTTAATTATGTTACAATATATTCAAAACGTACGAGGGAAAAAATGGTAAAGTCTAAAATTCTAGTTATTGACGATGATTTAAAAATTTTAAGATTGATTAAGAATATTCTGGAGAAAAACTCCTATGTAGTTGAAACTAGAAATTCTGTTGAAGATATTAACCTATGTGACTTCATAGGATTTGATTTGATTTTACTGGATATAATGATGCCAGTGAGTGGTATTGACATTTGTAGTAGTATCAGAAGTCAGATTCAAACACCCATAATTTTTATAACTGCTAAAAACCTTGAAGAAGATATTGTTGAAGCTATTGGAATAGGTGCAGATGATTTTATTACCAAACCATTCGGTATGAAGGAGTTGGTTGCAAGAGTCAAAATGCATATTCGACGAGATAAAAGGCTACTTTCTGTCGGAGATACTGAGACTAGTGGTTTACTTCAATTTGATAGGGTAGGGAAGGAATTAATGGTAGACGGTAATAGTATTTCTCTTTCGAGAAGGGAATTTAATTTATTATATTTGTTGTTTACCTATCAAACTAAAATCTTTAGTGTAGAGGAGCTTTATGAATATTTGTACCCTCAAAGTTCAGAAGTTCAGTACCGAAGTATTACAGAGTATATCTATCAGATTCGACAAAAATTGAAACCTTATGGTATTGATCCAATTAAAACTCTTTGGGGTGGGGGATATAAATGGCAAAATCAATAACATTAAAGCAGTTGATAAGAGTAACTTATTTGAAAATTATTTTTCAATTTTTGTTATGCATTTGTTTTTTTTACATCATTCCTGCCCTATTTACAGCGGTTGAAGGAATTAATGCTAACAATGTGAATAGCTTTACTATGTTTTTTAGTGTTAGCTCGTGGATTTATCTTTGTGTCATTTTAGTTTTTATAATTGTAAGAAATGTACAAAAACTTCTATATGAAATTCAGATAGAGATGAAGACAGTATATGAACAAAGCTTATATTCAGACAATAACAAATACTCTAAGCCACTAAGGTTATTTGAATTTATTGAGACAAAAGAGCATATTATGAAGATGCAGGATAAAATTCAGAAGATGCTTGAGAAAGAGAAGAAACAAAAGCAAGAGCTAATGTTCAGAGTGTCTTCAGCAGCTCATGATTTAAAAACACCTCTAACTATAATATCAGGTAATGCCGAGTATCTTCAGACATTTGATTTGTTTCCTGAGTTAACTCAATGCTTATTAGATATCGAATCTTCAAGTCAACAGCTAGATAGTTATTTTAATCAATTTATTCAATATTCAAAAACATTTTATAAAGATAATATCAATAAAGAGCATATTACTTCGGAGCAGCTCTCAACATGTTTGATTAGGGAACTATCTCCTCTTACAACTGGGACTTGTGTTTTAAAAGTATTGAATGAAACACCATCTGATACTACTATTTATATTGACTTAGTATTATTTTTAAGAGCAATCACTAATCTTGTGAATAATGCAATGTCCTATAGTAAATCAACGGTGCCAAGAATAGTTATAAAATTATCATATGAGCAAAATAAAATTGTATTATCGGTTTGGAATGATGGCTCAAGGTTCTCTGCTAATATGATTGATAATGTAGGATTACTTTTTTACCAAGACAATCAACCTGAGAACGACTCTCAAAATCATCATTTTGGTATAGGGTTATCTTTTGTAAAAAGGGTCGTAGAACTTCATGATTGGGAACTGAGACTTTCTAATGAAAATAACGGAGCTATGGTTACAATTCATATTTTGTAATGTTTTTTTAGTTGAGATTGTTAGGCTAGTTTATATCTACTCTCTTGTGGTGACATCAATTCTATACTAAAATATAGAAGTACAATCACAAAAGGAGACTGCCGTGCCGACAGAATATGAAAAAATGATTGCGGGTGAGTTTTATAAGCCTAGCGACCCTGAGTTACGTGCCCTAGCAGCTAAATCTAGAGAGAAGCAAATGGCCTTTAATGCGGAGACTGACCGTCTCAAAAGGGCGGAGATTGTCAAATCTTGGTTTGGTTCGACTGGTGAGAATCTTGCCATGAATCCTCAGTTCGTTACGGATTACGGTGTTAATATCCATATCGGTGAAAATTTCTATTCCAACTGGAACTTGACTATGCTGGATATTTGTCCTATCACGATTGGTGACAATGCTATGATTGGCCCTAATTGTCAGTTTTTGACGCCCTTGCATCCGCTTGATCCAACCGAGCGTAATTCAGGCATTGAATATGGAGCACCTATTACCATTGGTGATAATTTCTGGGCTGGTGGCGGTGTAACTATCCTCCCAGGCGTGACTTTAGGGAATAATGTAGTGGCTGGAGCAGGAGCAGTTGTCACCAAGTCTTTTGGCGACAATGTGGTTCTTGGTGGAAATCCGGCGCGTGTGATTAAGGAAATTCCTGTCACAAAAGATTACGTAAAGTAACTCAAGGGCTATAAGTCCTTGAGTTTTTTTGTCATCCGTTGAAAGTGATATTGACATTGGGCTAAAATTCTCCTATACTTAATACGCTAGTTAACTAACAATATAATTAAGGAGTACATTTTTGGACCATTTTGGACGTTTGTTAAAACAAGCCAATAATAACATGATGCGCCACTTTGACCAGTTCGCCAAGCGATTTGGTTTGACGGGAAATCAGATGGCTGTCATTGATTTTTTAATGAATCATGAAGAAGAAGAAATCTTTCAGAGGGACATTGAGCATGAATTCAACATTCAGCGTTCGACAACAACGGTCCTCTTACAGCGGATGGAGAAAAAAGGTCTGATTGAACGTCATACCTCATCGAAAGATGCTAGGCAAAAAGCAGTTGCGCTAACGGATAAGGCAGTTAAGATTGCTTCTGCCTGTCAAACCTATCTTCGGGCAGAAGAGGAAGAGTTTGCCCAACAATTTTCGGCTGAAGAAAGAGAAATCTTTCTCAACATCTTACAACACTACCGTAATCTTTAATCGTTATCAGAGGAGAAATACTTATGTCATATGAAAAAATCTCCACTAAGATCTTGTCTGCCATCTTTGCGACAGGTGTCCTTTCCTTTTGTGGAGTGGCTGGGGGACCAGCCATGAACATTACCTTCCCAATTTTGATGAAGGAATTTTCAGTAACAACATCAACCGTCCAGTGGGTCACAACCATCTACCTATTAGTCGTTGCTTGCGTGGTGCCCTTATCAGCCTACCTCAAACGTTCCTTTAAGATGAAATCTATCTTTTTGGTCGCCAATCTTTTGTCAGTCTTGGGTGTCCTTATCGACTTTATAGCACCTAACTTTGGCTTTGTCGTCCTAGGCCGCTTGGTACAAGGTATGGGGGTTGGATTTGCCCTTCCTCTTATGTTTAACATCATTTTGGAGCGGGTACCAAGTCGTAAGATTGGTCTTATGATGGGGGTTGGTACACTAATTACCGCAGTTGCACCAGCCATTGGCCCAACTGTCGGTGGTCTTCTAACAGCACACTTTGGTTGGCGGTCTATTTTCCTTGTTCAGTTTCCTATTCTCTTGGCTTCACTGATTGCAGGGCTTCGTTCGATTGAGCAAAAGAGTGAGGTTAAACGTGAATCCTTTGATATTCTTAGCCTGTTTGCCATCATTTTTCTTTTCTTGGGCTTGATTCTAGGCCTTCACGGGATGGCAGATCATGCTTTTCTTAGTTTCTCAGTGCTTGGCTGGCTTGTCCTTGGTATTTTGGGGCTGGTCCTTCTGGTTTGGCGCTCTATGAAATTGGAAAATCCAATCATTAATCTCGCTATTCTGAAGAATCCTCGCCTTACTGGCCATATCGCTGCTTTCTTTACCTTGCAATTGGGATCGCTCGGTATGAGCTTTATTTTACCTAACTATGTGCAATTGGTTAACCACTCTAATACAACTCTCGCTGCTTTGATGATTCTTCCGGGTGCTATCATTGGTGCTGGATTTGCTCCCTTCTCAGGTATTATTCTTGATAAGATGGGGGCACGTAAACCAATCTTGATTGGGGCCAGTCTAATCGTCCTTGCTCAGCTGCTCTTTACTCTGTTTGGTCTCTCGCTTTCAAATACCTTGATTCTTGTCTTTTACATGATTTTCATGACGGGACTAGGAGTGGCCTTTGGTAATATTATGACTAACGGACAAAAGCAATTACCACTGGACCAACGAGCTGATGCCAATGCGATTTTTAATACCCTCCAACAATTTGCAGGAGCAGTAGGAACAACGCTTGCTTCTCTCATTGTTGCCTTAAGTCAAACCAATCATAAGATTGACTTTGCTCAGGCAACAGCTCAGGGGAGCCGAAATGGGTTTAGAGTTCTCCTTGTTTTAGCAGTATTCCAACTGATTGTACTTGTGAGCGTCGTCAAAAAGAATGATTAATCATTAGATTGAAGCAAGGGAAGATGATACGTACCGTGTCAAGATGCTTTCCTTGCTTTTTCTTTTTCCAAATCAAATACTAATTTTACTGCCAATGTTAGTGTTCATTTAAGGATTATGACTTATAATAAGCTTAAAGAAAAAATGAGCTTTCGTTGTAGATACGAGGAGGAAGGGAAGACAATGTCATTACTAAAGAAAATTCACCCCGAGCAGCCACTCAAGGAACTGAGATGGTTTGATATTGGTATGGTAATGCTCATCATGTTTGGACAGTTTATCGTGCGTTCGACCCAGATATATATGGCTAGTCTGTCGCCAACCATTTCCACAACAATGAGTGAAACAGCGACAAATACGGTTAGCAAAGGAGCAGCCTACTCAAGTAATTTCAGCTTACAACTGATTCTTTTGTCCTTGGCTCTCGTCTATCTTTGGATCCGTCATTTTGACTTCAAGCAACTGCCTATCCGTCTAAAGTGGTCTGTCCTATTTTGGGTACCTTTTATTTTCGCTATCATGGGCCTTTTGGCCGATATGGTCAGCACTCTGTCAGGCCAGTATAACTACTTTAGCCCTCAAGTTTTAGCCTTTATTAGTCCTATGGCCGTGATTAATAAGTTTCTGGCCTTGTCACCTATGGCTATTACCTACGGATTGCTTAACGGTTTCTACGAGGAATTTTTCTTCCTAGGACTCTTGACCTCAGTAAAGGACAAGTATAAGTGGTGGGTCTTGCTCTTTTCAACCCTTGTCCGTGTGTCCTTCCATACCTATCAGGGTATGCTATGGGCTCTGGTTATCGGTGTGGTCTTTGGTCTACTCTATTATTTTCTTTATAAATATAAGGTCAAAAACCTGCTTCCATTCTTCCTAGTCCATGCCTTGGCTGATATGTTTGGCTCAAGCCTCATTTATCTCTTGGTCAACTGGTATTATTAGCAAAACAACTCCCTTCGTTGCGTGTACGAGGGGAGTTTTAAGGTTGATTTCTAGTTGAGATATTAAAATGCTATTGTAATAAAGGTTGTACAATGAGAATCCGCTTAAAAAATAGTTTTTAATTTTGTTAAAAATATGAGATAATAGAGACAGACTATACTTAAACAGCAATTTTAGAGGGAGACAATGATGTCAAAACGATTAATTTCAAATCGTCCGAGCGATCTTAAGCCCCTTAAGCAACTTTTCTGGGAAAATGCAGAGAAAGCTCGGATGGGCGACTATTGGAAAGATAAGAAGAGTTATAGAGAGCTTTCCGAAGCGACGGGAATTCCTTCAGGAAGCTTACGGATGCTTTTTATGAACAAGCCTAAGGGAAATATTCCAAAGATTGTAACCATTACTAATGGTCTGGCTAAGGTGACCAAGAAAAATATCACACTTGGTATGCTTTTATCTCAAGACAACCAGCATGAAGTTTTTGAGTTTCCAAGAAAGCCTGACCAGGTCACGCAAAACCTGTGGAATAATATTCGTAAGAAATTACATATCACAGAGGCTATGGATGCTGAAGAAGTCAGAGAACGCATGACGCACTTTGTGGTGTCATCTGGCATGGCACAAACCAACTATAACTTAATCAAGCAAAGAGGGACCGTTTCACTAGATACTCTGGAAAAATTTTCCAAAACTCTAAGAGTTGAGCCTTATGAATTGTTAGCAACGATTAGACGTAAGGAAAATGTGGATAAGATAGCACTGCCAATTCATAGGGAAAATGACAGCGAATCACACATTGATATCGGAAAGCTAAACACCTTTATCAAACTCCAGCCCTACTCACCTAGTGGCCCTGAGGCAGCTTCAGTGGACTTGAGCCCACAAAATCTTTATCGCTATTACTCTAAGGGAAGCGCTGGTGACATGTCCATAAAAACGGCTTATAAGTTTAAGAGACTTGTGGATATTTACGAAGCGGAAAATGGTAGCCTTGACTCTTCAAGCAGAGTCATAGATGCCAAGAAACTTGAAAAACTCCTATATAGTGGCATGACGACAGGTTATGCGATTTCAAAAACGGGTTTGATGAATGCGACCAATGGTAATCTCTATATCAAGGGCAAATGTCCCATCGAATCCATGAAGCTAGACCGTGCCTTCGGTTTATATAAACACTTAAAAAGATTGAAAAAGAACCAATAATTCTTTACCTACCAAAAAGCCCAAATCAATATTTTGATTTGGGCTTTTTGGTTGTTTTTTTAGTTTGAATAACTCATGAGATTAATATGAGTCAATTTTATGACCTGTTTTACACTTGCTTCGCACGTCCATTTTCATCAAAGTGATAAGTCACACCATTGATGGTACGTGTTTGGTTGGTGACGAGCTCACCAGAGTTTTCATCGTAATAACGAGTTCCCTTGTAGTCTGTTACGAAATCGCCCTTCACTTGCTTACCTTCATAATCAAAGTAGAGATGTTGACCATTGATGACTTGATCGAAGAGGAGAGCCTTACCATCCTTACCGAAGTAGTACCAGTGTCCATCTGCATAGATGAATTGGTTAGTTACCGCAGCTCCAGTTTCAGTGTCAAAGTAGTAAGTTGGGTTGTTTTCTGCTCTATTTGGGAATGAAATGTAAAATTTAGGTCTTATAATTTCTCCTCTAGCCTGGTCGTGCGTTTCGTATTTGTTCATTGGATTGTTAGAGAAGTAATATAATTTCCCATCAATTTCTTTAAGACCTTTAGCTTTTTTGCCGTCTTCCTCTATATAGTACCAACGGCCATCAGATTTAACAAAACCAGTTTTTTTCACAGCTTCGCCAGTTTCGTCATCATAGTAAGGTGGCTCTTGATATACGTTAAAGGAACCACGAAGGACCCTTCCGTTTTGCTCAATATAGTAATCCTTACCATCAATAGTTATTTCCCCAGTTCGTCCATTACTGCTAAGGTAGTATAAATCCTTACCAATCTTAATAAACTGATCACGAGGGAGTTCTTTCCTTGCGCCACTATCTTTATCGTAGTAGTAACCATCAAGAACAGTATCTTTAGCTTGAACTCCATAAGAGTCAAAGTAAACGTGTACCCCATCAATGGTTTGTGGGCCTGTTAGGATGTTCCCTTGTGCATCTGCATAGTACCATTTACCATTATTATTGAAGTATTGATTTTTTACAAGAGCGCCGGAATCTTTACCGTAGAATTTAACTGGGCTAGTGTAGGAGTTTGCTTTAACCGCATACCCATTACTATCAGTAAATTCTCCTTTAATTTGATTGCCATAATATGGATCAAAGTGAACCTGTACCCCGTCAATGGTTTGATCGCCTTTAAGGATTTTTCCTTCTCCATTAAGGTAGTACCAGTTGTCGTTGATGTAAACGTAGCGATTGGTACCAAGGTCTATTTTAGCACCAGAATCTTTGTCGTAGAAGTAGCCATCATCGCCAAAGACACCTTTGGCTTGTTTACCATCATAAGGGTCAAAGTATACAGGAACATTGTTAATGGTTTGAGAACCTTTAAGCCGTTTACCGTCATTGCCTACGTAGTACCAGTCCTTGTCGACTTGGACATAACTATTGGTTACGAGACCACCAGTGATTCCATCATAATATTTATCGTTAGTAGCGAAATTTCCTTTGACTTGGGCTCCAGTTTTCTCATCAAAGAAGTATTCAGTGTTGTCAATGACTGTTGCTCCTTTGATGGCCTTGCTATCGGATCCGATAAAGTAGGTTTTGTCTTTAACTGTTACGAAACGATTAGTAACTAGATTTCCAGAGTCTTTATCGTGAAATTGATTGTAATAGTCAAAATCTCCCTTAACTTGGATACCGTTGTAGTTAAAGTAGACATGAGCACCATCAATAGTTTGTTCACCTTTCAAGATCTTTCCATCGTTACCGACGTAGTACCAATTTCCTTTGACCTGAACATAACGATTTGTACCAAGGTTGACACGAATACCGTCTTGATCGTAAAAGTAACCATCATCACCAAAATTGTCGAAAATCTGGCTTCCCTCGTATTTATCGAAGTAGACTTGTTTACCGTCAATTGTTTGAGGACCGGTTAACCGAATTCCTTGGTCGTTAACATAATAATGTTCATTTCGATGTTTGTAAGGATTGTAAGCGATAACATATTGATTGGTGGCAAGAGCGCCAGAATCCTTATCGTAGTATCGAGATTTATTATCTCCCTCATCTCTGACAAAATAACCTTTAACTTGAACACCGCCTTGATTGAAGTAAACCTTAACGCCATCGATGGTTTGTGGTCCCTTTAAAATAGCACCATCATTTCCAGCATAGTACCATTCCCCGTTTAATTCGAAATAGCGGTTAGTACCAAAATCTACTTGTTTACCATATTTGTCATAATAACGGCCATTAGGAGCAAACCTATCCTCAACTTGTTCACCATACTGATCAAAATAATGCCACGCTCCATCAATTTCTTTGGAACCAATTGCCTTGTTACCATTTTCATCAACGTAATAGGTTCTACCATAATTTTCAACGAATTTATTAGTAACAAGAGCACCAGAGTCTCTGTCATAATAGTGACCGTCCCAGTCAAAGTCCCCTTTAACCTGAACGCCGCCTTGATTGAAGTAGACCTTAACGCCATCGATGGTTTGTGGTCCAGTTAGATCTTTACCACTAGCATCTTTGTAATGCCAGTATCCATGCTTATCGCTGTAGTAATAACCACCAGTGACATTTGTTTCACTGTTCGAAGTTTCTGTAGATGTAGCTGTCTCACTGGCAGCTCGGTCTGTAATTACAGCTTCACGTGTTTGAGCTTTGGCTGATTCTGCAGGAGCTTGGCTAGTAGTTGTTGAAGCTATTTCACTGGTAGTTTCAGAGCTTGCTGTAGAAGTTGTGGCTTGCTCTGAGACAATTGTAGTGCTTTCAGTGTTGGCGGTATTTTCAGTAGCAGCTGGTGCTTCGACAACTTTTGCTTCGACAAGGTCTGCTGTCGTTTCCACATTGGCAGTTGTAGCAGCAGTCGTGTCAAGGTTTGGTGAGCTATCAGCTTTAGCTTCCTCAGCAAAGGCAGGTCTTGCTATGATGGCAAAACTTGCAAGGGCAGTTGCACATGAAAATGCAAGTAGACGTTTTTTGGATGGTTGTCCAGCAAAATTAGAATGTACTTTCATAATTTTCCTCCTTTTCCTAAGTCCTATTATAACGTAATTTAATCGTGTTTCAATAAAATTAAGACACTTAGAAAAAATAAGAAAGAGCTTCCCTAACTTTTTACTGGAAAAAATTTTTCACAGTTTTTTCCTCCAACGGTTCTTAAACGCAAAAAAATCCAGGACTTATGCCCTGGATTTAGGAGATTATGAAAAAGAAAAGTTTTAGGATAGTTATAGTATATAAAGCAAAGCCTAAAGTTTTCTTAAAGTAGAAGATGAGTATTTTTGTGATTTACAAAGAAAGTTGCTGTTAGCTAACTAAAAAATTTAGTAAAGATTATGGTCTATAAACTAAGATGTCATAACCTGTATTCATTTACTAAAAAAGCAGTAAAACCTATAGAAGCAAGCCTTCTAATTTAGTGATTATTCTGTCCATTCTGACAATAGATGCTTAAATTGTCCCCATACAGTTTGTGAAAGTGCTACTTTTCTTCAAAAGTTATCCTGTGTAAAATAAGGGTCATAAAAACATATGAGGTGATTGCTATGACAAATCGTTACGACTTAAATAAAAATTTGGCACAGATGCTTAAGGGAGGCGTCATCATGGACGTTCAAAATCCTGAGCAGGCACGTATTGCAGAAGCAGCTGGAGCAGCTGCGGTTATGGCCTTGGAACGTATTCCAGCTGATATTCGTGCGGTTGGCGGGGTATCACGTATGAGCGACCCTAAGATGATTAAGGAAATTCAGGAAGCTGTCAGTATTCCAGTTATGGCCAAGGTGCGTATCGGTCATTTTGTGGAAGCACAGATTTTGCAAGCGATTGAGATTGATTATATCGATGAGAGTGAAGTATTAACCCCTGCCGATGATCTTATTCATGTGGATAAAACCAAGTTTGATGTGCCTTTCGTCTGCGGAGCCAAGGACCTCGGTGAAGCCCTTCGTCGTATTTCTGAGGGGGCATCAATGATTCGTACCAAAGGTGAACCGGGTACTGGTGATATTGTCCAAGCAGTTCACCACTTACGACTCATGAATCAAGAGATTCGTCGCATTCAAAATCTCAGAGAAGACGAGCTATACATTACTGCCAAAGACTTACAGGTGCCAATTGATTTGGTCCGTTATGTCCATGAACATGGCAAGTTGCCAGTTGTCAATTTTGCGGCTGGTGGTCCTTGGCGGTCATTTTGGGGGTGGGGGGTGTGGCCCCCCCTGCCGATGCTGCGCTTATGATGCAGTTGGGTGCTGAAGGTGTCTTTGTTGGCTCTGGTATTTTCAAGTCAGGAGATCCCAAAAAACGTGCGGAAGCCATTGTCAAGGCGGTGACTAACTTTGATCGTCCTGATATTTTGGCGCAAGTGTCGGAAGATTTGGGTGAAGCCATGGTTGGTATCAACAAGGATGAAATTGAAATCTTGATGGCAGAGCGAGGAAAATAGATGACAAAAATCGGAATACTGGCTCTTCAAGGTGCTTTTGCGGAACATGAGCAGGTTTTAAATTCCCTTAGTGTCCAAACGGTGCAAATCAGGAATCGGCAAGATTGGGAAACTCACTTTGACTTAGACGGGCTCATCCTACCGGGTGGAGAGTCGACAGTCATGGGCAAACTCTTGCATGATTTAGACTTGTTTGAGCCGATTAAGGCGAAAATCGAGAAAGACTTACCTGTTTTTGGGACCTGTGCAGGTCTGATTTTGTTGGCCAAAACCATAGTAGGCGACCAAACAAAACATTTGGCAAGTATGGACATCAGTGTCGCACGCAATGCCTATGGTCGTCAGCTGGGCAGTTTTGTCACCAATGCTGACTTTAAGGGAATTGGTGAGATTCCCATGGTCTTTATTCGTGGACCAATCATTGAAACCGTTGGACCAGAAGTTCAAGTTTTATCTCAGGTCAAGGGAGCCATCGTGGCAGCCAAGAAAAAAAATATGCTTGTCACCTCATTTCATCCAGAATTAACAGGTGACACAAGGGTCCATGCTTATTTTCTAGAGATGGTGGCTCAGGGCAAACAAGACAAACTATAATGCTAAACTCTTCATATGATTACTCTTCCACGCAAAAAAATCCAGGACCTATGCCCTGGATTTAGGAGATTATGAAAAAGAAAAGTTTTAGGATGGTTATAGTATATAAACGAAACCCTAAAGTTTCCTTAAAGTAGAGAAGAATTTATGAAAAATAGGTAAAAAGGAAGTTTGCAGTTGGTCGACTTAGTCCCTCGAAAAACGTTCTTGATATTTTTTATTGAAAAACCATTGTAAATCAACACGAGGCTTATCCTCTAATTTATTCACTATGGGAGTAATTATTTCATCAATATAGTGTTGGGCTTCCCTCTGTCTTTCTTCACTATCATCGTAAATATCCTTTCCCTTGTCAGGTCTTTGATAATAGTAAGTATAAAATTTACCATTATCACTAAAATAATAAGTTCGATAATTTTCTTGAGGAGTTCCTTTAGGAATAAGTGCATACTGAATAGAATTGCTATCAGGAGCCTGAGTTAGAATGGTCCCTTCTCCACTTATAATTGAATTATTACCATCTGTATCATACCTTAATCCTTTAATGTTTGGGTCATCTATTGAATCTAGATTATCCAAAATCATCACCATTTCAGGATTAGTATTTTTGGCGTGTGGTAAATGCTTTGCATAATAAATAAAATAGGTTGATAAGTTATTATTGATGTAAATCATCCCTCCTAAAAAAAGGATGATGATTATTCCCAAACTGGCAATGAATAGCTTGATGATAGATTTGTGATGCATAGACTATCTCCTACGTTTCTTTATTGATTTTTTCTTTGGAGTAAATGCTTTTTTTATTGTTTTCACAATTTTTTTGACAGCCTTCTTGACTGATTTAGGTCCTGTTTTAGTGACAAAGGTTTTAGTGGCATTCCAAGCTTTTGTGGTCGTTTTCTTGATAGACTGTACCACATTGATAAATTTATTGTTTATTTTCTTAGCTGTGTTAACTACAGGTTTAATGATTTTTTTATTAATAGTTTTAGGTACTGTTTTAGTGACAAAGGTTTTAGTGGCATTCCAAGCTTTTGTGGTCGTTTTCTT
>OATQ01000320.1_pt1 | contig 25769 bp, 20 predicted proteins | sample 1495061 | NCBI WGS metagenome assembly OATQ01 (sample SAMEA2579979, study PRJEB22360) | human gut metagenome
CTGTTTTAGTGACAAGAGTTTTAGTAGCATTCCAAACTTTTGTGGATGTCTTCTTGACAGACTGTATCACAGGTTTGATAAATTTATTATTTATTTTTTGAACTTTGTTAACTACAGGTTTAATGACTTTTTTGTTAACAGTTTTAGCCACTGCGGAAGCAGTTGTCTTTAGTGGATGTTTTAGAAATTTGTCAATGTTCCCATCATAAAGAACCGTATCAAGTTTATGAATGTTCTTTCCAATATCCTTATTTTTCCCTTTAAAGACAGAGTAAAATAAGGCGCCTACCCCACCTACTGTTAGAAAAGCTGAGACAATCTCCATAAAGGAGGCTAGTTGCGCTTCTCCCTTATCTTTCCCTTGATTTTTCCCATAAACTTCTAAAAAAAGCTCTTTGCGTTTACTATTTAAATCTTTCTGTCCATAATACTTTAAGATACGCTCATCGAGGGGTAAATCTTTGTAGTCAGGATGTCTAGCTAAAATAATGGCATCCATATCAGTAAAAATATCTGTTTCAGGCATTGAGGTTAACAAATCTCCGACCAATGAATTCTGTTGAAGAATGTTATTCCTCTTATTGTCATTATTGTAAATCTCAAATAATGGATTTGAACCTAGAAAAGAAGGATATAGAAGTGAACGAGAGGACACATATTTCATGGCTTCATCAGAAAATTTTTGTTGTTCTAAAGAAGCTAGCGTTGTCATAACATGTGCAAAATCGATTTTACCGTCAGAATGGTTTTTCCGTATTGTTGTTTTTACATTATCTGGAATATCGAGTGTCGTTCCTTTATACGTGTTATAAAGGTTTTGTAGAAAGTCTTCACGATATGAAGGAGAAGCTAGCGTTAAGGCAATATCTCTATTTATAGCATTTGTATTATTGCCATTTTTCTTCTTGGCCTCCTCCCCAATTTTTTTAATAAAAGCAATCAAGTCGGTCTGTTGAGGACCATCTTCGAGAGTGTTAATAATTCCTGTATTAATACCAAACCAATCTTTCTCCTTAGAAACTGAGTTTTTCTTTGGTATTTGTGTTTCTATAGAGGAGCTCTCTTTCACTGAAGGTTGTGTTGTAATTGTTGGATGTGGAAGAGTTCCCGTATAGGTCGGCGATACTGTTCTTGTGATGACTTGCCCTGACCCAAAGTTTGGCTTGGCATAGGTATAAAGTCTTGATACAACATTGTTTTGTCGCTGATAAGTTGGGGTTATAGTAACCTTCGGAGAAGACTTCTGAGTAGGCTTTTTAGGTGTATTATCTTTCTGAGGAGTTGGAGCTGGTTTAGGAACCACTTTATTGTTGTGGTATAAGATAATAGGGGTAAGAATTGCTTGAGGCTTCTCAACTTTTTTAGGAGCGATTGGTTTTGCCATAAAAGCAGGTGCTGTTGGTGGTGTTGGAGGATTTAAAATGCCGCCTTTAACCTTAACATCTGAGTTAAACGCAAACCAATCCGCAAAGCCATTGGAATTTCCAAAATGAAAACGGATCCTCTCAGTTGATTTTCCGACAATAGCTCCGATGTAAGCATCTGGACTAGTTTCACTATCCCAATCGCTAGCTAAGGATGCTTGAGGAACAGAACTATAATTTAATGCATAATTATCTTGAACAGTAATAGTTGAACCATTAATGGGGATAAATCTTCCGTTGTAGTTCCCAACAAATTCTCCCTCACCATTCAGGGAATTGATGCTGGCAAAACTAGTTAAAGCGTAATTGTCTTTAGTAGGCAAAATTTCTTTACCAGCGGCATCATAGAACTGGACTGTCATCTCCATCTCAAAGGAACTTTGAGTAACGCCATCTTTGTTGTAGATATGCGTATAAGAAGTGACAGTAGGGTCATCAATAGCTTGAAAAATCACCTTACCAGAATAGTGGGTCGTATCAATGAGACGATAAGTAAAACGAACTCTTTTTAATTGATAACCCGAAAAACTTGAGTGCTCAAGGTTAGAATAATCTACCACGACGGTATCGCCAATATCCATCAAGGCAGTATTCCATCTTCCTGTTGTGATAACGGTTTGACCTGGTGCATAGGCAGTAACCGTCCCAGGATCCATCCAACCGTGACTATCCTTAACGACCGTCTCTAAAATCTCATCAGGAATAATATTACCCGTAAAGGTCTGAGTGGCATTTGGCTAGGAACGAAAAATGAGGTTCTGAGCTAAAACTTCAGGAAGGTACCCCGTTTTGTTGGTGTTTCCTAAAGCAGTATTGTAGTCTTCATCATAACGGGCTTTAGCCAGATTATATGTTTTTTGATCAATGTTATATTGGTGGACCTTCTTTTGATAATCCTGATATTTAACGAACTCATCCTGATAGTCTTGTTCTTGCTTTTGATAGTTTTGATAATCTTGTTCGGCCTTTTGATAAGCGGACTTTGCTTCTCGGTACTCTTTGGTGACCTCGTTTACCATTTCTATCTGCTCAGTATAATCAGCCTGAGCTTCTTGAGTTGTATCGAAGGTTTCCTCTTTGGTTTCAAGAGCAGTGATACCTTCAGTAACTGCTTCAGAGATGGCTTGATTCAATTGGCTACTATCAGTATAATTGTGTGATGTTTCAGCCGTTGTTGCTTCATCTGTTGTCGCCACAGCATCTGTGGCAGGTGTTGTCGGTGGTGTCGTTATTTCTTCAGCCAACACTTGCGGTGTAAGTAATAACAAACTACTGAATAAGCCAATCCCTAAGGATTGGTAATGCTTACGTTTCATAACTCTCCTTTCTAAATTCCTTGTATTATACCATTAATTTTAGAAAGCTTAAAGAATCCTTAACCATAAAGTTATATAACTTTATAGATAGTTTCGTAAGTAAATGCCTCTTTTGACTCTTTATCCCCTTAACGCAGGAATTTTCATTATCCCTTATTCTAGGAGTGTATTAAAAACTAGAAAGAATCATTTGCTTATGGTAAAACAACAAATGGATTTTCAATCTGATAATTTAATGGCTGATTCGCTCCAGATAGAAAATTATCTGAAGTAAGGAAGAAGTTGCCACTTATGTACCGTTCATCTGGGAATTGAAGATGGTATTAGTTCCTATCTGGAGCGCTATCAACTTGCTTCTCCACGGCAGAAATTTAAGATTTTCTATTTTCTACTTGTTACGGTGAGAAGCTCAAGCGATTTTTAGAAGAAATTCGAGGTAAGCAGTATGTTTAGTTGGTTAGAAGCTATTTTTATACTTTGGTCCAACTGGCAAAGGTGAACCGACTTAATGCTTTATTATTGGTTAGCTTTTTAGCTTATCTTTGTTACTAGGGATATAAGCTAGTACGTCAACCGATGATGACCTTTTTTCAGTTGATAAAAGGATGGTTCGATAATAGGGAAACTATTAAGAAGCGTATCCACCATAAAAAAGAAGGCCTGCTGAACCTTTGGAAGCATCATCAAGATATTGACTGAAAATCATCTGGCAAAGACAAGGGGAAGATGATTTGGTCGTTAGTCAAGCAACTTGCTACAGCGATTCCATCTTTCGTAACAATAAATAACTTGGATTGTAAGCAATTTCTCTACATAATATTTCTTCTATAATTGGTGCTAAGAAAATAGCAGAAATCACAGTTTGAATAGAGTGAGTAGAGTTCTCTCCTTTAGTAAGTATAAAGTCATGATAGACAAGATTTAAAGCGTTTACGCAAGTTGTTTGGCTTGCTTTTTTATTTTCTAAAATTATCAATATAGTGTAAGCAAATAATAAGGTTTACGTAAAATATTCGACATATAGGGCTTACTTTGGTTACAAAGGATGCTCATTCGCTCTAATGTATGAGGATTGAAAATAGATGAAAGCGAGGTTTTCTTTGTCATTTAACAAAAAATAAGAGATTTTAAAAAAAGAGCTTTCTAAGATAAAAAGGTATGGGTTACATAGCTTTACCTTGCTTTTCCGTGAGAAATATGACTAGAAGGTTAGTCTTATGAGATTAGGGTTATGCGACTGTAATTGTATTCGCTATTGATATGGCTTATCATATTAGGTGTTAAATGGAAAAAGCATAGAAAGGTGTATGTTATGGAAAAGAAAGTTGGATTTAAACTACACAAGGTTAAGAAAAATTGGGTGACTATCGGAGTTAGTACTCTGTCAATGGTTGCTTTAGCAGGTGGTGCCTTTTTGACAGATCAATCTGCAAAGGCAGATGAGGTGCCAGTTCCTAATCAGGGCGGTTATGAACAATCAGATGCTGGTATTGAATCAAGTGCATCACTGGTTAATCAAAGCTATACGCCAACCTTAACAGAAGATGCTACTTACGTGTCAGCGGTGCCATCAAACTCTGGAAGTCAAATGACTGCAAGATACGAGGCGTCATCATCTTATTCAACAGAAGGCTCATCAGCGTCTGTTATTGGTGCTGGAGTAACTAGTGGTGGAGAGGTTATAAGTACTGGTCAAGGAAGTGTGTCATCAGGTACTTCACAGGCTTCACAAGGTGCACAAGTCACTGAAACACAGACCTCTAATACAACTACACCTGGTTCAGGTTATCAATCAGGTAGCAGTTCTGCATCAGTGAGTGTTAGTTCGTCAAGTTCTTCAAGCTCATCAAGTTCTGCATGGTATTCTTACTCGTCTTCATCATCATGGTCTTCATCATCTGATGCTAGTGGATTTGCGGCATTTACGACGAATTGGCCTGATTTGAATGCTATTAATTTAAATGGTCGTCGTAACACAACAATCACGATTACAGCTTCTGGAACGACTCCAAATGTAACCATTATTTCAAATTCAAATAAATTGATTCCTAATGTGTCAGTGACAAATTCAAATGGTTCAACTCCGAATGTCACTATCATTACCCAAGGAAACAAACAAAATAATTCAGGTTATCAAATCATCTCAGGTGAGACAAAACCAAGTGTAGATTCAAACACTCACAAGTCATCATTTGTCCGTGTAGGTGAAAATCAATGGTATTATTTTGACCAAAACGGCCAAAAAGTGAAAGGTGAACACGTTATCGATGGTAAGACTTATTACTTCCTAGATAACGGTCTTCAAGCTCGTGACTATCTTCTTAAAGGTGGCGACGGCTACACTTATTACTATGATAAAAATGGTGTCAAAGCCATTAATGGTTTCTACGATTTTGCAGGTTACCGCAAAGATGTCCGCTACTTTGATTGCTATGGGCATATGGCAACTGGCCTCGTTGAAATGTCTGGTGTGACCTTCTACTTTGACACGCAAACAGGTATCCAAGCTAAAGACAAATTTATTCGTTTTGCTGACGGTCATATCCGCTACTTCATTCCAGATACTGGTTACATGGCGGTTAACACCTTTATTCAAAACAAAGAAAACCAAGCTTGGTACTACTTAGATGAACATGGATATGCTGTGACAGGGAAGCGTATCATTAATGGTAAGGAATACTGTTTTGATGCAGAAGGCCGTCAAATCAAAGGTCAATTGGTGAATCAAGGCAGCACAAGTTACTACATTTCTGCTCAAACGGGTGAAATGGCTGTGTCACGCTTTATCTTTGAAAATAACAACTGGTATTACGCTGATGCTTCAGGAAATCTCGTTCAGGGAGCAAAAGTGATTGATGGCAAACAGTATTATTTCAACAAAGATCACAGTCAGCTAAAAGGTGGCTGGGCTGAAGGGCGTTATTATGACGCTGTCACTGGTGAAGCAGCCATCAACCAGTTCATCCAAATGGCAGCTAACCAATGGGCTTACCTCAACCAACAAGGCTACAAGGTAACAGGCCTTCAAACCATTAACGATAAGGTTTACTACTTTGGAAGCAATGGTGCGCAAGTTAAAGGTAAAGTGCTTACTATCAATGGTAAGAAATGTTACTTTGATGCCCACACAGGTGAGCAGGTTGCCAACCGTCTTGTCGAAGTGACACGTGGTTGCTGGTATTATTTCAACGCAGCTGGTCAAGCAGTGACAGGACAACAGGTTGTTAATGGTAAACACCTTTATTTTGACGCTTCAGGTCGTCAAGTGAAAGGTCGCCATGTTTATGTTGGTGGTAAACGTCTCTTTTGTGATGCCAGAACTGGCGAATTGCGACGTGGTCGTTAATATTAATATGATTTAAGAATCTAGAGAACTTTTTCCCTTTCCAATTTCAATTATTAATTTTTCCTATCAAATCTCTAGGTTATTAAATAATTCAAAGCCAGCAGTTGCTGGCTTTTGATTTTTCTTAGCGAATGAGGTGATAGCAGTAGCTCTTTTTAGCGGTGTAACATTTTATATATCAGGAGAAATAGAAAAAAGCCAGCAAAGACAGCTGACTTTTTTCAATAACCCGATATAAAATGCGAGCCAAGGTTTTACCTTGTTTCCTCATATCAATAGTATTATGTTTTATCCAAAAAGTCAACTGATTTTTTGAAAATTGATTCAAAGAATTTTTTTAAAGACGTTGAATGATTTATCATCTCACTATTCTCATCATATCTGTTTAATACTTCAGTTCCCTCTTTATACCGTCTCTTATTAAGTTCGTCGGAGCAAATTTTTGAGTGTATATAAAACAAATTAATTAAATCAATAATTTTGGGATACTTAACTAATCCGTTATTGATACCCATTGTATTTGAAAATGATTTGGTAGATGGATAAGGTCTTGGAATCATATCCTCTTTTAAAAATAGATTGATTAAAAATACATCATTATGAGCACAAGAGTTACGGATGTTCTTAATGAATCTGTGTTCCTTAGCATAAAGTTTCTCGTTTTTAGGGGTTCTAGATTCAATATAGAACTCTAAAAATTGGACTAACGTTCCAAAATCAATAATTTCCATAAGGACCCAAGATGAAATTTGTGTTCTTTTACGAAACATGTCTAATCGATATTTACTGCTTCTAAAATGTGACAGTACCTCATTGAACTTTTTAGGGAATTTATCTTGAAACTCTTTAACAATTGTATAGCCATCCTCGTTATCATCATCAGTTAGGATTCTCATAAGGTTAGTTCTTGTTGCATGTTCAATGTCTAAACAAAGCATGAGTAGATATTCTCTCAAACGTACATCTAATTTAGCAGTGGCAACGAGATGATCAAATGTTAACTTATCATATCCCCCTTGAGGAAGTTTAGGGAAATTTTTTCTATAACTAGAAATTTTATAATAGTAACTTCTAGTTTTGAGATAGTTTTCAATTTGATCTTCAGTATATCTACCAGGAGATATATTTTTATCCTCAAGTTTTTGAATAAGATCTTTAAAAGATAATTTGGGTTTCATTATTTCTCCTATTTTTCTCAATACTTACACCCCTATATTTTTGAGGTAGGTATGTTCTTAACAGGTTGTAAGATGAGGTGTGTAATCGTTATCATGGTTAGATTATAGCAAAGAATTTCACGAAAAGAAAACTTTCTTATGTTTTGATAAAGACCTTTTATATTTCACACAATATAAAATATAAAGTGTTCAAAAATAAAAATTTCTTCGAAAAAGATAATAAATTGAGATGTGCTAGCCTTATCTCTAATTAAAAGGAAAATTTAAAACTACTCGTCAAAATAAGATGACTTTGGCTTCCGTTGAAAGTTCTGAAACCGACCAAGGAATACTGAACTATCCTAGTTATAATCGGCTGAAAACGGGGTATAATTATCAAAAAGACTCAGTTACTTTTGATCAAAGAGTAAGGGTGTTATGGAACTTAATGTCACAGATAAAACAACTTGTGTAAAAATACCAGCGAAGAGTTTTGCGGGCTACCAAACATGAAAAGCGCCATGACCTTCGAATGAGTTAATCACGCAGTTTTTCACAGTTATATGTCAGTATCTCTAGCCAAATCCTTTATTTCATCTTAGAAATGAAGGTTTTTTTATTTAAATTTACATTAATTTTGTAGGCTTGGGAGGAGTTGTTAAAAACTCCCTAGCCTAATGATTATCGTTAGTTATGTCATCTCTAGTTTAGGAGTTACCTCATTTAGACCACCTTTCTGAGAAAAGAAAGGTGCCTACATTAAGCTGACATTATAGTTGTGTAATTGTATTCCCTTGTCAAATAGCTTATGATAGAAATATTATAAGGGAAAAAGGTTATATATTATGGAACAAAAAGTACGCTTTAAACTGCATAAAGTGAAGAAGAATTGGGTAACGATTGGGGTAACAGCACTCTCAATGGTTACCGTTGCTGGTGGCACTTTGTTGGAAGACCAACAGGTTCAGGCCGATGAGCAAAATGCTGCGAATCAGTCGGGTGATAGCAGTCAGGATTTGCTTCGAGAAGCGCCTGCCACAACTAATGATACAGCAACTACGGTAGCACCAACTATCTCAGCAGTTGCCAATACTGCTAGTGTCAACATTCCTGTCGCAGATGCGACTAGCACGACAAGCGATGCCACAGATAGAACAGCGGCACCTACTACAAACGCAGCGACAGTGGAAACTAACTCAGGTCAAGTAGCACCGACTACAAATGTGCAAGCAGCTGCGGCTGATACGAGTGCTACACCTACAGATACAAATAATGCGACTGCAACAGCTACGACAGACCGTGCAGCAACAACTGATACGGCAAATACAGAAGCTCGTACACGTAGTCGCCGTGACTTGGCAGAAACTCGAGAAGCCAACACTAACACATCGACTGGTATCCAATGGATCAACGGCAAACAATACTATGTCAATAGTGACGGTAGTGTGCGTAAGAACTTTGTCTTTGAGCAAGATGGTAAGTCATATTACTTTGATGCTGAGACAGGTGCTCTTGCGACCAAGTCGCAGGATGAATTTTCAACAGAACCTATCAAAGCGACTGTGGATTTTTCATCTGGAAATCAGCTCTACAAAAACGATAACAAATCTTTGGACCAACTCGACACCTTCATCACTGCGGATGCCTGGTATCGTCCAAAGAGCATTCTCAAGGATGGTAAGACTTGGACAGCTTCAACTGAAGCGGACAAACGTCCACTCTTGATGGTTTGGTGGCCTGACAAATCGACTCAGGTTAACTACCTAAACTACATGCAAAATCAAGGTCTTGGTGCGGGATCATTTTCAACCAACTCTAGCCAGAAAAGTCTAAATCTAGCTGCTAAAGCGGTTCAGACTAAGATTGAAGAACGTATTGCGCGTGAAGGCAATACCAACTGGTTGCGTACAAGTATTGATCAGTTCATCAAGACTCAGCCAGGTTGGAATAGTAGCACTGAAAATAGTTCATACGACCACTTGCAAGGCGGACAGTTGCTCTTTAACAATAGTAAGGGTGATACTGGTAACCGTACTAGCTACGCCAACTCTGATTATCGTTTGCTTAACCGCACACCGACTAATCAGACGGGTACACGTAAGTACTTCAAGGATAATTCTATCGGTGGTCTTGAGTTCTTGCTTGCCAACGATATTGATAACTCAAACCCAGCTGTTCAGGCGGAGCAACTTAACTGGCTCCACTTTATGATGAATATCGGAAGCATCATGGCCAACGATCCAACAGCCAACTTTGACGGTTTGCGTGTCGATGCCTTGGACAATGTGGATGCTGACCTTCTCCAAATCGCTTCAGATTACTTCAAAGCAGCCTATGGTGTTGACAAGTCTGAAGCCAATGCGATCAAACACTTGTCATACTTGGAAGCCTGGTCTGCCAACGACCCATATTACAACAAGGACACTAAGGGGGCACAACTGCCGATTGATAATGCCCTTCGTAATGCTCTTACCAACCTTTTGATGCGTGATAAAAACACACGTATGCAGCTTGGGGACATGACTGCTTTTATGAATAGTAGTTTGAATCCACGTGGTGCTAACGATAAGAACGGTGAACGTATGGCCAACTATATTTTCACCCGTGCCCACGATACAGAAGCGCAAACCATTATCCAACGTATCATCCGTGATCGTATCAATCCAAATCTGTTTGGTTACAATTTCACCCGTGATGAAATCAAGAAGGCCTTCGAGATTTACAATGAGGATATCAATACAGCTCACAAGACTTATGCGTCATACAACTTGCCATCTGTCTATGCCCTCATGTTGACCAACAAGGACTCTGTAACACGTGTTTATTATGGAGACCTCTACCGTGAGGATGGTCACTACATGGCCAAGAAGACGCCTTACTTTGATGCCATCGATACTCTCTTGCGTGCCCGTATCAAGTATGTGGCCGGTGGTCAAGACATGGAAGTGAAGAAAGTCGGAAATGACGGCCTCTTGACATCTGTTCGTTATGGTAAGGGTGCCAATAACAGCACTGATTGGGGAACTACTGAAACCCGTACGCAAGGGATGGGTGTCATCATGACCAACAACTATGATTTCCGATTGGGTAGTAATGAAACTGTAACGATGAATATGGGTAGAGCCCACCGTAATCAGCTTTACCGTCCATTGCTTTTGACGACTAAGGATGGTCTAGCAACCTACCTCAACGATTCTGATGTGCCTAAAAACCTTCTTAAACGTACCGACTGGAATGGGAACTTGACCTTCAATGCCAATGATATTTTTGGTGTGGAAAATGTGCAAGTATCAGGTTACCTCGGTGTCTGGGTACCAGTCGGGGCTAAGGCTAACCAAGACGCACGTACACAGCCAAGTAACCGTGCCAATAGCGATGGTCAAGTTTACAAGTCTTCAGCAGCCCTTGATTCGCAAGTCATGTATGAAGCCTTCTCAAACTTCCAAGCTTTTGCGGACGATCAGCCAGAACTCTACATGAATCGTGTCTTGGCTAAGCACACTGACTTGCTCAAAGCTTGGGGTGTTACGTCTGTTGGACTCCCACCACAGTACGTTTCAAGTAAAGATGGTACCTTCCTTGATTCAACAATTGACAATGGTTATGCCTTTGATGACCGTTATGATATGGCCTTGAGTCAAAATAATAAATACGGCTCACTTGAAGACCTCCTCAACGTCCTTCGTGCCCTCCACAAAGATGGTATCCAAGCCATTGCTGACTGGGTGCCAGACCAAATTTATAACCTTCCAGGTAAGGAAGTGGTGAATGCCACACGTGTTAACGGCTACGGTTATCATCAAGCGGGTTACCAGATTGTGGACCAAGCCTATGTGGCAAATACCCGTACAGATGGCTCAGACTATCAAGGCAAGTACGGTGGTGCCTTCCTTGATGAGCTTAAAGCTAAGTACCCATCTATTTTCAACCGTGTGCAAATTTCAAATGGTAAACAGTTGCCTACGAATGAAAAGATTACAAAATGGTCTGCTAAGTACTTCAACGGAACCAACATCCTTGGACGAGGCATCAATTATGTCCTTCGTGATGACAAGACCAATCAGTACTTTAATACTTCAGCCAACGGCCAACTCTTGCCAACACCACTTCGTGACACAGGTGCCGTTACAAGCACTCAAGTCTTCCAACGTCGTGGACAAGATGTTTACTTCCTTCGTGATAATCAAGTTATCAAGAATGAATTCGTTCAAGACGGTGACGGAAACTGGTACTACTTCGGTGCTGACGGTAAGATGACTAAGGGTATTCAAACTATCAATAGCAAGGATTACTATTTCTTTGATAATGGTGTTCAATTGCGTAACGCTCTTCGTCGTGCTAGCAACGGCTATACTTACTATTACGGTTTAGATGGTGCCATGATTAAGAATGCCTTTGTTGATTTTGATGACAAACATCAGCAAGTCCGTGCCTTTACAACACAAGGAACCATGGTAGTGGGTAACCTTCATTGGAGTGGTCACCATTTCTATTTTGACCGTGAAACGGGTATTCAGGCCAAGGATCGCATTGTCCGTACCGATGATGGCAAGTTGCATTACTATGCTGCCCAAACAGGTGACATGGGACGCAATGTCTTTGCGACAGATAGCAGGGCAGGTAAACGTTATTACTTTGACGCTGATGGTAACACTGTGACTGGTTCACGTGTCATTGACGGTAAGACTTATTACTTTAACCAAGATGGTAGTGTCGGTACGGCCTACAGCAACCGAGCTGATTCTATTATCTTTGAAAATGGTAAGGCTCGCTACATCACCCCAGCAGGTGAAATCGGACGTAGCATCTTTGTCTATAACCCAGCGACTAAGGCTTGGAACTACTTTGATAAAGAAGGTAACCGTGTCACAGGACGTCAGTACATTGACGGTAACCTCTATTACTTCAAGGAAGATGGTAGTCAGGTTAAGGGAGCTATTGTCGAAGAAAATGGCATCAAGTATTACTATGAGCCGGGCTCAGGTATTCTCGCTAGCGGACGCTACCTCCAAGTAGGCGATGACCAGTGGATTTACTTTAAACATGACGGTTCACTGGCTATCGGACAAGTTCGTGCAGACGGTGGCTACCTCAAATACTTTGATAAAAATGGTATCCAAGTCAAGGGTCAAACTATCATCGAAGATGGTCACACTTATTACTATGATGCTGATAGTGGGGCTCTTGTAACAAGTAGCTTTGCTGAGATTGCACCAAACCAATGGGCTTACTTCAACACGGAAGGCCAAGCCCTCAAAGGCAAGTGGACGATCAATGGCAAGGAATACTACTTTGACCAAAATGGTATCCAATACAAGGGCAAAGCTGTTAAGGTCGGTAGTCGTTACAAGTACTATGACGAAAACGACGGTCAACCTGTAACCAACCGCTTCGCTCAAATCGAGCCTAACGTCTGGGCTTATTTCGGAGCAGACGGATATGCCGTAACGGGCGAACAAGTCATCAATGGCCAACACCTTTACTTTGACCAATCAGGTCGCCAAGTTAAAGGTGCCTACGTCACAGTCAACGGTCAACGTCGTTACTACGATGCCAACACTGGCGAATATGTCCCAGGAAGATAAGCAGTAGTAGCCCCAGTGACTGTCCAGAGAACACACAGACGAGAATGAGGGAAAATTCTCAAGAAAAAAAGATCGTGAAAACGGTCTTTTTTTGTGCTCCTATTTGGATTTTGTTCGAAATAGTCTTGACAGTAGTCTATGAAAAGCGTAGAATCTTTTTCAAAAAAAGAAAATAGGTGTGCTCACCAAGATAGCATTTCTTTCCGAATTTGATGATGGTATAAATCGAATGTTTACCTTGAGAAAAGCAGGATCTATTTAGGGAGTGTTCTAGTTGACAAAAAGTAATAATATCCAAATTGAAGATATCTTAAACAATATCTATAATCTAATTTTAAATCCAGAAACAACTGAAGAAGAGAGAAACTTGCTCGTAACGTTTAAAAATGAAATAGAAGATGAAAAGAAGGATAATGGTGAACTTCTTGCAGAGTTACGCAGAGCTATTCAAGTTCTAGCTGTTGACAATCTTTCTAAAGGAATTTCACTGAGTTCTGGAGTGAGTGGGTTGAGTAAGACTCTCACAGAATTTCAAAATGAATCAGAACGTAATAAAAATCTAGCAATAGGATTGTCATCAATCGCTATGTTTTTTAGATGATTTATTTGTTTGTGATGCTTAATAATTAAAATGACAAAAAGATCAACTGAATTGAACCAAATGAGTTGGATTCTGTTGATCTTTTGTAGTTCTAATCTTGAGTATCTTGTTAGCCAATTTTCGCTATTTAAGTAAATAGAACTTAAGTAGTTTGACTATTTAGAATTTGTTGATATTTCTTAGAAAAAAGACTGTTTGAATAGTTCAAACAGTCTAATAAGAATTGAGTTAAATATTTAATATGTCACATTGTCCCTTGAGCGTCCACGAGCCGTTAGAATAGCTGAATAGTATCAATTTTAGAACTTTTATTGAGTTGCTCGAATTTAAAGCTGTTGCCTGTCTCCTTGAGCAGGATTTTGAGGTTGAAACGCTTGATTATTTCCTTGAACAGGATTTTGAGGTTGGAGCGCTTGATTACTTCCTTGCATAGGATTTTGAGATTGAAACACTTGATTGTTTCCTTGAACAGGATTTTGAGGTTGAAACGCTTGATTATTTCCTTGAACAGGATTTTGAGGTTGGAGCGCTTGATTACTTCCTTGCATAGGATTTTGAGATTGAAACACTTGATTGTTTCCTTGAACAGGATTTTGAGGTTGAAACGCTTGATTATTTCCTTGAACAGGATTTTGAGATTGAAACGCTTGATTATTTCCTTGCATAGGATTTTGAGGTTGAAACGCTTGATTATTTCCTTGCATAGGATTTTGTGGTTGAAACGCTTGATTGTTTCCTTGCTCAGGATTTGGAGCTTGATTATAATAATATACGTTATTAGAAAGAGTATTTTTAATGCCTTTTCCAGATTTGAAAGATCTTAAATTACTATTTTTCTTCTCAGTTAAAAAAGCTAATATTCCTGTAACTATAGTGCCAATTTCTCCTATCAATCTAATTTGTGGTGCAGAATAGAAATCTATCTTTCCGAAACTGTCAGGATATTCATATTGTGTATTAACTGCCTCAAAAATAGCGAAAATAGTAGCAAATAATCCTATAATTCCAAGTGATGCTATCACTAAAGCAATTAACTTAGAAATTGGTTTTGAAAATTTTCCAGATAGAGCGAGTGCTGCAGAAGTGAGAGCACATGCAAAGCAAATAAATCCTAGTGAATAACCATCAAACCCAATTCCAAAAGAACCTATTGTAATGTGTCTCATTCCTATTATTGGTGAGAATGATGAGCCTATGACAGCGACTGCTGAAAGGATAATAAATAGACGTTTTTTATTCAAATTGACCTCCTTTTATATATGAGTATCATATTGTTAACTAAAAGTGAAGCAACACTTCAACTCTCTATTAATTTTATATGAATACTAATTTGTTAAACCTGAATTCATGTTTTTTTTTGCTCTCGCTATACCTAATTTGGATCTTGGTTGAGGGGGACATAAAAATTAAATATTTGGGTTCAGGGCTATGCTGACTAATGGAATTGTGTAGTTTTTTGTGTTTGAACAGGTTGATTATGACCTTTAAGATTCTGTTGAGTTGGGTTGTGGTTTAAATCATTACTTAATGTGTCTTTATTACTTTGTTCTATTATTTCCTTTTTTAATAAAGCTGTGAAACCGGTAACTATGGTAGTAATTGCTCCAAATATTCCAAGCAATAAACCATATGAGGATTGTACTCTTAAAACCTCTACACCGATTCCAAGTTTCATTTGTGCTTCACGCATTGATATAAGCACATCATTAACTTTATCAACAAATATAAAATAAGCAAAGACCAATTCTAAAGCTCCAAGTAGCGATATAACAAGAGCAACTTTTTTAGGAATAAATTTTGAGAAATTTCCTACAAAAGAAAGTAAAACAGAAATGATAGCACTGGAAAGGAAAAGAATTTCCCATATACTGCTTAAAGAGGCTAGATTGTCACGATAGTAGATATAAGGCTCTCCATCTCCACCCATCCATGGAAAATATATTGAGATAAAAACGATTGCTGATGCAATGACAGTAAAAAAACGTTGTATATTCATTTTATCCTCCTGAGTTTATCATTATTATAGCATATTTTTTGAAGTATATTATCATTAGTCAAATATTATGTATATAGTTCTTCCATGAAATTTTTTCTGATAGTTTAATTCAATTTATGTAAGACTATCTGATTGTATAATCGTTGACGGTATGTTGATTGAATTATTTAAGAATCTTTTTAGACTTGAAAAGTCAATAGGAAGAAAAAAAACTAATTCATTTACAACGAAAGGGAATTAGTTTAGCAATTATGCTAAATCATTATCTAACGAAACATATCAAAAAAGCCACTGGCTTACAAACCAATGGCTTTCAACAATTTATTTCTTCTTCCCTAGGACAAAATAACGGCTAGGGATTTGTTGTGTCAGACTGACGGCGATGGCAATGGTAAATGAGGCCAAGAAACAAGCTCGTAGGAAGCTGAGGCCTAGGTTTTCATTTCCAATCAAGAGAAAGTAGATGGCACGGTAGAAGCTCATTCCTGGAATGAGTGGGAACATGCTTGAGGCTAGGAAGACTGTGGCTGGACATCTACGGTAGTGGGCCAAAAAGCGTGAGGTGAAGGTGACCAGAAGGGCTGGAAATAGGATGGCTAAGACTTCGTGATGGGTATTGTTCCAAATCAAGAGGTAGAGGAGCCATGAGCCGGCACCTAGGGTCCCAAGGTCTAAGAAGTACTTCTTAGGTACTCGGTAAAGCACGGAGAAGGCTGCTGTCCCTATTCCCGCCATGACAGTCTGAGTCAGGACTTCTAGCCAAGAGGTAGACGGTGTTGAAAAGACGCCTGATAGTTGCTCCGCAAATGGGAGAATGGAAATCATGGCAAGGACACCGACAGAGATAGATAGACAAGTGGAGACTCCCGACAGCATCAAGGCCAGACCACTATAGTAGTTGTTCTGGGTGAATTCTCGGATGGCATTGACAAAGTAGGCCCCAGGAATCAAAATCATCAAGGTCCCTAGGATAATGACACTACGATGTTGTCCAATGCCCAGAGTATAGAGGATATTAGCTGATAAAGCGGCAATGGCACTAGAGAGGATAATCTGCAAGAAACTGGTATGAATAAAACGGGAAAAAAGCTGCATGCCAATCCCCACAAAAAGTCCAGAGATAGCCGCAGCAGTCCCATCAATCCAGCTACTTCCAAGGGCTAGCGAGAAGCTCCCTGCACCAATGACACAGGCTATAATATCCTCTAAAGGACGATAGAAGGTCTTGTGTTCAATGGTTCTCAGTTTTTGGAAAATACTAGAAACAGGCTGATTTGGCTGCTCTGCCAGTTCACGAGACAGGCGGTTTACTTCCTCTAGTTTACCTAGATGAATAGAAGGGGCTGAGGTAGCTAGGACACGAGACTCCTTAAGACCTGAGCGGTTGAGTCCGGAAATCATGACTCCTCGATTGACCACGTAAGTGGAGAAGTCTCTGATACCAAGAGACTTGGCCATATGCCCCATGGTGTCTTCAATACGGTAAATCTCAGCCCCGCTCTCCATGAGGACACGGCCTGCCTGAAGGACCGCATCCATTTCGTTTTGAGTCTCTGTTTCATTTGGAAAATCGATAGTCATGTGACCCCTCCTTATCTGTTAATTCGTCATTCCATTATAAGGCTTGAATGGTGGTTTTTCAATAGCTTTGGCGACTAAAATGCGACTTTTTATGAGATTTTTCTTCTACTTAATGATAGGGGGCAGGAAAATGGAGGATTGCCTTTTGCCTTGCTAATGATTGAGGCAAATGCTACAATTAAATCATAAAATGTATGCGTTTACATATTTTTGCGCTACCTTTCTCAAAAAGCGTTATAGTCCTTTATTTATAGGGAGATGAGCAATTACAGAAGGAAGCGTATGTAAGTGTAAAAAAATGATACCTTTGAAAAGGAGGCAATTCCATGAAAAAAATTATCAATAATCCTGAAAATGTTGTCACTGAGATGTTAGATGGCTTGGCTTATGTACATCATGATTTGGTGCATCGTCTGTCAGGTTTTGACATCATTGCAAGAAATGAGCAGGCTTCTGGTCAGGTTGGTCTCATTTCTGGTGGCGGAAGTGGTCACGAGCCAGCCCACGCTGGTTTTGTGGGTGATGGTATGCTTTCAGCAGCTATCGCAGGTGCAGTTTTTACATCACCAACGCCTGATCAAATTTTGGAAGCTATCAAGGAAGCGGACCAGGGGGCTGGTGTCTTCATGATTGTTAAAAATTATTCAGGCGACATCATGAATTTTGAGATGGCTCAAGAATTGGCTGAGATGGAAGGTATCGAGGTTGCCAGTGTCGTTGTAGACGACGATATCGCTGTGGAAAATAGTCTCTATACACAAGGTCGTCGTGGGGTTGCAGGAACCATTTTTGTTCACAAAATCCTAGGCCATGCGGCTCGTGAGGGTAAGTCTCTGGCTGAAATCAAAGACTTGGCTGACAAGATTGTCCCTAATATCCACACCATTGGTTTGGCCCTTAGTGGTGCGACAGTTCCTGAGGTTGGCAAGCCTGGTTTTGTCCTAGCAGAGGATGAAATCGAATACGGTATTGGTATCCACGGTGAGCCAGGTTATCGTAAGGAGTCTATGCAACCTTCTAGCCTATTAGCGGAAGAATTGACTGGTAAACTTATAGAAGCCTTCGGGGCAAAGACTGGTGAGCGCTATGCCCTTCTCATCAATGGTATGGGTGCAACGCCACTCATGGAGCAGTATATCTTTGCCAATGACGTGGCAAGTCTTCTTGGAGCTGCAGGCTTAGATGTGGTTTATAGAAAATTGGGTAACTACATGACTTCTATTGATATGGCAGGTCTTTCACTAACCCTTATGAAGATTGAAGATGAAGCTTGGCTGACAGCTCTGGAAAGTCCTGTTAAGACCATCGCATGGTAAGAATGACAAAAACTAGAAATCGGGTATATTATGGATAAAACAGTTGCAGTAAAATGGATGACTCTTTTTAACCAAAAGGTACAAGAAGAAAAAGACTATCTTTCTGAATTAGATGGTCCAATTGGTGATGGCGACCACGGGGCTAACTTGGCGCGTGGCATGGCAGCAGCCCTTGAAGCTCTTAACAGCACAGAACCACAAAGTGCAGCAGAGGCTTTTAAGGCAGTCTCCATGGCCTTGATTAGCAAGGTCGGCGGTGCTTCAGGCCCACTCTATGGGTCTGCCTTCATGGGGATGATGAAGGCTGAACAAGCGGGACAGGATTTGGCAGGAGTTCTTGAAGCAGGTCTTGATATGATTGTAAAAAGAGGTCATGCACAAGTTGGTGAAAAGACCATGGTGGATGTTTGGAGCCCTGTTGTAGAAGCCGTCAAAAAGAATCAATTAACGAATGATTTTATTGATCAGGCTGTTTTGTCAACCAAGGATATTGTGGCAACAAAAGGTCGGGCTTCCTATGTAGGTGAGCGCTCTATTGGTCATATTGACCCTGGATCACAATCCTCAGGATTGCTCTTCAAAGCCTTGCTAGAAGCGGAGGAATAGGACATGCCAGAACTTGGAATTGTGATTGTCTCCCACTCTGCTGATATTGCTAAAGGCTTGGTTCAGCTCATTCGTGAAGTCGCACCCGATATTCCCCTGACAGCAACAGGTGGTCTTGAAGATGGTGGCTTAGGATCAAGTTTCGATCATGTTCAGGTAGCAGTGGACAGTCAACCAGCTAAGCGTCTCTTGGCCTTTTACGACTTGGGCAGTGCTCGTATGAATTTGGAAATGGTTGAGGAATTCTCAGACAAGGAAATTCTCATTCAACAAGTCCCCCTTATTGAGGGAGCTTACACAGCTTCAGCGCTACTTCAGGCAGGAGCTAGTGAGGTTGAAATCTTATCTCAGATTAATGACTTAACCATTCAAAAATAGAAAAAAGGAAAACTATGACAAATCAAATTAAGTACAACTGGGCCAGCCTTGGAACTGGCGTTATTGCAAACGAATTGGCGCAAGCGATGGAAGCCCTTGGAGGAAAACTTTATTCCGTTGCTAATCGCACCTATGATAAGGGTGTTGCCTTCGCTGAAAAATACGGCATTGAAAGGGTTTATCAAGAGATTGACCAAGTCTTTGAAGATCCAGAAGTGGACATTATTTATATTTCCACACCCCACAATACCCATATTAATTACCTTCGTAAGGCCCTCGCAGCTGGTAAACACGTCCTCTGTGAAAAATCTATCACGCTAAACAGTGAAGAATTAGCTGAAGCTATCCAACTCGCCGAAGAAAATCATGTCAAACTGGCAGAAGCTATGACCATTTTCCATATGCCGATTTATCGTAAGCTCTCTGAAATTGTGGATAGCGGTAAGCTAGGCCCACTTAAAGTTATCCAGATGAACTTTGGTTCTTATAAAGAGTACGACATGACCAATCGCTTTTTCAATCGTAATCTGGCTGGTGGTGCCTTACTCGATATCGGTGTCTATGCTCTTTCCTTTGTTCGCTGGTTTATGACGTCGCAACCGACGGATATGGTTTCGCAGGTCAAGTTGGCACCGACAGGTGTTGACGAACAAGCGGGTATTCTCCTTACCAATGCAGAAGGGGAAATGGCGACAGTGACCCTAAGTCTTCATGCTAAACAACCTAAACGTGGTACCATTGCTTATGATAAGGGATACATCGAACTTTATGAGTACCCACGTGGGCAAAAGGCGGTCATCACCTATACGGAAGATGGCTCACAAGAAGTCATCGAGGCCGGAGAAACTGCCAAAGCCCTCCAGTATGAAGTCCTAGACATGGAAGCAGCCGTTGCAGGTAAGGATGATCATACCTACCTCAATTACAGCCGAGATGTCATGGAGCTCATGACCCAACTCCGCAAAGATTGGGGCTTAGTTTATCCAGAAGAAGAGTAGTACCCACTATAACCCCATTGACACTAAACAAAAGCTTTTTGGGTGACAAGAACTGCTAATTCTAACAAATGGTTACAATTCTTGTATGACCGTTAGAAAGGTAGCAAGAGGGGGACTTTCACTTGTGTAAGCGTTTCAAAGCGTGTATAATATAGTTAGAAAGATAGGAAAAGGAGATGTGTAGTGTCTAGTATTACAATTGAAGCGAGCAAGGTGGCTAGAAAGAGTCCTATTAGGGTTGATACTAGTCTTGTGGGAACGGTTTCTGGGGTTGAAGATGTGACAGTCTCCCTACCTTCATCGAAAGCTCGTCTAAGTGTAGGTAAATGGGGCTATAAGTCCAATACGATTACTGTTGAGGATGGTCAAACTGTTCGGGTTACAGGTAATTTTATAAATCGCCTCATAGCGGTAGCACCATTGTTTCTATACTTTATTGGAGGTCGTTACCTCCCACTCATTGCTGTCCTATCTACTATAATTTTGCTTTTTAGCTTACCCTTTCTCAAGTTAGAAATTGTAGACTAATTAGAATCGGGAGTGGCCTAGCCCTCTGTTTGATACTTTTAACTCACTTTTTCATAAAAATGCTAGGCTGCTCTCCATTTTTTGAGAAAAGGTTGAGACGAGAAAGTGGGTTGTCAAAAAGGGAACTTGATAGAGTTCTCCTTTTTTATTCAGCTAGTTTCTCTGTTGATTTCTAAAAGACCCCAGTTGGTAAAACTGAGGTCTTTCTTGTTTCTAGTGATAGATTACTTACGATATAATTTGTCGTATTGATAGTAAGGATCGAAGGTCACATTGATACCAAGCTTACGGAGGACATTTTTATCTTCATCAGTAAGGATGATGGTTGAGTGGGCTTCAGATCCCTTGAGGTTACCAAGTTCCTTCATGGCACGGGCCGCATCTGCATTGTTAGCAGCAGTGATAGCCAAGGCAATGAGAATTTCATTTGAGTGAAGACGAGGATTACGGCTACCCAAATGGTTGATTTTCAGACCTTGGATGGGTTTAACCACCTCAGGCTCAATGAGTTTGGTTTCTTTGGCAATGCCAGCAGAAGTCTTGATTGCATTAATCAAAGCAGCGGCAGTAGGACCAAAGAGTTCTGAATTTTTACCAGTGACGATTTGGCCATTTGGCAATTCAAGCGCAAGAGCAGAACTACTGGTTTCTTCAGCTTTAGCACGTGCTGCTACAACGACTTTACGGTCTTCAGGCGTGATACCAAGATCGTTCATGAGCAGTTCGATTTTCTTAACGGCAGTTTCAGGTACACGTTCATTTTTAAAATCAAGAACGGTTTGATAGTAGCGACGGATGATTTCTTGTTTAGAAGCTTCTTTAGCAGCCTCATCATCGGTAATAGCGAAACCAACCATGTTAACCCCCATATCTGTAGGCGAAGCATAAGGAGATTCGCCAAGGATACGTTCAAGCATACGTTTGAGAACTGGGAAAATTTCGATGTCACGGTTGTAGTTTACGGTCGTTTTTTCATACGTTTCCAAGTGGAAGGGGTCAATCATGTTGACATCATCAAGGTCCGCAGTAGCAGCTTCATAGGCCAAGTTGACTGGGTGATGAAGTGGCAAATTCCAAACTGGGAAGGTTTCAAATTTGGCATAACCAGATTTGATGCCATTGATTTGGTCGTGGTACATGTTAGACATGCATGTCGCCAATTTACCAGAACCTGGACCAGGAGCAGTGACAACGATTAGGTTACGGCTGGTCTTGATATAGTCATTTTTTCCCATACCTTCAGGAGAAATAATATGGTTCATATCCGTTGGATAACCCTTAATAGGGTAGTGGATGTAAGACGTGATGCCATTTTTTTCCAGTTGGTTACGGAAAGCATCGGCCGCAGGTTGACCTGAATACTGTGTGATGACAACAGAACCCACATAAATATTGAGCTCGTTGAATGTATCAATCAGACGAAGCACCTCTTGGTCGTAGGAAATACCAAGGTCACCACGAGCCTTAGAGTGCTCGATATTGCTAGCATTAATGGCGATGACCACTTCAACCTGATCTTTAAGCTCTTGAAGGAGCTTGATTTTATTGTCAGGTTCATAACCAGGAAGGACACGAGCAGCGTGAAAATCCTCCAACATCTTGCCACCAAACTCCAAGTAGAGCTTGCCGTCAAACTGGTTAATACGCTCCAAAATATGGTCACGTTGCAGATTCAAATACTGTTCAGAACTAAAAGCTTGTTTCTTCATAAATAAAAATACCTCTGAGGAAAATTATATCAAATGCCTGAGGTAAATGCTATTAGCGAAAGAGGATTTATTGGATTTTAAAATAACTTCAATGTATGTCTTTTTTATCAACAATAATTTATTTGGATGGAGTATTGCTTTTTGATATAATAAAAATCGTAATTGGAGGTTATGATGAGTTATATTTTTACAATATTGTTAGTTTCATTGGTGATTTTTATTTTTCTATTTTCATATTATAAAAAATATATGTCACCTATCACTATAATTATAACTAGTATTATAGTTGTTGGTATTTTGATATTATTTGGTTGGCTTACTATTTCTCAATGGGGATTTCTTTCTGCTATCTTGGCAGTTGCTTCTATGTTATTTACAGAAGATTTGTTTACAAAATATTTTGGAGATAATTTATCTTTAAGAGCAAGCTCTATTTTAGTACGTGGAAGAGTGATAGTGGTTTTATTGGCACCAATATTATTTGTTTCAGTAATGCTAATATCATCTCAAAATGTTGAGAAATATTTATTACAAAATAAATTAGAGTATATTAAGTATGTACCTAAAGAAGTTAGATTGTTTAACGATGGTAAAGAAATAAAGACAATTGGAAATAGTACTTTAAAAGATACCACATATCTTCTTGATTTTATTGATGGAGAACATGCAAGACAGGGAATAATAAGTTTAGAATTAGATAAAATAATAGATAGATTATATTCAATTAAAAATTTAACTGTAGAGTATCGAGGTGCTGATTATAAGATAGAAAATGTTACTTTTGATAAGCAAATGAGAGTTTATTATTTTTTTGTATATAAGAAAAACTCAACTTACAACATAATATTTGTTTATATAATGACCTCTCTATTTAGATTTATTGTTATTGAAGCTATTGGAATGGTATTATTATGGTTATATAGTCGTTTCTTTTATAGGAATCCCAAGGCAAATATATTGTTAAAATTTATTAGTGGTGGGAAATCAGGTATTGATATTCAAGGACACTGGTACTTGATGAATAAGTATGGATTTGATAAGAGGGAGTTTTTATATTCTGTTTCAAGTTTTCATATTCTAGGTAATCTATTATTTATAGGAAAAACAGCTTATAAATTAGATAAAAATGATAAAAAGATAAAAATACAGAATACAAATGTCAGTATTGAGATTCAGGATGATCATACTATAAAAATTAGTAATTTTACTTTTATACATGCATATTCTAAAGTAAAAAAAGAACTATATGTAAAATACAAGGTTCCTAAAAATAGATTTGGAAATAAAGTATATTTTAAAGAATCAGATAAAAAAGTTTTGTTAGGTAAAGATTTAACAGAAAAGGAAAATGTACTTTGTTTGGATATTAACCAAAGAATTATAGTTGAAACTAGATCGAAATCTCAAGAGATTTATCATCTAAACGAAAAATATGCAATTCCTGAAAATGTTTTTCTAGTGTCAGGATTTGACATTAATGTTAACAAGGATAAATTTTTGAAATATGAGTATAATTGCGACAAAGGTGAGATAACTATTGGGAATACTAAATATATCGAGATTAGAGAACATTAATTTTTCAATAATTTCCATAGTAAATGTTAACATATTTTGATGATAATCGTTATACTATTACCATGGCTAAGACACCAAGTGATGGGCGAGCTGGAAAAAATAATGTCTCAGAAATCATCAAAAAGTTGTTTTGATTGAATAATATTTGAGATAGAACTAAACAATAAAAAAGTAGTTGTTGACTTATACTGTGTGCTAATCTCAAAAAGTTAGACAAATAAATTAAGAAAAGGCCTTAGTTGAACTGTACCCCAAAAGTTAGACAGAAAAAATCTAACTTTTGGGGTGTTTTTATTATGAAATTGACTTATGAAGATAAAGTTCAAATATATGAACTGAGAAAGCAAGGAGAAAGCTTTAAACGACTTTCAAATCAATTTGAGGTGAACGTTTCTGGTCTAAAGTACATGGTGAAATTAATTGACCGTTATGGAATAAACATCGTCAAAAAGGTAAAGAAGCGTTACTATTCTCCTAAATTAAAACGAGAAATGATTGATAAGGTTCTGCTTGAAGGTTGTTCTCAACAAAGTGTTTGTCTGGACTATGGCCTTTCAAATCAAGGATTGCTTAACAATTGGATAGCACAATACAAGAAAAATGGGTATACTATTGTTGAGAAAGCAAGAGGGAGACCGCCTAAATTGGGACGTAAGCCAAAGAAGAAACCTGAAGAGATGACAGAACTAGAGCGACTTCAAGCAGAAAATGAGTACTTGAGAGCGGAGAACGCTGTTCTAAAAAAGTTGAGAGAACTCCGATTGAGGGACGAGAAAGAGCAAAAAGAAAAACGGAAATTGTTCGAGGATTGGTAACAGAGTTTGCTTTAGAGATTCTTCTAAAGATTGTTAAGCTTGCTCGTTCGACCTATTATTACCACTTAAAACAGCTGGATCAAACGGATAAGAATCAAACTATCAAAGCTGAAATTCAAGCTATTTTTACTGAACACAAAGGAAATTATGGCTATCGTCGCATCACTCTTGCATTGAGAAATCGAGGCTTCGTGGTAAATCATAAGAAAGTGCAACGTCTGATGAAGAGTCTTGGTTTAAGTGCTCGAATCCGTCGTAAACGGAAGTATTCTTCATACCAAGGAGAGGTTGGCAAGAAAGCAGAGAATCTCATTCAACGCCAGTTTGAAGCATCAAAACCAATGGAAAAGTGCTACACAGATGTGACAGAGTTTGCCATTCCAGCAAGCAGTCAAAAACTCTACTTATCACCAGTTTTAGATGGCTTTAACAGCGAAATTATCGCCTACAATCTTTCTACTTCGCCGAACTTAGCACAAGTAAAAATTATGTTGGAACAAGCTTTTACAGAGGACCATTACGAAAATACAATTCTCCACAGTGACCAAGGATGGCAATATCAACATGATTTCTATCATCATTTTTTAGAGGACAAGGGAATCCAAGCATCAATGTCACGTAAAGGAAATAGTCCGGACAATGGCATGATGGAATCCTTCTTTGGCATTCTGAAGTCTGAGATGTTTTATGGTTATGAGAAGACGTTTAAGTCAATTGAGCATTTGGAACAAGCTATTGTAGACTATATTGATTATTACAACAACAAACGCATTAAGGTAAAACTAAAACATACTAAGATTAGTAGTGAGGAAATCTCCGACGGGAGAAAGTACTCACT
>OATQ01000323.1_pt1 | contig 25575 bp, 22 predicted proteins | sample 1495061 | NCBI WGS metagenome assembly OATQ01 (sample SAMEA2579979, study PRJEB22360) | human gut metagenome
AGTCCCTTGCGGTGTAGTTCTTATTTAAGCCGTCCAAGTTTTGGGGTGCAGTTCAGTTTCCGGGGCCGTTCGGATGCCGTGGCGCAGCAGGGACTTGAGCTTCTCGGCGAACACCTGCTCTTTCGAGTTCGCAAGCAGGCAGACGCCCTCCTGCCGGTGTGCCACGTCGAACCACAGCTCGTCCTGCTCCATCGCAGCGCTCGCGTGGACCCCCAGGTCGAGCTTCGTGTCGAACGTGCTGCGCCCGTCGCTGACCTTGAGGTTGACGCGCCTGCCCTTGTAGTCCTGCTGCGACAGCTCCTCTATCTCGCCGGCGATGCGGACGGTTACGCCGTCGCCGAGGTTCGAGAGGGCGGACACAAAGGAGCGAATGGAGGCGTCGTTCATCGGGTACCGCACGAAGTCGAGGTCTATGTCCTGGGTTGCGCGGCGCCCGCTCCCCGACAGCGCGCACATCAGGACCCCTCCCTTGACCGTCACTCGGTCGCGCATGCTGGATGCCGCCAGCTTTGAGAGGATCACGTCCTGGCAGACGCGCGCGGTCGCGTTGAGGCAGGAGTAGCCCTCCTCGCGCTCGTAGCGCGCCCTCATCTCGTTCAGGTCCATCAGAATACCTCCTCCATGGCGCGCTCGAGGTGTGCCTCGCCGTGCGGGATTGCCTCCGCGTAGTCCTGCAGCCTGTATATGTCCAGCCGCTCCGACCGCCTGCGGAACGAGGCGACGGCCTCCCGGTAGAGGTCGTAGGGCAGCTTGTTGCGCGAGCGCATGAGCTCGAGGAGCATGCGCTCGGGGTCGTAAGCGGCAAGCTCGGTCCCGTCCACCGAGACGGTCGACCTCCCGACGCCCAGCCATCCCTCCGGGATGAAGTGCTGGCGCACGGCGGCGTCGCGTATCTTGGTCCCACCGCGCTTCGTGGCCAGGTCGATCTGGTCGGGGGGCGCGGTCACGAGCCCGTGGGCGTAGAGCGCGGTCTGCCCGGTCAGGATGCCCCCGGGGTAGCGCTTCGCGATCACGGCGAGGGCGTCCTCGTCCCGGTTGGTCGAGTACATCCCTCGGCCGACGGGGTGGAGCGTCCCTTCCGACACCGCCTTGCGAACGCGGTACCTGCTCCCGAGTTCAGCCAGCGCCTCCCGGTAGGTGATCACCATGCCGACCTCCCCTCGAAAGCCATATAAGCCTACATCTGATGACAATTGTAGGCTTATATGGCTTTTCATGGAACGACTCATTGCGGCACCTCCCTCGCCATGACGGTGCCTTACTTTGATGGCCCTTTCCTCGTTTGCATCTGCTATATGAAGGAACGTCGATTCTGGTGCTCGGGCGAAGGCGCTACGCGATGAAATTCTCCACCAGCGTAACCATGGAGTCCTTCTCGCTTGGGTCAGAGAGGGCAATCATGAGCGTCATGGCCGCGAGCGCGTTGCCCTCCACGCGGAGTCTTTCGCCGTTGCGCAGCATCCCGTTCTTGTCGAGGAAGTGAATGAAGAGCGCCGCTGCAGAGCGCTTGTTGCCATCCAAGAATGGATGGTCCTTCACTACGAGGTAGAGAAGGTTGGCGGCCTTTGCTTGAACGGAGGGATATAGGTCTTGGTCGCCAAAGCCCTGATAGAGGGCGCTGATGATTCCGGCGAACTGGTTGTCCCGCTCTCGTCCGAACAGGGTGGACGACGAGTAGAACGGTAGGCTGCGGACGACTTCGAGGGCTTCGGTGTAACCGAGCTCCCAGTTGGGCTCGTTGCCCTGGGGCGCCTTCATCCTTCCCGTGTCGTATTCATCGAGCAGAGTCAGGCTCGGAAGGTACTTCTGTAGAATTTCTGCCGCACCGGAGAGTTCCGGAGTACTCGACCTCTCGAGGACCTTGAAGACCGTTCCGAGCGCCTCGAGTCTCTTTTGGTTGATGGAGTATCCCTGGAGTAGATGCTGCTTGAGCACGCCATTTGCCCACCGGCGGAAGTACACGCCCTGCTGAGACTTCACGCGGTAGCCAACCGAGATGATCATGTCGAGGTTGTAGTGCTCGACCTGACGTTTGACCGTTCTTGTTCCCTCTAAGCGAACTATTTCAAAAAATGAAATAGTTCGAATTCCGGCAAGCTCTTCCTTTGCTGCGGAATGAATGTGCTTGGAGATAGTCGGCACTCCGCGCCCGAACAACGTCGCCATCTGCTGCTGGGTTAGCCAGACCGTATCGCCGTCGACGCGCACGTCAAGGTGGACTGCGTGGTCGGGGTCCTCGTACAAAGCGATCTGCTGGCTTGCGTTGGAATTGTCCATGATGTATGCCCCTTCGGTTTAGTCGACATGCTATGATCCGCACGCCGGAGGACGAGTGGTTTCAACATGCCGGTATTGCGTAGCTTCAACCGGCATCCCGCCGGTCAGTCGGCGTCGCGTGCGCCGGCTAAGCCAGGGTCGGGGCAGCAGGGATCCGCGGCGCCGGCGCTTCGTACCATTGGGGGCCTCCGAAGCGACTTTCACTCTGTCTTATTCTGGTAGATACAGTGTACCACGAAACGCGAACATGCGTACGTATTTCTGTTTAGATTTTAGCTGGACGCGGCGGTGTGTCGTCCTCTGCCTTGTTCTCCGAAGCCAGCTGTATTCCGGGCCGCGGTTCTACAAGGCAGGGGGTAGTCAGATGGATAGGATTATCCTTCTCCTACTTCTCTTGACCTTCCTGGTCATCCTGAGCAAGTAATGGGCTTTAGTGGGTGCCAAGCTCTACTTTGCTGGCCATCTGGTTCAGCTAGCTGGCATTGTGGTCGGCGTGCGCGGCGCCCTTGCCCATGCCAACTGGGACTTTTCGGCAAAGCGCGAGGGATATCTTGCCCGTGCCGTGCACCCGGGCAACTTCAGCGCCGTTACGGGCGCCTGCCAGATGGTCCGTCGCGACGTTTATGAACGGGTTGAAGGCTGCGACGAGAAGTTTGCCGTCGGTTTTAACGATGCGGATTTTTGCCTGCGCGTATGGGGGCTACCGCACCATCTTTACACCTTATGCTGAGCTGCACCACTACGAGTTCACTTCGCGCAGCAGGGAAGAGGCCAGCGAGGAAAAGCTGCGCCGTTGGAAGCGCGAGCAGGCACTGTTTATGCAGCACTGGCTGGAGTTCTTCTTGACGGGTGATCCGTGGCTGGGGCCGAACCTTAGCAGCGAGTGCGTGTATGGTGCGCTGAAAATTACTGTGCTTGTTCTGGCTTGTTGCTAGGCGTAGCGCGCGTCCCGCCGGTTGAGAAGCTCGCAGTAGTTCGACACCGCCTCTACCTGCGGCGCCTGCTCCTGCGGCTCCTCCGGCTGCCCTTGTTGCCCTGCGGCTTACCATCCTACTCACCCACGTATGACTCCCATGCCCCGAGCGGGCAAAAGGAAATGCCCACAACGTCTCCGTTGCGGGCATTCTCCGGGCCGGCCACAAATAGCTTTATCGAATCCGATTGCTCTTCATCATCCGGATCGTTGGCGTCTCGTCGGCAAAGTCATCGTCTATCTGTAGTTCAAGGGGCACCGTAATGGAGCTTCCCAGCGCGGTCGCGGTTCCCGGGGCGAATGCGGGAAGGCGCATGACCTGGCCATTTGATATGGAAGGGATATTGCGGCGAACGTAATCGAGGTCGTAAGAGTTCTGAATGCGGTGGATTATGAAGGTTCCCGTCTGAGAGAGCACGACGCGGGAAAGCTCACTGGGGATTTGGCTGATGGCGGTAAGGTAAATGCCAAACTTACGGCCCTCCCGTGCAATTCGATTGAACACTGAGTCGTCTGTCAGGTCTGCATCCCTGATATAGCGATGCGCCTCGTCAAAAATGAGATAGATGGGTGTCGAGGAGCCTCTTCCTGCATCTAGGCTAGCCTGAAAGAGGGTGCGCGCAACGTAGTGGGAAAACAACTTCAATCCTGACTCGTCGATTATCTGAGATACGTCTAGCACAAGAATGCCATGCCCCTTGTTTAAGAGGGCAGCAATTGACTCGCCCCGCTCAAGTGAGAAGAGGTCTTGCGAATACCTTTCCCTAAGGTTTCTAAGCTGAGTAACCAGCCCCTCTGAATACGACCTTATCTGACGGTTGCCCCGCACTTCTTCTTCGTCGAACACGAAGTCAAGCGCATCAACGACGTCAGAGATTGAGACCTCGCTTTTAGGTTTTTCGTACTCACATAAGATGCGTTCGATATTGGGAAGTCCATCGGACATGTATTCGTCCTCGATGAACTCCTTCAAAAGGGACTCAAGCCCTTCGACGACATCTTTCGATATGTTTCCGTATTCCAGGTTGAAAGACACTAACAGGTTATGAGCGGTCTGAGGGCGAGAGAAAGGTCCGGACTCGCGTTCGAGAATCTTGTTAAGTTCTCCCTCAATCGGCTGGTAATACTTTGAGACCTGAAACTTCCTCGCTGCGTGGCTATCGATGCTCGTGTCCCGAATTGCGGTATATGCAAAGGCAGCAAATAGCTTCTTCTTGCCCTCCTCGTTGAGGTGGGAGTATCTCACGGCCCTCTCAAGCAGAGGTTTCTGGATGCGTCGCGAGGGGTCGAGAATAGCTGACCAGTCATCCATCGACAACTCTCCGGGCGCGAGGTGGTACTCATCAGCGCCGATTCGTCTCGTGCAGCCGTAACCGCCGCGCGTGAGAAAGTCATAATCGCCGTGCAGATCGAAGACGAAGAATCGGGGCTCTGCATCGAGCGCGTCCTCGGCATCTAAGAGCGATGCCGCCCTATCAAGCAGGAGCCGCGCGGTTGAGGACTTTCCCGAGCCGGTATTACCGAGAATAGCGAGATGACCAGAGAACAGGGAATCGATATCAAAAGTGGGTCTTACTGAATCGTACCCAGCGAGGGACCCAATCTCGACTCCTTCCCGCACGCAAAAGACCCTCTTGAGGATTGATTCATCGCAGGCATAGACATTGGAGCCGACCATGGGGAGGTCTACTACGCCGGGCACGTAGGAAGATCCTTCAATCTCTCCAATGGGGACGGCGGTGAAGATATAGCTCGTGCTAAACCTCGACGAAGGCTGGTCGGAATACGGCCTCTCGGCCTCTTCTACGGAAGTCACGCGAAAAATGATCTTTGTCGAGATAGAGAGATAGGAAAAGAGATATTGATTGAGCCCGTTTAGATGCCTTGGCTCGCCATCGAGCATCCGGTCTGAAAAGTCGGAACGTGATGCGCGTAGTCTTATCTTCTCCTGATCCATATAGCAGATGGTGCCGATGAGCCAACCCGGATTGGGAACCTCATTAGTCATTCTTGTCACCAAGCCCCAAAGATCCAGATGCCACATCGTCTCCGAATGTGATCTCGGGCCCGATAAAGTCAGCAAATTCCGAGAAGTATAGCGGGCGCTTGCGGTCCAGTTCCCTTTCACTTGGATATACGAAATAGGTGTTCGCGCCACCTGCCTTATCGTAGAACACACGTGTAGGGGAACCGACATCTGCTTCTGCCGGGTTGCCGATAAAGGCGAGGAGCGTGAAATCGGGCCTCGCAAGAGCCTGGCTGATAAGGTTTGATATGTGAGAGTCCGCGAAGCTGAATCCACAAGTCAGAAGGACTGTGTTGGGGACGGCGAGGGCATTTACGAACTCGCGGAACATATCGCTATAGGGGGAGCCCTGGGTCAAGGCGTATTTGGAAGTCATCGGGGCGATAAGTTGTCTGTCGCCTTGGTACTCGTCGGTGATGTCGGGAAACCTGGGGACCCTTACGACGTTTCCGTCATAAATCCTCCAGTTGATGGACCCGTGCATCTTGTAAAGGCGAAAGAAGGGGTTCACCGGTTCGTAGTGATCCCTGAATCTCTCGTCGAGGTCAATCGGCCTGCGATGGTATTCCCGCGGGTTGAATGTGGGTATCAGCCCGTTCGAGAACCCGTCCACATAGGCGTAGCCGCTCGATTCAAGGGCCATCTCATGAAATAGGTCGTAGTTTGTTGTGAAGAGATTAACGACGTCGAAGGCAGCTTGACCACCGCGCGCAAGGATCTGTCGCGATACGCCAAGTCCCTGAACAAACTTACGATAGCTATCAAGGACGTCGGAGTGCTCCGCGCTGTATTTGATGTCGACGGACTCGAGAAAGGCCTTGCGAACTGCATCGGAAACCCTCTTGTCGTCATCGGCGCTATCTAGAGAGCCCTCGATGCGCTGACTCAGCCACGAGAGGAGGTTCTCTATGTTCGAGTACTTCGCAGGGTCTTCGTTATCTCGACAGGCAATTTTAGTTATCCGACTTTCCAGAAGGATAGATAGATCGGGATCGTTGAGCTTGAGGTCCGCTCGCAAGTTCCTGAAGGTTTCACCCATCAGGGGAATGGCCGGAGTAGATGCGCCAGAGCCGATAAGCGTGGCTAGGTTAATCGACCTGGAAAGAATGCCTTGAACAAAATGTCTGGCTTCTACCGCGTTTACCTCACGCCTTGTTGCACCCCTCTGCAAGGTAAAAAGGGGTTTGGAGGATTCTTTCTGCATATCGGAGGACACGTTGCCCGGTATGTTTATTGCGTTGTCAGACATGCATGCTCCCAATAAACTCAAGAACTCCTGCTCGAACGCGCCCGGGAACTGAAACATCCGCTCCTTGCCCCCGATGCTCACGTAGATCGAGCCGCCGTCTATCCTCGTCACGGTGCCGGCGCCCCATGCCTTGTGGCGCACCTTGCACCCGGCTCCCAGTGCGTTCAACTGGGCCTTGTTCGACGCCGGCCGCGCCGCTGTCGGCCGCGGTTTTCGGCTTCTCTGCGCCAGCCTTTCTCGCCGCGACGGCACCGTGTATGCAGTCGGTCGCGCTCTTGCGGTAGCGCGAGGCCACCACGGAAAGCTTGCGTCGCAGCACCTCAGCGAGGAAGTTGCCGTTGTCGTACGGCGGCTCCAGGAACCGGGAGTCGATGCGCTCCGTCTCGGATTTCACCATGTCAAGCATGGCGTTCACCTCGCACTCGTTGGTGAAGACCTCGCCAACGTCCTGAACGCGCTCCTTTGATTTACCCTGTACAGCCAAAAAACACCCCTTAGCCCATGCCGGCGGATCAGAAAACCGCAGCATAAAACACTAGTGAACAATTCTAACAGAAGGTGCGGACGCAATATTGCATCTGTTCCCAAGCGGAGCCTTTGCAGCAACCGCCACGGGACGCAGACCAACCGTTCATTATTATGCCCCCCCAGCGGAGCAACCACTGCCACGTGCTCGCCCGTCGGGGGCCGCCCGCGCCGAACTTGCGTTCGCTCCGGGTGCCGAGCTGGGTCGGTCGCGCCGCGGGCCGCCCATGCGCGTGGAATGGCCTCGTAGCCGAGTCCCAGGTACGCGAGCACCGGTGTCGCCGCCGCGCCCGCGATGCCCAGCCAGAACGCCAGCGGCTTCGTGCGGACCCTCCAGTTGATGCCCATAGGTCTTCTCCTTCCATGGGCAATTCAAAGGGGCTGGTCGCCTGCGCGCCGCGGAGGAGGCGCAGGTACAGCCCGTACGTGGGCGAGGTCTACGTGGCGCCTGGGAACACCTGCCTGGACGAGAGGGGCAGACACCGCTTCGCGGCCAGCCAAACGGGCTGTGGGTCACAGGCATCACGGAATTCCGCATCCCCGCCGGCAAGTGCACCTCTCGCCGGCGATCAATTGCTTCAACGGAATGCCCGTCGGCTGGTCCATCGGCACGCCCCCGAACGCGGTGCTTGCCAACTCATCGCTCCTGCGGGCCTGCTCGCAGCTTGCGTATGGTGAGCACCACTGGGTGCACTCCGACCGCGGCAGCCATTACCGGTGGCCCGGTTGGATCGCCATCTGCGATGGGCACGGCATCGTGCGCTCGATGACGAGGAAGGGGCTGGGACGATGCTGGCATGGGGGAGTTCATGGAGATGCCGGACGCCTATCTGTTCTGGTACCGCGACAAGCGCCGCAAGAGCGACCTGGGCTATATGAGCCCGATGCAGTTCCGAAGAAGCCTTGGTCCTGTAGCGTAGGAACACAGTCCGGGGTTTCCACTGCAGTCCCCGGTGTTCAGTTTAGCCTTGACAGAAGCAGTCCACCTGGAGCGCAACGTCGCGGAGTGGTGCCGCCACAAGCGCGTCGGGGGCGCCACCGTTGCCGCGCTGAAGGCCGCCTTCATGGACAAGCTCGGTAAGGTCGCGTAGGATATCGGCCGACAACGGCCCTGGAGGGGCTTACACCACTTTTCGTGACACAACTTGCCCTCCAGGTGTAATTGGCTAAATTGTTGGTATGCGGGATACGTTAGCGACTCATAAAAGTTGCACGGTTGATGGGGGAGAGTTTGGGACGTTCAAAAGGGCGCAATTCAAAGGTTGAGCTTCTGCGCATCATCTCGATGTGGTTCATAGTGGCTCATCATTTCGTGATTCATAATGCTGAGCCTATTTCCGTTTTCCCCGGGACCGTTGCACGCATGGTACTGCACGGCGTGTTGTACCCTTCGGGGCGTATTGCCGTTGCCGTGTTTTTTATCATTACGGTGTGGTATCTGGCCGACGCGCAACTGACACTTAAGGGTCAGCTGCGAAGGGCTTGGACCCTGCTGGGGCAGATGCTCTTTTACAGTGTGCCGCTCGTCCTGTACTTTGGCGTGTTTAATGCGGGGGATGGGCTGCAAGCTGGAGAGCTGATGGCTGCCGTCTTTGCTCCGCTCGCCTCGCTGTGGTGGTTTCCTACGGTGTATATTCTGCTGATTCTTGTGGCACCCTATCTGTTCGACGGGTTGCGTGCGTTGACGAGCCGGCGGCTGGGCGAGCTCTGTATGCTACTGGTCGTGCTATATGGGGTCTTGCCCGTTGTGCCGTATTCGACAATTGGTGGCTTTGTTTCCTCCCTGACGGGTCAGACGGTCGTGATCGCGTGCGTGACATGTTGGTTTAAGTGGCATTATTGCGGTGGGGCGGGTCCGAGGGTTTTGGTGCTGCCCGTTCTTTCGTACGTTGCTGTGTACGTTTGCTACTTTGTGGCTCAAAAGGACGTGCTCCTTTTGAGCGCTTTCGCTTCCAGCGTGTACGGATCGGTGGTGACTAATCCTGGAAGCCTCTTGTCGCTTGCGATCGCACTTCCGGTGTGCTTGTTTGTCTTTAATGCTCAACCTGCGCATTGGCCTGCTGTCAATTACTTGGCCACGTTGTCGTTTGGCGTGTACCTTGCCACGGACAGCGCGTACATGCAGGAGCTGCTGTGGAAGAACTTGCTTGTGTTCTCCCACTGCCACCCAGCGTGGGGGCTGCTGTCCGTAATGCTTGTAGTGACCGGCGTGTATGTTGTCGCGTCCTGCGTCGAGGCGATTCGACAGGTTCTGTATCGGGCGCTGTTCAAGCATCCGGGTAGGGTGTTTGATGTTTTGTGGGACAAGATTGCAGGGGTCTCTTTGCCAAGGTAGGCCATTGTTGGGCCAAGTCCCAAGCTGTGCACAAATTCGTAATCGCGTTTCTCCTACGCTGCCTTCCTCAGCTCGGTTCCGATAATGGTGTAAGGGCGAAATTGGGTTAACAGTAGGTCAAGTAATTCAGTTAGAATTGCTTGAGCTCTATTTTGTTTTGGTTAAAGTCTACTATTTAGATTTACGTAATTTATTGGGAGTGCATATATGAAAAAGGTTCGTTGCGCAGTTGCTAATTTGGTTACCGCTGTTCTGGTTTCCTCTTCCTTCCTTGCTCCCGTTTCGTCGGCCTATGCACTTGAGTTTTCCTCGCTCTCAAATAATGAAGCCGAGACCTCTAGCTCCTCTTCACTTTCGGATTTCGTTTCCGAGGATACTGAGAAGACCGCCGAAGCCGACTCTTGTGAGGATACTGAGGAGACCGCCGAAGCCGACTCTTGTAATTCGGAAGTCGAATCGGCCGCTCAGCCGGCCCAATCTCCCGATTCCTCTTCTGTCGATGCCTCTTTCCAATACTTGTACATTGCGCAGCCCTCTCTTTCTTTGGGTGCTATGCAAGAGGCGGCGTTCGCAACTGCATCTGATTCTGATGTTTTGACCTCTGCGTCCCTATCATTCGTCAGCAATTTTGGCGAAGAGCGCTCCGTTGAAGCTTCGGCTTTCTCTGGGAATGCTGCGGGCTTTACATTCGGACAAGATTTGTTGGTAGCGCGGTATTTTTTAACCGGTATTACGTATCAGGTGAAGGATTCGAACGCAGTCTATTCAGTGGACCTCTCGTCTGAGGATTACAGCTTTGACGTAGTCAGTTCGTCTTCTTCATCTGATCGCGTTGACAATTCCGATGATATGTCGGTCTACTATGCCGATGAGAACGGCAATCCTGTCGAGGCTTTCTCTATTGAAGAGGCGCTTTCCGGTTCTGAAGATGATGACGGCATTGCGGCTTATAGCATCGATTCCCGTTCAGCTCGTAAAAACGTTCGTGTGATTGCACTTGATGCCGGTCACGGTGGATCCGATTCTGGCGCTCAGGGCAATGGGAAGAGCGAAGCCGACTTAACTTGGAAGATTGTTAGCGCGTGTAAGACCAAGCTTGAGAATTACGGATTTAAGGTAATTCTCGCTCGTGAGCAGTCGGGCAGTTACGGAAGCAACGACTTCCTTTACCGCGTTCAGCGTTGCGTCAAACAGGGCGCTCAGGCCTATATCAGTTTCCATATCAATTCGGGTTCGTCCGCAGCTCATGGTGCCGAGGTATATTCGCCTACCGTGAACGGGGCTGACTATACCCAGGTTTCGTACGAACTGGCCCAGAAGGTTCAGAACAATCTTGTTGCTCTCGGACTTACAAACCGTGGTGTCTTTCAGATGCAGGTAGGCGACGAATTCGCCGTTATTCGTTGTGCTCGTGAAGCTGGAATCCCCGGTATTTTGATTGAACACGGATTTATCTCCAATTGGGGCGATGCGAACAAGTACTTTAGTGATGCCGGGTGCAAACGTCTTGGAGAAGCTGATGCGGATGCCATCATCGCGCAGTTCCCCAAATCCTCTTGGCTTGATTATTCGTCTGTTTTCGATGCCGACTACTATCTCAATAAGTATCCAGATGTTAACGAATGGGCAAACGGAAGCAAAGATAAGGCCCTGGATCACTTCATCAACTACGGCATGTCGGAGGGCCGCCGCGGCTCCGAGGCGTTCGACGTGCAGAGCTACTACAATGAGTACCCCGATCTCCGCGCCGCCTTTGGCACCGACCTCGCCAGCTACTACTCGCACTACCTTATGTACGGCAAGAAGGAGGGGCGCCACGCCACCGGCTGCTCGAAGCTCAAGGGCGCCGCAACCAAGGCAGGCGGCGTGGACTACGCTCCCGTCTACGACCCCGAGTTCTACCTCTCCCGCAACGGCGACGTCGAGAAGGCCTTCACTAAGTCGACCTACGGCGGCGTGACTGTGGTCGACGACTCAGCCGTCCTGCGGCACTTCATCAACTACGGCATGTCGGAGGGCCGCCGCGGCTCCGAGGCGTTCGACGTTTATAGTTATAAAACGAGATATCTCGATCTTAGGAAGGCTTACGGAAGTAATTTAAAAGGGTATTATCTCCACTATCTCGAATATGGGATGAAAGAGCATCGTAATGGTTCGAGCATGACTGGATTTGAGGGCTATATAATGTCCCCGCCTTTCACTTCTTACGAGGATGCTGCCGCTCATTACAGCAGGACTGTTGGGAGGCAAACTTATCCAACAAGCGTGTATAAAAGCAAAGGCAGCGCATCTATTGATGAGTTTTGTAAGATTCTTTACGAAGAAGCCTCATTTGAGGGAGTATGTCCTGAAGTTTTATATGCTCAAGTCATGAAAGAGACGGGCTATTTAAGATTTGGAAATTTGGTCCAGGCAAATCAGTGCAATTTTGGAGGCGTTGGAGCCACCGGTCCTGGAAATCCCGGATATACTTTTTCTTCCGTTAGAGAAGGGCTTAGAGTTCAAGCGCAGCATTTAAAAGCGTACGCAACAACTGAACCTTTGAATAATTCGTGTATTGACCCACGCTTTAATCTTGTTTCCCGTGGGTGTGCTCCCAAGACAACGGACCTAAATGGACGTTGGGCCGTTCCCGGTAAAGGTTACGGCGAAGGCTTAAATGCAATTGTCCTTGACGTTTTGTGCATGTAATGGGTCTACAGACGTTCTAGAGCCGATATGCAAATCTAGTTGCATATCGGCTCTAGTTTTTCGGCTATATATGTAATCTTATATTGTTGAGAATTTCTGACAGTCTTTCATAGGAGATGTCAAGAAGTGCTGATATCGCTAAAGATTACAGCAATGACCAAATAAATATAAGCACAGAATACTTTGGGATCAGAATTATCGGCTGAAAATAATAGTAAACAAAACGTATGAGATAGACAGAAGCCATCCTGAGTAAGTAGCGGGCTCTAGGCTTGTAATATGACGACAGCCTTCCCTGTCGAGACGGCTGTCGTATGGCGCGAAAGCGCAACAAAAAGATAAACGGTGAAGGGCAATACCGGATGCACTCCGTGTTCCACTTTAGTATACATCAACCGTGGCTTGCCCTGACCATTTGTTCCCAACTATATGTGACGCGAATCTACGAATTTGCACCTTGAATATTAAACCATATTCTGTTTAATTGACAACTCTTTCTTAACAAGAGCTGGCTCAGAAGTGCGGCCCAGAAGTGCGGCCCAAATATCCCGCCATCAGCGATTCCTCTTACCTCTTGCACGTAATCTCATAACAGAGGGAATCATATTTGTAATAAGGCGGTATCTAAGCATTGGGAAAGGACCGGTCAGCATATTGAAAAGAGACCAAGCAGCATAGTAGAAATGCCAGCCATCTTCCATGCCTTGTCCCTTCCATGGAGTCAAAGAGAGGTTTTGGAGATACTCATTTGAATACCTATGCGTATTGCCCAATCTCCAAGGACGGTCCTCACCAAGGAAATGCACGATAACGGGGTTGCTTACCCACTCAGAATACCGGCGTGGGTCGGGATCGAACCAAGGGGAGACCCGCTTCAGCATCGAAAGCGGATAATAATAGAAAGAGTTGCAATAATTATACTTTACTGGAAGAGGCATGATTCGCTCATCAAGGACAAGATTTATCGCATCCTGATCGTTCGCAAAAAGCTCGGCTCCCCGCTCTTTCAGACACTCTAGTAGCTGCTTTTCAATCTCATTTCTACGCCAGGATTCAAGGTCAATCAAAAGGACTCCAGCATTAAAGTACGGCTTTCCTCCATGTCCAAGGGCCTTCATGCGTTTCGACGATACAGTTGGCTCAGGACATGCACCAATTATGCAGCCGTGCTCGTTCAGCGGAGCGTCCCAGAGCTCCTTGAGGCTCCCCCTGACCATTGTGTCTGCGTCAAGATAGAGAACGCGTTGAATATCGCTGGCCAAAAACCTTGCCAACAGCAGCCTAGAGAGTACGATCTCATTCCAACCCTGCGTATCAAAGTCAATGCAGCCAGCTTCCATGAAACCATCGATATCAATAAAATCGATCTCGACACAATACTTATTCAAAAAAGAATGCAGCGTCTCTTTCGACGTCTGTGACACCTTGTCGCAGAATACGAAAAAGTGAATTGCGTCATCGGGAGACGAGTTCTCACAAACAGAAGCGACTGAAGCTGCAAGCTGCGGCACAAATGCCTCATTGACCGTATATAGAAGATTCATCTGTTCTCCAAAGCATTATCAACAAGCCATGATTCTAACAAAGAAAGGGAATATAGTCACCACGGACTCGGAGGACCACCCACCAAACTCCGAACACAACAAACCTGCGTCGTCACAGTCAGGCCAACGTCAACCCACTCGCGCACTTCACGCTACCACTCCCGAAGGCATACGTGTGCGGCGTCTCCAATGTAATCAAATGCTTCCAGCGTTTAGGTGCGTTTCGAGTGAAGCGCCTGTGTGTCTACGGGAGCGGCTTGCGGTATGCTGGGAGGGGCGGATGGCGAAGCCTATTTGCTCGTGGCAATCCTGATGGTACCCGCAACCGCCGCGGGAACGCATGCGGCAATAATGGCCACGTTGATGCCGTTCATGCCGAAGGCGGTAATAAGGTAATCCGCCGCAAGGACGATAACGGCGAATGAAAGAGCGTTGATGATAATTTGGGTGATCCCGTCGCGCATGATGAGGAGGGAGTCGTTTACGTAGAGCAGGATGGCGATTGACGTTGTGGCTCCAAGAACATATGGGAATATCCACAGGTAGGGCTCGATCTTGCTTCCGTAAACGAGTTCGAGCAGGGGGCCACCAACGAATGAGAATCCAATCGTAACTATTGCCATGCATGCAAAGAGCAAGCCGAATACCTTGAAGAAGCTCTTCTTGAAAGCTGTTGCGCCTCCATTTTGCAAAGAGTGTGCTAGGGTGCCAATAAGCGGACTGTAGAGATACGTCGCGCCTGCCTGTATAAGAACTGCGGGAGTCGCGATGCTGGCGTAAATTCCTAGGAGTTCTTGTCCGGCAAGAACGCCGTAGCGTTGACGGACAATAGAAACGATGGACGTTGCTAAGAAATTGGCGATTGTCGGCATAAGACATGCTTTTCCGAGTTCGACAAGATGTTCGTGAGCGAAGCTGGGCTTGATATCCCCAAATCGTCTTGCGTGGGGGAGATCGTAGAAGAGGGTCACGAGCATGCAGCAAAACGCCATACCGATGATCGCAGCGGGCAGCGAGTTGATCGTTACGAGTGGGGCGACGAAGCCGACGAGGGATAGCACTCCGCGCATGAACTGGGATTTGCCGATGTAGTCCATGCGCTGTCCCTTTTGGTCGACTCCGTAGAGCACGTCGACAAAGGTCTCATCGATTTTAAAAACGAGGAATACAAAAGTGGCGATCAGGAAGGAAACGTTGTCGCTGATCGCAGCGACGTAGATGCAGCTCATGATCAAGCTGAATAAAATCGATACTAAGCGAAAGCCAATATAGTCATTTGCGGAATGCTCGCAGGAAATGTCGGAAACCTGGTAGGTCCTCATTTTATATAGGCTGACGGAGGCAAACATGCTGCCAACGGACATGGCAAATGCAAGCGCTCCGGAATTGCTGTAGTCGGTCGACAGAACAACGACCAGGACGGTTGTAAGCCACTGGCATCCAAGGTAAAAAATGCAACCAGCGGCGTTCCAGAGCGTGTTCTTTTTCGTGCTCAAGGGTACGGGGACGTTGGGCATGCAGCTCCCTTCTCGTGCGAAGCGTTCGTTCGAAAGACCTTAGTAATTTTAGTGCCCTTTTCAACGAGTGCAAAGGTGAACGTATAATGAACAGGCATGCCTATACGATTAAACGGGAGCGATTCATGACATTTGGTCCCTCTGACCATACCTTTGTGCTCTGCGCGTACAAAGAGAGCCCCTTTCTTGAAGAGTGCCTTCAATCCTTGCTTGCGCAGACTGTAAAGACCAACGTGTTGATTGCCACTTCGACTCCGTGCGATGCAACGCGTGAGCTTGCTAAGCGATACTCCGTTAAGTTGTACGTTCGGGATGGAAATCCTGGGATCGCTGATGATTGGAATTACGCAGTAAGTTGCGCTGACACTTCTCTTGTCACCGTTGCGCACCAGGACGATACCTATGAGCCTGAGTACGCGGCTCATCTTCTAACTGCTGCGAATAAGATGGACAATCTGCTCATCTTCTTTACCAACTATGGTGAGTTGAGGAATGGTGCCAAGGTTGACGATAACCAGCTACTTCGAATCAAACGCCTGATGCTTACTCCCGTTAGGGACGGAAGATTTGCTACGTCCAGATGGATGCGTAGGAGAATTCTGTCTTGCGGATCTGCAATTTGTTGCCCGTCCGTAACGTTGAATATGAGCAGGTTGCCTAGGCCTCCGTTTATTGCAGAATTCCGCTCGAATCTCGATTGGGCGGCATGGGAGCGCTTTTCAAAGCTGCCTGGTGCTTTTTACTATGATTCCAAGGTGATGATGCACCACCGTATTCATCAAGAATCTGAGACATCTGCCTTAATTAAGGATGACACGCGAGAAAAGGAGGACCTCGCGATGCTCGAGCGGTTTTGGCCTTCTTTTATTGCGAAGCTGTTGTTTAAATTCTATCGCCGAGGTCAGGAGAGCAACCAATTGTAGCGGCGAGTTCTTGTTGAGTTGTCTATGAGAGATTGGCGGATGTTGAATAGTAAAAAAGTGTTGGTAATTGTGCCAGCGTATAACGAGGAAGAATCTCTAGAGAGAACAGTTGACGAGCTTGTTTCTGTTGTGCCCGATATCGATTATCTCGTGGTAAACGACGGTTCCAAGGATGCAACTGAGCAAATCTGTCTCGACCGTGGCTTCAATCATGTCACTCTTCCGGTCAATTCTGGTCTTACAGTTGGATTCCAGACGGGGATGAAGTACGCGCTGCGCAATGGGTATGACTATGCTTTGCAGTTTGATGCAGACGGCCAACATTGCCCGGAGTATATGTCCAAGATGCTCGACCTTGCGATCGCCGAGGACGCCGACATCGTTATCGGCTCGCGCTTTGTAAACAAGTGTAAAGAGGTTTCTGCACGCATGCTCGGCTCGCGCATCATTACGGTTGCGATCAAGCTCACTACCGGCAAGCGAGTTGCAGATCCGACTTCTGGCATGCGTATGTTTAACAGGAAGATGATCGAGCTTTTTGCAAACGACGACTCTTTGAACCCAGAGCCCGAGTCTATTTCGTACCTGATTAAGAAGGGTGCTAAGGTTCGTGAAGTTCAGGTTGAGATGCGTGAGAGGCAGGCAGGGGAGAGCTATTTGAACATCCCTAAATCGATTGCCTATATGGCTCGCGCTTGCATCTCCATTCTCTTCGTTCAGTGGTTTAGGTGATTGAATAATGTCTATTGTGCTTAGGGCCGTCCTCCTGCTCGGGGCTCTTTTGGTTTTGTATTTTGTCATCAGGAAGCTAAGGAAGGCGCAGATTGAAGTGCTGGATTCTGTGTTCTGGCTTTTCTTCGCCTTCAGTTTCGTTGTGCTGGCTGCTTTCCCACAAGTTGCCTTTTGGCTGTCTTCACTTTTGGGATTTGAAAGCCCGGCAAACTTCGTGTTCCTCTACGTGATTGTATTGCTCCTGTATCGAGAGTTCAGTAACACGGTGAGCATCTCGAAGCTGCGCAGGAGGATTAATCAACTTGTTGAGGAGCAAGCGCTTCGTTAAATTTGTCATATCTATTATTCGTTCGCCCCTCGAAAGGAGAGACTGTGTCTCTTCCTCACTTTGTTGCGATTGTGTTCTTCGTTTGCGCGATCTGTCTCGTATCCAAGGGCAAGTTGCCCTTACGCTTTTCCTTTTTCTGGCTGTCCTTGTCGGTGATAATCCTCATCGCTGCTATTTTCCCTGGTTCCATTGGAGCAATTGGCGAATTGTTTGGTTTCGTGTTGAACACTAACTTCGTGTTCTTCCTTGATCTGTTTCTTCTCCTTGCGTTTTCGCTGATGCTTAGCGTAATCGTGACGAAGCAAGCAGCAAGCATAAAGGATCTGACTTAGCGGCTTGCGATTATCGAGAAGGAAATAGTAAGAGACTGCTGAGCGGACAGACAATAGACGGTGTTCGGCTTGGGTTGCGGGAGGGATGACCGCCTTGTTGAAAAATGGTATCGCTAACGGTTCCGCCGTCGTGTTCTTTGATGTTCACCGTACGGTCATAGTGTAGATTCAGACAGGAGACGATTTGATGATTCCGATTGTTCACGGCCATGCTCATATGGCTAAGACGCAAATACGGAGATGTTCCGATGGGTATCGGTTGAGCGCGCTTCCGCTTGTGTGCTTTGTACTGCTTGCTATCTCGGGTGCAGTGCTGTTTGTTCGCTATGACGTCACGGCGGCAATCTTTTATTGGTGCATGGAGCTTGCGTTATTTGCTTGTTTAGCGGTTCTTGCTTGGTTTTATCTTGCCTCCGAGCGAAGCACCCTGTTCGGAAAGGCTTCTCCTCGTCTTGCCTTGAGTGTCTGTGCATTCTCGGCTCTTTTTTCTATATTACTTGAAGCCGGAACCGTGGTGGGTACGCCAGAGAGGTCCGTGCTATCTATAATGGATTGGAGTAAAAAAGAAATAGTACTCTTTTTCTTTGCTGTATTTATCAGCAGCTCCTTTATCTTGCTAGCTGTGAAAAAGCCCGCGTTGGCCAACAAGGGAAGGGCGCGTGCATTTTTTGCTGCAAACCCTGTTCTGGGCATCGTTGTTTTGTGCATAGTCGTTCTATCCGTAAATGGTCTGTTGGCGGTTGCGTCCACTGTACTGATGCCGTTTCTTGGAGCATCATTTGTGCGTACTGTTCACCTCTGCATTGTGATTATTCTAGGTGTCGCTCCTTGGTTTATTGTGAAACCGGGTCTATACAAGACCGTAGTCTCCTTCTCCATCGCCGCGCTTTCACTAGGTTGTTTTTTGATTTCAGCTTTACCGAACCTCACTGCTGTTTCTCCGGACGATCAGATCCATTACGCTCGTTCTCTGGGCCTGTCCTATATGGGAGATCCTGTCTTCACCGGGTCTGAAATTGAATTAGTTGCGGTTCCATGGGTGGAAAATAACAGTCTTCAGTTTGATGAGGTGCATGACGCGGAGATGGATCTGAATGACCTCCATTTGTCCCAGTTGGCTTCAGGGGAAGTTTATAGTTCCCCTGGTTTTGTAGCTGCGGTGACCGGTGAATCGTTGAGGAACATTTCGACCATTTCCTATATTCCTTGCGCTCTCGGTCTTTGGTTGGGGAGGTTGTTGTCCCTTCCATTACTTACGGGCTTTGCCTTGGGAAGGCTGTTCAACCTTTTCTCTTATGTTGTCGTGACCGCCGTTGCAATCCTCTATATTCCGAAATGGAAATCTTTGATTGCGACGGTTGCCCTACTTCCTTATGCTGTCTATCTTGCATCGAACTATTCCTATGATCCGTGGGTGACTAGCTTCTTATTGCTTGCAGTTGCTTTGGTTCTAAGGGAGTTGTCGAAGCCTGATGAGAGGCTGGTGCCATTAAGCGTTTTCGCAATTACAGCGTGTTTCTTTTTGGGCTTGTCTGCAAAAGCTGTTTATTTTCCGTTAATTGGAATGATGCTGTTCATGCCTGCTTCGAAATTTAGGAATTCGAAGCAACGGAAGTTATATGTGGCTTTGGTGATTTTGTTCGGCATCCTAATGGTGTGTAGCTTTACCTTACCGATGCTGTTTTCCCCCGCTGTGCAGGCGGGAGATGTGAGGGGAGGCGAGGGGGTCAGTGGAATAGGACAAATACGCTACATTCTGAATAATCCGATGGAATTCCTCGGTACATTATTCGGTTTTATGGTCAATCTGCTCGCGCCCGCTTCATCGAATGACTACTCTCTTTCGTATGCATATATGGGCAATGTTGTTGTATCGCTCCCATTTCTTTCCACTCTGCCCTTTCTCTGTATTTATACGAGCGTCTTTAATGTCGAAGGTGATTCCTCTAAAAACCCTGTAACCCCTGCCCTCCGTATGTGGATCCTTGCGCTTGTTGTCGCAAGTGTCTCTTTGGTGTGCATGGCGCTTTATGTCGGTTACACGCCCGTTGGTGACACTTCGGTAGCAGGTGTACAACCGAGATATTTGATACCGGTACTTGTTCCGGCGTTCATTTCTTTGTGTGCACCTCGGGCCCGAATCGATTGCGTGTCGCAGCGGTTTAATTTTTCTTCCGTCATTCCTCCTGTAGTCATGATTCTGATGTCTTTCTTTGCGTGCCTGTGTTGTGTGATTGGTCGGTAGCGATACCGTTTCTTATTACAGTTCATTTTTCAGTGTCTAAAAAAGATAGGGGTCAAGCAACGGGGGTGCGGTAGGAATCTTGGGGCGTTAGGCTGCCAGGCCTAGCGCCTTTCTGTACTGGCTCGGGCTCTTCCAGAAGAGCGAGAGTTTGATCTGCTACTCGTTATAGTCGACCAACCACGCGTCCAGCTTTTCCATGAACCGCTCTACCCTCACGCCCGACCAGTCCCTGTATGGAAGAACTCCTGCTTAAGCGTGCCAAAGAACCCCTCCATCCGCGCGTGTCCGGCGTCCTTGCCTTCCTCGACATCGTGCGGGAGACGCCGTGCCGCCCGCATATCTCGATCAAGTCGGGCCAGCGGTAGCGGGCGCCCCGGTCGCTGTAGAGGACCGGGCACTCGCCTGCCCCGGGTCGTACAGGCGCGGGATAACGAGATTTGCCTGATTTATCAGCTGCGCGATATATTATCTTGTACCTAATGCTTAATAGGTTCCGAGTCCGTGCCGTTAAACTCCTATTCTTCCATCACATGTAAAGGTTTGCCCATGATAGAGGCTTGGTATATTGAAAAAGGGAATGCAGCTGGCATGTTCGCACAAAGCGTTAATAGCAACGGCTCAGATTTGCCGCCAGCCCTCCCTCAATAACCTATGGTTCGAGGCGTGTAATTCTCATTTATGCGGAAACTACCAAGCTGCAATCATTAGCACGTCTGTTCTTCTTGAATTTGCTTTAAGAATGGTCGTTTCGAATCTTGAAGATGTGCCATCAATTCGAGAAGACCACGATGAGATGTTCGGAAAACAAACCTTGAGGCCAGTCATCAATTGTGCAAAAGGTAAAGGGCTTTTATCAGGCGATACAAAAAAGTGATGGGATGCTTACTGTGAGCATATTCGAAACAAGATTTGCCATGGTGATTTGCTCCATATTCTCGATGACTGCAGAGAAGTCCCTCAGTTCGTTGATTATTTCGATCCAAAAGAATCACGAAACAACACAACGCAGTATTCTTACGAGCAAGTTATTACACATCCTGCAGTGTTTCACCATAAGTCAGGCATAAGATTCTCGAAGCATTTTCTTCACGATGCGTACGGCAAGCTATCTGATCTAATAAAGCAAACGAAATGGGAAGAGTACGACGAATGGTGGAAATCTCAAAGAATCGCCTACGAGAGCTATTTTGCATACCGTTGGAATTATTCATCTCTGAAAAGCGGCATACAATCTGCGCGCAGGCCATTTGGATCCGCAAGTTAATGATTTTAACTTAGTTGCGGTTCTTCTGGTTATTGCGGTTAGCGGTCGTTTGTTTTTGGCTCAGGTTCATCCGGATTGCATCCGCGCATACCTCAGCCAAAGGGTCGCTTATCGCTTTCTTGTGGTCAAATTGAGTATTGCGCGCTCTGGATAGCACCCGTTTCGCGTTTTCCGTATCGCCTATCATTTCACGGATTCGCTGCCTCCGTATCACCCGTTCCGCCGTTTCCGTGTCTCTTTGTCCCTTCCGTAGAATCTGCTTGCCATGCAACCGATCGACGGAAGGAGAAACCACATGGCAAGGATGATAAAGGTGAAGCTCATCATGGAGCTCCGCGACCAGGGCATGGCGAGGAGGTCGATCGCCAAGACCAGGCATATGTCCATGGGCAGCGTCTTCCAGGTGTTCGACATCGCAGACGAGCGGGGAATCACGTGGATCCAGGTCAAGGACCTGGGCGAAGAGCAGGTCTACAGCCTGTTCCACCCGGAAAGGAACGTGCGCGAGAGCGTGTTCGAGGAGCTCGACTGGTCGTACGTCCATACGGAAATGGCCAAGGTCGGGGTCAACCTGCGACTGCTGCACGACGAGTACAAAGTCCAGTGCGCCCGCGAGCACAAGGCGGCGATGGGGTACACCAGGTTCTGCGGGCCGCAAGGTCGACCTCAGGGTCGGCGAGTCGACGCTGTAAATCTACCACTCCGGCGAGCGCATCGGCACGGTCCTGTCTTGCGGCCTACTTTTTCTCAACCCGTTGCTGATAATCTGCGACGGGTTGGTCATCGGGTTTAGCTCGCCGAGGTCAAGCAAGGGAATATCGATGGCTCCATAAAGGCTCCATATTTCACTCTGAAGCTTCTCGTAGGACGTCAGCGCCGATTTGAATAGCTGTTCCTTTTGCAGCGAGAGTGGCGAGTTGAGAACCCGCTGTCGCAATTGCCGTTATAACCACATCGTCCATTTACGCCACCTACTTCTAGACCGATTATTCAGCGTAAATATTTCTTCAAAACTTTTAAATCACCTTGCGAAAGCAATATTCTCGCTGAACGATTCTGCTTGGTATTGAAGTCGTCGAAGAGAATATACTTTCGGTTGTTATTCAATAGATACACGTTGCTGTGGGCAATTGAATTGCGCAAATGTCTTAGCAAACAGCTCATTTGCATTCGTCAGCAGATTTTCTGCTGCAGATGAAACACTTGCTTTTCCGTGACACCGTCGAAGAACTGGATAGGGAATAACGCTCGAGTTGCTTTTTGTTAATGCTTCCGGACGTATAGAATCGGAATGAGTCATTCTGAATTCTCGTTTCACGAAGAAAGCTTGCCAAAGTCCGAGCAAGTCCAGCCTTCGGGATATCACCCGCACTCGAACTGCTGATCGTTGGTGCAAGATGCAAAAAGAAGCTAAAGAGGCTTTTGAGCTTCATGTCCTCCGTCTCGAAAGGAACAATGTGATTGGATAAAATATCTGCAATCTTCAAAACCGCATTCCTAACCCGACCCGACTAATGCTAATCGATCTAAAGCCCCGACACATCAATCTCGCCCGACATCAGCTTGGGAAGTAAGGTGTCACGCAAATTCGCTAGCGTTCTGCTTTCGGCGGCGTAGCTCTCCATGGCATTCTCCAATGGAATAACCTTCCGCTCGTATTCTAGTCTTCTCCCATTCTTCAAAACAGGAACTGGCAGTGACTTTAGCGTTGCGAGGTTCAGATTAGCTTTAACTGCTTGCTGGAGTCTTCTTACATAATAGCCCTCTTGCCAACCCCCAATGAAATGGTCTATGAGATTTCTTTCTCTAAATACAGAAAAAGGAATCAGTAACTCAAAATTAAGTCGCCGTAATAAGGGGACGGGGGAATGGAGGTCCCATCCCCTTATCTATAGTGCAATGATATTGCTAATACCTATTGTGAGGTTGCATTTGGATCTCACAAGTGGTAATAGCGATTTCCAGGTTCTCCCACGGTGAAATTCGGGTTCATGTATGGATCGCCTTCGACATAGTAGTTTGCCCAGCGATAATTCATGTACGCGACCTCTTTGTGGAAGCGAATCTGCTTGTCCGTGTTGTTTTCAACGCCTCTAGAAATTGACTCGTAATGATACAGCTCGACTTCGGGCGTGTATACAATCAGATCGTTAATCTCGCGAAGCTTTAGGCAAAAGTCAACATCATTAAATGCGACTTGAAGCTCTTCGGTGAAACCTCCGACTTTTTCGTATTCGCTTCGTTTGGTCATGATGCAAGCCGCCGTGACGGCGCTGAAATCTTGCTGCGCATCGTTGAGTGCAAAATAGCCCCAGTTGTCTTTTGGCATGCTTTGGCAGAGATGTCCTGCCACGCCGCCCGTGACGCATAGGCCAGCGTGTTGAATGGTGTTGTCGGGATAGTAGAGTTTTGCACCAACTGCGCCAACATCCTCGCGTGCGCAGATGCCAAGCATAGTTTCAATCCAATTGGGCGTAATCACTTCGGTGTCGTTATTCAGCAGCAAGAGATAATTTCCCTTGGCACGGGCCACTCCAAAGTTCATGAGCTTGGAAAAGTTAAATTCGTGCTCCCAGGTAACAAGGCGAACGATATCAGGGTATTTGGCTTGTAACTTATCGTAATACTCGAACGTCGCATTTTCCGTGCTGTTATTTTCGATTATCACAAGCTCGTAATTGTCGTATGTGGATTTCTCGACAATTGACGTAATGCAGTTATCGAGGATATTAGCGTAATCTTTGGTTGGAATGATGATCGAAACGAGCGGATGGGAATCTGGCGCGGCATAGGTTACTTTATATGTAAAGGGACGACGTGCCTGTTCGACCTTTGCATTGAGCCCAAGCCTGTCCAAATGATTCTGAACTGCTTTGATTCCTGCGATAGTGGCATACGGCTTGCTGTCGGCATTAGCCGCGGTTGATGTTTCGCTTAGGCGCCAGTGATATAGAACTTTTGCAACATGGTGGACATTCCTTGCCTTTTCAACGGCCCGGAGAGTCAAATTATGATCCTGGGCTCCATCGAACTCTTTCGTATTCGGTTCTAGAGTGTCAAGAAGGGACTTACGGATGGTAAGCATGTGGCATATATAGTTATTATTTCTGAGTAAATCGATATTGAAATCCGGTTTAAAGAACGGCTGTGCCAGCTTTCCATCGGGCATGAGTTTGTCTTCATCGCAATAAAGAAGATCAACGTTATCATTGTTTTCAATTGCCTCGGCATACGAGAACAACAAATCCGGTTCAAGGATGTCGTCATGGTCAAAGAAGCTGACGAAATCGCCCGAAGCAGCAGCTACTCCGGCATTTGTGTTTTCGGAAATGCCCTTATTCTCGGCAAGGGTAATTGATTTAATTCTGTTGTCGCGGGCTACCTCATGCTCAACGCGAGCCTTTAGTTCCTGATTGTCTGGACTTGCATCAACTAGGATGAGCTCCCAGTTTGCATAAGACTGGCCCTTAACGGATTCCGCCATATCGTTAAAAAACGGAATAGGCGTGTTGTAAAGAGGGACAATAATGCTGAACTTCGGAGCGCTGGTAAAGGCTATTTTTCTCTGCTTTTCCAATGCTCCAATGGTTGCCTTATGCTCCGTGAACCATTCGGGGTATTCAGGATCAAACTGTGCATGGGTAAAAAAGAAGTTAGTTTCTTCTAGAAGTAAGCCAAGTTTATCGGGTGTGAGACAGTCGAATGAGCTGAATGAAGGATGATTTTGATCGTCAATAATAAAGTAGTAACGATCGAACGCTTTTGGCATTCGGACTGAGAGCTGCGTTTCAAGCTGTTTTTTCCCAGCAGCGAATCCAAGGCTTGTTACATTTGAGCCGAAATCGACGGTAGTCAAATTGACTTCGTTGAGGGATCGATCGAGGCAGCGAACCTTGATTTGTGAGTCGCTACGGTACGGAGTTCTTACCGTACACCTAAGGATATATTCGTTTGAATCCTCAATACACTGCCAAAAATCAATCGTTGCCATGTCAAACTCTGAAACGTCATCATAGTTTCTAAGTTTGCTGCACATTTCGGGTTTTATTTTGTAGTTAAGACGAGACTCCCATTTTATGTTCTTGCAATTGAGTGAAATAGAGTCGCAGCTCAGAGTGCGACCGTCTGAATCAATTTCATTTAATTCAATTATGATGGTGCGAACATCGGGATCAGGGATTACAAGAACGTACGAGTTCGGTTCGTCGCTATTGTCCCTGAAATTTAGAAGGGATAAAGGCAAACGGCGATTATCGTCCGTAGTCGCTTGAGCTGTTACGCTGGAGGCTTCATGGACGCCTTCGATTTTAAGTTGCTGGTAGATTTTCCAGTTTCCTCTGCATACTCCGGTTGTTACGACTCGCATGGTTTGCCTTTCGTTTGTTGGACACTGCTCATTGTACTTATTCACTTCATGTCTCGCTATAAATGCAGAGAGGAGTTCCGTGATTTCTGGCATTCGGTTGATTTCCGATCTCAGCCGAACACATTGAGCAAATAGGCCATTCCCTCAGTTAGCCGAACGCCCCCGCGGCCTCTCCCGGGGTCCGGGGGCGGCATTTTCCCAGTTGAAGGAATGGTGGAGATGTGTTTCGATGGGTCCGGTGGCCATGC
>OATQ01000331.1_pt1 | contig 24957 bp, 25 predicted proteins | sample 1495061 | NCBI WGS metagenome assembly OATQ01 (sample SAMEA2579979, study PRJEB22360) | human gut metagenome
TAGAACAAAAATACCTCTTTATAAATTTATAGATAACAGCGTTTCTATTCCTCTTCCTGCGTTTATTTATGGATAGAAGAACACCCAATCAGAAAGAAAACAGTCAGCTATATGCCGGAAATTGCGAAAAACATCTCCAAGAAAACAACAAGAGTTTTCTAAAAAACGTCAGACATTTTTTGAAAAACTCCTGATATATTCCGCAAGCCCTGCAGACAGTCTCTAACAGCTGAAAACGAAGAAAGCCCGATGAACTTCTTCTGTTCATCAGGCTTTCTTTTCAAATGGTTACTGATACGTAGCGGATGACCGCTTTAAACTGTCGGGTCTGGTGCTTCTTCGTCTCCGCCCCCGGGGTTGTCGATATCCCCTCCACCGGGCTTTTCGGTATTCCCGCCTTCGGCAGTCGCGCCAACCTTAGAGAAAGCATACATTGCTACCGCTTCCTTGATTTCTGCAGAAGGTACGTAGATCACGCGGGCTTTCTTCACGTTACTTGCCGTAAACTTATCCACATTTTCGCTACCGATACCCGATACGGAAGGACGGAATGAGCCAAGGTCGCCTAAGCGAATAGGAGAACCGTTGGCAAGGTTACGTTTGATAACTGTCATCAATGCGTCCAGCACCGCTTTCACGTCTGAGCCAGTTACGGTACAACGGTCAGCGATCTGGTCGATGATTTGTCTCTGTGTCATTTCCGGAGCAAGAACTACCTGAGCGTAGTATTTTCCGGCTGCTTTTTTGTCCTGCGGATTCTTACGCAAGGATGCTTTTACTTGAATTGCCATGTTTATTAGTGTTTAGTGATTAATGATTCATTCTGCGGGCAAAGTTATATATACGCGCGGGCGGCTGCGGGCGTGCATTCTTATCTATGATGATATGTGATGCATGATGCGTTTATGTACATGAAAAAAGGGCTGCGGGGTATGTCCGCAGCCCTCAAAACAGGGGTTTTCCCATTGCCGGGTATTACAGGAGTTAGTCCTTCTTCTCGTTATCGTTGACCGGGCTGTCCGCTCCGGTCAGCCAAACGAAAATTTTACCGATCACTTTCAATACTCGCAACGTGTTTCTCCAAAATGGTTTCATATTGACCTCCTTTTTAATTGTTCCCGGCAAAGGTAGGGTGAATGGATAATGGATAATGAGCAATGAATAATTGGCTACGCTTTCATGCGCTTATATACCGCATGGTACATTATCCATTTTCCATTTTCCATTAAATAACCGTATTCGGTCCGGACATTGAAGCAGGGACATTCTTTGATGTACTCGCATGGTTCTATGATCCCGTTATGGTTGAGATCGGGACTCAGATCACGATGGCCGCAGACCTTTGCTCCCGGATAGGTGAGTAACAGAAAGCGCAGGAGCGTTTCAAGGCTTTGTTTCTGTGCGGTGGTACGTGTGTCGGTTGCTTTGCCTGATGCGTTAAGACCTCCTTCGTAAGCGATTCCTATTGATTCGCTGTTGTGGCCTTTGGCGTGTGCGCCGATCTTGGTAATGTCGCGCATGTGGTGTATCCGGCCGTCTTTTGTGATGTAATAATGATAGCCGCATTCGGTGAAGCCTTGCCGCTTGTGCATGGCGTCGAGGGCGGACGGGGTGAGATCACTGGTGCAGCGGGAGGCGGTGCAATGCACCACAATGAGAGAGATGTTTCTTTGTTTGATCATTGTTTTGTGGGTGATTATGTGAGTAATTTCTAGTTGTGTATTTCTCATCTACCCCCCTCCCGTCCCCCTTTGGGGGAGGCGCTCAGTCGGTGGGCGTGGTCGCCCCCCTTGCCGCAGGGCGTTCCCCCACCGAAGGGGTGTCGGGCTGTAGCCGTGGGAGTGGCTGCGCTATGGGGTCAGAAGGGTGAACCGAAAGTGGTCGTAATAAGGTCTCTCTGTTTAGGGGTGAGAATACGGTTGCTGAGGTGGTAGTTGGTTTCTTCCAGTGATCCCAATAGTTCTACGTCATCCTTTATCCACTGTTTAAGGCGGATACTCGCAGAGGCAGGGGCTATATTGGGGAAGTAAAGTACGGCCAGCTCTTTAAAGCCATAACTTCGGTTACTCAGGTTGGCTTGATAGTTGTTTTGTGAGTGTACGTTTGTATACATGGTTCGGAATATTGGTTTACAGTCGTAAAGGTAGGGCTTTTAATGTGTAGTTGTCATCCGGAAACTGAGTAGATATAGTTATATATGCTTGTTAAAGGCTGGAAGTTGTGACAATGGCGCAAATGTCACAACTTTCGGCGGTCGGCTTCGCCGTCCGCTCCGCGGAGCGGGGCGGCACGCCCCGCCGGGAAACTTCGGTATGCCGCAGGGTGGAAACAGTCAGCCGGGCACGCCGACAGGCGCAGTCCGAAGGAGGAGCGGAAAGACGGAAGTAACTTCGGGGCGGTGGTCGGGGACAGCCGCCGTCCCATGTGAGAAGCTACGGGGCGGCTGTGTGGAGGCGGTAATGTTCCGCAAGGGGTAACTTTGAGCCCGGTACCGAGAAACGGGAAACTACCCAAACAGCGGGAATATCCATAATGCGCTGTTATGTTTAATAAAAGGGCGGAATCCGGAACGGTTCCGCAACTTATTAAACATAATTGCCTATTATGGATTTTCCGCGCAAAAGCTGCAGCAGGACAGAAACACCGGAAGCACCCCGCGCACGCAGCATCACGACCGCACGCGCCCGGAGGACGGCGAAGGGCGCTGACTTCCGTAGAACAAATGCGTTTGCGATAAACACGGGAACCCCGTACCGCATGGCTGCACTTCGGACCGACTGCCTGTTTCCTGTCGTTCAGACGCAGGAAGGTAGCGGATTGAGCCTTGTCCCGGCAACAAGTGCCGGGCAGAGCGAAACCGCACCGGGCATTGAAAACGACTGAGTACACACCGCATGGGCTACCATCGCATAGGCTGTCGCTTGTGGCCCGGATTGCCGGATTGCTATCACACACCTGGCAGGATCTACACCTGATCATCCCGATATCTCACTCGTTATGATAGCAGATCTTTCGCCGGCAGCTGTTCCTGGACAAACAATCTGCTATCACATTTATTCAGATCGAGATCTTCTTCCGGAGAAATCAGCTATCACCTTTCCGACTGACATCGGCAGGATGCTCTACTTCCGGTCATCCTCCATCGTCTGCTGCAATCTTTCGAATGCTTTGAGGAAATCTCCCACAGCGATTTTCTGATCCTGGTACTTGCGTTGCAATTCTCCCTTCTCCCGTGCCTCCTGCTTGTAGTGGGCACAGAATCGGGGGTATTCCTTCACGATATACTTTATCGCTTCACTGCCGCTTTTCTTTCCGGTGATGGATTTGAGCACTTCCATCTGTGCGGCCTCTTCGGCTGTCAGCCGTAGCGTGAGGATGCTCACTTTTTCGCTCATAATTGCCCGCCTCCTTCACTTGCCGATTCATTAACAGCCGCTTTGCCGACCCGATTTTCATTATTCAGTTTCGCCGCCCTGTCGAATGCTTCGGCATACGTCCGGCACTTGATTCCGTAACGCTCGATCTTGACGCCTGCGGCTGTCACTTCATGAGCCACGCACCATCCTATACGCATTTTGCGGGGATAGTACAGCGTTTCTTTAGTTGTATTTTCGTTCATTGTTTTTCGTTCTTTTGAGTGATCAATCAGGAGGCTTCTTTCGCTTTACCGCCCGGGCTTCCTCCGGCCACTAGTCCCATTGCATCCCGCAGTCGCTTCAACAGGAATAGACGCGGCATTTTGAGACGTTTGTTTCCGTGCATTTCGGCAAGAATAGACCAGACAGGATTTCCGATTTCTCCATGCCGTGAGAGCTGCAGTACCTCCTCCAGCTCTCTTTGCGACAGATTGTAGGGACGCAGCGTGTTTATCAGCCCCTGCGGATTGCGCTGTTTCTCTTCCTCCGCCTTCGCATCCGCCTGTGGCGGTTGATGCCTGGCGATATCCGGTTTGGAGTTACGGTCCTCACCCAATACGGTAGAAGAAAGTAAAACTCTCGCTTCCTCCTCCGTAAGCGCTCCGGAAGGCTGCGGGGGAGTAGAGGAGGATTTTCTTTGTTTTTCTTTTATTTTCTTTTCTTTGTCTGTTTTTTCCGGAATGTTTCCGGAACTTTCCGGAGTATTCTGGAAAGTTTCCGGAGTACTCCGGAATTTTTGTTCGGCCAATGTTGCCTGATTCGGTGTATCGTGTTCCGCCGCCCCGGCCCCGCCTTCGAAGAGTGGCATCGCTACAGGCTCCCTCATCGGCTGTTCCGGTTCTACAAGCAGGATTTCGAGCGGTATGTATGATTTCTTCTTGCTGATCTTGCAGATATCGAGATATCGGCTTTGAATGGCACGTGAGGTCAGTATGCATTGCGTCTTCCACATCACGGGGTCGAACAGGCATACTTCGGCACAGTAACCGATGATCTCCTTCACCCGTGCTTCGTTCATGTCCCAATAGTCGGCACAGTCAAAGAGCTGGTCTTCCGTCCAGCGGATATATGCGCCTTCCACCCGGTAGATTTCGTTCAGCGCGTATTGGTAGACAGCGTATCCGTCGCATCCGTATTTCTTTTTCAGACGCTTTATCTTAATGTCCTGAAAGCGGTCTGTCTCCGCTTTGTAATAGGAGAATCCATTCTTACTCATAATCTTTTGCTATAATTGGATGCCAGATAATTCATGATTTCTTCTTTGTTGTAAAGGAACGTTCCGCCCAGCTTGTAGAAGGGAATAGCCTGCGCTGCGCGCAGGTTTCTCAATGTTGAATTGCTGACGTTGAGTAGCTTACACACATCTGCAGAGCGAATAAATGTCACATCTTCGGAGACATTGTCGAGTATGACGGGGGTAACGGGCTTGTACTTCGCTTCTTTCCGTTCCTGTTCATTGGCTGTACTTTCGGTTTTCATGATTTTCATGCTATTGTTCTTTGTTTTCATTGTTCTACTTCTTTATAGGGATTAATATTCATTTTTTATGTATTTGAAAGCTATTCGGTCGAGATCATTCAGTTGGTTGCTTTTCAGGGCGTAGATCGTTTTTATAATCCATCCTTTGAGGACAATGCTGCGGTGTCCTTCGACGTTGCCATAGTGCTGCAGTGCGTCATTGAGCGCTTTCCCCATCTTCTGTTCGGAGATGAGGTTCCGTTCGTATGCTATCATGCTGTCGATTGCTTTTTGTTCCAGGGCTTGCTGGATAAGGGTTGCGGTTGTTTTCATTCGTTTGCTGCTTTATTGTTGGGTGATTCTTGTGATTCTTTCCGGGCATACATTTCTTTGAGGGCTGCCATGTCGTCCATAACCTTCGTATCCAAAATCTTAGCGTAGATTTGAGTCGTCTTGATACTGGTATGTCCAAGCATTTTCGATACGGTTTCAATCGGTATGCCATGAGACAAGGTAATAGTAGTGGCGAACGTATGCCGGGCCATATGAAACGTGATGTTCTTATCTACTCCCGCTTGCTTGGCCACCTTTTTCAAGTATCTGTTCATCACCTGATTGAGTGGCACGGGGAATATATGATTGTTCCGTTTTCCTTCGTGATATGCCTCATACCTTTTTAATATATTAACGGCAGGTTGTAATAAAGGCAGTATTGCGTGTATGTCAGTTTTTTGCCGATAGTAGCTAAGCCACAGGCTTTTGTCTATGCCGACATTAATATTTTCATTGGTAAGGTTCCCTATATCGACATAGGACAGGCCTGTATATACAGCAAAAATGAAGACATCTCTCACGATAGACAGGTTGGCAGGCAAAGGGACCTCCTCAAGGCTTTTCAGTTCCTTTTCGGAGAGGAATCCCCTTTCCACTTTTGTTTTCTTGGCATTGAGCAGGCAAACAGGGTTTCGGCTTATCCATTCGTTTTGCAAGGCTACATTCATCACCTTTTTGAAACGCTGGATATGCTTTAATGCACCATTGACTGCGCATACGGTATCCCCTTCCCTCCTATACCCTTGAAGATAGGCGTAAAATTCATAAACGAATGCTTTGTCAACAGCAGCCAGGTCATAATCGGAAACGTGGTATTTAATGCGTATGAAATTGAGCAGATGTTTTTTCGTGACGTGATAGCCAATAAATGTACTGGTACGGAGATTCTTTTTCTCCATGATTTCATGGTAGTCGAACAGTGTGCTGATCGTAGAGAACTCATTATCCTGTGTCTGGAACATGAGTTTGAAATTCTCAATGTTCAAGGGATAGCTTTTCTGCCTGATTTTGGCAATGGTATCCTCAATCGTGATCTTCAAATCCTCGATATACCGATTGACTTCTTTATCATTGGCGGTTTTCCCGAGCGACTTTTGCGCAACCGCCGACCATGATTCTGAGCGTAGATGTAGTTTCGTGGGAATTTCGTATCTTTGCCCCGAGATCGTAACCCGACATGAAAGAGGTGACATCTTTTCATTCGTTCTTCCTTTCCTTATCCAGAAAAGAACATTGAAAGTTTGCTTTTTTTGGTTCATCGTTGTTTTTTTTGAGAATCACTCAAAAAAATATCAAAAAAGAGCAATCGTGTCACCGAATTTGTCACCGAATTAGCGTCAACTTTTTTCGGGTGGCATTTGTCAAAGCATGAAAAAACCCGCTAAAATTGCAGTTTTAGCGGGTTTTTGTCATTAAAAAGCTGGTGGTTTGTTGGGCTACCTGGATTCGAACCAGGAATGACAGGACCAGAATCTGTAGTGTTACCATTACACCATAGCCCAATGATTTTCGTTTGCGGGTGCAAAGATACAAATAATTTGGGAATTGCAAACATTTCTGCTATTTTTTTTGCAAAAACTCTCATTTTGCTCCTTCAAGTAGAAGCATCTCCCCTAAAAAACACAAAAATTAAGTCATAACTTTCTTGTATCCAATAAATCACCGTATATTTGTCAAAAATATCACGTTTATAATCAGAAACAAAGGGTAATCCTTTTTTGTTATAAACCAAAAGAGAACATGAATTATTAATTTCAATTACAGGAATGAACGATACGAAAATATTAATTGAAAAAATTAAAGAGGGAATTCAGGAAAAAAAAGGTAAAAACATCATTATTGCTGATTTAACCAGTATAGAAGATACCATCTGCAAATATTTCGTTATATGCCAGGGGAACTCCCCTAGTCAGGTAAATGCTATTGTAGACTCTGTCAAGGAGTTTGCCCGTAAAGGTGCAGACAGCAAACCGACCGCAATCGACGGACTTCGAAATGCAGAATGGGTGGCAATGGATTATTCCGATGTACTTGTACATGTCTTTCTGCCGGAAGTAAGATCCTTCTATAATCTTGAACATCTGTGGGCTGACGCCAAACTTACTCAAATCCCCGATTTAGACTAATCCACAATTATGGACAACAATAATACTAACAACAATAACAATAAGCCTAATAATAAGGTGAATATGCCCAAGTTCAATCTGAACTGGCTATATATGATTATTGCCCTCATGCTTCTCGGCCTTTGGTGGAGCAGCGATTCAAGAGGAAGCGGAAGTAAAGTCGTTCCTTACAGCGACTTCCAGAAGTATGTCACTAACGGCTACATCAGCAAAGTACTGGGCTCTGAGAAAACTCTCGAAGCTCATGTCAAACCGAATGCCGTAGGTGCAATATTCGGTGCGGACTCCACCAAAGTAGGAAGAAACCCAATTATTACCAGTAACCCTCCTTCTAAGGACAGGCTGGATAAATTTCTGCAGGACAAAAAAGCAGCCGGTCATTTTGACGGAATAGCAGATTACCCTGCCGATTCGGATATTTTCCCGGCAATCCTGATTAATATTCTTCCGCTGGTTTTATTAATCGCCCTGTGGATATTCTTCATGCGTCGTATGAGCGGCGGTGGCGGCGGTGGTGCCGGCGGTGTATTCAATGTAGGAAAATCCAAAGCCCAGCTTTTCGAAAAGGGAGGCTCCATCAAGATTACATTCAAGGACGTAGCCGGCCTGGCGGAAGCCAAACAGGAGGTAGAAGAAATCGTAGAGTTTCTGAAAGAACCTCAGAAGTATACTGACCTAGGAGGTAAGATTCCCAAAGGCGCATTGCTCGTAGGCCCTCCGGGAACCGGTAAGACATTGCTTGCGAAGGCTGTTGCCGGTGAAGCAAACGTTCCGTTCTTCTCACTGGCAGGTTCTGACTTCGTAGAAATGTTTGTCGGTGTAGGTGCTTCCCGCGTACGTGACCTGTTCAAGCAAGCTAAAGAAAAAGCTCCTTGTATTGTCTTTATCGACGAAATTGACGCGGTAGGCCGTGCTCGTGGCAAAAACCCTGCAATGGGTGGAAATGATGAGCGTGAAAACACCCTGAATCAGTTGCTGACTGAAATGGACGGCTTCGGCTCCAACAGTGGTGTGATTATCCTTGCCGCTACCAACCGTGTGGACGTACTTGACAAGGCATTGCTTCGTGCCGGACGTTTCGACCGTCAGATACACGTAGACCTGCCCGACCTTAACGAACGTAAAGAAGTATTCGGCGTACACCTGCGTCCGATCAAGATAGACGATACAGTAGATGTAGATTTGCTAGCACGTCAGACTCCGGGATTCTCCGGTGCGGACATTGCGAATGTCTGCAATGAAGCTGCCTTGATCGCAGCCCGTCACGGAAAGAAATTTGTAGGCAAGCAGGATTTTCTGGATGCGGTAGACCGTATCATCGGTGGTCTGGAAAAGAAGACCAAGATTACCACAGAAGCGGAAAGACGCTCGATTGCCTTGCATGAAGCAGGACACGCCTCTATCTCGTGGTTGCTGGAATATGCAAATCCATTGATCAAGGTAACGATTGTTCCCCGCGGACGCGCATTGGGCGCCGCCTGGTATCTGCCGGAAGAACGTCAGATCACTACCAAAGAGCAAATGCTTGACGAAATGTGCGCCACTCTTGGAGGACGTGCAGCCGAAGACCTGTTTATCGGACGCATCTCTACCGGCGCTATGAACGACCTCGAAAGGGTTACCAAACAAGCATACGGCATGATTGCTTATTTAGGCATGAGTGACAAGCTCCCCAACTTATGCTATTATAATAATGAGGAATATTCTTTCAACCGCCCGTATAGCGAAAAGACAGCCGAACTTATCGACGAAGAAGTGAAACGGATGGTGAACGAGCAATATGAACGTGCCAAGAAGATTTTGTCCGAACATATGGAAGGACACAATGAACTGGCTCAGTTACTGATCGACAAAGAAGTGATCTTTGCCGAAGACGTTGAACGTATTTTCGGTAAACGTCCGTGGGCATCCCGTTCAGAAGAAATCATGGCTGCCAAAGAAAGCCAGGACGCTGCCAGAGCGGAAAGAGAACTTGCCGAGAAACTGAAAGCGGAAGAACAAGAAATCAAAGAAGAGGAAGCTGAAAATTCTGCTCAGGAAGAAGCAACTACAGAAACGAAAATCACTGCGGAAGGAAAAAAAGTAACCGTAGAAGGAAAAGTTACTATAGAAGCAAAAGCCAATGAGGAAGAACAAACTACCGAATCTAAATAATTAAAACACGAAGATTTTGATTAGTAATTTTATAAAACGGGCCATTACGGGTATACTCTTTGTCGCCATTCTGGTGGGATGTATACTCTATAATTCTTTCAGCTTCGGCATTCTGTTCATGGCGATCAGTGCACTGACGATCTATGAATTCGGACAGTTAATCAACAGCCGTGCAGAAGGAGTCAATGTTAACAAAACCATTATCATGCTGGGAGGAGCTTACCTGTTCCTCGCAGTGATGGGATTCTGTATCGATGCAGCCGACTCCAAGATTTTCATTCCTTATTTGCTGTTGCTGCTCTATTTGATGATCAGCGAGCTGTATCTGAAAAAGTCAAACCCAATGCTTAACTGGGCATATTCCATGCTCAGCCAGCTTTATATAGGTCTGCCGTTTGCATTGCTTAATGTCTTGGCATTTCATACTGACCCGGAATATAGCAGCGTAAGCTACAATCCGATCCTGCCATTGTCTATCTTTATATTCCTTTGGCTGAGTGATACAGGTGCATATTGTGTCGGTTCATTAATTGGCAAACACCGCTTGTTTGAACGTATCTCTCCTAAAAAATCATGGGAAGGTTCCATCGGCGGCGGAGTAGTAGCTATCGGAGCTTCTTTTGTCTTGGCACATTACTTTACGATTATGTCGATGTGGGAATGGGCAGGTCTGGCTTTAGTCGTTGTCGTATTCGGAACATGGGGCGACTTGACAGAGTCATTGCTGAAACGCCAGCTACACGTTAAAGATTCAGGAACCATTCTTCCGGGACATGGAGGGATGCTCGACCGTTTCGACAGTGCTTTGATGGCTATACCGGCAGCGGTTTTTTATCTGTATGCACTGACTTGGTTTTAAATAACAGAATAAATAAAATAAAAGGTCGGAAGCTGCTCTGAAGCACTTCCGACCTTTTTTTCACACACAGTGTTCGTCAAGGTTTAGGTTTAGTTATTTATAAAAGTTTTGCTATTTAACAAAAGAAGTAGAATGCACATCTTTCGCTTTTTCCGGAACGCCTACCGGATGATCCAAATCAAGAACGATCACTCTTCCTTCTCCATTTTCTTTTGAATTAATAGTCACCTTAAATCCTTTAAATTCTGTTTCAGCTGCATCTTTTGCCGTTGGATAGAACTCTTCCAGATTATAAGAAACTCGTCCCCATCCCCGGTATCCAGTCACATCATCATACGTATTGTAACGTAATTCCAGATGTATATACCCATCTTCATCCACATTCAAAGCTTCCGGCGTCTCCGGAGTTTCCGGTTCTATCTTATTCTGCACAAGACTGATGCGGTGCTTTTCAGAACGAGGCAAATACTGATGGAAGATAATATTCAGAAACTTTCCTCCCAGCCACATATCTCCTTGATAAATCACGATGGGATCATTGCCGAATTCCTCTTCGTTTTCAGCCGTCATATCTTCCACTTCTTTCGTCAATACTTCCTGAATGCCTTCTATCTTTACCTGAGCACCCTTATCCGTATCAGCCAAAGGGTTGAAAAAAGCAACGACACGTTCACCGTCTACCGGTTTGTACCAAGGGATAGAGCTGGCTACCGGATCAATCATTCCCCAACGATCACCTTCCAGATAATAACCACCGCCACCAGTTGCACGAACTGTAGCCCAATCCCATCCTATGTCTCCAATTGAGTACCCATCGTCGTCACATGATTGCAGCGCAGGTACCAATGCGAGCAATAACATTACTAAAAGCCAATTAAATTTTTTCATATTTGTTCCTCTCTTTTTAATTCTTCTGCTATATAAATTAAAAAGCCGGGCATTTACTGCACCGGCTTTACGTTTATTCAGAAAAAGAAAGTTATTTTTTCAACAGTTCAAGCATTTTGCGAGCGGCATGCTGGGGAGCACCTGCAGGTCCCAACCGATCTGCCATATACTCATATTCGGCAAGCATACGATTCTTACACTCCTGATTTTCAATAAGTTTCTTTAATTCATTCTGCATATTTCCGACTGTCATTGTATCTGCAACCAACTCCTTTACGACCTCACGGTCTGCAATCAGATTGACCAGTGAAATAAATTTCACTTTCAATATATGACGGCGCAAAAACGAAACCACTTTTCCAATCGGTGTATAGTAACAAACCACCTGAGGAACACGGAACAAGGCTGTCTCAAGAGTCGCCGTACCCGAAGTGACCAAAGCCGCCTCCGCATGTTGTAGCAAACGATAGGTCTGGTCAAAGATTATTTTCACTTTAGCCTGCCCTACATATTGCTTGTAATACTCCGGAGCAATACCGGGAGCACCGGCCAGTACCAGTTGATAATCGGGAAAAGCAGAAGCCGCTTTCAGCATATCCGGCAGATTATCCTTGATCTCCTGTTTCCGGCTTCCCGCCAATAGTGCGATTATCGGTTTATCCTCCAGGTTATTATCTGCCATGAATGCTTCCGGATTTTTGGGATGAACTTTCTGATAGGCAGTCACTTCATCTACCGTAGGATTTCCTACATAATGTATAGGATACCGGTGTTTCAAAGTATAAAACTCCACTTCAAAAGGAAGAATGGAGAAAAGTTCATCCACATCACGTTTGATATTCTTTATGCGGTACTCCTTCCATGCCCATATCTTCGGAGAAATATAATAGAAGACAGGAATCTGCGTCTCGGAATGCACAAACTTAGCTATGTTAAGATTGAAACCGGGATAATCGACCAAGATCACCACATCGGGATTCCAGGCCACAATATCTTCCTTGCAACGTTTCATATTTGCAAAGATCGTACGCAAATGAAGTAGTACAGGAATAAATCCCATATACGCCAGTTCTTTATAATGCTTCACCATCGTTCCTCCGACGGCAGCCATCAGATCTCCGCCGAAAAAGCGGAAATCGGCCTGAGGATCTTCCGCCTTGAGGGCCGTCATCAAATGGGACGCATGCAAGTCTCCGGAAGCTTCACCGACAATCAGATAGTACTTCATGGGAATTTTAAATTAGGAGTTTTGAAATTTGAAATCAGCACAATGCGTATGTCAGAATTCCAGTTGCTGACAATAGCCATTCAGTTCATCTATAAAGCCATAAGCAGTCATATCGACTGTCGTTGGCGTGATAGCCACATATCCGTTTTCCAGCGCCCAATGATCATTGTTCTCGTTTTCAAGTTCATGATCGGTGAATGAACCGGTCAGCCAGAAGTAATTATGGTCATCGAGACGGGGACAAGTTACCCATTCATTCACCCAGCATCCCTTTGCCTGTTCACAAACCTTCACTCCTTTGAGGTCGGGAGTATCGGGAAAGTTCACATTAAGACAAGTCAACGGGGGTAGCCCTTTTTCCAATATCATGGCAGCTATCTTGCGTATATAAGGACCCGAAGGTTCAAAATCAGCATCGGGCCGATGATTGCACAGAGAAAAACCAATCGAAGGAATTCCCTTCAGACAGCCTTCAATCACCACTCCCATCGTTCCCGAATAATGCACGTTGATGGCAGAATTATCTCCATGATTGATACCGCCTACGATCAGGTCAGGCTTCCGGTCGAGCACTGAGCCCAATGCCAGCTTGATACAATCGGTCGGCGTTCCTGTACATTTATATACAGTCAGTCCCACTTCTCTTTTGACCAGTTGATAATGAACCGGATGAGTCACCGTCAATGCACTGCCGCTGCCGGAGCGCGGAGAGTCGGGTGCCATTACAACAATTTCCCCCAACGGACGAAGGAACTTCACCAATTCACTAATACCTTTAGCCATAACACCATCGTCATTCGAAACGAGGATCAACGGCTTCTTACTTTCCATATATTCAATCCTTTCCTTTTTAATGTTCGCACAAAAGTAGCAAAAAGTAACCGTACTGCCAACCGCTTATCTCCGAATATCACATTAATCACATCGCTATCTGACGAATATACACCCGTTTACAAATCTTAATCTTCTGCAAGCGAGTAAAAAAAGAAATAGATATCCAATATAAATATGTATATTTGCAAGCTCGAACAGAGAAAGTATGATGATAAAATCAACCGGGTTTCGGAACTGTTTCGTCCGGCAGTTATTAACAAAACCGGTGACTTATCAACAGAAAATGCAAAGTTTCTCTTTTTTCGTAGGCGCTCTAAGGAATTATCACTTATTTCGCTGCCAATAAATTTAGAGTATATGGGAAAAATAATTGCTTTGGCCAATCAAAAAGGGGGTGTAGGAAAGACCACGACTACGATTAATCTCGCAGCGTCACTTGCTACACTTGAAAAGAAAGTACTCGTGGTAGATGCAGACCCGCAAGCAAATGCCTCTTCCGGCTTGGGAGTGGACATCAAGCAGTCGGAATGCACTATCTATGAATGCATTATTGACAGAGCCAATGTACAGGACGCTATTCTTGACACAGAAATCGACTCTTTGAAAGTGATCTCTTCGCACATCAATCTTGTAGGAGCAGAGATTGAAATGCTGAACCTCCCAAACCGCGAAAAGATACTGAAAGAAGTGCTCACACCCTTGAAGAAAGAATATGACTATATTCTGATAGATTGTTCTCCTTCACTCGGACTGATCACCATCAATGCCCTGACGGCAGCCGACTCCGTGATCATCCCCGTGCAAGCTGAGTATTTTGCTCTCGAAGGCATCAGCAAACTGCTGAATACAATTAAAATTATCAAGTCGAAACTGAATCCCGCTCTGGAAATCGAAGGTTTCCTGCTGACGATGTATGACTCACGTCTGCGTCAGGCAAACCAGATTTACGACGAAGTGAAAAGACACTTCCAGGAATTAGTTTTCAACAGCGTGATCCAGCGAAATGTGAAACTGAGCGAGGCTCCCAGCTACGGTATCCCGACCATTCTTTATGATGCGGACTCTACCGGTGCCAAAAACCATCTCGCCCTTGCCAAAGAGATTATCAACAGAAATAAATAACCGAAGAAGATATGGCAACACAAAAAAGAAATGCATTAGGACGCGGACTTGACGCCCTGCTCTCAATGGATGATGTGAAAACCGAAGGTTCTTCTTCCATTAGTGAAATAGAGTTGGCGAAGATTACCGTCAACCCCAATCAGCCACGCCGCGAATTCGATCAAACGGCTTTGCAGGAACTGGCTGACTCCATTGCGGAAATCGGTATCATACAGCCTATCACTCTACGCAAACTCTCGGACGATGAGTATCAGATCATCGCAGGAGAGCGTCGTTACCGTGCTTCACAAAAAGCAGGACTGAAAACCATCCCTGCCTACATCCGCACCGCCGACGACGAAAACATGATGGAAATGGCGCTGATTGAAAACATACAGCGTGAAGACCTGAATGCGGTGGAAATAGCATTGGCTTATCAACATCTGCTGGACCAGTATGAACTGACACAGGAACGCCTGAGCGAACGTATCGGCAAGAACCGGACCACTATCGCCAACTACCTGCGTCTGCTGAAACTGCCGGCTCCTATACAGATGGCTCTACAAAACAAACAGCTGGATATGGGACATGCACGTGCATTGATTTCATTAGGCGACCCCAAACTTCAAGTAAAAATATTCGAAGAGATACAGGAACACGGATACTCCGTCCGCAAAGTAGAAGAGATTGTCAAATCGCTGAGCGAAGGAGAAGCTGTGAAAAGCGGCACACGGAAAATCACTCCGAAACGCGGCAAACTACCGGAAGAGTTCAACTTGCTGAAGCAACAACTCACGGGATTTTTCAACACCAAGGTACAACTGACTTGCTCCGAAAAGGGGAAAGGAAAAATCAGTATTCCTTTCAGCAACGAGGAGGAACTGGAACGTATCATGGAAATCTTCGATACGCTAAAAAAGTAGATGACAAGAAAAAGTAAGAAATATCAGTTACTCATCATCACCCTGCTTCTCTGTTTTCTACAGGTGGCAGGGATTGATGTGTATGCACAGGAGCCTGTGACTCCGGTACAGAAAGACAGTACTATTCAGAGTCGGGAAGCACCGAAAGCACGTGCACGAAGGCACCGGGATCCTGCTCAGGTAATGGATTCGCTGAAGAAGGATTCAATCAAGATATTGCATCCGGAACGCCTGCAAGCAACCGACAGTCTGTCTGCCGCCAAAATACAGATAGCCGACAGCCTTGACGCAGCCAATAAAAAAGAACTGAAGAAGATAGAACAGCCGACACCTATTGTTGTGAAAACCGACACAGTACCTCCTGTGCAGGATCTCAACAAGAAACTGTTCATTCCCAACCCGACCAAAGCGACATGGCTTGCAGTCGTATTCCCCGGCGGAGGACAGATTTACAACCGTAAATACTGGAAACTACCTATTATATATGGAGGGTTTGCAGGATGTGCGTATGCCCTCAGCTGGAACGGGAAAATGTATAAAGACTATTCACAGGCCTACCTGGACATCATGGACAGTAATCCGAATACCAAGAGCTATGAAGATTTGCTGCCACCGAACGCCCAGTATAATGAAGAGCAACTGAAAAACACCTTGAAACGAAGAAAGGACTCCTTCCGTCGTTTTCGGGACCTTAGTATATTTGCATTTATCGGAGTATACCTTATCTCCATCATCGATGCCTATGTCGATGCGGAATTATCGAACTTCGACATTTCACCTGACTTGAGTATGAAGCTGGAGCCAACTGTCATCGACAATAACAGCCAGTTCCGCTCCAACAGTTACAAGAATAAGTCAGTGGGACTGCAATGCGTACTACGATTTTAAAAACACAATTTAGATTGAACTTATAATTAAAGCATGAAGAAATTAGAAAACTATTGTTCGATTATTTTCCTTTTCCTGTTGGCAACCACACAGGTAAAAGCTCAAAGTGTAGATGTAGTTATTCGTGAAAACGGAACCGAACGCAAAGAAAGCATCGATCTTCCAAAGAGTATGACTTACCCGCTCGACAGTCTGCTGAACGACTGGAAAGCTAAAAACTATATTGATTTAGGCAAAGATTGCAGTACGGCGGAAGTGAATCCTTTATTCAGTGATTCTGTCTACATTGACCGCCTTTCACGTATTCCGGCTGTCATGGAAATGCCTTATAATGACATTGTACGCAAATTCATCGATATGTACGCGGGTCGCCTGCGCAATCAGGTTTCATTCATGCTGAGCGCCTGCAATTTCTATATGCCTATTTTCGAAGAAGCACTGGACGCTTACGGACTTCCTTTGGAACTGAAGTACCTGCCGATTATCGAATCTGCACTGAATCCTTCAGCTGTGTCACGTGCCGGTGCTTCTGGACTGTGGCAATTCATGATTGGAACAGGAAAGATTTACGGTCTTGAATCCAATAGTCTGATAGACGAACGCCGCGACCCGATCAAAGCAACCTGGGCTGCCGCCCGTTACTTGAAAGAGATGTACGATATTTATGGAGACTGGAATCTGGTTATAGCAGCCTATAACTGTGGCCCAGGTACTATCAACAAGGCAATCCGCCGCGCCGGAGGCGAAACGGATTACTGGAAAATCTATAACCTGCTGCCTAAAGAGACACGCGGATATGTACCTGCTTTCATCGCAGCCAACTACGTGATGACATACTATTGCGACCACAACATCTGTCCGATGGAAACAAACATTCCGGCAAGCACAGATACGGTGCAAGTCACTAAAAACCTTCATTTCGAGCAGATTGCCGAACTTTGCAATGTTCCGCTGGAGGAAGTGAAAAGCCTGAATCCCCAATACAAGAAACAAGTGATTCCCGGCACGACCAAACCTTGTACATTACGTTTACCACAAGGTGCCATCAGTACGTTTATTGACAAGCAAGATACAATCTACGCACACCGTGCCGACGAGCTATTCCGCAACCGCAAAACCGTTGCAGTGAAAGAAGTTACTCCAACCACCCGCAGACAGACAAGCGCTGTTGCCGGTAAAGGAAAATTAACTTATTATAAGATAAAAAGTGGAGACACTCTTTCATCGATTGCCGAAAAGCTAGGCGTACGTGTCAAAGATATACAGCAGTGGAACGGTATGTCGAACACCAGAATCGCAGCAGGAAAACAATTGAAAATCTACAAATAAATGACTTCCCGCTTGCTTCATTCGGAAATTTGCTTATTTTTGCAAAAATAAGCGAATGAAAGGATAACGAATATGGATAATATAACCCCCAAAGAAATAGCAGATGAAGAGATGATCAATCAGGCGTTCCAGGAACTTCTGAATGATTATCTCCATACTAAACATCGCAAACGAGTTGAAATCATCACAAAAGCTTTCAACTTCGCTAATCAGGCACACAAAGGAATCAAACGCCGATCCGGCGAACCTTATATCATGCACCCGATTGCCGTTGCACAAATAGTATGTAACGAAATTGGTCTTGGTTCTACTTCTATCTGTGCGGCACTGCTGCACGACGTAGTAGAAGACACTGATTACACGGTAGAAGACATCGAAAATATCTTTGGACCGAAGATTGCCCAGATTGTAGACGGACTGACCAAAATCTCCGGAGGGATCTTCGGTGACCGTGCTTCGGCACAGGCAGAGAACTTCAAGAAGTTACTGCTCACCATGTCGAACGATATCCGAGTTATCCTGATCAAAATAGCCGACCGCTTGCACAATATGCGCACGCTGGGTTCCATGCTGCCCAACAAGCAATATAAGATAGCAGGAGAAACTCTCTACATCTATGCCCCGTTAGCCAACCGCCTAGGTCTGTACAAGATAAAAACAGAGCTTGAAAACCTCAGCTTCAAATATGAACACCCCGAAGAATATGCCGAGATAGAAGAAAAGCTGAATGCTACCGCCGCCGAACGCGACAAAGTATTCAACGACTTCACAGCTCCGATCCGCACCCAGCTGGATAAGATGGGGCTGAAATACCGGATTTTGGCACGTGTGAAATCGATCTACTCCATCTGGAACAAGATGCAGACCAAACACGTCCCGTTCGAGGAGATTTATGACTTGCTCGCTGTCCGCATCATCTTCGAACCACGCAACGTGGAAGAAGAGCTCAACGACTGTTTCGACATCTATGTCTCCATTTCCAAGATATACAAGCCTCATCCCGACCGCCTACGCGACTGGGTAAGCCACCCGAAGGCGAATGGTTACCAAGCATTGCACGTCACCCTGATGGGAAACAACGGACAATGGATCGAGGTACAGATTCGCAGCGAACGGATGAACGATGTTGCAGAACAAGGCTTTGCCGCCCACTGGAAATATAAAGAAGGAGGAGGCAGCGAAGACGAAGGTGAACTGGAGAAATGGCTGAAAACCATTAAAGAGATACTGGATGATCCGCAACCGGACGCAATCGACTTTTTGGATACGATCAAACTGAACCTGTTTGCTTCCGAAATCTTCGTGTTCACTCCGAAGGGAGAGTTAAAGACAATGCCACAAAACTCTACGGCACTGGATTTTGCCTTCTCACTGCACACAGATATCGGTAGCCATTGTATCGGCGCCAAGGTCAATCATAAACTGGTGCCGCTAAGTCATAAACTGCAAAGTGGAGATCAGGTTGAAATATTGACCTCCAAATCCCAACGTGTACAACCGCAATGGGAGGTATTTGCAACGACCGCCCGTGCCCGTGCCAAGATCGCAGCGATTCTTCGCAAAGAACGGAAAGCGAATCAGAAAATTGGCGAAGAGCTACTCAACGAGTTTCTGAAGAAGGAAGAAATACGTCCGGAAGAAGCTGTCATCGAGAAGTTGCGTAAATTTCACAACTTCAAGAATGAAGAAGAGTTACTGGCCGCTATCGGCAGCAAAGCCATTACTTTGGGAGAAGCGGACAAGAACGAGCTGAGAGAAAAGCAAACCAGCAACTGGAAGAAATACCTGACGTTCTCCTTCGGGAACAGCAACAAGGAAAAACCGGAAGAGAAAGAACCGCAGGAAAAAGAAAAGATCAATCCGAAAGAGATTCTTAAACTGACCGAAGAAAGCCTGCAAAAGAAATACATCATGGCCGAATGTTGTCATCCGATTCCCGGTGATGATGTTTTGGGTTACGTTGATGAAAACGACCGCATTATTATTCATAAACGCCAGTGCCCTGTTGCTGCCAAGCTGAAAAGCAGCTATGGTAACCGTATATTAGCGACCGAATGGGATACTCACAAAGAACTTTCTTTCCTCGTATATATCTATTTAAGAGGTATAGACAGCATGGGACTTCTGAATGAAGTGACTCAGGTCATTTCCAGACAGCTCAACGTGAACATCCGTAAACTTGCCATTGAAACGAATGACGGGATATTCGAAGGAAAGATTCAGCTATGGGTACACGATGTGGAAGATGTAAAGACAATCTGTAATAATCTGAAGAAGATTCAAAACATCAAACAGGTGAACCGGGTGGAGGAATAATTTATCGTCCGTCCAGTTCTTTCTTGATAGCCAGAAGCTCTTCCTTAATACCTTTCAGACGGTTCACAATTTCGTAATTGCGAACCGTGGCTTCCTTATTATCCTTCAACCGTTGACGGGCACCGGGAAGCGTCAGACCTTTCTCCTTCACCAGATGATAGATCAGACCAATCGTTTCCACATCCTCCTTTCGATACTGACGTATCCCCCTCCCCGTTGTCCTGGGAGAAATCTGCGGGAACTCCTTCTCCCAAAAACGAAGCAAGGATGCATTGACTCCAAACATATCGGCCACTTCGGCTATGGAGTAATATAATTTTAGTTCTTTGTCCGTATTCAGCATAGAAATCGTTGTTTTAAGAGATTAATCGAACACTTTACCGTGATTGGCGGCTAGTTGAATCATCTTCTCATAATCTTCCGCACTCAAGTCCATGAAGTAATAGTTGACAGGATTCACAACCTTTCCCTTCACGTGTACCTCATAGTGAAGATGAGGACCGGTGCTCTTACCTGTACTTCCCACTTTTCCAATCACCTCGCCACGCACCACCTTTTTCCCAACTTTCGTGTTATAGCTCTGTAAGTGAGCGTACCGAGTCAGATAACCGAAGCCATGATCAATCTCAATCGTATTGCCATATCCGGTTTCCCATCCTACTTTTACCACTGTACCGTCACCGGTCGCATAGACATCCGTTCCCGGATGAGCGGAGAAGTCCATTCCCGAATGAAACTTCGTCGTACCGTAAATCGGATCAATACGTGTTCCGTATCCGGAAGCAGTCTTGCGAAGGTCTTTATTGGAGATAGGCTGGATAGCCGGAATACATTTCAGCATTTCATCATGATTCTTACACATATCCACCACGTCATCGAAAGATTTGGACTGGATATAAAGTTGTTTGGACAGTACATCCAGCTTTTGGGTCGTATTTACCACCAGCTTGGAGTTTGCCAGATCCATCAGCTCCTCATACCGGTTCGTACCTCCAAAACCTGCCTGACGGATAGCCGGCGAAACAGGATCAGCTTGCAGAATCACCCGATACAGGTTATCGTCACGCTGCTGAATATCCTGCAGCACCCCCATCGCATCATCCAGACGGCGGGAAAGTACATTATATTGCGCCAAAAGACGGCTATTTTCGATTCGCAGCTCCTTCTCCGAAGGCGATCCGAACACTAGAAGCAAGACGATGAAGCATCCGGCTCCAAGTCCCATACCGATAAAAAGCCGGCGCAGAATGCTAAGTGCACGCTGCCGTACGGTAGGGTAAATTCGGTCATAAGTCTGCGTCCTTGGATTGTAGATGTAGTAAACTTTGCGCATCTTTTTGGAAATATTTCGCTTGTTAATACGGCAAAAGTAATAAAAACAAGCTATCTTTGCACAGTTTTTTGAGAATATTAACCTCAACAATAGATATATAGAAGAATATGTTGACTGCAAAAGAGATCAGAGATTCATTCAAGAATTTCTTTGAGACGAAAGGACACCACATTGTTCCCTCGGCTCCGATGGTGATAAAAGATGACCCTACCCTGATGTTTACCAACGCAGGGATGAACCAGTTTAAAGATATTATTTTGGGTAACCACCCGGCGAAATACCACAGAGTCGCGGACTCTCAGAAATGTCTGCGTGTAAGCGGAAAGCATAATGACCTGGAAGAAGTGGGACACGATACGTACCACCACACCATGTTCGAAATGCTGGGCAACTGGTCATTCGGTGACTACTTCAAGAAAGAAGCCATCAACTGGGCATGGGAATATCTGGTAGAAGTATTGAAACTGAATCCGGAACACCTGTACGCCACTGTATTCGAAGGAAGCCCCGAAGAAGGACTGAGCCGTGACGACGAAGCCGCTTCTTACTGGGAACAGTATCTGCCGAAAGATCACATCATCAACGGCAACAAGCACGACAACTTCTGGGAAATGGGTGATACAGGCCCTTGCGGACCTTGTTCGGAAATCCACATCGACCTCCGTCCGGCAGAAGAACGTGCCAAAATCTCCGGCCGTGATCTCGTCAACCACGATCATCCCCAAGTGATTGAAATATGGAACCTTGTGTTCATGCAATATAACCGTAAAGCTGACGGCAGCCTCGAACCACTTCCTGCAAAGGTTATCGATACAGGTATGGGATTCGAACGCCTCTGTATGGCTTTGCAGGGCAAGACTTCCAACTACGATACAGACGTATTCCAGCCGATGCTGAAAGCGATTGCAGCAATGTCAGGCACAGAGTACGGAAAAGACAAACAGCAGGACATCGCCATGCGTGTAATCGCTGACCACATCCGTACGATTGCTTTCTCCATTACGGACGGTCAGCTGCCTTCCAATGCCAAGGCAGGTTATGTAATCCGCCGTATCCTCCGCCGCGCCGTTCGCTACGGATATACTTTCCTCGAACAGAAACAGTCATTCATGTACAAGCTGCTTCCGGTGTTGATCGACAACATGGGAGACGCTTATCCGGAACTGATCGCACAGAAAGGTCTGATCGAAAAAGTAATCAAGGAAGAAGAAGAAGCCTTCCTTCGCACGCTGGAAACAGGTATCCGTCTGCTGGATAAAACAATGGGAGATACAAAGGCCGCCGGAAAGACAGAAATCAGCGGTAAAGATGCCTTTACCTTATATGATACTTTCGGTTTTCCGTTAGACCTGACAGAACTGATTCTTCGTGAAAACGGAATGACAGTCAACATCGAAGAGTTCAACACGGAAATGCAACAGCAGAAACAGCGTGCACGTAACGCTGCCGCCATCGAAACCGGTGACTGGGTGACTCTGAGAGAAGGAACAACCGAATTCGTAGGTTACGACTATACTGAATACGAAGCATCTATTCTCCGCTATCGTCAGATCAAGCAGAAAAACCAGACACTGTATCAGATCGTACTTGACTGTACTCCGTTCTATGCAGAAAGCGGTGGTCAGGTAGGCGACACCGGTGTATTGGTCAGCGAATTCGAGACCATCGAAGTGATTGACACCAAGAAAGAGAACAATCTACCGATACATATTACCAAAAAGTTGCCGGAACATCCGGAAGCTCCGATGATGGCTTGTGTAGACACCGACAAACGGGCAGCCTGCGCTCCCAGCTCGTATTCAGGGGTGGCCCCCGAAAAAGGGCCCGCCCGCCCAGCCAATCACTCGGCAACTCACCTGCTGGACTCTGCCCTGCGTGAAGTACTGGGCGAGCATATCGAACAGAAAGGTTCGTTAGTAACACCGGATTCACTGCGTTTCGACTTCTCTCACTTCCAGAAGGTGACCGACGAAGAAATCCGCCAGGTAGAACACCTGGTGAATGCCAAGATTCGTGCCAACATACCTTTGAAGGAATACCGCAACATTCCTATCGAGGAAGCGAAAGAGCTGGGAGCTATCGCCCTCTTCGGTGAAAAGTACGGTGAAAGAGTACGTGTCATCCAGTTCGGTTCTTCTATCGAATTCTGTGGAGGTATCCACGTAGCCGCAACCGGAAATATCGGTATGGTGAAGATCATTTCCGAAAGCTCTGTTGCAGCCGGTGTACGCCGTATCGAAGCATATACGGGAGCCCGTGTGGAAGAAATGCTGGATACCATCCAGGATACGATCAGTGAATTGAAATCGCTCTTCAACAACGCACCCGACCTGGGTATTGCCATCCGCAAGTATATTGAGGAAAACGCAGGACTGAAAAAGCAGGTAGAAGACTACATGAAAGAGAAAGAAGCCTCGCTGAAAGAAAGACTGCTGAAGAATATACAGGAAATTCACGGTATCAAGGTAATCAAGTTCTGTGCTCCGTTGCCGGCGGAAGTGGTGAAGAATATCGCCTTCCAGCTTCGCGGTGAAATCACAGAAAACCTGTTCTTTGTGGCCGGAAGCCTCGACAACGGCAAGCCTATGCTGACCGTCATGCTAAGTGACCAATCTGGTGGCCGGTGGCTTGAAAGCAGGCAACCTGGTGAAAGAAGCAGCCAAACTGATTCAAGGCGGCGGAGGCGGTCAACCTCATTTCGCTACTGCCGGAGGCAAGAATACAGACGGACTGAATGCCGCTATCGAAAAGGTACTGGAACTCGCAGGTATCTAAAAAAGCAGTAACATACATCCAATACAAGAACCGTGTCTTAAAGTCCTCACACTTTAAGGCACGGTTTTTTATTTCAGATTCCAGTGTCAACAGCAACTAATCAGCCTCCTGCCAAAAATATTCGTGATATAAACTCAATTATCACAACTTTTTCCTACCTTTGTAAACAGATTAATTATTTTTCTTATCCTTCAAATAATAAAATAAGTAATCACCAATACCCGTACACCGATGAAAACACCTATTTACCTACTTCTAATCGTTTGTATTTTTGCATCCTGCAACACCAAACAGACAAAAGCTGAAATTGATTACACATCGTATGTAAATCCTTTTATTGGCACCGATTTCACAGGAAACACTTATCCCGGCGCACAAGCCCCCTTCGGTATGGTGCAGCTCAGCCCGGACAACGGACTTCCGGGATGGGACCGCATCTCCGGCTATTTTTATCCGGACAGCACCATCGCCGGCTTCAGCCATACCCACCTTTCGGGAACAGGTGCAGGCGACTTGTACGACATCTCTTTCATGCCGGTCACACTGCCCTACAAAGAGGCAGAAGCGCCGCTGGGCATCTACTCCAAGTTTTCTCACGATGAAGAGAGCGCCTATGCAGGCTACTATCAAGTACGTCTGAAAGACTACCATATCAATGTGGAACTGACCGCAACCGAACGTTGTGGCATCCAGCGATACACCTTCCCCAAAGCCGAAGCCGCCATCTTCCTGAATCTGAAGAAAGCCATGAACTGGGACTTCACAAACGATTCGCACATCGAAGTAGTGGACTCTGTGACGATTCAAGGATACCGTTACTCCGACGGCTGGGCACGCGACCAGCGAATCTACTTCCGCACCCGCTTCTCCAAGCCTTTCGACAAGGTAGAACTGGATACGACTGCCATTATCAAAGACAAGCAACACATCGGTACGGCTGTCATCGCACGTTTTGACTTCCATACCGAAGAAGGAGAACAGATTCTCGTCAATACC
>OATQ01000361.1_pt1 | contig 22697 bp, 22 predicted proteins | sample 1495061 | NCBI WGS metagenome assembly OATQ01 (sample SAMEA2579979, study PRJEB22360) | human gut metagenome
TACTTTTGTTTTGACCTTGGTAAGGTCTTTTGGTACTGGTACATACGCCATGGTATGCGCTCCTTTCCTGCCCGTTAATGGGCATTGAATATTGATTTGCTAAGGCTTCCAGTCTTGAATAATGAAAATGCAAGAATCACGGTATAAGCCGCTACTGAAAACATTGCTGCATGAAGGTCACTGGATATGGTCATTGCATTTACTAAAACTGCATAAATTCCCACACAGACCATCATGAAGAATCCCTGAAATGCCAGTGCGAACAAGCCTTTTAAATAGTTGTTTCCGATATTGCCCCATTCCTTATTGGTCATGGTGGCAAACGGAATTGGTGCTATGGAAGTATAAAGGTAAATTTCTATCATTCTTCCGTACAAAATAACGGTTATGATGATTGACAGAATCCGCATGGTAATACTGATCAGCAGCGTTTCCATGGATAGCAGGAACAAATCCCCTAACTCCATATCCTCCAGGGCATCCACAATTCGTGTAATTGCCTCTGTTGCATCCACCGCAGTGTTTCCTGATATCACCCCGGCGGCATTGTTGACCACATGCTGGCCAACGTCAAAGACCGCCATCGTGATATTGAACGTATTTGTCACCAGATAAATGGCTACATACGCTTTGAAGATCCAGAGGAAAATGTTATAAGTCTCAAATTCATGGAAATTGTTTTTCTGTGTTACCATCGTGATCAATTCATAGCACAGGACAAAGGTGATGATCAGTCCCGCAATGGGAACGATCACCGTTTGGGATATATTCTGAATCAGATTAAAAATCCCTGCATTCCATCCCTGCGGTGTCTGTCCCACCTGCCCGGCTATGGTTCCCACCTGCTCATTGACAGACGTGAACATGTTATCCAAACATGACTTGATAAGTCCGATCAGGATATCCTTTATCGCTTCCGTAATTCTCTCAATGATGGTGTTCATCTACCACTCCTCTTAAGAGAACAATGTTGCCAGCTGTGGAATCAGGGTAGTTCCCAGCAGCATGATTCCGGCACCAGCCATCAGCTGTTTGATGCCCTGGCTCTTTGCTTATGTGTGATAAAGAAGCAATAGAAGTGCAAAAAATTTTGCCGTTCCTATCCGACACTTGGCCATTGTGTCGGATAGGTCGGGCGGTTATTCGGGCAAGTCAATCTTGCCGACAAAGCTGTAATAAATCTCAATGTCCTGCCTGCGGGTGCCGTTCTCATCATAGCTGCACTCATGCACCACAATTTTCTCGATCATTTCCCGCAAGAGAGTGGGGGTCAGTTCTTCAAAGGCAAGGTGCTTGCGGACAATGCCCATAAATTTCTCGGCGTTGACGGTAGGTATCTTTACATTACCTTCTGAAACATATGGCGCACCTTGTCCAGGCGGCTGTTTGGACGGCGGGGCTGGATGACTGGCTTGCCGACAGCGGCCTGATACCCTTTCAGTTCTGTAAGGCATACGCTCTGCCCGTTGGTGTAAAAGGCCAGATCAGTACGGTATGCCTGTATACAGCGGGCGGGAATCTCGCCAGTAAAGACAACTTCATCCTTTTTTACCTGGACCGTTTCGATGGTGGCACAGTATTTCGGTGCATCATGATAAGCCCTGGAAAGATATTCCCGGGGCGCATAGAGGGTGAAGGAGAGATAAGGTTCCAGCAGTTGCGTCCCTGATTCCTTCAATGCCTGTTCCAATACAATCGGGGCCAATGAGCGGAAGTCCGCCGGCGTGCTGACCGGACTGTAATAAAGCCCGTATTCAAAGCAAATCTTACAGTCCGTTACGTTCCAGCCGAACAAGCCCTGCTCCAGCCCGTAACGGATACCATCCCTGACAGCGTTTTGAAAACTCTGGTTCAAGTATCCCAGCGAAACCCGGCTCTCGTATTGTACACCGGAGCCAAGCGGGAGTGGTGTAACAGACAGTCCGATGGATGCCCAAAACGGGTTGGGCGGCACCTCGATATGGATGGTGTGGCTGGCTGCTTTGAGCGGCCGCTCCATATAAATGACGGTGGGTTCCTTTACCACTGTTTCAAGCTTGTATTTTTCCGACAGCAAAGCGGAAACAACCTCCAACTGCACCCGGCCCAAAAAAGAAAGAATGATCTCATGGGTGATGGAATCCACCTCGCAGCGCAAAAGCGGGTCAGTATCCGCAAGTTGCGTAAGAGCGTCCAGCAGCCGTTCTCTTTGCGCTGCCGTTTTCGGCGCAATCGACGTCCGCAGCATGGGGAGGGGGTCCTCACGCCACCTTTTACGAGGGAGCCGGGTTGGGTCCCCTAATACATCGTTTAACCTCACGCTGTCGCTGGGAAGGATAACAATTTCACCCGGATAAGCGGTGTCTGTCCGAACAATTTCCCCTTTGGATGGAATACGCATCTCTGTGATTTTCAGCTTTTCTCTCCCGGCCAGAGCCACCGTATCCCGCAGGCGCAGCGTTCCGCTGTATAGCCGCAAATAGATGAGCCGCTGGCCACAATCTGTATACTCCACCTTGAAAACGCTGCCGCATAGGGCGTCGCTCCCCTGTTCCCCAATCGGTTGGAACAGCCCTGTCACCGCATCCATCAACGGTTGAATGCCAAGGCCCTTTTTGGCGCTGCCATGATAGACCGGGAACAGGGAGGCGTCTTGAACCCGCCGCTGTTCCTCCTGCGCAAGTTCTTCCCGGCCGATTGGTTCTCCTGCGATATACTTTTCCAATAATTCATCGTTATTTTCGATGACCGCATCCCATGCTTCTATGTCGGTATTTTCCTCCAGGACTATTTCCGGGGACAGCGACACCGTCTGCTTGATGATAATATCGGCGGAGAGCTTATCCCGAACAGACTGATACACGCCCTGCAAATCAACGCCAGCCTGGTCGATCTTATTGATAAAGATAACGGTGGGAATGTCCATTTTCCGCAGGGCATGGAACAGAATACGGGTCTGGGCCTGCACACCATCTTTAGCGGAGATCACCAAGATGGCCCCATCTAAAACAGCCAAAGAGCGGTACACCTCCGCCAAAAAATCCATGTGGCCGGGCGTATCCACAATGTTGACTTTACATCTGTGCCACTGGAAGGAAGTGACTGCCGCTTGAATGGTAATCCCACGCTGCCGCTCCAAAAGCATGGTGTCCGTCCTCGTTGTCCCTTTTTCGACGCTCCCCGGTTCTGAAATGGCTCCGCTGGCATATAGCAGGCTCTCCGTCAAGGTTGTCTTTCCAGCGTCTACATGGGCAAGAATCCCGATATTGATAATGTTCATGTCTATCCTCCATACAAGGCCCAAATGGGCGCAAAAATCCCCAGCGGCTAATACTTTTACCGCTGGGGATCATGACTTCGGACAAACAGAAGTATGACGGCTTACATGAGCCGCTGTCCGTCACGATATTTACTAAAAAGGCAAAAGTATTCTTAAATTGGGTACAAAAACTAAGCCCCTGCAAGGGGCAATCATTTTTGCGCCCATTATCAAATTTTATTTAAGAATACCTTGCCGCATATTTTTTACTCCTTTTCTGGATTAAATCATTGTATCACATCAGTTTTAGGAAAGCAAGTACCTAAAAGAAATTTTTCTTCCCCTTATATGTAACAATCATACCGGCTTCCTAGCGTTCAGAATGTTTTCTGCTGTCTGCTGTGGTGTTTGGTTGGAATTGTCCAACCAAAAGCCGATCCGTGGTGTTGTCTGCATTTTACTAAATACAAATTCAATGTATACAGAAAGATATAAGGAGTGGGAGGGATTCCGCCGTAGTTGGCATTGTAGGAAAATCCAAAAGTTTAGATTTTCCCACAATGCTTATCTTTTGGTCTTTGGTTCGGAATAGTGTAGTGCTGGCGGTCTATCTCTTGTTTTCGGTTGCTTGCTTCCTTACCGTACATGAGCATTGAGAGAAGGAGACAAGCAGATGTTGGGTTACGAAGAAAAGATATAGCGCCTCGAACTGCTCGACGCGGTGGCAGATGCCGGGAGGCTGGCGAGGGGCCTGGACCAGCTGCTCGAGTCCCTGGCTCACGCCGACCAGCTGGACCCGCTCGACGTCGAGGGGGTCCTGGCCCTGAGGTCGATAAGCGAGAAGTGCGCCGAGCGCATCGGGGACGCCGCGCGCATTCTGGAGGCACAGAACGAGATTCTTTACGCCGAGGAGCGGGCCAATTTCAGACCCCGCGAAAACCAAGAGATGAGAACCCGAACGAAAGAGACCATCTAAGCCCAGCCAGGGATTCCTTCGCCGTTTGCGCTCGTACGGGGCCTGGACATCGGCTGTCCCTCTATTCCCAGTGCCGCCCCGTGTCGCCGCGTTATAATGCTGCAAACGCATTTGTATTGCATTTCGAGCGATGGGAGCGCAGATGCCCGACAGCTACAAGGAGCTTATCAAGAGCAATCCCGACGAGACCGAGATCAGGAGCTTCCTGGTGAACGGCGATCAGGTTTCTGTGACCTTGCGCATCCCCGACACCTTGCGTGACGCGGCGAAGGAGGAGGCGGCGCTCCGCGGCATGAGCTTCTCCGCCTTCGTGCGCACGTGCATGATCGAAGAGCTCGCGAAGAAGGGGGCGTGAGCATGATCCGGGTCAAGACTCTCACCGTCCAGCTCATAGACGCGCAGCCGGACCGCATCCGCATCTGCCGCATCGACGGCGAGTCGCTTGTGACCGTCGTCGTTCCGAGGGAGGACCTCGCCGAGGCGAAGTCGCTGCCGAACATCCCGCAGCGCGGCATCTACTACCTGCTCGACGAGGACCACGGCAACGTGAGCCGCGTCTACGCTGGGCAGACGACCCAGGGCATCGCCCGGCTCGACGCACACAAGGCGAAGAAGGAGTTCTGGAACAAGGCCGTCATGTTCCTCGATGACGACCAGAACATCAGCAGGGACGCGCTGGACGTCCTCGAGGCGAAGGCCATCGACTACGTGCGCACCCACGGCTCGTACGAGACCGACAACTCGGCGACGCCCAAACCTTATGTCGATCCGTACAAGGAAGAGGCCGTCGAGCGCCTGCACGAGAGGATCCTCTTCAGGATGGCGGCTCTGGGGTACGACCTCGACAGGGTCGACCAGGGTCCCGCCGGCGCCTCGGTCGTCTTCCATACGAAGAAGAACGGGATACGCGGATCAGGGCGCTACGATAAAGCCACTGGGCACTTCACGGTTCTCGCCGGCTCGAAGGTGAACCTCTCCAAACCCGCGCTGAAGAACGCGGGCGTCGCGGTCGCGCGCAGGGAAATCTTCGGCGATTCGAGCGGCATCGCAGAGCTCTCCGAGGACCTCGAGTTCCCGACGCCCAGTGCCGCCGCGGTATTCGTGCTCGGCGGCAGCCAGAATGGCTGGACCGAATGGGTGAACAACGACGGCGAAACGCTCAACCAAGTTTACAGAAGCGAGGATAAGTAGATGAACAAGCAGCAATTGGCATCAAAGATATGGGAATCCGCCAACAAGATGCGCTCGAAAATCGAGGCAAACGAATACAAGGACTACATCCTGGGCTTCATCTTCTACAAGTTCCTCTCTGAGACCGAAGTCGCCCGCCTGAAGGCGCGTGATTTCGCCGAAGAAGATTTGCCGAGCCTCGTGGAGGACGACGAGGAGACGGTCGAGTTCGTCAAGGGCGAGTGCGGCTACTTCATCGCCTACGAAAACCTCTTCTCCACCTGGGTCTCCAAGGGCGGCGACTTCGAGATTTCGAACGTTCGCGACGCCCTCAATGCCTTTAGCCGCAACATCGACCCTGCTCGCAAGCGCGTCTTCGACGGCATCTTCGACACGCTGCGGACCGGTCTCTCCAAGCTCGGCACCGACGCACGGAGCCAGTCCAAGGCCGCTCGCGACCTCATCTACCTCATCAAAGACATCCCGATGGACGGTCGCCAGGACTACGACGTGCTCGGCTTCATCTACGAGTACCTCATCAGCAACTTCGCCGCCAACGCCGGCAAGAAGGCAGGCGAGTTCTACACGCCGCACGAAGTGTCCATGCTCATGAGCGAGATAGTCTCATGGCACCTGGCCGGACGCGAGAACATCACCATCTACGACCCCACGAGCGGGTCCGGCTCGCTGCTCATCAATATCGGCAAGGCCGTGGCGCGACGCAACGGCGACCCGGACTCCATCAAATACTATGCGCAGGAGCTTAAGGAGAACACGTACAACCTCACACGCATGAATCTGGTCATGCGCGGAATACTCCCCGACAACATCGTAGCGCGCAACGGCGACACGCTCGAAGACGATTGGCCCTGGTTCGACACGGTCGAGAACAAGGACGAGACCTACGATCCGCTGTTCGTCGATGCCGTTGTGTCGAACCCCCCTTACTCCCAGAATTGGGATCCGGAAGACAAGGAGCTCGATCCGCGCTTCAAGTTCGGCGTCGCCCCTAAATCCAAAGCCGACTACGCCTTCCTTTTGCATGATTTATACCACTTGCGCCCCGACGGCATCATGTGCATCGTCCTGCCCCACGGCGTGCTGTTCCGCGGCGGCGAGGAGGGCACCATCCGCAAGAACCTGGTGGAGAACCGCCATATCCAGGCAATCATCGGGCTTCCTGCCAACATCTTCTTCGGCACCGGCATCCCGACCATCGTTATGGTGCTCCGCAAGCAGCGCGAGAGCAGTGACGTGTTGATTGTGGATGCCTCAAAGCACTTTGTGAAAGAAGGCAAAAACAACAAACTGCGTGCGAGCGATATACGCCGCATTGTGGACGCGGTCACGACTGGGGCGACCGTCGACAAGTTCAGCCGTCTGGTGACCATCGACGAGATACGCGCCAACGATTACAACCTCAACATTCCGCGCTATGTTGATTCATCCGAAGCTGCTGAGAGCTGGGACGTGTATGCCACCATGTTCGGTGGGGTTCCGAAAGCCGAGGTCGATGCTCTCGACCGCTACTGGAAAGTGTGGCCGAGCCTGAAGGGCCAGCTGTTCGGTGAGGGCGGCGGGTCGTGCCTTGCTTCCATGACGGACGACGTGGCGGCAACGGTGAAGGCCAACGCCGACGTCGTTTCTTTCCTGGCGGGGTATCGAGATGCGTTGGCTCATCTGCCCGCAGAGCTGCGGAAGAGGTTGGTAGACGACTCATCGCAGGTTGATGCCGTGGCCGAGGAGGATTATATCGCAGAGCGGCTCCGCGACGCCCTCTCTGGTGTCGCGCTCGTCGACGGGTACGATGCGTACCAAGCTCTCGACGATGCGTGGACGGGCATCTCCGGCGACCTCGAGGTTATCCAAACCGAGGACAAAGGGGCTGTGCGCAAAGTCGATCCGAATATGGTGATAAAAAAGAAGAACGGCAAAGACGTCGAGGTGCAGGATGGCTGGACGGGCCGCATCTTGCCGTTTGCGCTCGTCCAAGAACAGCTGCTTGCCGACGATGTCAAGGAAATCTCCGCGCGCGACTCCCGTTTAAGTGAGATCTCCCAAGAACTCGACGAGATTCTCGATAACCTCGATGAGGAGGAGAAGAGCTCGAGCGATGTTTTCAGCGATGACGGCGCGTTCGTGGCGGCGTCCCTCAAGAAGGCCGTGAAAAGCATCGGCAAGCATCCAGACGGCGACTTCGAGCGGGGCCTCGTGTGCGCTCAGTCCCTGCTCGACGAGGAGAAAAATCTCAAAAAGGCAAGGAAGGAAGCGCTTGTCGCGCTCGAGGAGAAGACCAAGGAGGTTATCGAGGGTCTGACCGACGCCCAGTGCGACGAATTGCTTGCTGCGAAGTGGATTGAGCCGCTGCAGTCTGATTTGCTCGAATTGCCTAATGTCGTTGTCAGCGATTTCATCGCGAAGATCGTGGCGTTGAATGCGAAGTATGCGACAACCTATTCAGACGTGTGCAATCAGATTAACGAGGCGGAAAACGAGCTAGCGGCGATGCTGGGCCAGCTCACGGGCAACGAGCACGATATGGCGGGCATTGCTGAGCTGCGGAAACTGTTGGGAGGTGAATAGTATGGCGGAAAGGACAAATGTGCCTGAGATCCGCTTCGCCGGTTTTACTGACCCTTGGGAACAGCGTAAGTTCTCCGACCTGACCGACAGGGTTTCCATTCAGTCAAACGATCCCAATTTGCCTCAAGTCGAATACGAGGACATCATTTCCGGCGAGGGTGCGCTGAACAAAGATTTGAACGACAAAGAAGGCGGCAAAACGGGAATTAAGTTTTACGTCGGAGATGTTCTATACGGGAAGCTTCGTCCTTATTTGATGAATTGGCTATACCCGCAGTTCAATGGTGTAGCTGTAGGTGATTTTTGGGTCCTTAGGGCTACAGAGTGCGACAGTTCATTTTTGTATCGGCTGGTTCAAACGGACGGCTTCCAAAGGCTCGCAAATGTATCTTCGGGCTCTAAGATGCCCCGCGCAGATTGGAATCTGATTTCACAATCGTTCTTCGCCGTGCCTGCTAATCATGCCGAGCAGAAAGCAATTGCGAAGAGCCTAGCCGAGCTTGATTCCCTCATCACCCTTCATCAGCGTAAGTACGACAAGCTCGCTCAGTTGAAAAAATCGATGCTTGATAAGATGTTTCCCAAACCGGGTGAGCGATTCCCGGAAATCCGCTTCGCCGGTTTTACTGACCCTTGGGAACAGCGTAAGTTGGGCAACTGTGGGACAACCTATGGCGGTCTGAGCGGTAAAACCAAGGAAGATTTCGGTCATGGCAACGCTAGGTTCGTTCCGTATACCAATGTCTTCGACAATCCCCTGACGGACACAAAGCGGCTCGAGACAGTCGAAATAGATTCAAGCCAAAACAAAGTTGCGTACGGTGACACGTTCTTCACTGTGTCTTCTGAAACGCCAGATGAAGTTGGCATGTCCTCAGTTTGGCTCTCTGACCAGGATGATGTTTACCTCAACAGCTTCTGTTTTGGATACAGACAAGATTCAACGTTTGACCCGCATTACCTAGCCTACATGCTCAGGTCAAGTTCGATTCGTTCCGATCTCACTCTGCTGGCTCAGGGAATCTCTAGATTCAACATCTCCAAGAACAAGGTGATGGAGTTGAGTGTTCCCGTTCCGTCTGCGGCAGAGCAGAAGCAAATTGGTCAATACTTCGCCCGCCTCGACAGCCTCATCACCCTTCATCAGCGTAAGCTTGAGTTATTGAGAAATACTAAGAAATCGCTGTTGGATAGGATGTTTGTCTAATAGCTATCGTGAGTTGCTTCTAATTTCGAGTCTCAAAACCGCCGATTTCGCTATATCGAATCGGCGGTTTTTCGTTTTTGCGAGGAATAATTGTCGTTCGCATTGTCGCCGAGCTGTCACTGATGAAGGGTGATGAGGTCGTCGAGCTTGGCAAAGAATCGGCCGATTTGTTGTTGCTCGACGCTATTTGGCATACACAAAAGCATGTCCTTGATTTTGCTAAAGTCTACACTTTCTACGGTTGTTCCAGTCTTGCCAAACTCAAGTAGCAATTCCTTGTTGCGCGAAATAAAGAACCAAAGTAGCCACCCTCCACAGCACGCGTCCTGGGGTAGAATGACGCGAATGTCCTGGTTAACGGTTGAAGGTTTCCGCAGCTCAGCCACCGGAAGGGTGTGGCGAAGAATCCCGCTCCTCGTTACCATTACTAAAGATCCGGCGGGATAAAGAGTTAACTCTTTTGCGCCCTTCTCAGTTATCTGAGTCGTAGTTCTATCAAGGCAGCTAGATTTTACGTCCTGGGACGTAACCCACAGTACGCATCCATCTTCGTAGTTATCGGAATCTGCCATTGGCGGAGTATGCCCGCCACCAAACGTAGCTACTTCACTCAACTTACGCTGTTCCCAAGAAGATACCCGCACAAGCTATGGTATTGGCACTCACGCTGATGAAGGGTGATAAGGGCGTCGAGGTTGTCAAGCAGCTTGCCAATGAGACGTTGCTCATCGACAGACGGGACCGCAATGTTAAGACGTAAAAAATCTGCCTCGTGTATGCGCCATTGTCCGTAAATGACGCCCTGTCTCCATTTGACCATTTCTTGGATGAAATCTTTGCGCACAAGGCGCCTTCCTAAGAAATCAGAGTCGGCAATGCCGCTAGGTTGAAAGATGCAGTATACAGGCGATATACAGGCATTGCCATATTTGTTAAGACCGATTGAACCTGTTTCAAGATTATTCGAGCTATAGATGAAGTCGCCCTTTTCCGTTCGTTTATAGAGCTTGCCCTCTATATCGTTGACGAGGGCACTCCTGTCGTACCTGTCGCCTTTCGGCGCGATTCCTTGGTTCGCAATGAACGCCATAAGCGGATATTGATCGCTCTGGGGTGCTTGCTCATTTCGCTCAAGAAGCAATTCACCCAACTTACGCTGTTCCCAAGATGAAGTTTCTTGTCTCGAATAACCGCTTGGGAACAGCGTAAGTTGGGAGAGCTGTTTGTCGAAAGCGATGAGCGCTCCTCAACCGAAGAAATCCTGTCGGTTAGCGTAGCCAACGGTATCTATCCGGCATCCGAATCCGAAAGAGACACCAATCCTGGCGCAAGCATCGCCAATTACAAGATTGTTCGCGTTGGGGACATCGTGTACAACAGCATGCGCATGTGGCAGGGCGCGGTCGGTTCAAGCAGGTACAACGGTATCGTAAGCCCAGCTTATGTGGTTGCAAAGCCCGTAGTCGAGCTTGACTCGACTTGCTTTGGCTACCTGTTGAAGAGGCCTGAATTGCTTTACAAATACCTCTGCAACTCTCAGGGCAATTCCAAAGATACGCAAACTCTGAGGTACGAACGCTTCGCTAAAATTACGGCTGAAGTACCATCGACCATCGAAGAACAGCGAGCAATATCTGATTGTCTAGAGGGTCTCGACAACCTCATCACCCTTCATCAGCGTGAGCCGCGGTTTGCTGATACAGGTTAAAGTAGAGTCGAAAGAGCTCTCATGACGATGTCAATGTCCTTGTTCTCGAGCTCCTGAATGACGTGCAGATAGGTTTCCTGAGTGGTGGTCATGCTCGCATGCCCGAGCCTTCGGGATACGCTGGCGATGGAGACGCCGGCGAACAGCAAAAGTGATGCATGCGTATGCCGCAGCCCGTGGACGGATATGACAGGCACGCCAACATTTTTGCAGTGGCGCGCTAAAACGCTGTTAGCCGTCGAGTTATAGACCTTTCCCTTCGCAAATATGGGCTCAGTCGGTGGAAGGTCTTTGAGCAGCCCGGAAAGTTGCATGATGAGTTGCCAGTCGAGTTGAACCTTCCGCACTGATGAGGCGTTTTTCGTGGGGACGAATCCGCCGCCGTTCTTGTAATCCCAGGTCTTATTCACCGAGAGCGTTTGATGTGCGAAGTCGAAGTCTTCGGGGGTAAGCCCAAGGGCCTCGGAGAAGCGCAAGCCCGTTTTAGCGACTATGAGAATAAGCCAATCCCAACTCGGCCCGCCTGATAAATCAAGGTCGCCGAGCATGGCATGAAGCTCAAACTGGTTGAGATACTTGATCTTTTTCGTCCGCGGCTGTTTCCCTTTGATGATGGCCTTGCGCGTGGGGTCGCGGGGGATGAGTCCTTCGTCAACCGCGTCAAGGATCGCTCCCTTAAGCTGATGGTGAAAGTCCATGGTTGTCTGGCGCTCGTGGTGCTCTGCGTAACCATTGATGAGCTGCTGGTACGAAGTGCGGTCGAGATCTTTTATCTTGAGGTCTGGAATCAGCTTGGCAAGCCAAGACTGCGTGAGCCGGTACTTTCCCATGGTGACCTCACGGATGGCCCCTTCTTTGTAAACGCTAATCCATTCCGAGTAGTAATCGCAGAAAAGCGATTCTTCATTGATGCTGATCGACATTTTTACCCTCCTTCATCGTGTGAGGCGGCTCACGCTGATGAAGGGTGATAAGGCTGTCGAGACCGAGAACGACCGTAGATATGCGCTTCTGCTCGCTTTCCGACGGGTAAGGGATCTCAACTTCGGCGATGTCGTTGCCATGGACATGCACGACCGATTTTCCTTGTGCTCGCTTTGCTAAATCGTCATGAGCTTTGCTGTACGTTATAGCAAGCGCGATGTAGTCTGGATCAAGCTTGCTTACTGGAGTGACGACGTTCAAATCGCCTCCAAAAATGATTCCTGACCTGCGCACGGATGATGCAACGGCAATATCTTCTGCCGTTTCCCCGGATGCAGGAACGATTACTTCGTTGCCCTTTGAAAGAAGCGATCCCTCTTGCTCAACGGCAAAAGTGTCCACGTTCTCAATACGTGATTCATATTGGGTATACAGGCGTCCATACAAGATCAGTGGGGTGCCAGCATCCCTAATGTCGGCTTTGCTGTAGCCATGCCCCTTAGAAATAATGCAGAGCTCGCCCAACTTACGCTGTTCCCAAGATGAAGCGAGGGGACGCACGCTCACATACGCCCCCTCGGATTGACAAACTCTCGATTTCGCCTGTTCAAAATCGCCGCTCATTCGTCGATGTCGAAGCCGCCTTCCAGGATGAACTTCTTTAACAGCGCCGCCGCACGGGTGTTCACCTTGAACAGGGGAAGCGTCTTGCCCTCCTTCTGCTCAAAGAAGGCCTTGGCGCGCGCTTTGTCCACCGAGTCCTTCAAATCGTCGAAGCGCCCGAACTCGTTAATGTTCGATTCCGCCAGGTCGAGCGCAGCCATGGTGGCAAGAAGATTGCCATCTATGCCGAGCGCCTCAACGACTCGCTCGACCTGAGCGTTTTTCGCCCTGCGCGCATAGGTCGTGATGTAATCCCTCAGCGTCATGCCGTCTTCCAGGGCGGCGTCCCCTCGTTCGACGTCGTGAAGGAACAGCTCGGCGAAGCGCTGGTCATCCTGGCTCAGGGACGCGAACGATCGGTGGAGCTCCTCGCGCGCGGCGGCGAGCCCCTCGTCGTCCTGCTCAAGGCATTTCAGCCACTTCTCGAAGTTCGCGTTCATGTAGTCGCTGTCTATGAGCCCCGTGTCGATCTCAGTTATATGACCATCAAGCTCGTAGGGCGCTTCAGGCGCGTCGCCAGGGCCGCCCCCTCCTGCGAACAGCTCCTTGTAGCGCTGCACGAGGATGAGGTAGGTCCGCTCGTCGATGACCGGCTGCACGAAGAAGGACTTGCCGCTCAGCTCGCCTTCTTCCGGCTCCTCCTCGAATTCATAGGTGTCCTGCTCCCATGTGAAGCCCTGCACCTTCGCGGCCTCGAGGAACTCGTTGAGCTCGACGAACTCCTTGGCGAACTTACGCCTGGCTTCCTGCGATGCGGGGAGCTTGGAGAGGTCTCCTACGCCAGCTGCCTCGAAGACCATGAGTATCTCCTGAAGGCGCGCGTCCATCAGCGCGATATTGTCCGGGAGCTTCTGCACGAACATGTCGAGCGGACGGTCGCCCGAGTACAGCTTCACCGCGGCCTCGATGTAACCCTTCATAGTATGGGGACGGCGGTAATAGCGGATGGTGCCGAAGGGTTTGTCAGGGCCGAACAGGCGGTTGGTGCGGCTGAAGGCCTGGATGATGCTCTCGTAGTCGATGACCTTGTCGAGATAGAGCGTGTTGAGCCACTTGGAGTCGAAGCCCGTGAGCATCTGGTCCACCACGATGAGCAGGTCGATGCGGCTCTCGCGGTTGGCGTCGACGTTGACGTAGGGCTTCTTATGGGAAAGGCGCGCTGAGATGTCCTTCTTCATGGCGGGCCAGGTGGGAATGGTAAACTCCTGGCCATATGCTTTGTTGTAGTCCTCGATAAGTTCGACCAGAGCGTCCTCCTTCACAGTGGAGCCGGCATCGTTGTCGATGCTTGGGTCGAAGAGCGCCGTCACCTTCATCTGCGGTGCCTCCCTCTTGAAGGCGCGGTAGTAATCAATAGCCTCGGGGATGGAACTCGTCGCCAGAATTGCGTGGAACTTGTTGCCGTGGGAAAGCACAGGGAAGCGCCGCAGCACGTCCTCGACGACCTTGCCGTGGTGCGGCGTATCGGGCCAGTACTGAGCGCGGGTCAGGAAGTCCTCAATGCCCTTGATGTGGTTGCCAGCGCCGTCAACCATGGGACCCATGGGGACCTTCGCCTGGTCCATGTAGTGATAGAAGACCTTGCTCTTGCGCTCGTCGGAGATGGCCTCGCCGACGCTCGAGGCCTTAGCCTGCTCGAGGGCCACGGCCTCGCGTACGTCGTGGTCGTCGAAGGTCGTCACCATGTACGGGTCGAAGCCCAGCACATTGCCGTCACGGATGCCGTCGGCGATGCTGTAGCGGTGCAGGCACTCGCCGAACACCATGGCGGTGGTGGAGCCTTTCTTCTGGTTCTCGTCGAGGATCGGCGTGCCCGTGAAACCGAAGAACAGCGCGTTTGGGAAAGCCCGGCGTATGTCCTGGAGCATGTCGCCGAAGGTTGAGCGGTGGCACTCGTCTATAACGAACACAATCCGCTTGGCAGCCAGGCGGTCGAGTTCCGCCTGGGTGATCCTGCCCTCGCCGGCCTTCACGTTGCTCATCTTTTGGATAGAGGTCACGATGAGGCGGTTCTTGGGGTCGTCGCTCGCGAGCTTCGACTTCAGCACCTGCGTGTTCTCGGTCCCCTGCACGTCATCGGCGTCATCGGCGAATGCGCGGTACTCGGAGAGCGACTGCGTGCCCAGCTCGATGCGGTCCATGAGGAAGACCACCTTGTCGGCGTCGTGTGAATCAGCTATGAGCTGGGCCGACTTGAAGCTCGTCATGGTCTTGCCGGAGCCGGTGGTATGCCATATATAGCCGCCAGGACGCCCCGGGGCGCTGCTCTTGGGCCTCTCGTCCCACTTGCATCTGCGCACCTTGTCGGATATGGCAGCAGCCGCGTAGTACTGGTAGCTGCGCATGACCTTCAAACAGCCGTCCGAGCTATCCGCCACGGTATAGAAGCCGATGAGCTGGTGTGCCATAGGGATGGAGAGCAGCGTGGAGGTGAAGCGCTTCCATTCGTCTGTTCCGGGTTTGTCGCCCGCGCAGACGGGCTCGTTGTTGAAGTCCTCCCAGTGGAAGAAGAAGTTCGGGTTGAACGCGCCCGTGCCGGGGTTGGCGAAATAGCGCGCCTCGTCGGGGGTCATCCCCACGAAGATCTGCGTCAGGCGGAAGAGCCCGGTGAACACGCCCTCGTGGGCATACTTCTCGATCTGACCGGTGGCCTGGCTGACGGGGATGCCGCTGCGCTTGAGTTCGATATGGATGACCGGCATGCCGTTGATGAGCAGGCACAAGTCTCCGCGACGGTCGTTCAAGATCTTGCTCTTCGCAGGATAGACAGGCTGCTGAGCAATCTGGTAGCGGCTCTGGCCGGCTGCAATCTCCTGACGATCATAGATTTTCAGGCTCACCTCCTTGCCCAGGTGAAGCGCATCGTCGGGGTTGTCGCGCGTGATGGCGACAGTCTTTCCGTTGATGAACCCGTTGAGCGCGAGCGGGGTCTTGAGCGTTTCGATTTGTTCGATGACCTGCGCCATCTCGCCCTGGGTGAGAGGGCAGCCGTTCAGGCGGTCTATGTCGGCGTTGTTCTGGAATAGAATCTTCGCCCAGTTGTTGATGAGGTCCTGCTCGGTGGGATAGCGAAGCACGCCCCCCGCGTCGTCCCAGCCGTGCTGCTTCAGCACGGTGATGACCGCTTCCTCGAACGCGGCCTCTTTATCGAAAACCATGGCGAAACCTATCTACGAACTGCAAAAAGTTATGCACTTAACTATTGGCAATCATTATAAGACATAGATACATCTACCTGGGAACAGCGTAAGTTGGGAGAGCTGTTTGTCGAAAGCGATGAGCGCTCCTCAACCGAAGAAATCCTGTCGGTTAGCGTAGCCAACGGTATCTATCCGGCATCCGAATCCGAAAGAGACACCAATCCTGGCGCAAGCATCGCCAATTACAAGATTGTTCGCGTTGGGGACATCGTGTACAACAGCATGCGCATGTGGCAGGGCGCGGTCGGTTCAAGCAGGTACAACGGTATCGTAAGCCCAGCTTATGTGGTTGCAAAGCCCGTAGTCGAGCTTGACTCGACTTGCTTTGGCTACCTGTTGAAGAGGCCTGAATTGCTTTACAAATACCTCTGCAACTCTCAGGGCAATTCCAAAGATACGCAAACTCTGAGGTACGAACGCTTCGCTAAAATTACGGCTGAAGTACCATCGACCATCGAAGAACAGCGAGCAATATCTGATTGTCTAGAGGGTCTCGACAACCTCATCACCCTTCATCAGCGTATGGGTCCCATCTTCTGCTTTTGCGCACATGGATCAAGAACCAATTTCGCGTCCACTCTTCAAGGATAGCTTCGGATATTACGCTACCCGCGCCCCATCCCGAAGATGCTCATGTCGCCATCGGCGCCAGCTTCAGGCGTCTTCGGCACAGCCGAGGGCGCCTTCGTTTGCGGCTCCTCTTCCGCTGGTGCGTCTATCGGCTCGCTGAGCGCCAGGAAGAGCCTCATCACAAGTTCGAGCCTCTGCTGCAGAGAATCGCTCAACTCGCCGTAGGAGGCCGCCAGTTTCACCTCTTTGGCCAACTCCACCATCGAGTCTTTCAGCGCCTTCTGCATGCTCACGGAGGGCCTCACTTCAACCTCTGTATCGGTTAGCCTAGCGATGATGTAGTCCTGCCTGAGCATGCCGCTCCAGGCAGCCATCTCGCATATGAGCTTGTGCTCTTCGGGCGTGCAGCGAAACGCCATCGTCTTGCTGCGCTTGCGGGCGCTGTTCTCGCACGGCATCCTTCTTACCCCCTCGCTCCGTCGAGCGCGGCGGCCATCTCGTCCTGCTTCGTGGGGAACAGGTGCGCGTAGCGGTAGGTGATGTCCACCGCCTCGTGGCCCATGCGCTCGGCGATGGCCAGCGCGGAGAAGCCCATCTCGATCAGCAGGCTCACATGGCTGTGGCGTATGTCGTGTACGCGGATGCGCTTCACTCCAGACGCCTTACACCCGCGCTCCATCTCGTGGGCCAGGAAGTGCTTGGTCACGGCGAACAGGCGCTCGTCGGGCGCAACGTCGTCGCGCAGCTCGATGAAGTCCGCCATCTCGTCGCGCAGGAAGGCGGGCATGACGATCGTGCGCACTGACTTGGGCGTCTTGGGGTCGGTCACGGTGTCCACGCCGTGGAGGCTCTGGTACGACTTGTTGATGCGAAGCCGGGAGCTCTCCAGCATGAAGTCGGACGGCGTGAGCGCCAGGAGCTCGCCGCAGCGTATGCCCGTCCAGTAGAGCAGCTCGAAGGCATGGAACGAGAGCGGCTTGTCCATGACGGCCTCGCTGAACCTCAGGTACTCGTCCTTGGTCCAGAACTGCATCTCGCCGCCCTTCTTCGAGCCTATCTTGTCGACCCTGCGCACCGGGTTGTCGGTGAGGCCGTAGTAGCGCTCGGCGTGGTTGAAGATGGCGTTCAGTTGGTTGTTCACCGTGCGCAGGTACGTCGGCGCCCAGGGCTTCCCGTCGGCGTCCCGGTGCTCGGTGAGCTCGTTTTGCCACCTGATGAGGTCGATCGGCCTCACGTCGCACATGCGCATGTCTCCGAAGAACGGCACGAGCTTGTCGTTGATGATATACTCCTTGGTGATCCACGTGTGCTCGCGTACGCGCGGCTTCACCTCGGAGGCGTACACCTCGACGAACTCGGAGAACGTCATGTCCATGGCCCCGCCGTTAAGGCTCTTGAACTGGCTCTCCCACACTGCGGCCTCCACCTCGGAGGAGAAGCCGCGCTTCGTCTTGTGGCGCTTCGAGCCGCGGGCGTCGCGGTAGTAGCACTGCACGTAGAACGTGCCGTTGTTGCCATCCTTGTACACGGGCATGTCAGTCCACCTCCGGGAAGTACAGGGCGTCGAAGACGTCGCTCCGGACGCGTCCGCGGATAACCACGCGCCCGCGCGCCTCCTGCTCGGCGTTTATCTTCCTGATCACCTCGTAGGCGCTGCCTTTCTTGATCCTCAGCAGCTCCGCGACCTCGTCGGCGTCCAGCATGTGCGGCCTCGGCGTCTTCGCCACCTTCTCGTCCATGTTCCTCCTATCAACAGCGTACGCATACGTACGGTTTACAGATTCAGAGTAAACGTACATATCTGTACTGTCAATAGAATTGCGTACATTAGCGTACGCTGATAAGATGTGCGGGTACGTAATTCCAGGAGGAGGGCGCATGTCCGTAGGCGAGAACATAAGGCGGTACCGCAAGTTGCGCGGCATGACGCAGGCGCAGCTCGCCGAGGCGGTCGGCCTGACCGAGGGGGCCGTGCGCCACTACGAGAGCGGCATCCGAACAGTGAAGCCCGAGCTGCTCGAATCCATCGCCGCCGCGCTCGGCGTTTCCGTCAACGCTCTCAAGGATTACGGCGTCGAGACCGCGGGCGACCTCATGTCGCTGCTCGTGCGGCTGGAGGACTCCTTCGGCATCGTACCCGCAGCCGACGGCTCGGGGCTCTCCCTGAACCCCAAGGCTCCGCACGCACCCAAAGCCGCGATGGCCATCAAGCTGTGGGCAGAGAAGCGCGCGCAGCTCGAGAACGGCGAGATCGACGACAGCGAGTACGAGGACTGGAAAGCCTCGCTGTAGCGACTCCTAGCTTTGCAACCAAATCAGAACGCCAGGTTAGGCGGTGAGCGCCGCTCGGGCCTGCGTAAGCTGAGTTTTTACTCCCCATTGCATGCCAAGGCATTTCCGGCGCACATGGGGAGTAAATAACGCGGTGGCTTACATGGCGGCACGCGGCAGTACGCCGCGGCATTTCCCCTGGTTACTCCCGTTTTCATTGAGGCGGCGAGATTCTTTACTCCCCATTAACCACCTGGGAAAACGCTGTGAGAAGACCGCCGAAAAGCCTATTGAGTTCGATTTGAGTTTCACAGGCCCCGAAACGGCCCCGTTTGGCTCTCGGGGACAAAAATCGAGCGTCTACTCACTTGGGATGAATCCTTACTCCCGTTCCTCCGAATGCCGCACCGTGCCTTGCCGTCTTGAAACACGGGGGAGTAAATTGCGAAATCGCAGGTGAAAGGGAGTAAAACGACAAAGAAAAAGCCTCCGTCCCAACGCGGGAACGGAGGCTCGGTTATCGTATTTACTCACCAACATCGCTGGTGGCTTTGCCATGACTCTCGCACGAAACGAAACTCAGCGGCACAGTGCGGCACTCAAAAATGCAGGTCAGAACCCTATCGGCCTACTCCCACTCGATGGTCGCGGGCGGCTTGGACGTGATGTCGTAGCACACGCGGTTGGCGCCGGGAACCTCGGCCACGATACGGCCGGAGATGCGGGCAAGCACGTCATAGGGCAGCTTGGCCCAGTCGGCAGTCATAGCGTCGCTGGACTCGACGGCACGCAGGATGATCGGTCGCTGGTAGGTGCGCTCGTCGCCCATAACGCCAACGGACTTGATGTCGGGCAGGACCGCGAAATACTGCCAGCAGCTATGCTCGGAGTTGCGCTCGCCGGTCTGCTCAAACAGACGCTGGTTGTAGGCGTCGAGCTCCTCGCGCACGATGGCGTCGGCGTTCTTGAGGATCTCGAGCTTCTCCTTGTCGACCGCGCCGATGATACGGATGGCAAGACCCGGGCCCGGGAAGGGCTGACGGAACACGATGTGACCCGGCAGGCCCAGCGCCAGACCAAGCGCGCGGACCTCGTCCTTAAAGAAGTGATCGAGCGGCTCGATAAGGTCGAAGTGCACGCCCTCGGGGAACGGGATCAGGTTGTGGTGGCTCTTGATGGTGGCCGTCTTGCCGCCCGTCTTGCGAGCGCCGGACTCGATGATGTCGGGGTAGATGGTACCCTGAGCCAGGTACTTGACCGGCTTGCCATCGGTCTCAAGCTGCTGCGCCACGGCGAAGAACTCTTTCCAGAACTGCGTACCGATGATGCGGCGCTTCTCCTCGGGCTCGGTCACGCCGGCCAGAAGCTCGGCATAGCGGTCCTCGGCGTGGACGTGGATAAAGTCGACATCGAACTGCTTGGTGAAGACCTCCTCCACCTGCTCGGGCTCGCCCTTGCGCAGCAGGCCGTGGTTGATGAACACGCAGGTCATCTGCTTGCCCACGGCGCGAGCGCCCAGCGCAGCCACGACGGAGGAGTCGACGCCACCGGACAGGGCCAGAATCACGCGGTCGTCGCCGACCTTCTCGCGGAACTCGGCCGTCATGGTCTCGACCAGGTTGTCCATGCTCCAGTTGGGCTCCAGGCCGCAGATCTCAAACAGGAAATTGCTCAGCAGCTGCTGACCGTACTCGGAGTGCTTGACCTCGGGGTGGAACTGCGTGGTGAAAATCTTGCGCTCGACGCACTCCATGGCGGCAACCGGGCACACGTCGGTGCTGGCGGTAACGGTAAAGCCCTCGGGCACCTCGGAAACGGCGTCGCGATGGCTCATCCACACGGTCTGCTCCATGGGCGTGGAGTTAAAGAGCTTGGCGCCGGCCGTGCGCGTGATGGTGGCGCGGCCGTACTCGCCCACCTCGGAGTGACCGACCTTGCCTCCGAGCGTCACGGCCGTGATCTGATGGCCGTAGCAGAAGCCCAGGACGGGAAGGCCCAGGTCAAAGATGGCAGGATCGATGGACGGAGCGTCCTCGGCGTACACGGAAGCCGGACCGCCGGAAAGGATGAGCGCAGAGGCGTTCATCTCGCGAATCTCGTCGGCCGAGATATCGCAGGGGACAATCTCGGAATACACGTTGAGGTCGCGGACGCGACGGGCAATGAGCTGACCGTACTGCGCACCAAAGTCGAGTACGAGGACCTTTGCGGAAGCCTTTTGATCCATGGTTTCCCCCTCTTGTTGGCGGGGAGCCGGTGCCCACCCGCATGAATGAACGAAAATAACTTCCATAGTGTACACGTTATATGGGGTTTCTCGTCCCTCGCAGCCATCAGCGCACGGCAAACGCACGACCTGGGCCCCTATTTGACGGCAATTGAAGTGTTACCAGACGTTACAGATGATGTAATACGTTTGAACATTGAACGCTCTGTGCCACAATACTGCCGAACGACTCCGCCTCTGCGGCGGCAAATACGATAGGAATAACAGCATGAAGCGCATCCTTCTCATCGCCACGGGCGGCACCATCGCATCGACCGAGGACGGCAACGGCCTCTCCCCCGCCCTGACCGGTGAGGAGCTCGCCCAGAGCGTCCCCGAGATCTCGGGCCTCTGCGAGCTCGACGTCGTGCAGCCCATGAACATCGACAGCACCAATATGCGTCCCAGTGACTGGATGCGTATCCGCGATGTCATCGTCGAGGGTTATGCCGACCACGACGGCTTCGTGATTCTGCACGGCACCGACACCATGAGCTACACCGCAGCAGCGCTTTCCTACCTGATTCAGGACAGCCCCAAGCCCATCGTGCTCACCGGCTCGCAAAAGCCCATGGGCAATCCCTTTACCGACGCCAAGCTCAACCTGTACCAGAGCCTGCTCTATGCACTCGACGAGCATTCGCACGATGTGTCGATTGTGTTTGGCGGCGTCGCCATTGCCGGTACGCGCGCCCGCAAGCAGCGCACCATGAGCTTTAACGCATTCATTAGCGTCAACTATCCGCCCATTGCCTACATCCGCAATGACCGTATCGTACGCAACGGGCTTCACGGCACGCATCAGGACGAAAACCCGGTGCATTTCTACGACAGCATCGACCCGCGCGTATTTGTACTCAAGCTTACGCCCGGCGTAAACCCGGGCATCCTCGACGCCCTAGCCGATAGCTACGATGCTGTAATCCTTGAGACCTTTGGCATTGGCGGTATCCCCGAGTTTGGTGAGTCGGGCGAGTCGTTCCAGGAGGCGATTTTCCGCTGGGTTGATTCGGGTCGTACTGTCGTTATGACCACGCAGGTCCCCGAGGAGGGCCTTGACCTGGGTGTTTATGAGGTCGGCCGTGCCTATGCCGATCATCCGGGTATTTTGCGCGGCGACGACATGACCACCGAGACGCTCGTGGCCAAGACCATGTGGGCACTCGGCCAGTCACGCGATGCGGCCGAGATCCAGCGCCTGTTCTACAGCCAAGTCAACCACGACCGCATCCCGATGGCGTAATTCGGTTGTCGACGGGTATCCCCTATTCGATACCCTCGAGAAGTTCTGACACCGTCATGCCGAGTGCGGGCGCGATCTTAAATAGAACCTTGAGCGTGAAATTTGCCGTCCCATCTTCGATTCGGTCGAGGTAGGGTCGGCTGATTCCTGTCGCCACACAAAAATCAACCTTGGAGATACCAAGGTCCCTGCGTGTCTCTTCGCCTCCCCTGCCAAGAATCTGTTTCGCACGTTCGTCCATGCAGCCGAGTTTGAAATGGAGCCGAACATAAACGTAAACTATAGTTTACGTTTTGCCGAATACACAGGAGTTTTCTATGTCGGGTTCTTCGGTCCGCATGTACCGAGCCACGCTTCGCACAAACAGCGCGCCGCCCAAGCTCGTCGTCGTTGAAGCTGAATGCCTTTCGCCCGATGAGCGCACAGCATTTGCATTGCTATCAAGTCGCATCGCCGCCGTTCTGGTCCCCTGCCCGGCGCAAGGTGAACTTGCCATCCAATGCCAAGCGCACAGCTGCTCGCTCAATCAGGCTGCCGTAATCGCAACCAGCCAACGCGGTCTGCCCCTTCTCCTGGAAGCCGGCATCGCACTCGCCCTTCGCGGTGCCGGATACGAAAACGAGACCGCCGCCGATATGGTCTTTAAACCACGATCGAGCGGCGGCCTCGCAGCAGCCA
>OATQ01000378.1_pt1 | contig 22018 bp, 20 predicted proteins | sample 1495061 | NCBI WGS metagenome assembly OATQ01 (sample SAMEA2579979, study PRJEB22360) | human gut metagenome
TTTCGTAAACAGTACTTTATGTATTTTTACTGTCTACTTAAGTAGGACTATATCAGCCGATGATTTCGGCTTTTTGATTTATTAATTCATATTAACACGGTGCCACTCGTTAATCACATAACAGAGCATACCCAGTTGTTGAAGACCCCAACCACTAATTTCCGATGAGTCTTCAGTCGAACCACCGAGGTAACGTGTATAGATTGCTACCATGTAAGGTGTGTCTTCCATAACAATAGCATCAACGTTTAGTGCTTCACGGACATAACCTGGTTTTTGATAAATCGTTAAATCAGGAAGGTAGGTCTTATAGTACTCATTAGGGAATGATTCACCAATGTAATGGAGAATATCCTTGTAGTTGTCCTGATGTTTCCAAAGGTAATCCAAAACTTGAATGTAATAATCTGTTGTTGTCTTATTACCATGCATTTGGATAGTCTTAACATCACCTTTTGACTTACCATATTTATCAAGCATACCATAGAATTTCTCTATACCACCTAGGCGTTCTGCCAAAGCATAAGCTGGAGTATTTTCAGAGTATACAAGAGAATATTCTTGCATTTCTGGAATGGTCATTGAACCACCAAAGGCAGCAACATAATTATCATGCTCACCTTGATACTCATACTCAGTATTCGTAATATCAAAACGTTCCGTTAAAGAAAGTTTGCCTTTATTGACCTCATCCATGACAAGCATGTTTAATGGCAATTTGTAGGTAGAGCCTGCAGTCATTGGCTGAGTATCATTCATGGAATAATGCTCATTAGTTTTGGTATTCTTGTATGAGAAAGCAATTTGGCTAGCATCAATACCTTGATCAGCCAGATAAGCTTCGACCACTTGGTTCAAAGTCATATTGGCATAGTCATAAGTCAAACCATTGGCCGCCATCGTGTTAGCATCAGCATCCATAACAGCTTGTTTAGCTTCAGCTGACTTGTTGGTTGGTGTGACCTTTTCCTCTTTTTCCTTCTCATCTTTTTTAGCCACTTTTGAACTGGATCCAAAAATATTTCCAAAGTTACCTGAGTGACCAGCTTGCTTACCGCGCCCTGCTAGAGCAAGCATAGCAACAAATAAAAGAACCACCAAAGCACCTAGGAAAGCCAAAATAAGGTAAGCTTTTTTATCATCTCGAGATGACTTGGATTTCGACTTAGATCTAGATTTCTTAGAACGCTTGCTCCTTAATGCTAAAGGTTCAGTTTTTGGTTCCTTTTCCTTTTGTTCATCTGATACGACTGTTTCCTTAGCAGGATTCTTATCTACAGATTTTTTAGAAGACTTTTTATGTTCTTTTTTCGTTTCTTTCTTCTTGGACTTTTTGGCGTCTTTTTTGACATCCTTCTTATCATCCTTGATATCATTTTTACCGTCTTTTTTGATATCTTTTTGAAGGTCTTGTTCTAGCGAATCTTTCTTCTTGTCTTTAGTTTTTCGGCGACTTCCACTATACTTTTTGCTTGAATGTTTTTTCTTTTTTTTCATAACAATAATAGTTTAAGCTATAATGCCCTAAAAAGCAAGGAGATTTTACAGCCATATTACAAAAAAATCACCCTCAAGAATGAGGATGATAATAGACTTATTTAGCTGCTGCGTAAAGCTCAGCAACTTTATTCCAATTGATGATTTCAAAGAAGGCTTTGATGTAGTTTGGACGTACGTTACGGTAGTTTAGGTAGTAAGCGTGTTCCCAAACGTCAAGTGCTAAGATTGGTTTTTTACCGTCTGAGATTGGTGTATCTTGGTTGGCAGTTGAAACAACTTCAAGTTTACCTTCTGCGTTAACCACAAGCCATGCCCAACCTGAACCAAAACGAGTTGTTGCTGCTGCAGTAAAAGCTTCTTGGAAAGCTTCAAATGAACCAAAAGCTTCGTTAATAGCAGCTGCTACTTCTGCAGTTGGTTCTTGTTTTTCTGGTGATAAAAGTTCCCAGAAAAGTGCGTGATTAAGATGTCCACCACCATTGTTAATAAGTGTTTGACGGATATCTGCTGGAATTTTTTCGACATCAGCCAAAAGCGCTTCAAGGTCTTCACCAATTTCAGGGTGTTTTTCAAGCGCAGCATTAGCGTTTGCTACATAAGTTGCGTGGTGTTTATCGTGGTGAAGGGTCATTGTTTCAGCATCAATGTATGGTTCCAATGCATCATAAGCGTAAGGAAGGTCTGGAAGGATAATAGCCATATTAAGGGTCCTCATTTCATTTTTTCTTCATTTTACCCTAAAATGATAGAGCTTTCAAAAAATTTGCTTACTAAATCACGAAAAATCTCAAATATTAACGATGTGAGCCTATCTTCAGAAGTGCTAAATCAAACAAATACTCTTTATCGTAAGTACCATTTTTAATCTGATAATCAGTCTCAATCAAACTCTTGATACTCGTCTTCAAAAATTCTATAGATAATGGACGACTGTCTCTAAGAGCATAGCGAATCTGATATGGATTAACTTTACGTCCTAGATAATCCGAAAGGCTTACGACAATTTGCTGTTCACTTTTACCTTGAGCAGATAGGAGTTTCACTTGTAAATAGGTGCGAAATTGTCCCAACATAACCGCTATTAACTTAATGTCATCCTCTCCCTGGAGGCGCAAATCATGAACCAGTTCACGTACCCCATTAATGTCACCTCGTAAAAGGAGTTGGGTCATGTCAAAGATATTATCCTGCAAGCTCTTTGGGATGGCTTCGGCAATATCCTTGGATGAGATGTTTCCTTCCGCTTTGTAGCCCTTTAAAAAGGCCATGTTTTTTTGAACATCTGAAAAGTCAAAATTTGACTTGATTAAGAGCTCCTCAAAAACACCTGTATCAAAAATAAGTCCCTCTTGATGCGCTTTTTTTTGAAAATACGTTTTAAGTTCCGCATCCTTTAGAGGAATGGTTTCAAGTACCAAGGCATCACGCTTTAATAGTTTTACTAAGCGACGCTTACCATCAAGTTTACCCGATGCCATTAAAACAAGTCGAGTCGTTTCCACAGGTGACTGAAGGTAACGTTCAAGCCGTTTTAGCTCCTTATCATCCAGATAAGATTTTTTCGCTGTGGTCATATCTGCGAAATGATCAAAAATGACCACCTTCTCATCCGCAAAAAAAGGCATACTTTCTAAATCCAGTTCAGCCTCCTGATAGGTCGTCTCAGACATATCAAAATAGGAATAGGTCAAGTCACTCGGATCAAAACCGATTTGTTTTAAAAATGTTTCTTTAGCTTGACTATACTGCCCCAAATCCTCACCAGCTAAGACTGTTAACGTTGGTAGGGATTCTTTAGACAGCTTTTCAATGGTTTCCATAGCAATCATGGTTTTATTATAACAGAAATTTTGCCATAACAAAAAGCCCACCACAATAGTGATGAGCAATAGTTTGTCTGTTTGATTAACCTGAGTTACGAAGTCCTGTTGCAATACCATTTATAGAAATATGGATAAGACTAATTTCGTCATCAGTCAAATCATTGTTACGAAGACGTTTAATCAATTCAATTTGGATGTAGTTCAAAACATTGAAGTATGGTAAGCGGAAGTCTAGACTTGCTTTAAGCGATGGGCTTTCATCAAGGAAACCATCATGTTTTTCAATAGCAAGAATAACATTCTTAGTCAATTGCCATTCATCCAAGATAATATCGAAGACACTACGGACTTCTTCATCTTTCGCCAATTGTGCATAGTGGAAGGCAATATTCATATCTGATTTTGAAAGTACCATGTCAACATTCGACAAGAGTGAACGGAAGAATGGCCATGTTTCAAACATATGTTGAAGTTTTTCAAGGTTACCTTCTTCAGCTTGAATATAATGATTGAAGGCTGAACCAACCCCATACCAACCTGGGAACATGATACGGTTTTGTGACCATGAGAATACCCAAGGGATGGCACGAAGACCAGAAATTTCAGTGATAGTTTTACGAGCAGCTGGACGAGAACCAATATTCAAACTTGACACTTCTTTGATAGGACTAGCTTCAAAGAAGTAATCGTAGAAATGTTCATTTCCAAAGACAAGGTCACGATAAATAACATTTGAATCGTGAACAATTCCGTCCATAACCTCACGGAAATCAACCAATTCTTCTGGATCGGCAATTTGACGTGTCACCATGCGGTCAAGAGCAGCTGAAACAAGCATTTCAAGATTGTAGTAAGCAGCATCCTTGTTACCATATTTATTACCGATAACCTCACCTTGTTCAGTCAAGCGGATACGGTCTTTGATTGTACCAAATGGTTGAGAAGTAATGGCATCATATGATGGGCCACCACCACGACCAACAGTACCACCACGACCATGGAAGAAGGTAATCTTAATACCACGCTCTTCCCCAATCTTAGTCAATTCATTTTGAGCCTTGTAGAGGGTCCAACCAGATGACAAGTAACCACCATCTTTGTTAGAGTCTGAGTAACCCAACATGATTTCTTGGTAATTGTTACTATTTTTAATCCAACGTTTAACAATATCATAGCCAAGATATTGTTTCATAATATCGTTAGAGTTTTCCAAGTCTTCGATAGTTTCAAAGAGAGGAACGATTTGGACACGTGCACGTTCTGTATCAACCAAACCAACTTCTTTAAGCAAGATAGCCAATTCAAACATATCAGATACACTTTCAGTATGAGAAATGATATGTTGTTTGATCACATCTTCACCAATATGGTCTTTCAAAAGACGAGCTGTGCGGAAGATAGACAATTCTTTTTCAAGGATTTCAGACTTAGGCACATTAGTTGATGATAAAGTACGAGGATCTTCTTGCAATTCCTTAAGAAGAACGGCAACTTTTTCAACCTCAGTCAACTCACTATAGTTATCAACAATGTTTGCTGACTTAAGCAACTCAGCAACACAAGTTTCATGAACACTTGAGTCTTGACGCATATCAATTGTAGCCAGATAGAAACCAAAGACTTCCACTGCTTGAAGAAGCTCTTCGAAATCACCTGAAATCAAGACAGCATCGTCATTTTCAAGAAGTGAATTTTTAATTGCCAAAAGGTCATCATGGAAAGCTTCAGCTGTTTCATAAAATTCAGTCGTTTGTTGAGAGACAGCTTGAAGACTTTGGCTGAGACGTTGTTGCACGTAATCAGCTACAACTTCACCAGTTGAGACTGAACCGAAGCTAACCTTTTCAGAAAGACGTTTAGAAACTCTTTCCTTGTTAAAGTTACCTTCTTTGAAGAAAAGAAGCGTTTGAATCAATTTAGATTGAATGTAACTGAAAGCACGACGATAAGGTTCATTTTCACGATAAACTGATGTATCTGGAGAATGTTTCGCCATTTCTGCTACTGTTTCTGAAACTTCAGTCAAACGTGATGAGAGTGAGAATGAACGGTAAAGGTTATCAACTTTTTCAATATAGTAATTGAGGATAACTTCACTTTGAACCGTTGCAGAAAGTTTGAGGGTTTCTGCTGTTACAAATGGGTTCCCATCACGGTCACCACCAATCCACATACCCATTGTAATAGGTGTTGGATTATCAAGTTCGATTCCTTTTTCAACAGCTAAACGTTTGAATTCGTGCGATAGGTTTGTAATCGCCTTAATCAATGAGGAGTTGTAATACTCCATAACGTTAGTGATTTCGTTTTTAACCTTAAGTTTCTTTTCACGAATGATATCAGTTTGCATCATGATTTCCACATAACGACGCAAATCCGCATACCATTTATCCTTGTTAATAAGACCAGCCTTCACATCACGATGCTTACGGAGAAGTTCGTGAATATGGTTAGTCAATTCAAGCATGGTTTTACGTTGAACCTGAGTTGGGTGAGCTGTCAATACTGGCACGACATTAACATGTTCAAGAATGTCACGCGCATTGTCACTTTCAGCGACAACATCAAAAGTCTCAGACAACTTACCAAGGTAGGTTTCGTCAATATTATTTTTGTGGTTAACTTCATAAGCCAAGTCAACGTCCTCAGAGATGTTAATCAAAAGAGGCAACAAAGAGAAATAGCGTGATGCCACGACCATATCGTCATTTGTCATTTTTGAAATGGCTTGTGTAAGGGCCACATAGTCACCTTCATCATAAAGTTCAACCAAATGTCGGATAGTTGTGAGGCCTTGCTCTCCAGCCATGCCTCTTGTTGCATCATCCAACAATTCTTTCAAGATACCAACTTCTTCAGAGATGATTTCCTGGTTGTTACTGCTTTCCAATTTGTTAAAAGCCAAACCGTATTCTCCTTACTTTATGTAGTACCCTTTTATCATATCACTTTTAAAACAAAAGTAAACTATTTTTTCTGTAAATCGTCAGTTCTTTGGGAATCTTCGGACTTTTTTGAAAAACATCTTGCTCCTATTTCCGAACTTTATTAAAAAAAGACTCTGAAACAGAGCCCAGAATCTTAATTATATTTCTCTTGGTAGAATTTGATTTCATCACCGTTTTCAACTTTAAGTTGATTAGCGGCTTTCTCACCTAACTTGCCATTGACATCAAACATCCAATAGATACCCTTGTCTTTATCTTGAGAAATACCGTCAATCTCAGTAATAAAACCATCATTTTCTTGGACTGGATAAACTTCTTCCAAGACATCAAGAACAGTATCACCTTTTTGGATATTTACTGCTTTCTTCTTACTTTCTTTTTCTGTTTTCAAAATCAAGGTTACCTTGCCTTGACTCTGAGACTGCTGGCTACTTGTTCTTGTCAGCTTAGCTGCTTCGCTTTTACCACATGCAACTAAGGTGACAAGAGAAAGGGCAAGAACAATATATGACAATATTTTTTTCATTTTACAAACCTCCTAAAAATAGACTGGATAAATGGATAGAATAACAGTGTTGATACTGCATGGTAAGTGTCATAAAGTAAGCCTGAGATAACGAAGGTCAAGCCACTCTTGAACAGAAGACCATAACCATAATCCATTAAAACACCATAGAGAAAGGACAAAATGGTTACCAAAACAATCTGCCAAACTAATGATAACCGAGGGGCAATCAAACTCCAAAGAGCCATCAACACTCCAAAAGTCAAAATCTGATTAAAAACCCAAGGGCCAAAGCCATATAGAAAGCCTGAGATAGCCATGGTTAGAGCCATAATGAGTAGACCATCCACCAAACCTAAATAAAGGACAGCGACAAAAAACATAGCTGTTATAGGCTGAATATTGGGAAGCCCTATAAAAGCTGACCGTAATCCAATGGCCAGTGCTGTTAGAATGGCAATACGTGTCATTCGTTGAATTGTAAATTCCATACCTCTATTATGCCAGAAATATGGAAAGATGACTAGTTTTCGAAAATAAAAATTAAATGATTTCTTGAAAAAAAGAATGAGACAGTACAAATTGTGGAAAATACTGTTCTTTTTTACCTCCTCAAAAGTATCAAACAGTCTGACCGATTAGAATAGTTGATATAAAAATGTACTCTCATTCACTACCCTAAGATCATTAAATTAACACGATTTAGTTAACCATACTTAATTTATTATATTCACTTGACTTAATTTTTATTTTAAGATATATTAATTAACAGGAGGCAACTAATGATTCAAATTGAAAATATTAATGTGTCTTACCAACAGACATTAGCTCTAGATAATATCACCTTAAACCTAGACGGACCAAGTATCACTGGGATTATTGGACCTAATGGTGCTGGCAAATCAACCCTAATTAAAGCACTTATTGGTATTATCCCTCACTCTGGGCAATTCCTATTCAATAAACAGCCTATTCGTCAGCAATTGAATCATCTTTCCTATGTTGCACAAAAGGCGGAGATTGATTTTAACTTTCCAATTACTGTCAGAGAGTGCGTCTCTCTAGGCCTCTATTCTAAAACCAAGTTCTTTAAACGCCTATCTAAAAGAGATTGGTCTAAGGTCACAAAAGCTTTAGCTCTACTCGGTTTAAATGATCTGGCTCATCGCCAGATAAGCCAATTATCAGGTGGCCAATTTCAACGTGTTCTGATTGCTCGTTGTCTTCTACAAGAGGCAGATATCCTCCTATTGGATGAGCCCTTCGTTGGGATTGATTCCGTTAGTGAAGATATTATCATGAACACCTTGAGAGAACTTAGGAAACAAGGCAAGCTTATTCTCATTGTTCACCATGATTTGAGCAAGGTCCCTCATTATTTTGACCAAGTCGTTCTCCTCAATCGTAAATTGATTGCTAGCGGGCCTACTAATCTTGTTTTTAATGAGGCTAATCTCCGTAAAACCTACGGAAACAGTTTATTTTATAAAGGAGATTCAAATGTTTTCTGAATTTATTGATGGTTTGCTTAATTTCCACTTCTTGCAGAACGCCCTTATAACGGCTTTAGTTGTTGGAATTGTCGGGGGGGCTGTTGGCTGTTTTATTATTCTAAGAGGCATGTCACTTATGGGTGATGCGATTTCACATGCGGTTTTACCTGGAGTAGCCATTTCCTTTATCTTAGGTATTAATTTTTTCATAGGAGCTATCGTCTTTGGTCTTTTAGCTTCTACTATAATTACCTATATCAAAAGCAATTCCATTATTAAGAGTGACACAGCAATCGGTATTACCTTTTCGAGCTTTCTAGCTCTTGGTATTATTCTCATAGGTATCGCAAATAGTTCCACAGATCTCTTTCATATTCTCTTTGGAAATATTCTGGCTGTACAAGACTTGGATATGTGGATAACGATTGCCGTTGCCCTTCTCGTACTAACAACTATAACAATTTTCTTTCGCCCTCTACTCCTGACATCCTTTGACCCAATCTTAGCTAAGTCTATTGGAGTTAAAGTCACTTTCTACCATTACTTACTTATGGTTATTCTAACCTTGGTTGCTGTAACTGCTATGCAAAGTGTTGGCACTATTCTTATTGTTGCTCTTTTAATCACACCGGCTGCCACCGCCTATCTATATGCTAATAGCCTTAAAACCATGATTCTCCTCTCATCAGGTTTTGGGGCCCTAGCATCTGTTCTAGGTCTTTTTATCGGCTATAGTTTTAACATTGCGGCCGGTTCAAGTATTGTACTAACATCTGCCCTTCTCTTTCTCATCAGCTTTTTCATCGTCCCTAAACAGAGTGGCATGAATAAGACTTATCAACAATAAAATAACAGGATGGAAATATTATGAAAAAAATACTATCAACAATGGCACTATTACTTTTAGCGGTAGTTGCTTTAGCAGCGTGTAGCAATAAACAAGGCAGTAGCAATGGTAAATTACGAGTTGTTACGACTAATTCAATTATTGCCGATATCACCAAAAATATTGCTGGAGATAAAATCACTCTCCACAGTATTGTCCCCGTTGGTAAGGACCCTCACGAATACGAACCTCTTCCTGAAGATGTAAAAAAGACGTCACAAGCTGACTTGATTTTTTATAACGGTATCAATTTAGAAACTGGTGGGAATGCCTGGTTTACTAAGTTGGTTAAAAATGCCCATAAGATAGAAAACAAAGATTATTTTGCAGTTAGTGATGGTGTTAAGGTAATTTACCTTGAAGGTCAATCAGAAAAAGGTAAGGAAGATCCCCACGCTTGGCTTAATCTGGAAAATGGGATTATTTATGCGCAAAATATTGCTAAGCAACTCATTGCTAAGGACCCCAAAAACAAGACCTATTACGAAAAAAATCTAAAAACCTATACTAACAAACTTAGTAAACTGGACCAAGAAGCTAAAGAGACCTTTAACAACATTCCCGATGAAAAAAAACTGATTGTCACTAGTGAAGGATGTTTCAAATACTTCTCTAAAGCCTATGGAGTACCATCTGCCTACATCTGGGAAATCAATACTGAAGAAGAAGGCACACCGGACCAGATCAAAACACTTGTAGAAAAACTCCGTCAAACCAAGGTACCAGCTCTCTTTGTCGAATCTAGTGTCGATGACCGCCCTATGAAAACAGTCGCTAAGGATACCAATATTCCTATTTATGCAAAAATCTTTACAGATTCTATTGCCAAAAAAGGGCAAAAGGGCGATAGCTACTACAACATGATGAAATATAATCTGGATAAAATCGCCCAGGGCTTGAATCAGTAAAAATCTTGTCTGAGATATGTTCTGTATTCTTCTGAAAAATCTGTTATACTAAGGTGAGACTATTTTCAAAGGAAAAGACATGACACCTAATAAAGAAGACTACCTCAAATGTATCTATGAGATTGGTACTGAAGAAGGTAAAATCACTAATAAGGAAATCGCGAACCGCATGGAGGTGTCTCCACCTGCTGTGACGGAAATGATTAAAAAATTGATTTCAGAAGACCTCATCATCAAAGATAAAGACAAGGGCTATCTCCTAACGGAAACAGGTACAATCAACGTTGCTGAACTCTATCGGAAACATCGCCTTATCGAAGTCTTTTTGGCGGACCACTTGCAATATTCTTGCGATCAAATTCATCAAGAGGCTGAAATTTTAGAGCATACTGTCTCTGATCACTTCATCAATGCTCTTGACCGCCTACTCAATTATCCTCAAACTTGTCCACATGGCGGGCAAATTCCCAAATCAGGTCAACTCATAGAAGAATTTTATAACCAAACTTTTACACAAGGCCTTGCTCCTGGAGACTATGTCCTTCGTCGAGTTCAAGATCAAATTGATCTAATCCATTATTTGAAGACTGTCGGTCTTAAAATTGGAACACCTTTTACCTTGGAAGGCTTTGACCCTTTCACACAACTCTACCGACTACATATTGATGGAAAGGACATCCAAATCCCAGAAGCCATTGCTAGTAACCTTTATATCGAATCAATCTAAAAAGAGAGGCTGATAAACACCCTTAGAAGTGTCATCAGTCTCTCTTTTTTACATATGTTTTAAGCGTTCCACCCGTTCTGAGATTGGTGGGTGAGTGTAAAAGAGCTTCTGCAAACTAGATTCCTTTTTAGGATCATTGATATAGAGGGCAGCACTGGCATCATCTACATGATGTTGCATAGGAGCACTATTATCAAGCTTGAGCAGAGCGTTAATCATACCTTGTGGGTTACGTGTCAATTCGACGCTAGAAGCATCAGCTAAAAATTCACGCTGGCGTGAAATAGCCAGTTGAACCAAGGTGGCTGCCAAAGGTGCCAAGATAATAGAGATTAAGGAAACAATGAGAAGAATAATCTCCAAACCACTGCCTCCATCACGATCATCATCACTCCTACGGCGACCGCCACCCCAGAACATCATATTGCGTGCCATTCCAGCTAACATGGTAATGGCAGAAGCCAAGGCCACTGCAATGGTAGAAATACGAATGTCATAGTTGCGAATATGGCTTACTTCATGTCCCATAACTCCTTCAAGCTCCTCACGGTTCATAACCGCAAGGAGACCTGTTGTAGCTGCTACTGCAGCATTCTGAGGGCTAGAGCCAGTCGCAAAAGCATTCATTGAAGGATCGTTGACAATAAAGACACGTGGCATGGGAATCTGTGCCACCATTGCCATATCCTCAACCACATGATAAAGATCTGGGGCTGTTTGTTCATCCACTTCTTGTGCACCATTCATGGCCATAACAAGATTGGTTGACTGAAAAATCATGGTCACAGCATAAATGAAACCAATAACCAAAGCAAGAATCAATCCACCATAACCAGAACCTAGCCAAAGATAACCAACAGCATAACCAACAAGACCCAACAAGAGGAAAAAGACCAGAAGTAAAAGCCAAGTCCTTCTCTTATTTCGAGCGATTTGATCAAATAACATATTAGTTACCTAATCCACTGAAATCAACCTTAGGAACAGCTTTTTCTGCTTCAGGTGTTTCAAGGAATTCAGCAGCCTTAAAGCTAAACATTTTGGCAATAACATTGCTCGGGAATGTTTCCAATTTCACATTGTAGTTACTTGTCACACTGTTATAAAGTTGACGTGAGTAGGCAATTTTATTTTCAGTGTTTGTCAACTCTTCTTGAAGCTGACTAAAGTTAGCACTAGCCTTAAGGTCAGGGTAACTTTCAGCTACCGCAAAGATGCCAGAAACCTGACGTGTCAATTCATCACTGGCACGCATAGCTGCGGCAGGGGATGTCGCTGCTGCAACTTGATTACGAAGTTCTGCTACTTTTTCAAGCGTTGAACCTTCATATTTAGCGTAACCTTTAACGGTTTCAATCAAGTTAGGAAGGAGATCATTACGACGTTTCAATTGAACATCAATCTGACTCCAGGCCTCCTTAGTCTGCATACGGCTTTTAACCAAGCCGTTATAACTTGCAATAACAAAGATCACAAGAACAACAATAATGGCGATAATAATCCAAATCATATTTAGTTTCCTTTCTTATAACTTAAAAAGAGTTCAAATGACTATCCTTTTAAGTGTTTTGATAGACTCAGTATATCAAATTTTCAAATAAAAGTGGTGAAATGTGAAATCATTTTGCGAAAAAAACTGGACATCTTGTCCAGCTCTTCATCATTCTTTAGTTGTGTGCCGTTTACCTTGGGAGATGGCGTCTGCTTCTGACATAGTGACGACATTTGATTTGTTGGTGTTGCTAGGCATATGTAAAAAGCATCCCATTCGAGGACACTTCCTACTTATTATTTACTAACTTTTTTACCATGCTTAGTAAGGTAAACTGTCGATAAGCTTAATGCTGCACCGATTCCGACAAGGAATAGGACTGTTGCAGTATTCGACTTACCTTGCTCTTTTGAAGTGCTTTCTTGACTACCTGATGCCTTAGCTATCTGTCTAGCTTCAGTTTTTTTATCAATACGTGCGACATTCTCTGGTTTGTCATCCTTCTTGTTTTCCGCCAATTCTGACAAATCGCTGTTAATCTCTTTGATAGCACCTTCAGAGCTTGCAAGTGTTGCCGCTTCTGAGGCTAGTGTTTCAGATGACATAACCGCCATGACTTTACTTGCAATCATATCCACTGATTTCGCATTCAAGAGAGAATGATAAGGAATGGCTTCTGAAGTCAACTGACTACTTGTTACAGGGGTTTTTAGGTCGTCATTATAAGCCATCTGACTATTTGGCGAAATGCTGACAACTTCAGATGTACTTGCTGTTGTTGGTGCTTCGGAAACTTTGACGTCAACCTGACTTGTTGAACCTTTTTCAATAACTTCTGAAGAAACCTCACTTATTGGATCCTTCTGTGTACTTTCTGAAGTTGAAGCTTTTTCTGGACTGTCAGAGGTAATGGCTATGTCAACTTGACTGGTAGATGAAGCTACTGATGCTTCATCGCTCATTGGTGACTCAGAGGCTAGCGTAGTTGAACCGGCTTCACTCTTTGGTGTTTCTGAAGCTGAGGTATTGGAAGTTACTTCACTAGTTGATGCTTCAGAAACTGGAGCAGTTGAGCCTGCTTCACTCTTCGGTGTTTCAGAAACTGAAGTCTCAGAGACTACTTCACTGGTTGGGGCTTCGGAAACTGGTGCCGATGAACTTACCTCACTCTTTGGCGTTTCGGAAACTGAAGTTTCAGAGACTGGATTATTAACTAGTTTTGGCTCAGGTTTTGTTGAAGAAACTGCTGAGACATTGCCAATAATCGTCGCTTTGTTATCTATCGTATTATTAGACAAACGGATTTCTCCATTGCCACTGTCACCCATCTCAAAATTCTTGGTAATCACAGGATCAGCCAAGGTGTTCAGTAGCTTATTATCGTAAACATCGACATTCTTGATAGTCCCACGAACTTGTTGGAAATCAATGGCACCACGGTGGAGGTTATAGAGGTCATTAGTTGTTCCTGAACGTAGAATAGTATTGTCATGTATCTTAATTCCATTATCATTATGGTCGAAATTATGACCAGCAAAAACCGTATTGACACGGATACCTGATCCAGCAAAGACGTCCTTGATGAGGTTTCCTGAGATTTCATGACCCTTACCACCAAAAATACCGATACCAGCCGCACGCCAGCCTGATTCAATGGTGTTGTTGAGGAATTTATTATTTTCCTCGGCGGCGGCATTTGTTCCATCTGAAATGCTTGACCAAATTGCCAAACCATCATCACCATTCCCACGAATATTAGAGTTTTTGACTGTTGAATTTTTGGTACCTTGAGCAAAGTTAATACCATCAGCCAAGTTATTACGGATACGAGTATTTTCAACGATAAGACCATCCGTATACTTCATATTTCCCGTCTGATCGTAGTCGCCAATCCACATACCAACTTCAAAATGCTGAACCCAGATATCATGAATGTGCGAATTCTTACCAAGCGTTCCTGAAATAGCCTTGTACTGTGCGTCCTCCTTGTAGCGAGACGTCAAGTTGGAATCCATGTAGAGATTGCTCAACTCGATGCCGTTACTATTATGCCCAAAGACAATACCACCACCATAGCGTTTGTCACTTGTAAAGTGTAGTTGTGTATGCCAAACACCGGCACCTGAGATTTTTAGATTATCCGCTTCGATATTAACTTGCTTATCAAAATTGAAACGTCCCTCTGGAATATAGACAGACTTTCCACTGACCTTAGCTTCTTCAACAGCCGCAAGTAGGGCAGCTGTGTCGTCACTATCATCATTAGCAGATGCACCCTTATCCACGATACTGATACTATTTTCACTTTGGGCAACTGGCGCTGGAGCCTGTTCTAGCTCAATAAAATCAATACCACAAGGGACATTGTCGTCTTTCTTCTTAACCAAAGAAATCTTATCGCCAGCTTTCAATTGAATATCTTTTAGGAGAAGACGTGTTTCATCAAAACGAAAACGCGCACTTGAACCATCAATAGCTTGATCATATTCTTGATCACCTTTAAGGTACTGCCAGGCTGAGTGAGATGACAAATCAAGATTGCCAACGCTTGAACCATTAACCTGCACATCCAACTGACCTGATGCACCATCGGGTATCGTATAGCGGACATTCAAAGCGTTGGCTGGTTCTGTGACATTGAAGGTAACCGCCGCATCCTTTTTAGGAAGCTCGACATAAGTTTGGTTAGTCGCTTCCACAGCCGTAGATTCCATATCCGTTGACTGTTGGATTGTAGCGCCATTTTCAATAGTCGCATTTTCAGCCTCATGGCTTGTATAAGGCATCTTTGCACCGTAATTATCGGTGTTGTACTCCTTACCTTGGCCTTGCTCCTCAGTCGCATTGGTTAAGACATTTGCTGAAGTTTCTTGATTTTGAGAGGTGCCTGTCTCAACCACTTGATCAATGGTCGGAGTCTGCTCAGCTGCTTGAACAGTCGTTACCTGGGGTTGAAACGGCATAACATTGACGGGCTGTGACGTTTGCACAATCTCTGATGTTGGCTCTGAAGTCGCCAACTGAGCTGTTGAAGCCGTTTGAGGAGCCTGTGCCTGATTTGAGGCATTCGTCAAGTCACTAATCGATTGTGCCTCGTCAGCATGAGCTACTTGCCCGTGTACCAAAGTCATAAAACCAATCAAGGCAGAAGCTGCCCCAATGGAATATTTACGGATGCTGTACTTTGGTTTTGTCTTACTATCTTTAAACACTTTTATTCTCCTGATACTTTTTTCATAATCTCTCTATCTGAGAACCAAACCACTGTTGGAAGAGAAAGTAGAGATTCCATCATATTCGATTGTTGATAATGCTGTTGTTTTTCTTCGTTAAAACAAACCAAAGAAAATTATAAGGGATGAAAAAGTAAAAGAAAAGGCTAGGAAAGCCATTTTAACAACGGCTTAACAATATTGTCATATTAGAAAGTTCAGTCATTCACCTATAAATGACAGTCTAAAAATGTCGCACAAAATGATGATTTCTGTCACATGTAAGAAAGGAAAAATTAGCATGTCCAAAAAAGCCTTATTCGGTAAGAATTGTCAAACTAAATTTTGAAAATACCTGAAATCTATTTTCTCAGATTCCTATCAAACGTTTGACAGTCTTTTTTAATTTTACACTTCAAAGTATTATTTTCCGAATGTTTTAGTGTTACAAATGTTAAATACCAAAAAATAAAAAAAGAGACAAAAACTGCCTCTGACTTTCAAAAAATTGATTAACTCAGCTAAAATTTACGATAACAATGCCTCTAGTTCTTCAAGCGATAAACCTGTCACATCTGACACAACTTCTAGTGATAGACCTTTTGAGAGCATCTTACGAATCAGTTCTAATTGTCCCTCATAACGGCCTCGTTCCAAGCCTTGCTCTAACCCTTTCTCTATCCCTCGTTCCAAGCCTTCTTCACGTGCTTCATCAATAGCTGTTTCCATAGTCATGTCATAATTTTCTTGAATACGTATGCGTTCATCAATCATCGCCTTTTCCTCCTGTCGACCGGTTTTTACGATAACAATGCCTCTAATTCTTCAAGCGATAAACCAGTCACATCTGACACAACTTCTAACGGTAGACCTCTTGAGAGCATCTTACGAATCAGTTCTAATTGTCCCTCATGACGGCCTCGTTCTATCCCTTGTTCCAAGCCTTCTTCACGTGCTTCATCAATAGCTGTTTCCATGGTCATGTCATAGTTTTCTTGAATACGTATGCGTTCATCAATCATCGCCTTTTCCTCCTATGTCCAGCTGGATGAATCCAGTAATGAATCGGCATGCGTGACCGCTTGACTAGGTACCTTGGAAAATGGGAGATTTCCAAAAAACTCTAGCCACTGCCGCCCTTCATCCGTAATATGCTTATCTTTATTATACTTATCCAACTCTAAAAAGGCAATCTGAAGAATGTTCTGACGTTTTCCGTCCTTATAGTAAGAATTCAAAGGCTTGCCCGTCCGACTATTGGCCATCCAATAAATATTAATCGGGGACTCCTCATCTGGCAACAAGGTCTTCTCCAGGATAGCTATACCATAAACAGGCTCCATCTGCTCATACATCTTGTGTGTCTGCCCTTGTTGGCGTAATTGTTGCACATTTTCCACCAGCTGGTTAGCCAAATAATAATGAAAACGATTGAGAAAATAATGCTGCTTACGCACCTGTATCTCAATAATGACCTCAGTTCCATCATTCAACTTAGCCCTAACATCCACCGAGGTTGAGAAGAGCTCATCCTCCTCAAAGTCCTTTTTATGAAGCTGTGTCCCCTCCAAAATCTGAGCATCCACAACATCCAAATCCAAGATATCTCGAATAAATGCCACCGTCACCTCGGGCAGGCTAAAAATCTTCTTAGCCATGATATCCAAGGTCGGCGAGACATGCTTGTGTCTTTTTTCCATCTACCTCTCCTTAAGAAAAAATAGAGGGTTGGCCCCTCTACTTTTATTATTCGGAAAAAGTAAATGAAAGATGCAATTACCCCTTAAATGCTTCGACAAATTTCTTGAGTTCTTCATCTGCTTCTGGTGTGGTTCCATGAAGCTGGCCAAGCATATCAAGAAGGGACGCTGTCTGACTTTCAATCGTCGCATTAGTCTGATTAATCTTAGCCACAATCTCTGTTAAGGGCTCAACTTCCTCTTCCTCAAAGGTATCCACGTAGCGAGGAATATTAAGGTTGTAGTCATTTTCCACAATCTCTTCAAAGCTAGCCAGATGGGCGAACTTGTCCATATCCTCACGGCTCTTATAGGCATTGAGAATCTTTTCAATATGGCCATCTGTCATGATGTTCTGATTTTTCCCCTTATCAAACTCCTTAGAGGCATCGATAAAGTAAACATCACGATTGGTGCGGTTCTTTTTGAGAATGATAACTGTCGTTGGAATACTAGTGTTAAAGAAGATATTAGCAGGTAGACCAATAACCGTATCAATAGCACCTTCTTCCAACAAAGCCTTACGAATAGTTCCTTCGGCATTACCACGGAAGAGCACCCCATGAGGTAGGACAATAGCCATAACACCATTGTCTTGTTTCAAGTGATAGTAACCATGCAAGAGGAAGGCAAAATCAGCCTTAGACTTAGGTGCCAGTTTCCCAAATGGTGAGAATCGAGGATCATCCATGAAACCTGAGCTGGCAGACCACTTGGCTGAATAAGGTGGATTCATGAGAACACCATCAAAGTTAGTCGGCTCTTGCGTTGGCCAATCCTCATCCAAGGTATCAGCGTTATGTAAAAACTGATTTTCAATCGGCACACCATGCAGAATCATGTTCATACGTGCCAGGTTATAAGTTGAAGTATTCAACTCTTGACCAAAGTAAACCACTGTCTGTGGTTGACGTGAATAACGTTTGGCATTAAGCAAGAGAGATCCTGACCCCATAGTCGCATCGTAAAGGGTAAAGCCTTGCTTGTCCTCACGTCCTAAAAAGGCAATCTGGGTCATGAGCTTGGCAACAGGTTGCGGTGTATAGAACTCACCAGCTTTCTTACCCGAATCCGTCGCAAACTGACCAATCAAGTACTCGTAAGCATCACCAAGCATATCACCTGCATGACCTGCCACATCTAGGACAGCCAACTCCTTCATCACAGCCGCAACCGTCTGGTTTTGCTTTTGAGGAGTCGCCCCAAGTTTCTTAGAGTAGAGGTCGATGTCTTCAAAAAGGTTTTCATAGAGCTCGTCACTCTGCTCAATATCACGGAAGCCCTGAGCCAAGTCCTCTAGCTGAAAACTTCCATCATTCACTCGCTCTACCAAGGCAGTAAAGGTCAAGTCCGGATGAATGGCATAGCTCATCTCATCAGTGATGACTGCCAAGAGGTCTTCGTGAGTCTCCTCATCCTCATAGTATTTGCGATAGACTGCCAGTGCCTCTTCCAAGCTCTCTGTCTCCTCCTCCATGGTCTCTGCCACGAAAAAGAGCATCTTGTCCGACAAATACTTGTAAAAGACCATGCCCAAGAGATAAGACTTGTAGTCGTTGGCATCCATCTTAGAGCGGAGCACATCCGCTGAGTTCCACAGGGCTTGATAAAGCGACTGGGAGGTTTGTGTTGTTTCTGACATAATGTTTCTTTCTTTGTATTTTTGAATGTTATCCTATTAGTTCTAATAGCCAATCACGTTTGTTTCCACTTCCGTGATGATCTCATCTGAAATCTCAGAAATAGGAAGTTGGTAAATGGTGTTTTGACGTGGGTTAAAAATGCCTAGTTTTCCAATGGTTTGAAACTCTGGATGAATCGAACGCCTACCCATGAGATAGTAAATCAGTAGCTGCAAGGTATGGTCCTTGTTGGGCTTGCTGGTGGTGACTTTAAAGTCCCAAAGGGTATCTTTGGTTAGGAAATCCCCATCGCCAGTCGTTATGGTAGCCGTATAAGCCCCATCCATGGTAAAACCATCTGCAGTCACAGGACCAAAGGCCTTGAAAAAGCTCAAACTACGCTCAACCATGGTACGAATATTAGCAATAGTCGCCTGATCTGGAACAATCTTCTCCACTGGACGATAAGCCAAAGGACCCGCACGAAAGGCACTATCAAAACCTGCCAACTGACAAGCCTTAGTAATCGACAAATCATCCAGACCCTTAATATCATCCAGGAGACCAAAAGCCTTAGCCTCCATCCTCATGGCACGAGCACCAAGCAAGGAAATCTCAAAAGCCTCCTCAACAGCTGTCCCATCCATGAAACGACTAAGATAGTCCACAGCAGTCCCAACCAAACTAGCCGCAATAGACTCCTCAGCATTAAGAACCTGACCATCATCAAGCGTCGTCACAGTAAAAGTCTTAACCGGCAAATAACCACCACGAGGCTGCTTAATCTGTTTAATACGTTGTGTTACTGATACCATGTTGGTCTCCTTTTAAAAATACTCTGGCTTAAATTTCGTATCTTTCATCTACTATCACTGTAAACTAAAACCTTAATTACTAATCAGTCGAGTAAATAGACAATCCTTTTTTACTTTTTAGATAAACATATCTTGCAATAGTTTCTTTTTGAGTGTTTCTAGCTGCGAAATTTTTTCTTGGTAGGAAGTGATAAGCTGGTCAAGGCTTGAGAAATAGGAAGCGATGGCTTGTTGTTCTTCAAGTTCTGGATATACAAATTTCAAACTAGAAAAATCTTTAAAGCTGATACTCTTACCATCTCTAATTCCATAAGTTACTGTCTCCAATCTCTTTATAAAATCTCTTGAAGTCAGTATTGAATTCCAAAAATCAGGAATACTATTTTTCTTGTCAATAAAATCAATAATTGTATAAGCCGGTGATGTTATCCCTTCTAGCTTAGACAAAGCAAGACCACCTTGAAAAGAACGTAAATGAATTACAAACTGACCCGGTTTGACAACCTTGTAATTATTGAGAGCAGCTTCATCATATTTAATATCAATACCAATTTCATCTCTCAAAACCATACCATCAACTTGGGAAGCTGACAACACAGGTAACGAAGCTCTATTTTTCTCAGATACTGACTTAAAAATCACATCTGCACGTTTTATTGTCCACTCTCCTTCAAACCCATCCAAACGAATCTCAGGTACTGTCTGTCCAGCTTTTGGAAACATCTTGGAGAGCATGGTAGCCTTGAGTGACTGGTAGTTTACGAGATTGCCCTTGTAGCTATTCAGAAGGTCATCGAAGGTTCGGAAAAGAGAGCCAATGGCGGATTGTTCTGGAAGAGACGTCAATCCAAGTGCCCAATCTCCATATTCTTTCCCATTAACTCCTGGTTGTCCCGATCTTTGAGAAGTAATTTCAATAAATCGTTTATACTTATCAGTTAAAGTTTGTTGAAAAATAAAATTTCCATCAGATAATTCACAGAGTCTTGCTCTAATTAAAAATCCAGCATAGTAAACTTCACCATCTGATTCCCTATAAAGATAAGTTTTCCCAACACTTGCACCAGTACGTGAAAATAACAAATCATTCTTCTGTAATTTAAAGCTATCATATTCTTCCAAAGTGAAATCCACATCTGGTGAACTAAGCTTATCTGTTAAAAATAACCTAGAAGAATCATCAATATCTGTAATTCTAAGATATTTATGAATACCATCAAAATCTTTTGCAGAAGCATTTAAACCATATTCGATAGATTTTGATATTTTATTTAAACATACCATAAACCAATTTTGTTCAAATTTTTTGAACCTAATATAAGGAATTTTCTCTTTTTTCATAATTCACAAACACATATTTTATAAAAAGTCTCCGAAAGGGCATTTAACTTTATAAATTTTTTCTTTTCTTTAACTTCAAGATTATTCAATTCAATTGTGCTCATTTCGCAATTCAATGTTTCAAATATTTTTTTATACGTTGAGGACGAACGTACTAAATTATAATTCGAGTCATTATTATAGTTATAGTCATCAGGAATCTCAATCAAACCTAATCTAGCCAAATTTGCTAATGCAACTACAACAACTTCATAGTCTCTATCTAGCCATGTAATATTTTCAATTGTAACGATTTCAGACTTGTCATCGATATTACAAATATATAAATCAATAATTGGTTTGATTGAACTCTCCATAATTTCTTTAAACACAATCGCATCTAGCGGACTCAACTGTTTTATTATTTCAACAAAGGAAGGATGGACTTTATCTTTCGTTCCTAATACCATTGCTTTTGATAATAAATTTGCATATAAATCCCTAAGTTCCTCACTATCCATAGAATATGAGAGTGCAGCAATAGCAGGCAAAGCAACATATGGTGCAGGACTCACTAACTCATTTTCCGCAACATGTTTTAATCGTTCAGCCAAAAGTACTTTAGTTTTTTCTAAATTATACTTTTTATTAAGTAACCACACATCTAGAGGCTGAAAAAGAGTATTAATCAGTTTAAGTGGCCTCGCAATAAAATTTCCCATTTCCTTTATAGCCGGTTTAGCACCATCGTCATAAATATTCGGAATTATCTCCTTACCTATTTTAATAATATCTTCTTCATCAACCATTAGACACCTCTAAAATTTAAACTAACAAATAAAAATTTATAAAGAATTTATCGCTCTATACTTTTCAAAACTATACCGAGAAATTTCCTCAACTCCAAGCATCTGATATTTTTCTTTTACTTTCACAAAATAAGAGCCAATTAATTCTTTTGAAATTATTTCATTAGAAGGTTCTTCTGCTTTCAAATCTCCTCGCATAGCTAACCATGGTTCTTCTTC
>OATQ01000407.1_pt1 | contig 20862 bp, 15 predicted proteins | sample 1495061 | NCBI WGS metagenome assembly OATQ01 (sample SAMEA2579979, study PRJEB22360) | human gut metagenome
TAGATGCGCTCCGGGGGAAGCCGGGTGCGTGGGGCGGGCTTCCGTATCGACACCGGCAGGGACGTTCCTCTGGCGGCGGTTCTGCATATGCCCTCCGGCTGGCTTATCAGCGGGCTGTGTCTCGCGACGGGTGTGTTTTGTGGTACTTTGAGCGCAATGAGCTTTGCCGAAGCGGAGAAAGTGTGGCACAAAAAAGGATTGGTAGCGCTCTTTTTTCTAATGTTAGGGGGGATCATATTTAATCACATGATAACATACTGAATTAACTATATGCTCCGCTTCGGCAAAGCTTAACTCCCTTCATCCGCATCACCGTACAATATCTATAAACTTTTCAACTAAGACTTGATATGGAACGCATCACCAAATCAATATCTTGATTTTCAAGTTCATGGATAATATGAAGATAAGTTTTTTGTGTTGTTGTCATGCTGGAATGCCCAAGCCTGCGTGCCACGCTGGCAATTGATACTCCAGCAAACAATAATAATGAGGCATGAGTATGTCGTAACCCATGAATAGAAATTACAGGAATTCCAGCATTTTTACAATGCCTTGCCAGTATTGCATTTGCTGTTGAGTTGTACATCTGTTCTTTTACAACAAAGATGGGATCTGCTGGCGACATATTTTTGACAAGTTCTGAAAATTGAATAACTGTCTGCCAGTCAATCTGAATTTTTCGTACAGATGATATATTTTTTGTTGGGAGAAAACCTCCTTTTCCTTTGTAGTCCCATGTTTTGCTGATGGATAAAGTTTGATGCGCAAAATCAAAATCTTTGGGTGTGATAGCTAACGCTTCTGAAAAACGTATTCCAGTTTTTGCTACAAGAAGAATCAGCCAGTCCCAGCATATTCCCCTATGAAGATTCAAATTAGATAAAAGTTTATGCAGTTCAAATTGATTTAAGTATTTTATTTTCTTTTCACGAGGACTTTTCCCTTTTATAATTGCCTTGCGTGTTGGATCTTTTGCGATTAATCCTTCATCAACAGCATCAAGAATAGCTCCTTTTAACTGATGATGAAAATCCATAGTCGTCTGGCGCTCATGAAAAACTGCATAATCATTGAGAAGCTGTTGGTATGCTACTCGTGTAACATCACACACACACGAAGCTCAGGAGCCAATTTTGTTATCCATGACTGTGTCATAAGATATTTTTTCATCGTGACATTTCTGACAGCTCCATCTTTATATACCCTTATCCAGTGCGCATAATATTGGCAAAAAAGATCTGTCGCTTTTACCTTGCTCAACATAATTCTACCTCCTAGGTCAATAAAATATGCTTACGCTGATGAAGGGTGATAAGACGGTCAAGCTGAGCAAAATACTTGCCAATAGCTATTTGTTCATCTATTTTTGGCACTTGAATATCAATATACATCATCTTTGTTTTTGCTATATTAAATCTCGAAATTCCCTGTGCCAAAAGTTTTATTTGCTTTCTTACCGATTCAGATCTAAGCATAAATGCAAGATAATCTAAATCAAACTTTACAGACGGTCTAAAACCAAAACAAAAGCTATTAAGATATGTGATACCTATTTTTTTCTTTAAAACACTGGACATTCCGACTTCTTCAGGCGTTTCAGAAGAAGTTGTAAAGAACACATCTCCTACCTCAACTTCTCTTTGTCTTGAATCAACTTCCACATTCTCAATCATATTAGGATTAGCAATTGGATTAGAAAAAACATTCATATAGGTAATGAGTGAAGCTTTTCCATGACCAAAATCTGAAGCCTTTTTACCTGATAAACCAGTAAATGTAGTTCCCACTTCCCCCAGCTTACGCTGTTCCCAAGCGATTGCTCTAAGCCCAGAACTCCATTCGCATGGCCTTGTAGCCATATTACAATTACACTGATGAAGGGTGACAAGGCGATCGAGCTGGCGGAAGAAGGTGCCGATGCGGGTTTGTTCTTTTTTTGATGGAACAAAGATATCTTGGTTGTCTAAATCGTTTTTATTGAGGTTTCCAATTGCACCATTCCCACCAGCTACAAATAATTCGACAAAACGCCTATACCAAGAAGAGCCCATAGAGGCATTTATGAAGTACGGTTCTTCTGTTGAGCCAAGCAACATAAAACCACCGTGAACTGTGGATTTATCAGGAATCTGACTTAGAATAGCATGTTTTCCTACAAGTCGCGAAGAACCATTTGCAGCAGTGATAAGAATGTCGTTTTCTCTCGCGTAATCGATATTGACAGCTTGTTCTCTGACAAAAACATCATCACAGTTCAAAACAAAGCTATCTCCGTCTATGTTGGAGGAACGCAAAACACGAATCCCGTTCTCACAAATATCGGATGGTTTATAGGTTAATCCACGACGAATCTTGACAATCTCCCCCAACTTACGCTGTTCCCAAACATGCGAAAGGGCCGGAGCAGAAGCTCCAGCCCTTTGGATGCAAAATTAGCATTCCACTTTGGTTAATCGTAAGTTTCCGGCTTTTGAATATCAAAACCTCCGCTGATGATAAACTCTCGAAGAAGATTATCAGCTTTTACCGACACTTTGGGAGGGATAAGTCTCTTTCCTTCCAGTGACTCAAAATATAATTTGGCTTTTTGTTTGTCTATGGTGTTTTTCAATGCGTCATATCGACCGAATTCATTGATATTTTGTGTAGTCAGATGCAAGTTCATCATACTGTGCAGCATTTTTTCATCAAGGCCAAAAACGGAGGCGAGGACGTGAATACGTGCATCATGCTTTCTGAACAGATAATCTGAAATATACTCTCGAAAGGTCTTGCCCTCTTCATACACAAAATCTTCTCGCTGCATCTCGTGAAGCAAAATATTTGCCACCTTCTGCTCTTCCTGAGAAAGATTTGCAAATGTTTTATGCAGCTCATTCCGGGCTTGCTGTTTTTCTTCTTCACTTATATTTTCTTGGCGCGATGTTTTGATATACTTTACAAAACGACTGTTCATATAATCTGAGTCAATTTTATCCGTATCAATCGTTGTAATATATCCATCAAGATCATACGGGGCATCGTCTTCATTATTACCAGCGCCTGTATCAGAATGTAACTCCTGATACCGCTTTACAAGAGTATTATATGTATATTCATCAATTATAACTTTTACACTACATGGTCTGTTTGTTTCCCTATCTATAAATTCATAGCGTGTTTTACCCCATGAAAAGCCCTGCACTTTGGCGGCGGAAAAATATTCATTAAGCTCATTAAATAACTTGACAAATTTATTCCGCTCTGAAGTATCGTCAGGAAGTTTGCTGAAATTTTCAATTTTTGCGCCGTTAAACAAATCGGAAATTTGGGCAAAAAGCCTGTTCATCCCCTCAATATTTTCGGGGAGCTTCTGAACAAAGAGGGCAAGTGGCTTGTTTCCGGAATACAGAGCCACGGCAGCCTCAATATTTTTCTCCATAGTATGCGGGTAACGATAATATTTAATAGTTCCAAACGGTTTGTCCGGCCCAAAAAGACGATTGGTACGGGAAAACGCCTGAATAATATTTTCATATTGGAGCAGTTTATCCAGATAAAGCGTATTGACCCATTTGGAGTCAAATCCCGTCAACATCTGATCGACCACAATCAAAAGATCGAGCTGTTTTTCAGGTTCCCGTCCAATGCGTTCATACGGTTTTTTATGCGCAAGTCTGGAGGCAATATCTTTCTTCATAGCGGCAAAAGTGGGAATACTGAAATGTTGCCCGTAGCGCGCATTATAGTCCTCAACAATTTCTTTCAGCCCGGCCTCCTTGTCGAGAGCCTTTGTGGCATCATCATTATCAATATTAGGGTCAAACAAGGCGGCAATTTTGAGTTTTGTATTGGCCAACTTAAACAGACGATAGTATTCTATAGCTTCCGGAATGGATGATGTAGCAAAAATTGCGTGAAATTTGTTTCCATGGCTGAGCGTTGACCAGTTTTCCAGAATGTCTTCCACAACCTTGTTTTGATGCTCAGGGGTTTGATACTGGGTATGAGGAATATAGTCCTCAATCCCCTTGCAGCGCTTCCCCGTGGCATCGGTATGCCCTGCCATGGGCATATTCATGTACTTATAGAAAATTTTTTCCTTTTTAGTGTCGGAGTGTACCTCTTCCTCATCTGAGGCTTTGGCCTGTTCCAAAGCAACAGCCTTCCGAACATCCTGATCTCTATAGGTCGCTACTTTATAAGGGTCAAACCCAAGTACATTTTTGTCGCGTATCCCGTCAGCAATACTGTACCGGTGCAACTCATTGCCGAATACAGTAGCTGTCGTACTTTTTTTCTTCTGATTTTCTTCGTGAATCGGCGTTCCGGTAAAACCAAAGAACATGGCCAGAGGGAATGTTTCCTTGATAATCAGCAGCATCTCCCCAAATGTGGAGCGATGACATTCATCCACAATAAAAACAATGCGCTTGGATCGCATTTTTTCCAAGTCCGCAGCATTCAGACCATATTCACCCTCATTCTTGATATTGCTCATTTTCTGGATGGACGTGACAATCAGGGTATCGGCCGGATCATTGCTTTTCAGTTTACCGGCAAGCACACTGGTGTTTTCCGTTGCCTGCACATCTTCATTCTCTTCAGCGAATCCCCGATATTCCTTTAAGCTCTGAGTTCCAAGTTCAATACGGTCCATCAGAAAAACAACCTTGTCGGCATCCTTGGAGGAAGCGATCAACTGGGCGGACTTGAAGGAAGTCATGGTCTTGCCGGAGCCTGTGGTATGCCAGACAAAACCACCGCGCTGATTTTCGCCCAAATTTTCAGCTTCCCAGCGAGCTTTGCCCACCTTGTCGGAAATGGCATTGGCAGCTTGGTATTGATAACTCCGCATCACCTTCAATATGCCGTCCGAATCATCGGCCACGGTGTAAAAGCCAATAAGCTGATGAGCCATAGGGATGGAAAGCAGGTCGCGTGTAAATTTATCCCATATATTGATTGGTTCGTTATGGAAATCCGCCCAGTGAAAATAATAATCAGGGTTGAATTTACCCTCCGGGCCGGGATTGGCAAAATAGAGAGCTTCTTCAGGATTCATGGCCACAAAAATCTGTACCAGCGAGAACAAACCGGTAAAGCAGCCCTCGGCGGCGTATTTTTGGATCTGGTTGCAAGCCTGGCTGACAGGAACGCCGCTTCTTTTCAATTCAATATGGATGACCGGCATGCCGTTGATCAGCAGCAGCATATCACCCCGGCGGTCATTGAGAAGTTTTGATTTGACGGAAAAGCGGGGCTGCCGGGCGATCTGATAGCGGCTCTGCCCAGCGGCTATTTCTTTGCGGTTATAAATTTTCAGGGAAATCTCTTTGCCAAAATGCAGCGTATCTTCAGGATTATCGCGCGTAATCTGAACACTGCCGCCATTGATGAAACCATTAAGCCTGAGTGGTGTTTTGAGTTCTTTCACCTGCTCCAGAACCTGTTGCATCTCTCCCTTTGTCAGCGGAAAATCATTGAGACGATCTATACCTCTGTTATTTTCAAACAGAATATTGGCCCAGTTCTGCAACAGTTTGGTTTCATCATAATTTTCCAGAACCGAGTCCTCCCACCCGACCGTAGGCAGCATGGCAACAAGCGCATCCTCAAAATCTTTTTCATTGCGAAATTTCATGCTTTCCTCGCGTCAATTACGACTCAGGTCTTCTGTACGGAAAATATGATAACCTTCATAGTGGTAGCTTGCGTCTATACCCTTCATATAGACGGTCCGGTCATTGACCTGATCGGTCAATGCCTTTTTCAAAAGATCCTTGATTTCAGCATCATTGACAGGACTGCGTTCCATTGCCTGCAAATAGGCTTCCCGGTCTATTCCGCTCCAGTCCACTACCACGCCCAATTCCTTTTTCAGCATGGCGTCCAGCCAGATGCGGGCACTGCGGCCATTGCCTTCCCGAAAGGGGTGAGCCACATTCATTTCCACATATTTTTCCACGATTTCATCAAAGCCGCCTTGCGGCATACGATCTATACGCCGCAAGGCGTCCGCCAAATAGAGGACGGACGCAAAACGGAATTGCCCCTTGGAGATATTCACATGGCGCATTTGCCCGGCAAAGGGATAAATATCTTCAAACAAGAACTGGTGGATAGCCGCGAGTCCGGCAAAAGTGCCTGTCGGAAGGGTGTCCAGCAGGCCCTGTTCAAAAAGCAGGGCCGCTTTTGCCTTACTCAGTTTCTCCTCGGCGCGGGCAAGTTCCGCCGCCTCGGTCAAACCCAGTTTGTTTTCCAATGTCATACGGCTTCCCCTATACGAACATCTTTTCAAGACAGGCTTTCTTGATATTTTGCAGCAATGCAACCTTACGCTGATGAAGGGTGATAAGGCGATCGAGGTGGCGGAAGAAGTTGCCGATAAACTCTTGTTCTTTTTTATTCTTTGGGAATACAAATTCCATGTTTTTTATTGCTGTTCCAGATGTTAAAGCGCGTGTTGTTATGGAGCTTTTCTTCACCATCTCCTTTCTGAATGCATCAGTAAAAAAGACATATCTTTTAAATTGCAATGTTAGTGGATCATCCTGTAAAGCTCTTCCTCTCAGGACAAATCCACTAAAGACAGTATCCTTTGGCTCATCGAGCATAACAGAGGGAAAGCCTATTTCATCGATAGTTTCAGAGGTACGTGTAAAGAAAATGTCCCCCATTTTGACCTGGAAATTCGCTATTTCAGCCCTTGTAAGACTTACTTTCCCTTTCAAATCTTTTTCATATATTCCGCGCAGATGAAATACATCTGTAAAATTTACTATTGGTGTTCCAATCCCAAAATATTCTTTGCCTTTATTTAGGCCATTCTTGAAATCGTAATATTCCCCAACCTTACGCTGTTCCCAAGCTTCCGTAAATCCGGCGAAGCGAACCTCCGGTACGTCAGCCCCATTTTTCGGGAACATTTTTTCCAGCATCGCTTTTTTGATATTTTCAAGGCGACCGCGCTTACGCTGATGAAGGGTGACAAGGCGGTCGAGCTGGCGGAAGAAGGTGCCGATGCGGGCTTGCTCTGATTTTTTCAAAGAAGTATAAATATTTATCTCTGCTAAATCATTTACATTTATTGCCGGGTAACTCGTACCTGTACAGTTATCCAATACTTTTTGTACAAAATACTCATTTTGAACAAGAGACATTAAAAAGTATCCATCAACAGACGGGCGAAGTTGGGCATAGCCAGTTGAGAACACAAAGTTCTCTGAATTAAGTTCAAATAAATAGTTATTTTTTTGATATGGCCTTACAAGTTGATAAAATAAATCCCCATATTGCGCCAAACGCTGTGCTCTAGATGGCGCAGTACATTTTGTTTGTGTCCTATGATTAATTAACTCTGTACCTACAACAGATTCAAGATCGACATACTCAAAATTAGTAGGTAACTCTGCTTTAGGATTAAATTCCGCCAAATCCCCCAACTTACGCTGTTCCCAAGTTTCCGTAAATCCGGCGAAGCGAACCTTAGGTTTTCCGGCATGTTCGGCCATACTATTCGCCTCCCAGCAATTTTTTCAGTTCCGCAAGCCCCTGCATGTCAAAAGCATTTCCGGTCAGTTCATCAATCAGCCCATTGAGCGCCGTTTCCGTTTCATCAATTTCACTGTCCACTCCGGCGAAGGTCATCTCATACTTCGTACACAGTGCTTCAAGGCGGGCAATCAATTTGCGGACCACACTCAGAGGCAGGTCGTTCAGGTCTTCAACAAGAGGCGTTATCCACTTGCGGCGCAGCAAATCCAGAATCTGCTCGTCACTGAGATTCTCGATGACATGCTTCGTTTGCGTGTGCAGTGCCTCGGCGTCTTCCTTGATTTTCTTTTTGAGGCTTTTTTCTCTGCTGATCAGCGCGTCCACTTTTTTGAGGATGGCAAGCGTTGCCTCATCCAGAGCTCCGGCCTTGAGCGACTTTTTCACCTCGGCGGGGACAAAGGCGTCCTCATTGACAAAGGGCTGTTCCCTGTCCTCCTCGCTCAATTCATTCAGCAGTTCTTCATACCGCCCAGCAAAGTCGGCCAGCCTTTCCTCTTCCTCTTTCAGGGCTTGCAGTTTGTCCGCCAACAGACAAGCCTGCGCCAGTTCAAAGGGAATGACATGCCCCTGCCAGCCGTCTTGTATTTCCGTGTCCTTATTATCCTTCTTCTTGATGACCATGCGCGGATCAACCTGCCGCGCGGCGGCAAGGCCTTCGGTCTGAAGAATCTCAAGATCCACGGCAATGTCTTTCCAGCGGCTGTCAAGAAGCTGGTACGCTTCATACGGGTCAATCAGCGGAATCGCGCGCAATCTGGCAAAGATATCCGCACTGTGCACATTTTCCGCCTGCGCCGTATTCACTGTCTCCATCTTGCCCAGCAGTTCCGTGTTCAGAAAATCGGGAAACGTGGCGAATGCTCCGGCATATCGATCGGTAAAGGCTGTAATGTCCGGATGCCCGAGAACGGCATCCTTCAGATTTTCAACCTTCAATTCATAATAGGCTTCATTCAGAGGCCGGAACAGCGATTCCCTGAGCGAGGGAAAAGCGGCCCAATAATCGCGTAATCCGGCAAGTTCCAAATCAGGAATGCCGCCGAACATGGTAGCCCAGATATCCCAGCTTTCCGCTTCTTCGGAAGAATCCACATAGCGAGGAATATTCAGATTATACTCATTCCCGCGGATTTCCTCACGACTGACGACACGGGAAAATTTATCCACCGAGGTTCGCTGTGTGACTGTATCCACTATCTTTTTGATGTCACAGGCCCGCAGGACGTTATTCTTTCCCTGCTTGGCGAAGCCTTTGGAGGCATCAATAACGAGGACATCCGTATTTTCCCTTTTTTGCCTCAATACCATGATAATGGTGGGAATACCCGTTCCAAAAAAAATGTTGGCTGGAAGGCCGATAATAGCATCTATGTGGTTCTGTTCAATGAGATTTTTACGGATATTCCCCTCTTCGCCGCCGCGAAAAAGAACCCCATGAGGCAAAACAATTGTCATAATGCCGTCGGGCTTCAGATGATACAAATCATGCAGCAGAAAGGCGTAATCGGCCTTGCCTCTTGGGGCCAGACCGAACGAGGCATAGCGTGCGTCGTTTTCCTTGTCCGATGGATTCCATGCCTGAGAATAGGGGGGATTGGAGACTACGGCATCCACATAGAGTGGATTATAGGTATTTACCGGGTCATTTTCATCAAAATACGGCCAGTCATCTTCCAGCGTATCGCCGTTGCGAGTAAAAATATTGTCCGGCAGAATACCGCGCATGACAAGATTCATGCGTGTCAGGTTGTAGGTGTTTTCTTTCAGCTCCTGTGCATAGTATTGAATGTGATCTTCACTCCCCACATAGCGGGCCGTGCTTTTTCCGATATTGATCAGCAGAGAGCCGGAACCGCTTGTCGGATCGTAAATTTTTATCGCACTTCTTCCCTTCAGATGATGCGCCACAATTTCTGACATGAGCAGCGAGACTTCATGCGGCGTGTAGAACTCCCCCGCTTTTTTGCCCGCATTGGCCGCAAAATTGCTGATCAGATATTCATAGATGAAGCCGAGAACATCATAATCCTGTCGGCCATCCATGGGAATGTCTTTTATCAGATAAATCAGATCGCGGATGGCTTTGGTGCGCGCGCCGGAAGTTTCTCCCAGTTTGGACAGACCGGTTTCCAACGTTTTGAAAATACCCTCAAATACTTTTTTATGATGAGGATTGATGTTCCGGTTAAAAGCGGAAATGGCATCCGTTACGTCCGAAGCGGCAAAATCCATACCCTTGGCTATCCATGTGGAAAAAAGGCCGTCATAAGATATGAAGTAGCCAATATTTTGTCGAACCATCTGCACGGATTCAGTATCATCCTCATTCAGCTCAACAAGATACTCATCCGTCCAATCGTTTTTTTTCAAAAACTGCACTTCTTTATCAGAAAGGAATTTATAAAATATAAAACCAAGAATATAGTCCTTATATTCATTAGCCTCAATTTTGGAACGCATCTTATTCGCTGATTCCCAAATCTTGGCCGCAAGCTGCTGTTTGTTCATACAGTCGTTTCCTAAAATTTCAGTTCGGACAAATTCAGAAGTACAGGATTGCAACATTTGTCACAGACGGGACATCCTCATCTCATCGGATGCCCTCTGTTTGCCACTATAGTCCAAAATGTCCAAAAGATAAACAGGCCGAACAACAGGAAAACTGCTGGGTATCCAGTGGATAATATCTGAGTAGAACAGCTTATCCCATACAATCCGGGAAGACCCATTTTTATCCCCTTTTTTGTCGGGTAATTTTCAGGGTATCAAAAATATTTTTAAAAATTTTATTCTATTATTTCAAATAAATATATTACAAAACAAGCGTCAACTACAAGCTGAAAAGCCGCTTCGCCAAGTTTCAGAATGTGCCGGAGCTGCTTTCCATGTACCGCAGCTTTGCCGATGTCGTGACCAAAAACGATCTGGACGAACAGGCGAAACAGGCGGGAGAACGGCCCCTGACGCCTCCGATTGAAGGTGGCAAACCGTTCAATGACGTGGTGGAACGCTCCCCGGCTCAGGCTGCGTATATGGACAAGATCATCCAGCGAATGGAAAATCTGCCCCAAGACCCGCGCATCGACAATCCGCTCAAAGTCACCAATGACGCCAGAAAAGCGGGGCTTGATTACCGGCTGATAGAGCCGAACGCCGATGATTTTGAAGGCTCCAAGCTCAATGCCGCTGTTGAACGTATTCATGAAATCTGGCGTGAAACTTCCGCTGACAAGGGTACGCAGCTTGTCTTCTGCGATCTGTCCACGCCCAAGGGAGGAAAGGCTCCGGCATCCACTCAGAGCGAACGGCAGGATTTGGAATCCGGGGCGCTTATAGACGTGGACGGCACGCTTGTCCGCGAACCCTCGGAACAGGAGAACGAGCCTGAAGACGATGAGGATGCTCTTGCCGGTGTCATCAATATGGATGAGGTCATTGCCGCATCCGGCAAGTTCTCCGTGTATGATGACATGAAACAAAAACTCATTGCGAAAGGTATTCCCGCCGAGGAAATTGCCTACATTCATGACGCCAACACTGACATACGAAAAGCAAAGCTGTTCAGCGACATGAATGCGGGACGTGTCCGAGTTCTGCTTGGCTCCACCGCCAAGATGGGCGCGGGTATGAATGTACAACAGAGACTTGTCGCCGCACATCATCTTGATGCTCCCTGGAGGCCGAGTGACCTTGAGCAACGAAATGGAAGAATTATACGTCAGGGGAACATTTTTTATGAACGTAACCCAGATACTTTTACAGTAAAAATATTCAATTATGCAACAAAACAGACTTACGACGCGCGGATGTGGCAGACCATAGAGTACAAGTCAGCCGCAATAGAACAGTTCCGCAAGGGCGATCTGCTTCAGCGCGTCATTGATGATGTAGCCTCGGAAGCCGCCAACGCTGCCGAAATGAAGGCCGCAGCCTCCGGCAATCCGCTTATTCTCATGCAGGTACAGCTCGCCGCCGACCTTCGTAAGCTGGAAGCTCTGTACTCACAACATCAGCGCGGCCAGCATCGTCTGCGCGACCGTCTGAAATGGCTCAAGTCCACGGACTCCAGACTTGCCAAAGAGGAATCCCTCTATACGGAAAATATCCGCCGCAGGGATTCCCATACCCGTACCATCACAGAAAAGGGGAAAGAAAAAGTTCTGGTGGCGCTGACGGTTGACGGCAAGACCTTCACGGCCAGGGAGAGCGATAAAATACGAGATCGACTGCTTGACGGAATAAAAGAAGTTACCCGTGATTCCAGCACAAAATTTCTGTTCGGTTCTTATCGCGGTTTTGAGGTCTCTGTCGAACGCGCAGCAACACGCATGAGCGGCAAGGACGGTTTTCAGCTTTCGCTTCGGGGGGCGGGCGAACGGGAGTTCCGACCGGGTAATCTGTTCTACGATTTTGAGGAAAAGTTCAGTCTGGCCGGTCTGTTTCAGCGTATGGACAATTTTCTGGCCAAAGGACTGGACGAAGCCGTGGAAACCCACAGGAAAAATGCCCGGCAGGAACGCGCCGAACTGGAAACCGTCAACGCCGCTCTGGGCAAGGAGTTTCCGCAGCAGGAAGAACTGGCTCTGGCACGGGAAAACCACAGCGCGGTCATCCGGGAATTGCAGAGGATGCAGGATGATTCGAGCTACGTCTCCACCTGGACGCCGAAAACCTCTCTGACCGATGAACAGCAGACAGTCATGGAAGCACCGCCGAAGGAAGAACGCGGCAAGGAAGACAGTATTGTCGCCGCCCCTCCCGCCGTGCCGCCGGAAGAACAGTACCACAAGATCAAATACGGCGAAGGAGAAGGACGGACGGAATACCTCGTCACCAACCAGCACAACGGCCATACGCTGAAAGAAGGATATGTTCTGCGCCGCACCTATTTCAACAACAGCATCGGTTCCCTGGGGCAAAGTCTGTACGAGGACGGTCAGTGGCACAGCACGGCGACCGCGCCGCGCGGTATGAAACTCAAGCAGTTCGAGACGCAGGAAGCGGCCATACAGGTTGCCCGCAATGACGCCGCGCAGCGCGGGCTTGAAGAAACGCCCCCCGCCGAAGATGGCGAAACCTTCTGTGAACGGCTTGCCAGGGAAGGTTTTCATCCTACCGGCAACGATTTTTACGGAAAAAATGACCACTCCAGGACAATGGATGCGGGCGATGGCGGCATCTTCCAGATGCGGATTTTTCAAACCGCCGACAATCAGACAGGTCTGCATGTTCAGTATGAAAAGTACAACCTGATCGACGGCTCGCGCACGGTGGATACTCAATTCGGGACGCTGGATGAGGGGCATCAGGGCTCGCGGAACGCCCGGCTGCTCCCGCGCCGGAGGAAACGCATGTGCGCGGTATGGTGTTTTCCTCCCGACCGCGAATGCGATAGGGATCACCCGCCGGTCATATCGCGCGGGGTTACGGTGAACGAAAACACGTTTGTCACTTCAACCAATACAACAAGGAGTTCTCATGTCCGGTTTTATGTCTTCCAGCACAGCCCTGATGGTCTGCAAGACCGATTCCCCTGCCTCGCTTGGCCTGGACGCCTTGCGGCAACACGCCTTCACTCCCGAAATCGATGCGGACGGCAGGCGTTTCGGCTGGGTTGGCCTTGGCGATCCGTTGGATACCGACGGCTTTGAGCTGGCCGCCGTGGATGGTCGCTATTCCGGCTTTTCCTTCCGGCTGGATACCCGCAAGGCGTCTGGAGCCGTTATCCGGCTCCAGCTTGCCGAAGCCGTGCGGGAGGAACGAGCTTCCGGCAAAAAGGTTGGCGGTAAACGCAAAAAAGAACTGAAAGAGACAATCACAGCCAAACTGACCGCCAGGGCGGAATTTGTGCCGTCTGTGATCGACTGCCTGTGGGATGCGGAAAAGGGACGCCTGCTTGTGGGAGCGGCTTCGGCCAAAGCTGTTCAGCCGGTGCTGGAGCTGTTCAAGACCACGTTTGGCATGGATGTTACACCCATCACGCCTGCGGGAGATATGCCGAAGCTCTTTGCCGCCATCCTGCGCGGAGAAGGCTATCCGTGCGAAGGCTACACCCTCCATCCGATGGGTTCCGCCAGTCTGACCGCAACAGAACAGGCCGAGGAAAAGGCCGCCGTGGCTGTGCAGAACAGTCTGAACGCCGTTGCTCAGGCGCTTGAGGAAGGCATGGCTATCCAGAAGCTGCACCTGGTGGCCACCTCGGACGTCGATCCCGACCGACAACTGGAGTTCACGCTGGATGCCGGGCTGGCTGTGTCTGGCCTGAAACTGCCCAAGGCGGAAAAAGGCGCGGAAGAGGACGCCACCTTCCTCGTGAATGCCGATGTCTGCGCCGCTGTGGCGGATATGGTGGAGGAAATGGGTTTGGCGTAGTGTAACCGGGTAGAACGGCAGGTAGACCAACGCCTGCCTGCCCTTCAGCTTACCAAAGTGGGGCTATCATAGCCAGATCCGCCTTTCATTCGCTCCGGCGCATCAGCTTCCCCCGTGGTGTGGCGTAAAGTGTCGCCCGGCCTGCGGCCATACGGTTTTCCGATTTTAAGGTCAAATTGCGGCCTGAATTCCCGCTTAAAGTCATTCGCCGGATGGCGTATATAATGGCTGTCACTGGTCACCCCCAGTATTTCCTTCGCCTTTTTTCCCACGGCAAATACTTGGGAATCCTTGATTGAAAAGATGGACCTCAGCGCATCCAGATACCACAGGCCTTCTTTTAGCTCGCTTTGTGCCGGGGTCCGATTGGATGCTATCTTCCCTTCTTGATATGGATGGAAGGGAAATGCGTTCCACATGAGAGGAATGATGTGGTATTCCCGTAGTGCTGCCCACACTGCGGAGGCGGAGCGCTCCGATGTGTTACCAATACCGCCTGATCGTTCCCAAGCCCCCAAGGCATAGATATTTGCTGGGAGCTTCAACTGGAACTCGTCCGTAAACGGGATCCCGGTCAAGGCGCAGCCACGGTAGCCCGGAGCCTCGCCCACCAGCATGACATCCACGCCACTGCGCTCCAGATGCCGCAGGTATTGCAGTAGATGATTTTTGCGTCGTCCATCCCGGTAGGGATTTTCAATCAGACGTCGCTCATCGGAAACAACAGATATATCTTCGACAAATTCTTCGATTGTCATCAAGCTGACCTCGCCACAACCCGATTACTTGTGAAGCTCAGTTCACTGTAATACATTTATTTAGACAACTTCTCCTGGATTTTTGTCTTATACCCCTCCTTTTCCTCTTCCTTTCCGGCATTGGAGAGGTTTACATTGAACACTCCACCGGCTAAAGTCGATGGATTCACCTTGGCGACTAAAGTCGCGTTCCGGCTAAAGCCGATATGGCTCCTGCTGAAGCAGGCTTAAGTCATTCCCCCTCAATCCGGAAGATCTCATCAGCATCTTCCTGTTGCGCAATATATTGCTTGATAACATCATCGGTCACATTGCCACTGCTACAACAGAAATATCCGCGTGCCCACATATGGCGTCCCCAGTACTGGCGACGCAACAATGGAAATTCGTTTATCATGGCATGGGAGGTTCGGCCTTTCAATTGTTGCATCAACTTGCTCACAGCAAGATTTTGCGGAATTGAAACGAAAAGATGGATATGGTCAGGTGCTATATGACCTTTGAGGCTTTCCACCTGATGTTTCTCACAAATACCGCGTATCAGCGACCTGGCCTTCTGGGTGATGTCGCCTGACAAAATCTTTTTCCGGTACTTGGTTATCCAGACCAAGTGCAGGTGAATTGAAAAAACACTGTGGGAGCCTTTGCGATAGTTGTTCATGCCCACAGCCTACAAAAGAAACGCTAAAGCCGCCACCTAAAGGTGGGGGGGTACACCTCCCTGAGTGGGACAATAAAGTCGTTTCCTCCTCCTTCTTCGCGAACCTCGCGCCCCAACCCTTCAGATTATTTGATAGAGGAGCTTTGTGCTTGCGGGTGGCCGTGAGACACGCTATCATGAAACCTACAAGATTTGTCAGGATGGAATATGCTCCAGCTTTTTGAAACACACGTCCCCAAGGCTCATCCCGCCGTTTTGCCCACAGGCAAGGCGGCTCTTGGGCAGTATATGACGCCTGCCCCCATCGCGGCCTTTATGGCTTCCCTTTTTCCCAAGAATTTTGGCGCGTTTCACCTGCTTGATGCAGGAGCGGGCGAGGGGAGTTTGACCTGCTCCTTTCTGAAGGCCCTGCGCCATACGGACAGGTCCTTTCCCCACGGGGAAGCCTCCCTGTTTGAGTACGACGTCGACATGGCGCGGAAGCTGGAAAAGAACATCATCCAAGCCGTGGAAGGACTGCCCGTCAAACCGCATATCTATCATACCGATTTTATCGAATACGCCTCAACGCTTGTTCTGCACAAACAGCGCCTCTTCACCCACGCCATACTGAACCCGCCCTATAAAAAAATCAGCGGCCATTCCGCCCACAGGGCTCTGTTGCGTGACGCAGGGATCGAAACGGTCAATCTCTATACGGCCTTTGTCGCGCTCTCCCTGGCCCTGCTCCGGCCCGGCGGGACCCTGGTCGCCATTATCCCGCGCAGTTTCTGCAACGGCCCGTATTACAGGCCCTTCCGTCAATATATCCTGCGCCATTCGGCCATCCGGCGTCTTCACCTGTTCACATCCAGGACCGAAGCGTTCAAGGAGGACAAGGTGTTGCAGGAAAATGTTATCCTCGTGCTGGAACGGGACGCTGAGCAAAGCGTGCTGGACGTTTCCACGTCAAAAAATGGCGAGATGGACGAATACCGCGAGGCGCGATACCCCTTCGAAGAGATCGTCCGGCCCGGCAACCCGGAACTGTTCATCCACATTCCCGACAATCAGGGGGAACAAAGCTCCCTCAGCGGTGCGGATCGTTCCCTGAAGTCCCTAGGTGTCGAGGTTTCCACCGGGCCAGTGGTGGATTTTCGCCTCAAAGAGCATTTGCGCGCCATGCCGCTGCCTGATGACGCGCCCTTGCTGTACCCCGGCCATTTTAACGGCAAAACGAAATGGCCCAGAGCGGATTTCAAAAAACCCAACGCCGTGGCCCGCTGCCCGGAAACCATGAAATGGCTCTACCCGAACGGCCATTATGTGGTCGTGCGGCGTTTGTCCTCCAAGGAGGAAAAACGCCGGGTAGTGGCCTATCACGTCCAGCCAGAGGATTTTCCCGGCCAACCCTATCTGGGCTTTGAAAACCATCTCAACGTGTTCCACCGCCGCAAACAAGGCTTGTCGCCGGAACTGGCCCACGGCTTGGCGCTCTACCCGAACTCCCGCTTTGTGGATAAGCTTTTCCGGCGCTTCAACGGTCACACTCAGGTCAACGCCACAGATTTGCGCTCCCTCCCGTACCCCTCCGCCGACACGCTGGAGGCATTGGGTCGGTGGGCGGACGGCCAGACGGAACTAACGCAGGAAAACGTGGAACAACACCTTAAGGCAGTGCTGGCATGAACGAGACAGAAAAACAGGAACAAGCTCTGGCTATCGTCAAAGCCTTGGGGCTGCCCAGAGCGCAACAGAACACGCGCTCTGCGCTCTGCCTTCTGGCCCTGTGCGACATGACGCCGGACAAGGCGTGGAGCCAGGCTCAGGCTCCCTATATGGGCATAACCCCCATCATGGATTGGGCAAAAGAGCATTATGCCGCCAACTATGCGCCCAATACCCGTGAAACCTTTCGCCGTCAGACCATGCACCAGTTTGTGGCGGCAGGCATAGCTCTTTACAATCCCGACAATCCGGCCCGCGCCGTAAACAGCCCGAAAGCCGTCTATCAAATCTCGCCGGAAGCTCTGGCCCTGATCCGACTCTACGGCACGGCGGACTGGGAAAGCACCCTGTCAGACTTTCTGGAACGGCAGGAGAGCTTGGCGAAACGCTATGCACACGAGCGGGAACGGGTAATGGTGCCGGTATCTCTGGCAGACGGCAAGCAAATTGAACTCAGCCCTGGAGCGCACAGCGAACTTATCAAGGCCATTGTGGAGGCGTTCGCTCCCTGCTTCGTGCCCGGCAGCATTCTGCTCTATGTGGGGGATACCGGCAACAAATGGGGCTATTTTGACGAAAGCCTGCTTGCCAGCCTGGGCGTGATGGTCGATTCCCACGGCAAGATGCCGGATGTGGTCTTCTACGATCCCAAAAAAGACTGGCTCTTGCTGGTGGAATCCGTAACCAGTCACGGTCCGGTGGACGGCAAACGCCATGACGAGCTTGCAGCACTCTTTTCCAGCGCTAAGCCTGGTCTGGTGTATGTGACGGCCTTCCCTAATCGGGCAATTATGGCCCGCTATGTGGGAGAGATCGCCTGGGAAACAGAAGTCTGGGTGGCGGACGCGCCCTCCCACCTCATCCATTTCAACGGTGAACGCTTCTTGGGACCGTATCAAAAGTAATTTGATCGGCCTCCGTAACTTCCCCCCTGCGGGCCATGCGCCCCTGTCCCACGCCGCATGACGGCCTCCACAAGAGAACGTCATGTGCGCGAAAAAATTTCATACGGTTTGGGGCATAGGAAAAGAGGGATTGGACAAAATTCCAAATTGTACTGTGATGAACACAGAAAATGTTGACCAAATACTTGAAAAACACCTTCAATTCATTGGAAAAGACGTAATAAAACAATCACAAATCTTCTCCTACCTCGTCTTCACGCCCTTGGCTTGACGCGCCTTTTCTTCCCCCCCTTCAACCCTGCGCCACAAATCCCGATACCGTTCATTCCTTACCAAATCCCTGTCTCCTGCCGGGCCGAAAGCGTAATCCGCCGTGCGTTCGGCGTACCGCTGCCAGTTGCGTCCGGTCTGTGTTTCCCGGATGGTCGGCGCACAGGCGCGAATGGTTTCTTCCACGCTCTCCCGGCTGTGGCCGTTGGAGCGCAGCCGCAGGGCGATCATCGCGTCCACGCGGGAGTAATCCTCAATGGTCAGATGCCTGCGAATATTCTCCAGATGGGCATAATAGGCCGAGGCCGGATCGCCGGGCCTAAAATCCGGCATCGGGAACGTCCGGCGCTCGGACTTTCGTTTCTCGGCTTCCTCCGCATACTCATGGTCTATCCTTCTGGACAGAGTCAGCGCCTTGCCGCATTCCCGGCGCTCCGCAAACAGAAGCTTCACTTGCGGGAATGAACCGTCTTCACGCCGATGCTTCGGCTTGCGGTTTTCAAAACCCGGCGCACGGTGGGGATGGATGCAGCCGCACAGCTTTTTGTCGCCGTACTCCCGGTTCAGGCGTTCCGTGATGCGGTTGCCCACGTCCCGATCAAATTCCGTGCCCAGCCGGGGGATGGTCAGCAGGCATTGAAAATTGCCCGGCGAACTTTCCAGCACCACGGCGGGGCGAAAGCCGTCCTCCTGCATCTTCTTCAGGCTGTCGCGGGTCATGTCGTCGATAAGGATGTGATGCCGGTCATTCGATAGCGGCGTGTAGTAGATATTTTCTCCACGCTTCTGGAAGCGCAGCATCTCCGGTATGTGAGCTTCCAGTTCGTCCGGGGAAAAACCTCTGGTCATGCCGCCTTTTTTATCCAGGATGAAGGTCTTTTTGCCGCTGTCCTCTTCCATCTTTATGCAGGTCACACGGTAGCGTTCCGCATTCACCGCATCCGCATACTTTCTGAAATTCGCAAGTTCCCGCATGGTTTCCGCTCCCTTTTCCCGTCTTTCGGCAGGCGGCGGGGCGTGTCTTTTTTCCTCCCGCGCCGCCCGATACCGCCAGCGATTTGCCTCCTTTTCCAAGCCCCGCGACCGCAGCCAGTTCTCAAAACGCGGCTTGCCTCCACGTGCTTTTTTCCGGCCTGACCGCAGGGAAAGCCGTTCCGCTCTCTGCTGCGCCATCAGGCAATGCCGGGCGATATTCAGAACCGGCAAACCATATTTCGCCAGGTGGGAAAGCGCCTTTTTCCTCTCGAACCTGTGCCGTTCCTTCATCCGGACAAGATCGGCATTACCTGCTGTTCCTGCCTTTTTCGAGTCTCCGGCGAACTCTTCCTGATACATTTTCCATGCTTCCAGATTGACGGAGCTTACCGGCTCCGGGACAATCTTTCCCAAGGTATCCGGGTACATTCCTTCCTCAAACTCCCCCAGCCTTTTGCACAACTTTCCCATGCTGAACGCACGGTCTACGGAGGATGCCTTCACGGCATTTTCCCCCACAAAAATGATGGCCCCGGAACCTTTCTTCTCGAAACGCAAACCGACTTCCGCCAGTTTTTCGTGCAGCTCTGCCCACGATTGCGCGTCTTTTATGATGGAATGGCCGCGCTCCTGCGCGATGCGCTGGGCGGATTTTTCGCCGGTGGCATGTTCAAAATCCAGCGCGGCCTGCTTTGGTTTTATTTCGCGGGCCGTCCTCCTTCGCGCCAGCTCGCCATTTTCCAGTACCGCATACATGGGGTTTTCTTCGCTGGCCCATCCCTGCCTGCCTTCAATATGGGCCACGAGCTTATGCGCCTCCTGAATGTCCAGTCCATTGAAAGGAAGCACGACTTTTCCCGTTTCCGGGTCCGCCCTGTTGACCGCGATATGCAGGTGATAATTGTCGGTGTCATAATGCACCCCATACACGGTCTGATGTCCGGTCAGCCCCATCTTTTCCAGAAACATGTCCACCACTTCCTCCACCTGTTCTCTGGTGGGCTGTTCCCCTTCCTGCCAGGAAAACATCCAGTGCTGCACCGGCATGTCACTGTGAACCGACTCCCTTGCCAGAGCAATCATTTCCACCTTCTGACCGGTATGTGTTGCTGAAAGAAAACCTCTTCCACCCGCGTATTCGATTTTCTCCCGTGGATTTCTGTTGTGGGGGAACCGGATGTAATCCACGAGGTCGCCTATCTGCCATGCCTTGGGCTTTTCAGCCTTCGTATTCCTGATTTTCTTGACAATCATGATGACACCGCAGCGAGATTTTCTGGATGGCCCAGACCAGATTCCGCAGGGCGTCCTCCTGCCGTTCCAGAATATCCGGGGGAGCTTTCGCCTGCCGAAGCGTCTCGAAATTGTGCTTGAGCAGGCCGCCGATCCGACGCAGTTCCGCAACGGTACTCAGGTCTGCATGAGCCACCAGCGGTCTGCCTCCGAAAAAACGCCGCCGCATGTATTCCGACAGGGACAGTCCGGCGATTTCCGCCTGCTCCATGAGGCGCGTTTTTTCTCTTTCGGTGACGCGGATCGTCACCCACTTCCGGGCGGCGCTCCGGCCGCCGTCTTCGGTCTTTCCGTCTTTCATGTCTTTTGCCTTTGGACTGCGAGAAGCGAAGCGCCGAGCGGTCCGGGAGTCCAGAGGGCGTCAGCCTTCTGGCAGGATGGG
>OATQ01000423.1_pt1 | contig 20316 bp, 9 predicted proteins | sample 1495061 | NCBI WGS metagenome assembly OATQ01 (sample SAMEA2579979, study PRJEB22360) | human gut metagenome
ATAGCAAGTCTTGTTGTTTTGGGCAGCCGGTGATATGGTCCCTGCCGATATACGTATCATCGATTCAAAAGACTTGTTTATCAGTCAGGCTTCATTGACGGGTGAGTCCGAACCGATAGAAAAGTTTCCGGAAGTACAGGGACAACAGTTTCGTAAGGGAAGTGTCATAGAGTTGGATAATATCTGTTATATGGGTTCCAATGTGATTAGCGGTGCGGCAAAAGGAATTGTTTTTGAAACGGGGAATAAAACCTATCTGGGTACAATAGCCAAAAGTCTGGTCGGACATCGTGCCACTACAGCCTTTGATAAAGGTATTAGCAAGGTCAGCTTTTTATTGATTCGTTTTATGCTGGTTATGGTTCCGTTCGTGTTTTTCGTGAATGGTTTTACGAAAGGTGACTGGTTCGAAGCCTTCATTTTTGCCGTATCTGTGGCGGTCGGTCTTACTCCCGAAATGTTACCTATGATTGTGACTGCCAACCTGTCTAAAGGAGCAATCGCCATGTCCAAAAAGAAAACAATCGTAAAGAACCTCAATGCCATTCAGAATTTTGGAGCAATGGATATACTTTGTACCGATAAAACCGGCACATTGACTTGTGATAAAATTGTGTTGGAGAAGTATATCAATGCAGACGGCAGCGATGACAACAGTAAACGTATTCTTCGTCACGCATACTTCAACAGTTATTTTCAGACTGGTCTAAGAAACCTGATGGATAAGGCAATCCTCTCTCATGTAAGAGAGTTGAATCTGGAACATTTGAAGGATGCCTATACCAAGGTTGATGAAATTCCTTTCGATTTTACACGCAGAAGGATGTCTGTCGTTATAGAAGACAGGCAAGGGAAGCGCCAAATTATTACCAAAGGAGCAGTAGAAGAGATTCTCGATGTCTGTTCGTATGCCGAGTTCGACAGGGAGATACATCCTTTGACTGACTCCTTGAAAATAAAAGCGCAAAAGATCAGTGAGGAAATGAACCGGCAAGGTATGAGAGTATTGGCGGTTTCCCAGAAAAGTTTCATCGAGAAGGACTGTAATTTTGCCATCGAAGATGAGAAGGAAATGGTGTTGATCGGATATCTTGCTTTTCTTGATCCTCCCAAACCTTCTGCCGCCGAAGCCATCGAACAATTATATATGCATGGAGTAGCAGTCAAAATATTGTCGGGAGACAATGATACCGTAGTGAAAGCTATTGCCCGTCAGGTGGGGATTGATACCGGGCACTCCCTTACCGGAATAGAAATGGAGGAAATGGATGAAACAACATTGAAAGAAACAGTAAAAGACACCACTTTATTCTCCAAACTCACTCCATTGCAGAAGACGCAAATAATCTCTCTGTTGCAGGAGCAAGGTAATACAGTTGGGTTTCTGGGAGATGGCATCAATGATGCAGGCGCCTTGCGGCAGTCAGATATTGGCATATCTGTCGATTCGGCGGTAGATATAGCAAAAGAAAGTGCGGATATCATCTTGCTGGAGAAGGATTTGATGGTATTGGAAGACGGCGTACTTGAAGGTAGAAAGACATTTGGTAATATCAATAAGTATATAAAGATGACTGCCAGTTCCAATTTTGGCAATATGTTCAGCGTGATGTTTGCAAGCGCCTTTCTGCCGTTCCTGCCCATGATGCCGATACATTTGCTGATTCAGAACCTATTATATGATATATCACAGACAACCATTCCATTCGACCGTATGGACCCGGAATTTCTGAAGAAACCGCGCAAATGGGATGCATCCGACCTAAGTCGTTTTATGATTTATATAGGACCTATCAGTTCTATCTTTGATATTGCTACCTATCTGGTCATGTGGTATGTGTTCAGTTGTAACAGTCCCGAACATCAGACTTTGTTTCAGACCGGATGGTTTGTAGAAGGTTTGTTATCTCAGACATTGATTGTCCACATGATACGTACCCGTAAAATACCATTTATACAAAGCCGGGCTACGTGGCCTGTTATGGGGCTGACATTCTTAATTATGGCAGTAGGCATTCTTATTCCTTTCACAGCTTTCGGACGTTCCATCGGCCTGACGGCTCTTCCTTTGGGTTATTTTCCCTGGCTGATTGGTATTTTGCTTTCCTATTGTATCCTGACGCAATTGGTAAAGAACTGGTATATCAGGAAGTTTGTACGTTGGCTATAGCATTCGGCCTGTTTATCCCACAAAATATGTATATATAATGTGAAATATCTAAAATTGAGACAGATAACCTGTCAAAAGTTCTTGCCTCTAAAAATAATTTCATACATTTAGAGGCAAGAACTCTTAAATGTTAGATTTACGAACATACTAATATTCAAACACAATGAAACACAGCTTATACTTTCTGATAATAATTACCTTGTTGTTTGCCGGATGCCGTCAAAAAGCCCAGAGTAATTTCCTGTCCGAATCTTCTGCACAAACAGAGGAAAGTAATCCCTCATTGGAAGAGTATGCTGAAGAAGCAGTCATCACAGGCAAAGTACTAAATCGGGATTTCTATCCTCAGGAAAAGGAACTGACTCTCATTATCCCATTTTTCAGAGATATGGGAAATCAGTATCGTTCGCCCATACAAAAAGATGGTTCATTCTCTTTCCGTTTTCCGGTTTATGCCAAATTAAGGGAGGTTTCTATCCGCAACTATGCAGAACATCTTTATATCCACCCGGGAGACAGCATACATGTAGAAATAGACTTCAAAGATCTTTTTCATCCTAAAGTGACAGGTGATGCCGAAAAGCTAAATCAGGAGATATTAGCGTTCACTGAAAGTGCATATTACTATATACAGAATTACAATATGAAACCGGAATCAGACGTTAAGGATTTTGAGGCTGAATTAAAAAAGGATTATAATTTTCGTTTGGAACGTAGGAATGAGTATCTGGTGAAGTACAAGCCAATGGAAGATGTAGTACTGTTTACTGAAGAATTGCTGAAGCAAGATTATTATTATGCGCTGTTATTCAATGGTATGTCATACTTGTTTAAAACGAGAAAAGAGATGGACCGTTATCATACACTTTTACCTGAAATCAATAAACTATATACTAAAGGCATACTCTCGGCACGCTTATACGATGTTGCTGATGAAGCAGAAAGATATATTGCTTATGGGATCGCTTTCAGAGATAAAAAGAATCCTTCGATAGAAGAAATCATGGCTACAATGGGGGAGAGTGAGATGAATCAGTATTTATATACTAAGTTGATAGCCGGTTCTTTATGTACTAATGACACACTTGCTTTTCACGAAAAACGTACACAGTTTGACTCAATCGTTAAAATGTCACATCTACGTGCACAGGTGATGCAGATCTATAATCAGACCAAATCGTATCTAAAAAATCCACAGCCTGTTTCCGACAATTTATTATATGGCGAATTCCATGAGAACTCAAAGCATACAACACGTATGCCATACATGAAACCTGTCTATGATGTGCTCGAAAAGAATCGTGGGAAAGTGATTTATTTCGATTTTTGGGCTAGATGGTGTCCTCCTTGTCTGGCTGAAATGGAACCTTTAAAACAATTGCGCAGCAAATTCTCTACGGATGATTTGATTATATATTCCATTTGTGTGAGTGAACCCAAAGAACAATGGGAGGAATGCCTGAATGAGTATTCATTGAAAAACCGGGGAATTGAATGTGTTCATGTGACTGATTATTTGGGAATAGATAACTATCAGAAAATTTGTAAGCAATGGAAAATAGACAGGATGCCTTACTATGTATTAATAAATAGAAAGGGGCAGATTATTGATTTCGGAACTGCGGCACGTCCCAGTAATCCGCAGTTAGTATCCCGAATAGAAGAAGCGGTGAAATGAGACTTATTTTGTAGAAAGCAATACTGCCTAAGAAATTAAATAGTTTAATTTGAGCAAGGAGAATACTGTGAGTACAAAACAGTCCGTTTTTCGTCTTATCTATAAGTAAAAATATAGATTAGAATGAAAAGCCGACTGAAACAACAAATATTTGCAATCTCATTATTGGCATGCACTGCTATATCTCCTGCCAATGCTCTGCAAACACATTTACTTCGCGAACAATTCCAAAATCCGTCTGACGAAGCAAAGCCTTGGACTTTTTGGTACTGGATGTTTGGAGCCGTATCCAAAGAAGGGATTACGGCTGACTTGGAAGCAATGAAACGTGCTGGGCTGGGAGGTACTTATCTGATGCCTATCAAAGGTATCAAAGAAGGACCACAATACAATGGAAAGGCGCAACAACTAACACCCGAATGGTGGGAAATGGTTCGTTTCAGCATGGAAGAAGCCGACCGCTTGGGATTAAAGTTAGGAATGCATATTTGTGATGGTTTTGCATTGGCTGGTGGTCCGTGGATGACTCCGAAAGAATCGATGCAAAAGATAGTCTGGAGTGATACAATCGTTGATGGTGGCAAAATCAAAGGACTACACTTACCGCAACCGGAGGCATACGAAGGTTTTTATGAAGATATTTCTTTATTTGCCCTGCCTGTAAAAGAGGAAGCGGCAGACGTTATGCCGGCCCAAATAACCTGTGCCAATATAGCCACAGGAAATCATATTGACATCAAGAAGACTGTGAACATGGATGATGCCGGAGTAATCCGTTCATCATATCCCTGCTATATCCAATATGAATACGAACAGCCTTTCACCTGCCGCAATATTGAAATCATTCTGAGTGGCAATAATTATCAGGCGCACCGCTTGAAAGTGATGGCAAGTGATGATGGGGTTAACTACCGTTTGGTGAAACAGCTCGTCCCTGCACGTCAGGGATGGCAGAATACAGATGAAAATTCCACTCATGCAATTCCTGCTACAACTGCCCGTTATTTCCGCTTCTACTGGACACCCGAAGGCAGTGAACCGGGAAGTGAAGACATGGATGCCGCAAAATGGAAACCAAATCTGAAAATCAAGGAACTGCGTCTGCACCGGGAAGCCCGACTGGATCAGTGGGAAGGCAAAGCCGGACTGGTATGGCGTGTAGCTTCCTCCACGAAGAAGGAGGAAATAGGGGAGCAAGATTGCTATGCCCTTTCACAGATTATCAACCTGACAGATCCCTTTAAAAATAGTCCGAGCGACAATTTTAAAGAGAGAACACTGACAGCTACTCTCCCCAAAGGAAAGTGGAAACTACTCCGCATGGGACATACCGCCACCGGACATACGAACGCAACTGCCGGAGGAGGAAAAGGACTGGAATGTGATAAATTTAATCCAAAAGCTGTTCGCAAGCAGTTCGACAACTGGTTTGCGCAAGCATTTGTAAAGACAAATCCGGACGTTGCCCGCCGCGTATTAAAATACATGCACGTGGATAGTTGGGAATGCGGAAGCCAGAACTGGAGCGATACTTTTGCCGCAGAATTCCGGAAACGCCGTGGATACGACCTGATGCCTTATTTACCATTGTTGGCAGGTATTCCGATGGAGAGTGCCGAACGAAGCGAAAAGATTCTGCGTGATGTCCGCACAACGATAGGTGAACTGGTCGTCGATGTTTTCTATCAAGTCTTGGCCGACTGTGCGAAAGAATATGATTGCCAGTTCTCAGCCGAATGCGTAGCGCCTACCATGGTAAGTGACGGATTACTGCATTATCAGAAAGTAGACCTTCCCATGGGAGAATTCTGGCTGAACAGCCCAACCCACGACAAACCGAATGATATGCTGGATGCCATCAGCGGAGCGCATATCTACGGCAAGAATATCATCCAGGCAGAAGGTTTCACGGAAGTACGCGGAACATGGAACGAACATCCGGGAATATTGAAAGCCTTACTGGACCGCAACTATGCTTTAGGCATCAACCGCCTTTTCTTCCATGTATATGTCCATAATCCTTGGCTGGACCGCAAACCGGGAATGACTTTGGATGGTATCGGCCTTTTCTTCCAGCGTGACCAGACGTGGTGGAATAAGGGTGCAAAGGCTTTCTGTGAATACATCACCCGTTGCCAGTCATTGCTGCAATACGGGCATCCGGTGGCGGATATTGCAGTATTTACAGGAGAAGAGATGCCAAGACGTTCGATATTGCCGGAACGTTTAGTTCCTTCTTTACCGGGCATCTTCGGTGCAGAGCGGGTGGAAAGCGAACGAATCCGTTTGGCAAACGAAGGACAACCCTTACGTGTGCGTCCTGTAGGCGTAACACATTCCGCAAATATGTCCGATCCTGAAAAGTGGGTAAATCCACTTCGAGGATATGCTTATGACAGCTTTAACAAAGACGCGTTACTCCGTTTGGCGAAAGCGGAAAACGGCAGGATGACGTTACCGGGTGGAGCCAGTTACAAAGTGTTAGTATTACCACTTCCACGTCCGATGAATCCGGACCCCGCAGCACTGTCTCCGGAAGTAAAACAAAAGATAAATGAACTGAAAGAAGCAGGCATACTGATTCCTTCTCTTCCATATAAAGAAGATGATTTCTCCTCATACGGTCTGGAACGTGATCTGATCGTACCGGAAAACATTGCCTGGACACATCGGCAAGGAGAACAGGGGGATATTTATTTTATCGCCAACCAACTGGAAGAAACACGTACATTTACCGCCAGTATGCGCATCGACGGCAGAAAGCCGGAATGCTGGAATCCGGTGACGGGTGAGATTAACGCTGACATTCCTTACGAACAAAAAAGCCATCGTACGGAAATCACTTTAACATTAGCTCCGAATGAGTCTGTCTTCATCGTATACCCTGCAGAAGAAGATGATAAGGAAACTTCGGAAAAAGAGCGCAAGGAAAAGAAGGATTCGGTAAAAGAAGCTTCGGAGACAGGCTTGGAAGCAACAGAATATACCGTGACTTTTACAGCAAACGGTAAGACTATCCAAAGACAGGAACTCTTTGACTGGAGCAAAGAAGAAGATGAGCAAATACGCTATTACTCCGGAACAGCAGTGTATAAAACAACATTCCGCTGGAAAAGTAAAGTGAAAGAAGACCAACAAGTATATCTGAATCTGGGAAAAGTATGTGATCTGGCTACTGTCCGTGTGAACGGCATAGATTGCGGAACGATATGGACAGCTCCTTATCGGGCTGATATTACGGCAGCCTTAAAGAAAGGTGTGAATGAACTGGAAATCGAAGTGACCAATACTTGGGCGAATGCACTCAAAGGAGCCGATGAAGGAAAAGCTCCTTTCGATGGAATATGGACGAATGCCAAATACCGAAGAGCAGAAAACACCCTGCTTCCTGCAGGATTGCTCGGACCTTTGAATTTTGATGTAGCGAATAAAAACAAATAAGAATGAAAAGTTCAGGAATTAAAACAAGCACAGTATTAGCAAGCTTTCTGCTCGCTGCCTGCCTGTCAATGCGTGCGGAAGTGAAACTGCCCGCTATTTTCTCTGACGGCATGGTGATGCAGCAACAAACCAATGCCAACCTTTGGGGAACGGCAACTCCGAACAAGAAAGTAACAGTCACTACCGGCTGGAACGGAAAACAATATGCAGTAACAGCAGACAAGAACGGTTCATGGAAACTTTCAGTCTCCACTCCGGAAGCCGGCGGACCGTATACCATCACTTTCGACGATGGAACCCAAAAGACACTGAATAATATTCTGATAGGCGAATTATGGCTGTGCTCCGGTCAGAGCAACATGGAAATGCCTATGAAAGGATTCAAGAACCAACCTGTAGAGAATGCCAATATGGATATTCTTCGCAGCAAAAATCTTCATATCCGCTTGTTTACGGTAAAACGAACTTCTACCATTACCCCTCAGAACGACGTTGTCGGCTCATGGAAAGAAGCGGCTCCGGTCAGTGTCCGTGATTTCAGTGCGACGGCCTATTATTTCGGAAGACTGGTCAATGAAATATTAGAAGTTCCGGTAGGACTCGTAGTAGCGGCATGGGGCGGTTCTGCTTGTGAGGCATGGATGACTGCCGATTGGCTGAAAGCATTTCCGGATGCAAAGATACCTCAATCGGAAGCTGATATCAAATCGAAAAACCGTACCCCGACCGTACTCTATAATGGTATGTTGCATCCATTGATCGGCATGACCATGAAAGGAGTGATCTGGTATCAGGGAGAAGATAACTGGAATCGTGCCCATACCTATGCGGATATGTTTACCACATTGATTAACGGTTGGCGTGCCGAATGGAAACAAGGTGATTTTCCTTTCTACTATTGTCAGATAGCCCCTTATGACTATGGTATTATCACTGAAAAAGGTAAAGAGGTGATTAATTCTGCTTATCTACGGGAAGCACAGGCAAAGGTTGAACATCGTGTGTCTAACAGCGGCATGGCTGTACTGCTGGATGCTGGAATGGAAAAGGGAATTCATCCCGCAAAGAAACAGGCTGCGGGAGAACGTCTGGCACTCCTTGCACTGACAAAGACGTACGGAATAGAGGGAGTAAACGGAGAAAGCCCTTATTACAAAAGTATTGAAATCAAGAATGACACTATTGTCGTCAGCTTTGAACGTGCGAATATGTGGATCAGCGGTAAAAACTGTTTTGAATCGAAAAACTTTCAGGTGGCAGGTGAAGACAAAGTATTCTACCCGGCGAAAGCATGGATCGAACGCAGCAAAATGCTAGTAAAAAGTGATAAAGTTCCGCATCCGGTAGCTGTCCGCTATGGATTTGAGAATTATGTGGAAGGAGATGTATATTGTGATGGGCTGCCGTTGGGGTCTTTCCGTTCGGACGATTGGTAATTTGAAAATATGAAGAGATTTTATCTGGCTATAGCAATGATATTCGTTGGCGTGTCGGTTCTTTGGAGCCAGCATGCCAATGTCGTTTGGGATACTCCCAGCCGGAATTCCTCCGAATCGATGCCATGCGGCGGGGGAGATATCGGCATGAACATATGGGTAGAGGAGGGGGATATACTATTTTATCTGAGCAGGAGCGGTACGTTCGATGAAAACAACTGCCAGTTGAAGCAGGGACGTTTTCGCCTCCGGTTATCTCCCAATCCTTTTGAAGACGCAAAGGATTTCCGGCAGGAATTAAAGCTGATCGACGGTTATGTTGAAATCTCTGCCGAAGGGACACAAGTACAACTCTGGGCAGATGTTTTTCATCCGGTTGTACACATAGAAGTGATTAATGACCGGCCTTTGCAGGCGGAAATCTTTTATGAAAACTGGAGATACCAGGATCGGCTGATCAGAAAAGGAGAGGGGCAGCAATGTTCCTATAAGTGGGCTCCTCCAAAAGGAACGATGACGCATGCCGACTTCATTTCATTGGAGAATTCATCCGAAAAGGATAGTAAACGCCTTTTGTTTTATCATCGTAATGCGGAAGAGACAGTGTTTGACGTGGCAGTTGCCCAGCAAGGGATGAATGAAGTGAAGTCGCAGATGATGAATCCTCTTAAAAATCTGACTTTCGGAGGGTATCTGTCAGGAGAGAATCTGGAATATATAGGCACTTCAGACAGTGTATATGCCGGAACTGATTACCGCGCCTGGGGATTTCGTTCTCTGAAAGCTTCTAAAAAGCATCATTTCTCAGTTGTGTTACACACAGAACAGACGGAAACCGTCACCCAATGGGAGCAAGGTCTGAAAACAGCCTGGCAACGAATTGCCCCACAAGGAAAGATATCGTCTAAAGTGGTATCACAGGATAAAAAACAAACCCGCCTATGGTGGAATGCTTTCTGGCAACGGAGTTTTATCGAAACGATTGGTGAAACCGAAAACAAGGAGAACAGCAAAGTAGAAAAAGAAACCGGAAATAAAGAAAAGAGCGACGCGAAAGATGCATTGAAAGAAATCACCCGAAACTACACTCTTTTCCGCTATATGCTGGGCTGCAATGCTTACGGCAGTGTCCCCACCAAATTCAACGGTGGTTTATTCACCTTCGATCCCTGCCACATAGACGAGAAGCAGGCATTCACTCCTGACTACCGAAAGTGGGGAGGAGGAACGATGACTGCACAGAATCAGCGTCTTGTCTACTGGCCGATGCTGAAAAGCGGTGACTTCGACATGATGCCTTCCCAATTCAATTTCTATAACCGGATGTTGAAGAATGCGGAACTCCGCAGCCATGTATATTGGCAACACGAGGGAGCCTGCTTCTGTGAGCAGATAGAAAACTTCGGCTTACCCAATCCCGCAGAATATGGTTTCAAACGTCCGGCTTGGTTTGACAAAGGACTGGAATACAATGCGTGGCTGGAATATGAATGGGGTACTATTCTTTAATTTTGCCAGATGATTCTGGAAACGAAGAATTATGCCGGTGCCGACATAACTCCGTATTTGCCTTTGATTGAAAGTTCGCTGACCTTTTTCGACGAACATTATCGACTACTCGCTTCCCGTCGGGGACGCAAAGCACTGGATGGTGACGGACACCTGATACTGTTCCCCGGCTCTGCCTGCGAAACTTACAAGATGACCAACAACGCCAGCAGCACCATCGCCGCACTGCGAACTGTATTGGAGACTTACATCAAAGTTTGCAACAATGAAAAGTGGCAAAAGATGCTGGAAACAATTCCTCCGGTTCCATTACGCTATATCGAAGTCAAGGATTCTCTTAATCTTCAGGCTTCTACCATGACTCCGGCATGGAAACAAACGATTTCTCCCGCCAAAAGCTGGGAACGAATCAACAATATAGAGACACCACAACTCTACCCGGTTTTTCCCTGGCGCATCTACGGAGTAGGCAAGGAAAATCTGGAAATAGCTCGTGATACGTATTTCTATGATCCCGACGCACTCAAATTCCGCTCCCATACCGGATGGAAGCAAGACAACATCTGGGCAGCCTGTCTGGGGCTGACCGAAGAAGCCAAAAGCCTTTCTCTGGCAAAGCTATCAGATGGTCCCCACCGTTTTCCTGCCTTCTGGGGACCGGGATATGACTGGACACCCGACCACAACTGGGGAGGTAGCGGCATGATAGGACTTCAGGAGATGCTCTTACAAACGAATGGAACACAAATACTTCTGTTCCCCGCCTGGCCCAAAGAATGGAACGTCCATTTCAAACTCCATGCTCCGGGCAATACGACGGTAGAAGCAACTTTAAAAGATGGAAAAGTAACAATCCTAAAGGTGTCACCGGAAAGCAGAAAGAAAGACATTGTTATAATGATAGAAAAATAAAAAAAAGAATACATAAATAAAAAGCACTATGAATAAAAGACCGTTTTTAATCTTATCCCTATTTCTACTGCTATTCTCCTTCGATGGGCAGGCAGCAGATACTTATCGTCCCGAAATATCGGTTGCCGGATTTATTCCGCTTCCCGATTGCGGGCGACAAGTATATAACTTCAATCCGGGATGGCGATTCTTCAAAGGCGATATCCGGGGGGCGGAAGCTGTAAATTTTGACGATCGTTCTTGGGAGGTCGTTTCTACTCCTCACACAGTGGAACTGATGCCCGCCGAAGGCAGTGGTTGCCGCAATTATCAGGGTCCTGCGTGGTATCGCAAGCATTTTGTAGTTCCCACTGCAACGAAAGGACAGCGTGTACTCCTTCATTTTGAAGCGGCAATGGGAAAGCAAGTACTTTACCTGAACGGCAAACGTGTCCAGGAACATCTTGGAGGTTATCTGCCTTTCACACTGGACTTGACGGCAAACGGCGTACAAGCCGGAGACTCCTGCCTCCTTGCCGTCTATACCGACAACAGCAACGATAAATCATACCCTCCCGGAAAGCCCCAATACACACTGGATTTTGCTTATCATGGAGGTATCTATCGTGATGTATGGATGATTGCCAAATCTCCGGTTGCCATTACCGATGCCATCGACTCCCGCACAGTTGGCGGTGGCGGCGTATTCGTTCACTTTGACAAGATCAGCGAAAAGAGCGCACAAGTATATGTAGAAACGGAGATTCAGAACGATAATACCCGTTCGGAATCCGTCACTATAGAAACGACCCTTACAGATGCCGAAGGCAACGTTATCAAACGTACGTCCGGCAAACTTTCTCTGAACTCCGGAGAAAAGAAATCAATCCGTCAGCAGATGGAAGTGAGGAATCCGAAACTCTGGTCACCGGATGCTCCTTATCTATATAGAGTACAATCCCGCATAAAGAAAGGAAACCGTTCCATTGACGGAGGAACGACCCGTATCGGTATCCGCCTAGCGGAATTTCGTGGCAAGGAGGGTTTCTGGCTGAATGGAAAACCTTTCGGACAATTAGTCGGAGCCAATCGTCATCAGGACTTCGCATACGTAGGCAATGCTCTTCCCAATTCACAGCAATGGCGTGATGCAAAGCGTCTGCGTGATGCAGGATGTACCATCATCCGTGTAGCGCATTACCCGCAGGACCCATCCTTTATGGATGCCTGTGACGAACTCGGCTTGTTTGTCATCGTCGCTACTCCTGGCTGGCAATACTGGAACAAAGACCCGAAATTCGGAGAACTGGTTCATCAGAATACCCGTGAGATGATTCGTCGTGACCGCAATCATCCTTCTGTGCTGATGTGGGAGCCCATTCTGAATGAGACTCGCTATCCGCTCGACTTTGCACTGAAGGCACTTGAAATTACGAAGGAAGAATATCCGTATCCGGGACGTCCGATAGCCGATGTGCATTCTGCCGGTGTAAAGGAACATTACGATGTAGTCTACGGCTGGCCGGGTGATGACGAAAAGGAGGACAAACCGGAACAATGCATCTTCACCCGTGAATTCGGAGAAAACGTAGATGACTGGTATGCCCACAACAACAATAACCGTGCAAGCCGCAGTTGGGGTGAACGTCCGCTGCTGATACAGGCACTTTCTCTGGCTAAAAGTTATGATGAGATGTACCGCACTACCGGTCAGTTTATCGGTGGCACACAGTGGCATCCATTCGATCACCAGCGTGGTTATCACCCCGATCCATACTGGGGAGGCATTTATGACGCTTTCCGTCAGAAAAAGTATGCGTATGAAATGTTCCGCAGCCAATCTCCGGCAAGCCTCCAACATCCGTTGGCAGAATGCGGACCGATGATATTCCTTGCTCATGAAATGTCACAATTCTCCGATAAGGATGTAGTAGTATTCAGTAACTGTGACTCCATCCGCCTTTCTATCTACGATGGAACAAAAACATGGACCAAACCTGTGGTACATGCCAAAGGGCATATGCCGAACGCACCTGTCATCTTCGAAAATGTATGGGATTTCTGGGAAGCGCGCGGATACAGTTATACTCAAAAGAACTGGCAGAAAGTAAATATGGTTGCCGAAGGTATTATCGACGGGAAAGTAGTATGTACCCAAAAGAAAATGCCTTCCCGCCGGTCTACCAAACTTCGCTTGTATGCAGATACTCAAAAAGTAAACTTGGTAGCGGACGGTTCGGATTTTATAGTAGTAGTTGCCGAAGTGACGGACGATAGCGGAAACGTTCGTCGTCTGGCAAAGGAAAATATCGTATTCACGGTAGAAGGGGAAGGAGAAATCATTGGTGACGCAAGGATCGGTGCCAACCCTCGTGCCGTAGAATTCGGTTCGGCTCCTCTGCTGATCCGTTCCACACGAAAAGCCGGGAAGATTAAAGTGAAAGCTCATGTACAATTTGAAGGGACTCAGGCTCCGACTGCCGCTGAAATGGAATTTGAAAGTGTTCCTGCGGAGCTTCCTTTCTGTTATGATGAGAAGTACTGTATTAGTCAGGACACACCCTCATTAACTGTAAAAGCTACTTTATCCGAGAATGCAACCGACGGCAAAGTGCAACTGACAGAAGAAGAACGACAACGGGTGTTGGATGAAGTGGAACGGCAACAAACTGAATTTGGAATAGAAAAGTGAGCTTGGTCGAAACTGAATGACAGATCAATATGCTTCATTCTTTCAGACCTGAGTTATATCGAACATAGGCTATTAGCAAAAATGAATAAGCTAATAGCTAATCTGGTTTTGCTAATAGCAAATTCAGTTTTGCTAATAGCTAATTTTTGGCTTGCTGACACCTTAATTTCGGGACTTCAAAATCCAGTAAAGTCTAAAAGTCCATATTAGGTTTTTCAAAAATGCATAAATGAAGAAAATAAGTTCTCACGGAAAGGGAATAATGGTGATATATATATACATAAACCTTAAACAGGCTCTGTTTTTATATCCTATCATGAAATATTTCCCGAACATAGTGGGAACCGGTAGCAAGAATCGTGTTTCTAAAAAAGCAAATAGGCGTTACAAAGCTTATAGATGTGTTTTTATAGGTTTATTTACCCCTTTTGTTCTTTTTGAAAAGCCTAATACTGGATTTTTAGACTTTACTGGAATTTGAGAATGAAAAATGAGGTAGTTTAGATCGAAATACAGCATTTAATGTAAGTACTTAAATATGACATTCGCTTTTGTTGAATCTTTGCTTCGGATCATTGCTTTGGGGCTGTTTCCAGTTCAGCTTTAGCACTGAAATTCTCGCGAAATTTCAATGAATATCTTCGATGATAAAAAAGATAAGTTATAAAATTCAGTTTCTTTTTTAAAGATAAAATAGTATCTTTGATGCAAGATTCATTTCCACTAATATAATATACAATGAAGAAACACTTCTTTTTTATATTTATGTTTCTCTTGATGACGAGAATCTGTGCTTTTGCCTACCCTAACATGATTGTTGAACATTATACGGCCGAACGAGGCTTACCCAATAATATCGTCAATTGTACACTTAAAGGGCAGGACGGATTTGTATGGTTCGGCACCTGGTACGGACTATGCAGTTTCGACGGTACCAAATTCCGTTCCTATGATAATCATGATGGATTTTACTCCGCAGATATTCCTCCCCGTAAGATTCAGCGTATTGTAGAAGACAGGAACGGATACCTTTGGATCAAGACTATCGACCGCAAACTCTATCTGTTTGATAAGAAACATGAAAGTTTCCACGCAGTGTATGACGATGTAAAAGAGTACTCTGAAAATATTCAGATTATCAAGATACAGACGACAGATGACGGAGACGTACTGCTGCTGACCAAAGATAAAAGCCTGCTGCGTGCAAATACAGACCAGAACGGTAAAATCACCATGAAGCAGTTGCACGATTCGCGTCCCAATGTCAACGTCTACGACTTACGCCTCAAGCATAATGTGTTTTGTGAAACTGCCGAGTTTATCAATTGGATCGGTATGGACTATCAGATTCTTTCATTGAGAAAAGGAGAGGCTCTGAAAGATAAGCCTGTCGACTTTATTCAAAAGAAAGTTTCTGCCAATCCGGACCAGTTCACTTGTGCTTCCTACAGTTCCAAATTCTTATGGCTGGGAGATAAGAACGGACATATTTATAGCGTCGATCCGCAAAATGGAGTAGTCAACCGCTACGAAATACCGGAGATTGATCAACCGATTTCCAATATACTGGTCACTGAATCAGGATTAATGTATATCACCACCGTTGATGGTGCGTATGAATATAACATCGGCTACAAACAACTGACCAAACTACCGTTCTCCATCGCAGGGAAAAAAGTAGGAATGATATTCAATGACAAGTATGACAAAATTTGGTTTCAGGAAGGTAATGAGGCATTGACGTACTATGATCCTCTGAACAAAAGCAATCATCGCTTTCCTTTCCCCAAACAAAATGCCATCGGTAACTTTGAAAAGCAGGATGCCGGTGAACAGGGTATGTTTTTCCTCACCCCCGGTGGAGAAATTCTGCTCTTCGATAGGGAAAAACTGGAAATGACCCGTATCAATCAACTGAAACCTTTTTCCGACGACCTTCCCGATCAGCTCTTCTTTCATCTGTTGCTGGATAAAGACGGTATTCTTTGGCTGGCATCTACAGGCAGCGGAGTATACAAGGTTAACTTTCCCAAGAAGCAATTTCAACTGCTGACAGAAGTTTCTCCTGTCCCTGTAGACACAGAAAGAGCGACCTCTTGGAATCAGGGGATACGTGCACTGTATCAGGCTAAGAATGGAGACATCTGGGTCGGTACCCGTTGGCAGGCACTTTATCGTCTGGATAGCAACGGGCAGATAAAACAGGTTTTTACGGATCAGAATTATCTGATAGGCGCCGTATATCATATCATGGAAGATAAAGAAGGAAACTTGTGGTTTTCCACTAAGGGAAACGGACTTGTCAAAGCCGAACCGGATATGAACTCACCACATGGTCTGCGTTTTACCCGCTATAAGAATGATCCCAAGAATCCGAATTCTATCAGTAACAATGATGTGTATTTCACTTATCAGGATAGTCAGGAGCGTATCTGGGTCGGTCTGCTAGGCGGAGGGCTGAACTTGATTTCCGAAGAAAACGGGACACTTGTATTCAAGCATAAATACAACGGACTGAAACAATATCCCGCTTATGGTCTGTATATGGAAGTCCGTACAATGACAGAAGATGAAGACGGGCGTATCTGGGTAGGTACGATGGATGGTCTGATGTCTTTTGACGGACATTTTACGACTCCCGAACAGATTCAGTTTGAGACGTACCGACAGATCAGCGATCGTTCCAATGTGGCAGACAATGACATTTATGTACTATATAAAGACAGTGATTCGCAAATTTGGGTGAGTGTATTCGGCGGAGGTCTGAATAAGCTGGTCCGCTATGACAAAGAAAAACGTGAACCGATATTCAAGTCATATGGCATACGTGAAGGAATGAATAACGATGTGGTCAAGTCCATCGTGGAAGATAAAAACGGAAATTTGTGGTTTACTACCGAAATTGGTCTGTCCTGCTTTAATAAGGCGACAGAGCAGTTCCGTAACTACGACAAATACGATGGTTTCCTGAATGTTGAACTGGAAGAAGGCAGTGCGTTGCGTGCATTGAACGGAGACTTATGGCTTGGTTCGCGACAGGGGATTCTGACATTCTCTCCTGATAAACTGGAGACACAACATACCAACTATGACACCCGTATCGTAGACTTTAAAGTATCCAATCGTAATCTGCGAAGTTTGAACGACTGTCCGATTCAGGAGTCTATCACATACACCGATGCACTTCAATTGAAGTATAATCAGTCTATGTTCACAATCGAATTTGCCGCATTAAATTTCTACAATCAGAATCGCGTATCTTATCGTTACATACTCGAAGGGTATGAGAAAGAATGGCACTATAACGGCAAAAACCGTATTGCTTCTTATACCAATGTTCCTCCCGGAGACTACGTATTCCGTGTAGAAACGATGGATGAAGCCAATCCGGAACTTGTATCCACATGCACATTGGCTGTCACCATTCTCCCGCCGTGGTGGCTGAGTTGGTGGGCAACTCTTATCTATGTAATCCTTGGCATCGCGGCCCTCTATTTCGGTCTGCGCCTGGCCTTCTTCATGATTAAGATGAAGAACGACATTTATATCGAGCAGAAAGTCTCGGAAATGAAAATCAAGTTCTTCACCAATATTTCTCATGAGCTTCGTACTCCTCTGACACTGATAAAAGGGCCGATACAAGAACTGAAGGAGCGGGAAGAACTGTCTCCGAAAGGACTGCAATACGTGGACCTGATGGAAAAGAATACGAACCAAATGTTACAACTGGTCAATCAGATTCTTGATTTCCGAAAGATTCAGAATGGCAAGATGCGTCTGCACGTATCATTGATTGATTTCAATGAAATGATAGCTTCCTTCCAAAAAGAATTCCGTGTACTTTCGGAGGAAAATGAAATCAGTTTCACATTCCAACTGCCGGACGAACCGATTATGGTATGGGCAGATAAGGACAAACTGAGTATTGTTATCCGCAACGTCATATCGAACGCGTTCAAATTTACTCCTTCTGGTGGAAGTATTTATGTAACTACCGGATTGACAGATGATGGAAAATCCTGCTATGTACGGGTAGAAGACAACGGTGTCGGCATTCCGCAAAATAAGCTGAGTGAAATTTTCGAGCGTTTCTCACAAGGAGAGAATGCGAATAATCCACATTATCAGGGTACGGGCATCGGTCTGGCACTTTCCAAAGAAATAGTAAACCTGCATCACGGTATCATCCGTGCCGAAAGTCCGGAAGGGCAGGGGGCCGTGTTTATTGTAGAGCTATTGCTGGACAAGGACCATTATCGTCCGTCGGAAGTAGACTTCTATGTCAGTGATACGGAAACTGCTCCCGCCGCTACAGACAAGAAGATGGTTATCGATTCAGAAAAGGAACCGGAGGAGGAACTGGAAATTGATGCTTCATTACCGACTCTTCTGCTGGTAGAGGATAATAAAGACCTGTGCCAGCTGATAAAACTGCAATTGGAAGATAAATTCAATATCCATATAGCCAATAACGGCGTAGAAGGACTGAAGAAAGTGCATCTGTATCATCCGGACATCGTAGTGACCGATCAGATGATGCCGGAAATGGACGGACTGGAAATGCTGCAATCTATCCGGAAGGATTTTCAGATCAGCCATATCCCTGTCATTATTCTGACAGCCAAGAACGATGAAGGTGCCAAGACCAAAGCGATCACTCTGGGTGCGAACGCATATATAACCAAGCCATTCAGCAAAGAGTATCTGTTGGCACGGATCGATCAGTTGCTCGGCGAACGGAAACTGTTCCGCGAACGTATCCGCCAGCAAATGGAGAACCAGACGACAACGGAAGAAGACAGCTACGAACAATATCTGGTGAAGAAAGATGTGCAGTTCCTTGAAAAGATACACCAAGTGATCGAGGAAAACATGGACGACAGTGATTTCAATATTGATACGATCGCTTCCGGCATCGGACTGAGCCGTTCGGCATTCTTCAAAAAGCTGAAAAGCCTTACCGGACTGGCACCTGTCGACCTGGTAAAGGAGATTCGCCTGAATAAATCGATCGAACTGATTAAAAATACGGATTTGAGTGTTTCGGAAGTGGCGTTTGCTGTCGGATTCAAAGATTCGGGCTACTATAGCAAGTGTTTCCGCAAAAAATATAATCAGACTCCCCGTGAATATATGAATGAATGGCGGAAAGGATAGAAAGACCGATTACAAAATACTTTCTTAATCGTCTTTTTTAAAAACCTATTAAGATTCGGAAGAATGAACAAGATTAAGAAAGTATTATCAGCATGGATGTTGGTTGCCTGTGTACTACCTGTGACAGCCCAATATCCGGTGATCCCCGACTCGGTAAAAGAAAGAGGAGCAAAACAAGAAGCAGAGTTCGAACAGAAATCAAATGCGGCATGGGAAAAAGCCTTGCCAACAGTTTTGGAAGAAGCAAGGTTAGGAAGACCTTACAAACCTTGGGCCTCCAAACCGGAGGATTTGATAAAAAGTAATATTCCGGCCTTCCCCGGTGCGGAAGGTGGTGGTATGTACACTCCCGGCGGTCGTGGAGGCAAAGTGATTGTGGTAACTTCCCTGGAAGATTCCGGTCCCGGCACATTCCGCGAAGCCTGTGAAACCGGTGGTGCACGTGTTATCGTATTTAATGTGTCAGGTATTATTCGCCTGAAAAGCCCGATCAGTGTACGTGCCCCTTATGTAACGATTGCCGGACAGACAGCACCGGGAGACGGTATCTGCGTGACCGGTCATTCTTTCCTGATCGATACACATGATGTAGTGATTCGTCATATGCGTTTCCGTCGGGGGGCACAGGATGTTGCTTTCCGTGATGATGCAGTAGGAGGAAATGCAGTCGGCAATATTATAATAGACCACTGTTCGGCAAGCTGGGGACTGGATGAAAATATGTCTATCTATCGCCACGTCTACAACAGGGATGAAACCGGGCACGGACTGAAGTTACCTACTGTAAACATTACCATTCAGAATTCGATGTTCTCGGAAGCATTGGATACTTATAATCATGCGTTTGGCGCCACTATCGGAGGACATAATAGTATGTTCTGCCGTAATCTTTTCGCTTCCAATATCAGTCGTAACAGTTCGGTGGGTATGGACGGAGACTTTAACTTCGTAAACAATGTGGTCTTCAACTGGTGGAACCGTTCTGTCGACGGAGGAGATAACAAGAGTTTTTATAATATAATCAATAACTATTTTAAGCCCGGTCCTATCACCCCGCTGGATAAGCCTATCTCTTATCGTATATTGAAACCGGAAGCCGGACGCGATAAAAGCAAACCGATGTCCTTCGGAAAAGCTTATGTAAACGGTAACATCGTTCACGGAAATGCTAAAGTGACAAAAGATAACTGGGATGGCGGAGTTCAGCTTGCCAGTGAAGTGGATGAAGGAAAGTTCTTACCGCAAATCAGAGTGGACGAAGCATTCAAAATGTCTCCTGTAACGATTATGGATACCAAAAAAACTTATAAATTTGTATTGGATAAATTAGGGTGGCTATTTC
>OATQ01000434.1_pt1 | contig 19654 bp, 19 predicted proteins | sample 1495061 | NCBI WGS metagenome assembly OATQ01 (sample SAMEA2579979, study PRJEB22360) | human gut metagenome
CGGCCAGCGGAACTTACTTATCCAATGATTACGGTATCCAGCATCCAACATCCGTTTAAATAAAAATAATCTCTTTTCCTACACGCCTACCTGCCATACCGTCAAGCATCTACAGGGCCCCGCCTTTTCCCTTTCAAGCTGGCGGGTCCGCCTTAGACATCCCGGCTTCATCCGGCGTGCCTTTTCGTTCGCTCCCCACCCCTTTCCTTTTCAGCCGAGGACTTTTGCCCGCATTCCCGCTTCTCCGATGCGAGCCATACGATGCCGGGCATATCATATCGCATACTCTGATTTCGAGGCGGGCGGTCCCCCGCGCCCGGGCCAACCCAATGGCTGTGGTAGCGGTACGGGCACCCAGCCTGATCAGCTGTCCGGGTTCCGTATCTGCCTCAGCTTTCTCCAGAGCGTGGAACGGGAAATGCCCAGTTCCTGCGCCGTCAGCGTCTTACTGCACCCCATGCGGTAATACGTGGAGAGGATTTTTTGCAATTCGCCGCTGTTTTCCCATCCTCCAGACTCGCGCGGCCCTTCCGCCAACTCGGAGGGCTCAAAGATATCGCTGAGTTTGATGCTTCTGGAAAGATAGGGGCTGAGCGCGAGATAACGCCGGACGATGTTTTCCAGTTCGCGCAGGTTCCCGGGCCAGCGGTACTGCCCCGTCTTTGCCAACAGGGCACGAAGCGGCGCGGCGCGGTCTGGCTCCGAGCCGGGGGCCAGCTTCCGCAGGATTTTTTCCGCTATCTCTCCGGCGCTTTCCGTGTACGCCCGCAGCGGCGGCAGGTGCAGGTGCAGGATATTCAGCCTGTAGTACAGATCCGCCCGGAAGCGGTTGGCGGCCACTTCGCCGTTCAGATCCTTGTTGGTCGCGGCTATGATGCGCACATCAACGGGGATGACCCGCGAAGCGCCGATGCGCCGGACCTCCTTTTCCTGAATGACGCGCAGCAGCTTGGATTGCAGCTCAAGGGGCATTTCCCCTATCTCGTCGAGAAAGAGCGTCCCGCCGTGGGCAAATTCAAACATGCCGGGCGAGCCGTTTTTCTTGCCGCCGGTGAATGCGCCGGGCTCGTAGCCGAACAGCTCGCTTTCCATGAGCGTTGCGGGAATGGCGGCGCTGTTGATGGACAGGAAAGGTTTGGAACCTCTCCGGCTCGCATTGTGTATGCTCCCGGCCATCACTTCCTTGCCTGTACCGCTTTCGCCCGTGATCAGAATCGTCTCATCGGTCCGGGCAAAACAACGGGCGCGTTCCAGCAATTCTTGAAACAGGAGCCCCCCGCCGTAGAAATCATCAAAGGAATGTTTGGCCTGAGCCGTTTTGGGCGCGTAGTATTTCCGGATGAACTCATCCTTTTTCTGGATGTCCGTCATCGTGCTGAACGTGCCGACGGCCCCGATAACGCTGCCGTTGTCGAAAACGGGCCTGTAGTTCCCCACGATGTCGACGCCATGCACCGTATGGGGATGGGTTTCCTGGGGTTCCCCTCCTTTCAGCACGGCCTCGAACGTATTCTGGGGGAATATATTCCACGATTTTCTGCCGATAACGTCCGCTCCCGACACGGCAAAAAGCTTTTCGGCGCTCTTGTTGAAGAAGGTTATCTCGTTGTCCTGATCGACCGTGATGACGGCCTCCGCCTGATTGCTCAGGATGGTATCGATGTTTTTCTGCGAATACCGCGCATATTTCTGGGTATCGGCGATGGAGAGGGCTTTGTGGATGGTCTCCTTCACGGTGAACCTGTTGACCTCGACCGGGAAGACGAGAAACCCCATTTCCTGCGCTATGTTGCAGATGTAGCCGCCGCCCACGATGGCGCGCACCCCCCTGCCCTGCAGTTTTTTGAGAATATCCGCGTTGGTGGCGTCGTCGTTGCCGAAGAGGAAATTGCCGAAATCCTGCCCTACCATTTTCCGGATATCGTCGAGCCACTGGGTTTCTTGGAGATAGTGCCCGTAGGCAACGCCGCCGGGGCACACGGAGAGGGCCATATGCAGCGATTTGATGATGTCTATATTGTTATATTCCAGCGGAAGAATAGGTATTTTTTTCTTGATGAGCTGCGCGATGAAGAAAGACGGGCCGGGCGTGCTGATAATGACTTCGACGGAGCTTGGGAGTTTTTTGTCAATAAAGTCTATGATGCCGTTCAGGTTCTTGCAATACTGGATATCGACGCGGGCTCTGTCCTCTTCCAAAATATACTTTTGAATAGCGCGTAGTAGAGGCTGGAGCGTGACAAGCACGAGAATGTCTTTCATGATCCCTCCGGGCGGCAAAGCGGGCATCCGTTCCAAAATGTTTCATCAATGGTGAAACATTTCGTCTCTTCATGCAACAGAAATAATGCCCGTGGATTCTTTGCCATTCCTCTTTTTATGGAATATTGCCATGTTATAAAGTTAGCACGCTACTTGCTACAGGGAACGTAAAGTCCTTTTTCGCACAAACTCTTGAGGAGGCTTTATGATTCCCAAAACGGAAAGACTGAGCGCGGACGTCCTGATTCTCGGAGGAGGCCTGGCCGGATGCATGGGCGCCGTGGCAGCGATCAAGAAGGGATGTACCGTCATCCTTGCCGATAAGGCGTGGGTCGGCAGCAGCGGAGAGAGTACTTTCGCCGCCGGCGATATCCTCTACTACGACCCTGAGCAGGACGACATGCACGAATGGCTGGAACGGTGGAATAAGGCCGGAGACAGCATGTTCGATCCCGAATGGCTGGAATGGTACGGCAAGAACGTACACGAGCTGATCCTGATGCTCGACTCATGGGGCATGGAGTTCGAAAAAGACGCACAGGGACGCTTCAAGCGCAAGCCGGGACGAGGCCACCGCGAAGCCGTGGTCTTCCCCGGCTACAAAATGCAGAAGAAGCTCCGCGGCATCCTCGAAAAGCTCGGCGTGGTCATCGTCGACCGCGTGATGATCACGGAACTCCTGACCTCGGACGGCCATGTGGCCGGGGCTACGGGCTTCAATGTCCGCACGGGCCAGTTCTATGTGTTCGAAGCGAAGAATACGGTCCTTTCCACGGGCGCGTGCAGCTTCAAGGGACAGTACCACGGGCAGGACATGGTGTCCGGCGAAGGGAACGACATGGCCCTGCGCGTGGGCGCGGAATTCACCAACATGGAATTCGCCAACACCTACAACGCCACCGCCAAGGACTTCGACATCTGCGGCATGAGCCGTTTCCAGTGCCTGGGCGGCCGTTTCACCAACGCCCTTGGCGAAACCTTTATGCACAAGTACGACCCCGTGCAGGGCGAAGGCGCCATGCTGCACATCCTCGTCCGCGCCATGACGCAGGAAGTGAGGGCCGGACGCGGGCCCATCTCTTTTGACCTCAGGGGGATGAGTGAAGAAGACAAGGATCTGAGCAGGCGGATGCTCCCCATGTTCTTTGAAGCCTGCGCCAGCAAGGGCGTCGACCCCTTCTCGGAACCTGTGGAGTGGATCCCGGGGTTCATGGGTTCCACCAGTTGCGGCGCGGGCCTCACGCTGAAGTCCTTCAGCTGCGACACCACCATCCCCGGCCTGTTCGCAGCGGGGGACATGGCCAATCAGGGCCTTGTCATGGGCGCAATTGCCGGGCCCGGGGGCATCAACCTGGGTTGGGCTTTGGTGACGGGCTGGAAGGCCGGTGAAGGCGCGGCGGAAGCCTGTGAAGGCCAAGCGCAACTCCCCGTGGATGAGGCGCAGCTCGCCGCCCTCAAGGAAAAAACCTTCGCCAAGTTCGGCCACAAGGGGCATATGAGCGTAGGCGATGCCATCTACCGTATCCAATCGCTGACTATCCCAGCGAAGTACAACATCATCCGCTCGGAGGCGAGCCTTAGAGAGGCTCTGGCCGGTCTGGACGAGGTGGAACGCGATATCGAAGCCAACGTAGCCGTGCGCGACATGCACGAACTCATGCTCTACCATGAGCTGCACGGTATGCTGGCGACGGCGCGCCTGACCTTCACCAGCGCCCTCCAGAGAAAGGAAAGCCGTGGGTCCCATTACCGTGAAGACTACACGGAAACCGACGGCGAACACTGGAATGTCTGGCTCAAGTCGAGCTTTAAGGATGGCAAGATCGTGGTCGAAGCCGAACCCATCCCGCTTGAAAAGTTCGAGCGCTATGGGCTGGACGTCCTCCCCCGCTAGGCCCGGCTATCCATTTCATTCTCAGCAAGAACCGGAGTTCTCCATGCCCATCTTTTCCATAGACGCTGAAAGTTGTGTCAATTGCGGCAAATGCGTGAAGATATGCCCCCTCGACGTGCTGCGCGAGGGCAAGACCACGCCTGAAATCGTATACCGTGAAGACTGCCAGTCGTGCTTCCTCTGCATCATCTATTGCCCGAAGCACGCGATCACCGTGGATACCGAACGGGGACGGGCTACGCCCGAGCCTTACTAAAAAAACAGAGGGAGGGGGCCGCGTGCGCGGGCCTCTCCCCTGAAACCTGCACGAGGTCAGTATGGCATCTGCCGCCGGTCCCCAGAACTCAGGAAACGTCAACTATTTCTTCCATATAATAGTTTTTCTCTGCATCACGTTCCTTTTCGGCAAGCTCGATCCCATCGCGCCGCTGACCCCCTTCGGGATGAATACCATCGGCGTGTTCCTCGGCGTCATCTACGCGTGGGTGTTTATCGACATCATCTGGCCCAGCATGGTGGGCCTGCTCGCGCTCATGCTGCTCGACGTCCTGCCCGCAACGGCGCTGCTCAACAAGGGCTTCGGCGATCCCACAGTCATCATGATGATGTTCATCTTCGTGTTCAGCGCCACCCTCGATCGCTACGGCCTGGCGAAGTATATCTCGCTTTGGTTCGTCAGCCGCAAGTGCGTCATGGGGAAACCGTGGCGGCTTACCTTTGCGTTGCTGCTCGCCATCGCCATCCTGGGCGGCCTGACCAGCGCCACGCCCGCGGCCGTCATCGGCTGGAGCCTTCTGTACGGCGTATTCGACATCTGTGGATACAAAAAAGGCGACGGCTACCCCATCATGATGATCATCGGCACCGTGTTCGCCGCGCAGCTCGGCATGTCGCTCGTCCCGTTCAAATCCCTGCCGCTCGTGGCCATCAGCGCCTATGAAAAGCTGTCGGGCACTTCCGTGGACTACGCGCTCTACTTGCTCGCCTCCCTGACCACATGCCTCTTCTGCCTGCTTCTGTTCATCGCTCTGGGCAAGCACCTGTTCCGGCCCGACGTCAGCAAGCTCGAGTCGCTCGACATCAAGCTGATCATCAAGGAATCGGACATGACGCTGACCGGCATCCAGAAGCTGCTTTTGGGCTTCCTCGTCGCACTCATCATCTTCATGATGCTGCCCGGTTTCCTCCCCAAAGACCTTGCCGTGACCATCTTCTTCAAAAAGATCGGCAATACCGGCGTGTGCATCCTGCTGGTGGCCCTGCTGTGCGCCATACGCGTCAAAGGAAAGGCTCTGCTTCCGTGGCGCGCCATGGTGAACGAAGGCGTGGCCTGGCCCATCATTTTTATCCTCGCCTTCACGCTGCCTCTGGCCGGGCCGCTGTCCGACCCCAAAAGCGGCATTACCGCGTTCATGCTTGAGATGCTCCAGCCGCTGTTCGGCTCGGGGTCCGGCACGATCTTTGTGCTCTGCATGGGCATCGTGGCCGTCATCATGACGCAGTTCATCAACAATACAGCTCTGGCCGTGACGCTCATGCCGGTGGTGCATACCTACTGCTCGACCAACGGCGTGTCGTCCGAACTGCCCGTCATCCTCATCACCATCGCTTGCTGCCTGGCCTTCCTCACGCCCGCCGCAAGCTCCACAGCCGCCATGCTGCACGGCAACGACTGGACCAACACCAAAAGCATCTGGAAAATCGCCCCGTTCCTTATCGTGCTCTCGCTCATCGTTGCGAGCGCGGTGGTCATCCTCATCGGCAAGGTGTTCCTGTAGCGGATCCCCTGCTGCCCCTCCTCTTTCAAAAGCAAGGCCAAGCCCCAACCATCAGGGCTTGGCCTTGTGTGTCCCGGAACCCCTCTTTCGAATGAACCCAAAACAACGGAGGCAAGGCGCCCCCGTGGCTCTTTGAAAACATATGAGAATATGTCAATGAGTAGCGGGGGGAGAGGTCATGGAATGCAAACTGACAATCCTGATGCGGGCGCTGCTGGCAGTGGCGCTTGTTGCGATTACGCTGGTGCTGACATATGAGTTCTGGCGGGCGGGCAACGGCAAATCCTCCCTGTATGTGCAGGAAATCCGCTTGCAGGCGTCTATCAGCCGGAGGTCGGTTCCGGGTGGGCTGTAACGCCGGAAATATCCCTACAATGCCCGCTACCCCATCGTGGTGCTGCGGGGACATTTTGACAAACCCATCCCCGAAAACCGAAAGATCTACTTCTATATTTGCCATATCGGGATGGAGCTGCATCAAAACGACATAAAGATCGGTTCCCTTGGGACGCCCCAGGATCTTCCGCCGGGCACCAGAACGGCGGGCAACGGCTGGCTCAACCTCACTTCCCCCGGTATTTCGACCACGGACGAAATCATCATCCTTTCCTGCCGCTCCAGAAGCGATATGCCGGGACTCTACGACTATTTGCTGAACGAAATCCATGTGGGGGACGCGCCCCCGCTCTTTTTGAAATACGTCCCCACCGAAGGCGTGCTGGTCATACTGGGGCCGTCATCGTCATGCTGGCCGCAGGGCTTGGCGCCATCTGGGTGCTCCTCCACCGGATGAAAGTGCCCCTGAAACGCGCTCCGCTGCACCTTGCCTCTTTACGCTGTCTCAGGATGATGCTCTTTTCGGGGATCATCACCCTATGGAAAAACAGCTCTTGTAATCGAGGATCTCCATCATACTGTCCCAAATTCAGCCCCACTTCCTGTACAATAGCCTGATTGCCATCCGGCAGCTTTGCGATATCGATCCCCCAAAGGCCAAACAGGCGGTGACGCTCTTCTCCAGATACCTGCGGGGAAACACGGAATCGCTGACAACCGCACGCTATATTCCTCGTGATCATCAAGACCTACAATATATGCGGTGGATATGACAAAGCTGGACTGTGATTTCTACCGCTTCCTTGCCTAGGATCTGGAAGCCGTCAACGCCTATTCCGACGAATACATGGCCAACTATGGCTGGGCGGAATTCATGTCGGCTACTTGGACAGCAAGGTGCGCTGACGGCATATCTGTGCTTTCTGCGGACAGCCCCTCTTTTCGTTGTCCTTTTGTTGTACTCAGCCGTTTAGCTTGAGTGCATCGTTTGGAATAGGGAGGCTGCTCATGAAAATGGCGGCAGGGAACAGTCCCGTCGAGCGGCTGACGGAGCCGAAAAACGCCATAAAAACGACATGGCCGAAGGCGCTGCAAGGCTCGTTGAAAATCCGCTGGCGACCATTCAATTGCGGCAGCCCACCCATAAAAAAAGTGCTGGCGCTGAACTCCTACTCCCTATGCCCTGAAAGCGGTACCCTCCAATCCTCTCTGGTTTGCTGCCGGATGCTCATACTCCTTCCCTCTTCATTACGAACATCCGCATCATATCCCCCACAGCACAAAGGACACCAAGCACGTGTCCGGCCTACCCCTCTCAACGTATTTGCCAACCCTATCCTCATGTTATTCGTCAAGCCAACGACTGCCTTCCTGAATCATGCTCAAGAAATCCGCTTGCGGCCGGATTGCCCCAACAGGAAACACGGATGTCTTTTAACCGACGAGCGGCAAATCTCACACGGGGAGGCATAGAGATGAAATCCATCCAGACCAAATTTATTGTCTTGATTCTTGGCTGCATTCTCCTCTCCTCAAGCATGATCGGAGGAGCGGGCATTCTGAACGCCAAACATGTGGTGGATGAGGATTCGGTAAAAATCATGAACCTCATGTGCAAAGAAAAAAACAAGAAATCAATGCGCTGTCTCGAGAATCCAGCAATCGGTCAAGACGCTGGCGGTCTACGTCCGCTTCAATCCCGAATTTACGCCGCCGACATCGGGCTTGTTTTGAAGCAAAACGACGCTTGACGGCAGTTTCCGGCAGTACCTTCCCACCGACTTCTCCAGATTCAGCCCGGAGGATACCGAACATGTAGGCTGATACTACACCCCGATCAGGAATGGGAAAACCACATGGATGCATCCCTATCTCAACAAGAACATCAACGTGCAGATGGTCTCCTTTGTCATTCCCCTTTATATGAATAATCAGAAGGAAATCGACGGATACAACCGAAACGCCCGGGCGGACAACCCTGCAATCAAGGATGGGCAAAGCACAGATCGACACGCAACTTGTAGCTCCGCCCAGCGCAAAGGCAACGTGGAACCCCTCTGCTGAAAACTCGCCGCCCGGTGGTTCGGAGGCAAGGAGGACGGCATCGAGATAAAAAAACAACGAGCCCAATGACGAAGGAAAGGCGGTGGAAAAGGTCAAGCACCAAGAAAAATATGAACGTCACGTTAAATGGGAATTAGCTATGGAAATAGAGTTATATTTCACGTAATACAGCTAACAAGTGCCCTACATATACAAAGACAAAAAACTCTCCAAGCAAGAAACAGGCAAATTCTAGCCATACGTCTGGCGGGATGCGCTGTTAGCGACTTGGAGAAATGATATTGCTTGTCAGAAAAACCATATACGAAATCATTAGCACCATCAAAAACAGTTACAATAAAGACGCTTTGACTTCGCTCGAGGCGCTTTTTCTTTTCTGAAACAAGAAGTAGGTTGCATCCAATACCTGAACAACATAGCGTTTTTAATCATCACTTATCACAAGGAGTTTCTACTTTGGACATCCCACGCATCTTCAACATTACCGAAAGTGCTCACCGTATCCATAACCCCTTCACATCAGAAAAACTCGCCACTCTCGGTGCTGCGTTACGTCTGGAACGGGGAACCCGCGTACTCGATCTCGGCAGTGGTTCGGGCGAAATGTTGTGCACATGGGCACGTGATTACGGAATCACCGGTGTTGGCATCGACATGAGTCAGCTATTCTCCGAGCAAGCGAAACTCCGTGCTGAAGAACTCGAAGTCTCAGATAGAGTCAAATTCATCCACGGAGATGCTGTCGGCTACGTCACCGAGGAAAAGGTCGGCGTGGCGGCCTGTATCGGTGCCACATGGATCGGTAGGGGGGTCGCCGGAACCATCGAGCTTCTGGCCAAAAGCCTTTGCACCGGAGGTATCATCCTCATCGGTGAGCCCTACTGGCGGCAATTGCCTCCAACGGAAGATGTTGCCAAAGCTTGCCATGCCAATGCCGTCATCGACTTTCTCATACTTCCAGAACTTCTCGCATCTTTCGGCGACCTCAACTATGATGTTGTGGAAATGGTTCTGGCTGACCAGGAAGGCTGGGATAGATATGAGGCAGCCAAATGGCTCACTATGCGACGATGGCTCGAAGCGAACCCTGACGACGACTTTGCAAAAGAAGTTCGAACCCAGCTGACCTTGGAACCAAAACGTTATGCCACGTATACGCGTGAATACCTTGGATGGGGCGTATTCGCCTTGATGGCGCGATGACCTTCACATCCAAATAAGAACTTTTGTTCTACAATGCGCTTTTCTCTGATCCCGTTCAGGACGACGATGGTTATGCCCGCGGATACCGTATGGAAAAAGTATCAGGTGTTTTCTCCAGCAGCGGAGGTATTCCTCTAATGGTACAGGAACACTTCAGCGAAATACGGCAACTATAATAAAAACAAACACAAAATCTCCGTGGGCGTAATGCCCGACTGATGGTACGTTTACAGTTCCATCAAAACGGAGATTTCTTTTTTCAAGGGAAGTTTTCAGCTCAAAAGCCGAGGCTCCCCCCCCGCAGTTACATGGCCGCCCACTGCGGTGCTCCTTTCGCTATATTCTTCATGCTCATGACATTTCTGCGCGGCGGATCGCCGAAAAGACGTTTATACTCCCTGATAAACTGCGTCGCGCTTTCGTACCCGACAGCCATGGCGGCCTGCGTCACGTCGTAGCCTTCGGAAAGCATGAGGCGCTGGGCTTCACCAAGACGCAGCCGCTTCTGGTACTGCAAGGGGCTCAGCGTCGTTATCCTTTTGAAGTATTTATGGAATGTTGATGGGGCCATATGCGAACGGTTAGCGAGGTCCTCCACGAGCAACGGTTCTTTATAGAATTCCTTCAGCCAGGCAATGGCCTTGGTAATCTGGTGCCCCTGGGAACCAAGAGTATTGAGTGAACGCAGGGTATTGCCGAATGCCCCCGCCAGCAGGCGGTAATGGATTTCCCGCATCAGCATATCCCGCATCACCAAAATCTGTTCCGGCTTTTCCGTCAATTCGGCCAGCCGCACAAAGGCATCCAGCAAGTCCGGATCGACTTCCTGCGTACCCGCGCCCCTGTAGACCGTGGAGTCTGACGGCGAAGGTATCTGCGACGCCAGACTGGCGATCAGGCCGGTATCCAGCTTCAACGACATGGACAGGTAGGGTGTTTCTTTACTGGCTTCCATGACGCAGCTGGAGACCGGCATGTCCACACCACACACAAAACAGATGTTCTCACCATAATGGTGCTCTTCCGCCCCTATCTTTACCAGCTTCTTTCCTTGAACCACCACAATGATGACCGGCTCGTAAAAATGCGGCTTAGGATCGGCGTTGCTCACCTGACGGTGGAACTCGAAACCTTTGATGGGCGTTATATAGCTCTCGGAACGAGAAGCGGTATTCCGAAGGATGATGTCCCGGAGAATGGCCCAACTGTTGCCCGTGTTGACTCGTATCGCCCTTGTCATGATGGCACCTTGCCTCCGTTTGAGAGTAACCCTGTTTATCGCAAAACCGTTCATGTGGAGAATTGGGCAACTACCCAAGTGTTTTCCAGCTTGTGCAGCCCGTGCCCACCTTTTTTTCTTCATGTATTTCCTCGTCTTTCATCCCTATAATGCCATCCCGTATCTCGTCAATGTTCTCGATGTCACACATCGACTTCCATGTCATGCCGTCAGGCATAGAGCAATAGGCAGAAATTGTGGAGAAATTCCCTATTTTCCGGCGGGCCGGGCGGATAGAGTCCAAATCACAGGAACTCTCAAAGAAGGGCTGCCATGCTCTAACGGTGGATTATCCTATGCAAACCGTAAAACAAGGTCGCACTGAAACAGATGTGCATACGGCCTGCCAGCCATGCTCAAAGACGAGAAGAACGAATAACGCGAATAGCTCTCCATAACCAAAAGATACAACAAGGAATCTGCCATGCAAACAGTACCGTTCAAAAACAAAAGAGGAGATGTGCCGGTGAGTCTTCATATGCTTTCGGACACCGGCGCAAACGGAAAGGATACGGTCGACATCCACGCGTATACGTCTGGAAGCCGTGCGGAACACGTTTCCGGAAAGCGTATCGCAATTGTCTGCGCCGCCTTCCTCCTTGCCCTGTCGCTTGCATTGGCGTTTCCGACCGGCGGCATGGCGGCGGGTCAGGAGCAGAAGCCCATCACCCTGAAAACCATGGGTAGCCTGCTGTTCGGCGGTACGGTAATCGAGAGGGAGAACGGGGATACCTTTCACGGGGATCACGGTTATGCTCAGTTTTACATCCCGCAAAAGGCCCGTAACTATCCGCTGATTCTGTGGCACGGCATGGGGCAGTCCGGCAGAAGCTGGGAATCCACGCCGGACGGACGCGAAGGGTTTCAGGCCCTCCTGACGCGGCGCGACTGGCCGCTGTATATCATTGATCAGCCTCGCCGCGGCAGGGCCGGGTACACTGCGTCCGCCAGAGACGACGCGAGCGCCCACCCTACCTCGGCCAGCGAGCGCGGCGTCTGGAATGCCTTCCGCAACGGCATCTGGGTTCCAGGACAGAAGGCATCCCTGTATCCGGGCGTGCGTTTCCCGTCCGCCCCAGCCGCCATTGACCAGTTCTTCCGCCAGCAGACCTTCAATACGGGGCAGGAACCGCGCACAACAGAATATCTGACGTACATGGGCAACACAGCCGCCGCCCTGCTGCGGCAAACTGGCCCGGCGGTACTGGTCACTCATTCCAACAGCGGAAAATACGGCTGGTTCACAGCCATGGCCTCGGACGCCGTCAAGGCCATCGTCGCCTATGAACCAGGCCAGTTCGTTTTTCCCGAAGGCGAAACGGCGAGGGATATACCCTTCAAAAATGCGCTGGCCAACGAGATGCTCCAACCTATTAAAATTTCATTAGAATCGTTTCGGAAACTGACCCAAATGCCCATACTAATCATCTATGGCGACAACATCGCCACAGAGCCCAGCGATATTTTCAACGTGGATGTCTGGCGCATAGCCAGCACCCGTGCCAGACATTTTGTAGACGCCATCAACCGCAATGGCGGCGATGCCACACTGGCCTTCCTTCCGGAGATAGGCATCAAGGGCAACACCCACGCGCCCTTTGCCGACCTGAACAATCTGGAAATCGCCGATCACCTCGAGCAATGGCTACACGCCAAGGGGCTGGACGGTCGAGGCGTTCCCCATAGGGGCCCGGCTCCCCAAACAACGGCATTGACCATTCCCCTGCAACAGGACCGATAACCGCCGCCACAAAAACGGTGGCCCCGAATACCACAAGGAGATTGTCATGAAACGGCTTCTGCTTTCCGTATGTATTCCGGCACTCACTTTCTTCGGATTCTCCCTCAAGGCACACGCGGCAGAGACGCACAGCGCCCCGGCCTTCATGAACGCCGAGGGCGAGGGCATCTTCCCCAAAGGAAAGACCAACGACGCCTATGCCCAGTATTTCAACGGCACCAGCTATCTCCAGGCATTGTCCACCGAAGGCGTGGCCATCGCCAACGTGACCTTTGAACCCGGCTGCCGCAACTTCTGGCACATCCACCACAAAGGCGGGCAGATTCTCCTCGTGACCGGAGGACGCGGCTGGTACCAGCAGTGGGAAAAGCCCGCGCGGGCGCTCAAGCCCGGCGACGTGGTGAACATTCCGGCCGGGGTCAAACACTGGCACGGCGCGGCCAAGGACAGCTGGTTTTCCCATCTTGCCGTGGCCGTTCCGGCGGAAGGGGCTTCCAACGAATGGCTGGAACAAGTATCTGACGAAGAATACCAGCAACTCAAGTAAAGGAGCGCATCATGTCACACTTGGGATATGAAATTAAAAAACTGGGCTTCGGCCTGATGCGTCTGCCCAAAAGGGGCGACAACATAGATGTGGAACAGGTCAAAGTCATGGTGGACCGCTTTCTTGCTGACGGTTTTACCTATTTCGACACGGCCTGGGCTTATCCCGGCAGCGAGGACGCCATCCGGCAGGCTCTGGTGGAGCGGCACCCCCGTGAAGCCTTTCAGTTGGCCACGAAAAACGCGGCATGGATCAAGTGCAAAAGCCGGGAAGAGGCTATCGGACAGTTTGAAACGTCGCTGCGGCAGACGGGCGCGGGCTATTTTGACTTCTACCTGCTGCACAACCTTGGAGAAAGCCGCACCCGCTTCTTTGACGTTTTCAACATGTGGGACTTCGTTCAGGAGAAAAAGCGGCAGGGGCTCATCAGGCATGTGGGATTCTCCTTCCACTCCACGCCGGAGGAACTGGAGCAGATTCTATCCGCGCACCCGGAAATGGAATTCGTGCAATTGCAAATAAACTATGGGGACTGGGAAAATCCCGCCGTTCAGTCCAGAGCCTGCTACGAAGTGGCGAGAAGGCATGAAAAACCCGTCATCATCATGGAACCGGTCAAGGGGGGTATGCTCGCCACCCCGCCGGAGCCGGTGGTGAAGATTTTCCGTAAGGCAAATCCGCAGGCATCCAACGCTTCCTGGGCCATCCGTTTCGCGGCGAGCCTCGAAGGGGTCATCACGGTACTGTCCGGCATGAGCAATCTGGAACAGATGGAGGACAACCTCTCATACATGCGGAACTTTGTTCCTCTGTCCGCGGAAGAACATACCACAATACAGGAAGCGCAGAAGGCGTTGAACAGTATTCCGCTCATTCCCTGCACCACCTGCAACTACTGCGCAAAAGTCTGTCCCAACGACATAGGGATCTCGGGATCGTTCATCGCGATGAACTACCTGACGCTGTATAAAGACAAACGCGCGGCCCGTGTCCAAGAACAATGGCTGGTCGGGGGACATGGCAGGCAGAGCGCTGACAAATGCGTCCAGTGCGGCGTATGCGAGGCGGTTTGTCCGCAACACATCGCCATCAGGGATGAACTGGTCAGAGTCCATGCCGCTCTGGGGGACGGACAGCTCGCACCGGGCAGCTAATCAGACTTGATAAAGCCATTGACCCGATAATCCCCTACGCCGAAAGAAGGAGCCTCCCATACCAAAGAATACGTGAAACTCGGCAAACAGGTCTGGATGTCTCTCCGCTGTGCCTCGGCTGCATGAGCTTTGGCGATCCCGAAGGCTGAATACACAAATGGGCGCGGGACAAAGAACACAGCAAACCCATCATCCAGAGATCTCTGGATCTGGGCATCAATTTCTTTGATACGGCCAATGTCTACAGCCTCGGCAGAAGCGAGGAAATTCTGGGACGCGCCATCAAGGATTTTGCCCGGAGGGACGAGGTTGTCATCGCCACCAAGGTGCATGGCGTCATGAGGAGTGGCCCCAACGGCGGCGGACTGTCGCGCAAGGGCCGCTACATCGGGGTTTCGGCAATGTGGGTCTGGCAGTTCCAGAAAGCACAGCATATCGCGGAAAGGCATGGCTGGACAACGTTCGTCTCCATGCAGACCCTCTACAACCTGGTATACCGCGAAGAAAAGCGGGAAATGGTGCCCTTGTGAAGGATATGTACGTCGGCCTGACTCCGTACAGTCCGCTGGCTGCCGGGCGTTTGTCACGGGCATAGAATGAAAGCACGGCACGCTATGAAACCGATACCATCGCGCAAAACAAGTATGGGGCGAACAAGGAAGCGGACAGGCTGATCGTGGATCGGCTTTCAGAACTGGCCGAAAAGCGCGGCCTCACCAGAACACAGCTAGCTCTGGCCCGGTGCTGCACAAAGAACCGGTGGTTTCCCCCGTTATCGGTTCCTACAGGATGTCGCATCTCGAGGACGCGGCGAATGCGGTACCCGTCCGGCTTTCACCCGAAGAAATGACCTTTCTGAAAGAGCTGTATATGCCACACCCCATTCAGGGGCATCATTAAGGAAACACCGGAGGAGTGTCATGAACCGACGAACGTTCATCAAAGCTTCACTAACCGCCACAGCCGCAGTGGCCGGAAGCGTCCTTTTGGACGGGCCGCTATCATCCGCCTCGGCGGTAACCGTACCAAACACGACAGAGGATGCAAAAATGAAAATATTGGTACTGACCGGCAGCCCACGGAAAAACGGGAACTCCAACACCCTCGCCGAACATTTCATCAACGGAGCCAAAGAGGCCGGGCACGAAGTAACCCGCTTTGACGCCGCATCCAGCAAGGTGCATCCATGCATTGCCTGCAACAAATGCGGCATGAACGGGCCCTGCGTGTTCAAAGACGATTTTGAAGTGGTGCGCGAACACATCATTCCCGCCGATCTGGTGGCGTTTGCAACCCCCATGTATTACTTCGGGATTTCGGCTCAACTGAAAACGGTCATTGATCGTTTCTATGCCATCAACGGAGAAATACACATCCCCAAGAAAGCTATGCTGATGATGACCTACGCAAACAATTCTCCCAGAAACGAAAGCCCGATCCTCACGTATTATGAAGTACTGCTGGAATACCTCGGCTGGAAGGATGCGGGACGGATCATCGTTCCCGGCGTCTGGCCTACGGGTGCAATTAATCAGACACCATTTCCTGCTCAGGCCTTCGCTCTAGGCAAGAGCGTCTAAATACCGCGTGCTCAACAAGCAACCACAGTGCGAAGTCCCGTAAAGTGTAAAAGACTTCCGACTGTTCGCCATCCTTACCTTTTCTATAATTCATGCGCATGAGTTGCCGGGACTGCTGAAAAGCTCAGCAGTCCTTTTTCTATTTCTTTCTTATGTTCTTACGGGGTCATCTTTGGGTATCATATCAAGGAATATTCTTCTCTTCCTTCCCCACCTACAAGAACCAGACATTCACCAATCCCGGCCCAGATGAGCCGGTAAACGACGCTTCCCTCCTGCAGGACAAGCCACAGCCCGTCATGTCCGCCCCTCAGGGGAAGGACGAGCATCGCGGCATCTTTCTGGAATCTCCACTCCCCCCCTAAATTCCGGCACGGCGGGCATCAACGCCAAGTACAACGAACTGGCGTCATGGTTCACAGCCGGGTGCAGGCGCATCCGAACCGACTGAGGAGCGCTACATTTCCGGCATTATTACTATTACCGCAAAGTTATCACCGCCGATTTTCACCTCCTCGACACGGCGCTATTCGCTATCTGGGCCATGCACACGACACCGCTGTCCAGCCCCATCCCCAAGGTGACGTACTCGGCCCGGCGCAATATCGCCATGCTTCCGGTGTCCGACGGCTCGACCTGGCCCGGTCTCTATCCAACCCGACCTATGCCGAATCACGCGCCGCGTCAGTTATAGATCGTACATTTTAGAATGTAGTGGATTTGAAACACTAAAAAGGGCTTACTGGATTTCAACAATCCCTTGAAATTTATGGCTGAGAGGGGAGAGATTCCGTTTTAATTGCGCTAAGGCATTAAACTTTATACCCGTCTGGTTGTGTTTATTGCACAGACCGTATCCATAAAACGGCTGCGCAAACTCAAAAAAACTCCTACCGAACATGATGAAGAGGGATACTCGAAAGATGTCGGATATCCCTCAAAAGATTTTTCTTTGTTGTCAGAAAGAACACAGAGATTGGTTTACTCCATAACAAATGGTCGCACAGCGCGTATCATTCTGTAATCGCATGGAGGGAGGAAGCCCTATCCATTACATGATCAAAGTGTATAGCCTTGCTGAACCCGTTAATACGAAGGAATACGTCAAATGCGGAAAATACCGTCCTTTTGTTGTCGTACACAAAAGAGTGACTGTTCAACAAGCATTCCATCAGGATGCAAGCCTCTTCCACACCATCGACGTAATAGCGGCATTGAAGCCGATAGGCGGACTCCACCGCGCCATATCCCTAATACCGGAAGCCCAACAGCAGCTTTTGAACAGTATGACATGCAAACCAAGGGTATCGGCAGTTATAAGATAATCCCGGCTCATTTGGACAGAGCCTCATAGAGCGCATCCTATTCCGTCATACTTGAAAAAAGAGCGGTCATCACATGAGTGCGTGGCTTACTATTCCCAATATATTCCCTCAGAGCTTCATCAAGAATGGGCTGAATCTGACGTCCCTTTTCATGGGCCATTTGATGCAATTTGGCAAGGGCATCCAAGGAGAGCTGCGTTGCGAATTTGACCTTTTGTCCTGTTGTTGCAGTTGATTGCGTCATTTTTCTTCTCTTTTTCTTGAAGCTAGGCAGTCTATCTTGATTTATCAAAAAATATCTTGAAAATTTTCAAACTCCATATTCAATATCAAAGAATCAGACACAAAAATTCCTACACATTTATATAGTGATGAACCCCGAACACATCGAATGCCCCTCACGTCCTATTTAATCCAATCCTCATAGATAACTTCAAGTACGGCAAAGAATGCATAAAGCCAGTTCACACCCTACTCTTGTTCCATCCTTTCCATATTTACATTCTCTATTTTATAACTATGTCCTTTACCTTCAAAAATTAAATCCCCTAGCGCTTCATCTAGTGCAACTCCGTTGAAAACCATGATTTTCAACATTCATCAACACTAAAGTTCCGTAAGTTGGCCTCCGCAGATATTAAACGCTTGGCCCGTAATGTATTCGGATTCCGGGGAAACGAGAAAGGCCACAAGGTGTCCCACGTCTTCCGGAGCTCCCATCCTACCATAGGGGATGGTTTCGACCATGCGCGCTACTCGCGCTTCCAAAGAGATACCCTGCTCCGCAGCTTCCCGTTCAAAACGGGCCTTGTTGAGCTCCGTATATATTTGCCCGGGGCAGATGGCGTTCGCCCTGATGCCTTCTGCGGCGTACTCCACGGCAAAGCACTTGGTAAGCATGATAAGAGCTGCCTTACTTACTGAATAGGCACTGTATCCCGGCGACGGGCGTTTGCCTGCTCGGGAGGCGATATTGACGATGGAACTTCCCCGCTGCATCATGGGTAAAAGTTTGCGGATCATTTTGAACGGGCCGCCGAGATTGATATCCAGCACTTTCGACCAGGTCCCCTCGTCCATCTCTCCCAAACGGGCACCGGCGGGCATTATCCCCGCATTGTTGACCAGTGCGTGAACCGTCGGGGTGAATCTCCTTATCTGTTCCACGGCCTTTTCCACATCCTGATCGGATGTGATATCAATGGGCACAGGTAAAACGCGTACCCCATAGTTCTCCTGCAGCTTGGCACTACTTTCACCAAGAGGCGTTGAGGGGAGATCCATGATGACGACATCCATACCGCATGAAGCAAGCGCTTCCGCAATACCAAAACCGATTCCCGCAGGGTGAGCGGCCCCTGTCACAACAGCTGTCTGTTGGGTAGATTCCCAATATGTCTGTACGGCTACTTCCATCGGCTTATTCCCCTTTATTCAGCAGCCTGTTTACACGTGGCTACTGTTTTAATCCGCATGAAAAATGGAATACCCAAGACGGAGATAAGAACAGTGCACTCTCCTATCACAGTCACTCCTTTGCGGGAGGTAGGTGAACGGCACGGCCTTCCGCCGCCAACACGGCCTCTCGCAGGGCTTCGCCCAGGGTAGGATGCCCGTGTATTGTCGCCAGTACTTCATCCGAAGTCACCGACGGCTAGACAGGCTTCAGAAATTAAATCCGTAGCACGGGGACCATATATATGGACTCCAAGTATTTCCCTATGCGTTTTTCCCACCAGAACTTTAATCACCCCGTTTCCGCCGTTCATGATCAAAGCCCGCCCATTGGCTGCAAGCGGAAACACTCCTACATCATACGCTTTACCTACTCTCTGGGCCGCCTCCTCCGTCAGACCTGTACAAGCCAATTCCGGGCAGGAATATACACAGGAAGGATTGGTTGCGGCCTTGAATTCTGCCGAATGGCCAAGCGCATTTTCCGCCGCTACCTCTCCCTGCATGGAAGCGACATGAGCCAAGAGTATCTGACCGGTACAATCCCCGACCGCATACACGCCGCTCCTGCTCGTCTCCATATGCATATTGACAAGGATCTGTCCGCGTTCGGTGTCTATGCCGCACGCATCTAAACCGAGAGCTTCCGTATTCGCCTTACGGCCTACACAAAACAGCACGTTTTCACCAATAAGGAGCTGTTCACCATTGTCAGCTTCTATATATACTGCGGCTTGTGCCCCCCTGTTTTCAATACGTATAACCTTAGCCCTGGTATGTATCCTCAGGCCTTTCCGTGCGAAATCCGCACGCAGCATCCCAACAAGCTCACCGTCCATCATCGGCAAAATCTCATTTGCCATTTCAACTATATGAACATGGCTCCCCAGCATACTGTATAGCGTTGCCATCTCCACACCTATGACGCCTCCCCCAATGATGATCAAAGAGGAGGGAATGGTGTCCAAACCCAACGCTCCCGTACTGTCGATGCATTGCGGGCAATCAATCCCCGGGATGGGCGGTACGGCTGGGG
>OATQ01000453.1_pt1 | contig 18599 bp, 19 predicted proteins | sample 1495061 | NCBI WGS metagenome assembly OATQ01 (sample SAMEA2579979, study PRJEB22360) | human gut metagenome
CGTCGTCGGAAGCTCGCGACCGAAGCCCCTGCATCTGCTGAGGAGTTGCTGGCGAGTGTACCGGGGCTTGACGCGCTGCAGGATGTTCCGGCGTTCGATGACCTGCCGGTCGATGCGGCTCAGCAGGCTGCATTTGACGACTTTTGCGCTCAGGCCGAGGAGCCCGAGCAGATGCAGCTCGGTGCCGTGGTGCGCCTGGACCGCGGGTTTCCGCTGGTGGCAACTGACGATGACACGTTTCGTGCCGAGCATGCCGTAGGGTTTGCCAAGTCGCGTGGCGAGGACGAGGTCTTGCTGCCCGCCGTGGGCGACCGCGTGGCGGTTCGCCGTGCTCCCGGGCACGACATGGGCGTCATCGAGTGCGTACTGCCGCGCCGTACGAGCTTTGAGCGTTGGCGCGGCCGTGCCCGTGGAGAGCGCCAGGTGCTCTGCTCCAACGTGGATAGCGTGCTAATCGTGCAGGCGCTCGGTGCCGGTGAGGTGCTGCTCGACCGCGTGGCGCGCTCGCTGGTGTTGGCGCTCGACTGCGATGCCGAGCCGGTGGTGGTGCTTACCAAAGCTGACCGCTGCGATGCCGAGGAGCTCGAGCGCGATCTGGACCGCGTGCGCCGCCTGGTGGGTCCGGACGTGCGCGTGATCGTGACGTCCTCTGCCGAGGGCCGCGGCCTGGACGAGGTCCGTGCCTGCGTGCCCGCCGGGAGCTGTGCCATGATTCTGGGCGAGTCGGGTGCCGGTAAGTCGACGCTGCTCAATGCACTGCTGGGCCACGATACGTTGGCGACCGGCGGTGTGCGCGAACGCGACGACCAGGGCCGTCACACTACCGTTGCGCGCGTGATGGTGGCGCTGCCGGGCGACGCCGGCGTGATCGCCGATGCTCCGGGCCTGCGCAGCCTACCGCTCGTGGGTCACGAGCGGGGTCTGGCGCGCGCCTTCCCCGAGATTGTCGAGACATCGCGCGCGTGCCGGTTTGGCGATTGCACACATACCCATGAGCCGGGTTGCGCCGTTCGCGAGGCCGAGGACGCCGGGCAGATTGACAGCCTGCGTCTGGAAACGTTCCAAAACCTGGCGTCATCCATGCGCGTGAGCGCTCAAATGCTCGATCCCGATGTCCATCTGTAATTGATTTTTCCTATGACAGCCGTCTCCCAACTGTTCGGGAGACGGCTTTTTTTGCTGCGGAAAAGCCTCGAAACATGCAGCTTGCTGACGTGCTGACCAAAACCTTGCCATGAGCTTGACGGGCTGGTCAGCTTTTGGTCAGCGATTGGTTTGACATCGAAAACCAAGATCGCGATTGCGCCGCTTTGCACTCTGACCGCCCAGACAATGGTGGTACGGGCATTCGCCCGGCACTGCCATGAGAGGAGCGGCCGTGAACAAGAGCAAGCGCATCGCCATCAGTCTGGTCGCGGGCGTGCTCGCTGCTCTGCTCTGCATGGTTTACGGCTCGTCGATCCGCTCGCAAGCCGAACGGGTCCAGGCTGAGACCTTGGCCAAGTACGGTGGCGATCGCGTCGAGGTATGCGTCGCGGCGCGCGATATCGATGTGGGCGAGACCCTCGATGAGACCAATGTCATAACCCAGGAATGGCTGACGAGCCTGTTGCCGCGTGACGCGGCGACCGAGCTGCGCCAGGTGCGCGGCGACGTGACGACTTCGCGTATTCCCAAAAACGCCGTGATCTGCAATGTCTACACCAAGGCCGAGAGCCACAAGCTCGAGGTGCCTAAGGGCAAGGTTGCCGTTTCGGTGGCGGTCGATGCCGAGCACTCGGTCGGCGGTGCTACAGGCGTGGGCAGCTACGTGGATGTGTATGTGCAAAAAGACGGCGTAACCGATCGACTGTGCGGCGCGCACGTGATCGATACCAGTGAGGATTCCGGTGCCACGCGCGAGGGCAAGATCGAATGGGTGACGCTGGCGGCTGACCCCGAAGACGTCAAGGAACTGCTGGGAGCCTCGGGCAAGGGAACGGTCAGCTTGACGATTCCCGCCACGGCGCGCGGCAAAAAGAGCGGAGGCGACGAGTGATGAAGGCGATCTGGCTTGCGTGCTGCGCGTGCGGCGATTACGGGCTGTTGCAGCGGGAAGTCGAGGGCCGTGATGCGGGTGCACAGGTGCTTCGCGTGGGTGACCTGGACGGGCTGATTTCCATGGCGCGGGCGTTTCCGTCGCGCCGCGGGGCTGCCATCATCGCGGCGTCTCTGTTTGATATCGAAGATGTGCGCAAGACTGTTGCGCGCCTGACGGCCGAAGGCCGCGTGAGTCGCGTGGTCGTGTTGATAGAAGCGCTCGATCCGTCGGATATCGAGGGGCTGTTTCGCGCAGGGGCGACCGAGGTCATCGCTGCGCACAGTATATGCGGCAACGGGCGAGCGGGCGAGGGAGCGGTTGATTCCGATCGGCGCATGACGATTGAGCCCGATGCTTTTGTTGATAGGGAACCCGGGGCGCCTCGCGCTACAAGAGGCCCGCGTGTTGATGATTATGGAAAAGCGGAAGCCGAGCATGGTCGGCGCCCCCGGAACCCCCTTGTATACGATGACGCTGGAGGACCGGCGCAGCATGCTGGCGACTCCCCGGCTGTAGATATGGGATACGTGCGCGGCGTGAATCTGGCGGATGAACTCGACGAAGTTGAGGGCTTTGCCGGGTGCGGCGAGTTGTCGCTGATGCAGCATGAGCAGATTGCGCAGAACGAGACTGCCTCGCAGACCGAACAAGCCGCCATGCCGGCTTGGACGCAGCGTGTAGTTGCTGCGCCGCCCCCCCCCGGTTGCCGCCGGCAGACGCTGCCGCTTCGCCGCATCGAGCTCCGGTCATCTGCGCCATTTCGGGTTCGGGCGGTTGCGGCAAGTCGACGATCGTTGCCACCATGGCACACACATCGTCGCTGTTGGGCTTGCGTGCCGCCGTGCTCGACCTGGACCTGATGTTTGGAAACCTTTACGACTTGTTAGGCGTCGATGCTCCGCACGATATGGCGATGCTTATCGAGCCGTCGGCGGCGGGCACGCTCACCGAGCCGGATCTCGTGGCCGCATAGATGCGCGTGGCCCCCAATGACGCGCTCTGGGGTCCCGTCGCGGCGCCCGAGCAAGCTGAGCTCATGGCACGTCCGGTGGAGCTGCTGCTCGATGTCCTGCGTCGCGAATCCGACGTGGTCTTTATCGATACCTCGGTCTTTTGGGGCGATGCCGTGGCGGCTGCGGTGGCGGCGAGCGACCGTTGCCTGGTCGTTGGCGATGCGGCGGTGTCGTCCGCGACATCGGCGTCGCGCGTCATTGAACTGGCAAGTCGAGTAGGTGTGCCGCGCACGCGCATGAGCGCTGTATTCAACCGGTTTGGCGCGCGTGGCGCTGACGAGGATGTTGCCATGCGCTTTGAGATTGCCTGTGCGTTGAGCTCCAAGATTCGTATCGCCGATGGCGGGCAGGATCTCGCCGCGCTCATGGCGTTTGGGCGCGCTGACGAGGCAGTGGGGCAGACCAGCGCTTTTGCGACCAGCGTGCGCGAGGCCACGCGCGAGATGCTCGTGGAACTGGGGTGCGCCGTCGGCCCTTGGAGCGATATGGTCGCCGACCGTGCAACGCGTACCGAGCGCCCGCGTATCCGCCTTCCCTGGTCGCGCGAGGGTGATCAGCGATGAGCCTGCAAACGAGGATTAAGGCTGCCGGCACTGCAGCGGCGGCAGCTCCTGTAGATGCGGGGCGTCGCCGCGCGGTGAAACGACGCACTAAGCGCGCCGTGATGGACCGCATGGGTTACGACGAAGTGGCGCGTATCAGCGCCTATATCGACCCGGCACTTGCCCGCTCGGAATTGCGTCCCGCGGTGGAGGCGGCGCTCAATGTTGAGGAGCCGACCGATCTCGCGACGCCCGAGCGCGAGACCATCATCGACGAGATTTTGGATGACGTGGTGGGCTTGGGGCCGTTGCAGCCGCTCATCGAGGACGACACCGTTACCGAGATCATGATCAACGGCTGCCGCTCGGCTTTCTTTGAACGCGGCGGCGTCTTGTACCCCATCGAGCATGCGTTTGAGGATGATGAGCAGATCCGTGTGCTTATCGACCGCATTATCTCGCCACTTGGCCGCCGTATCGACGAGCGCAGCCCCATCGTCAACGCCCGCCTCAAAACGGGCTATCGCGTCAACGCGGTGATTCCGCCTGTGGCGATTGACGGACCGATTCTCACCATCCGAAAGTTCTCGGACCGTATCTGCTCGCTGGACGAGCTCGTGGGGTTGGGATCGCTGCCGCTTTGGTATGCGCAGCTGCTGTCGTGCGCGGTGTCGCTGCGACAGGACCTGGCGGTTGCGGGAGGCACGGGATCTGGTAAGACCACCCTGCTCAACGCGTTGTCATGCGAGATTTCCACCGGCGAGCGCATCGTGACGATCGAGGACTCTGCCAAGCTCAAGTTTGCGCATCATCCGCACGTGGTGCGCCTAGAGGCGCGCGAGGCTTCAATTGAGGGCGAGGGCGCGGTGACGATCCGCGACCTGGTAACTAATGCCCTACGCATGCGCCCCGACCGCATCGTGGTGGGCGAGGTGCGCGGTGCCGAGTGCTGCGACATGTTGCAGGCCATGAACACGGGCCACGACGGGTCGCTCACCACACTTCATGCGGGTTCAGAACAGGAGACCGTGGTGCGTCTGACGTTGCTTGCACGTTATGGCATCGATCTGCCGAGCGAGCTCATCGAGGAGCAGATTGCCATGGCGCTCGACGGCATCGTGATGTCCGAGCGCCACGCCGATGGCAGGCGTTTCGTCTCCTCGTATTCGGGGGTGCGACGCGCCGCATCGGGTGGCGTAGAGCTCGAGCGCTATGTGACGTTCGATGCCGCCGAGCGCACCTGGACGCTTGACCGCGAGCCGCCGTTTATCGCAGAAGGCCTGCGGTCGGGGACGCTCACACAAGAGGAGGTGGACGAATGGAGATCACTGTGCCCCTCGTCGTAGGGGGTTTGGCAGGGTTTTCTGTCGCGACGGCGTGCGGGGCGGAACCTCGTGTGCCGCAGGTGCCGCCGGCGGAGCTGGCGCGTCAGGCGCTCGAGACGGTGGCAGAGAAACTGCCGCGTGAGCTGGTGGAAAACGATCTGCTGAAAAAGATCGCCCGTTCGTGGGCATCGCTGGCTCCGGCGCATCGCCTTGGCCTCGTGATCGAAGATGCTTCGGGGCGTTTGGCGTTTCTGCTGCTCTCGAGCGGTGTCTGCTGCATTTTACTAACGATGGTGTCGTTATCGCCCCTCGGATTTGTCTTGGGACTTGTTGCTCCGATTGCCGTTGGCGCCGCTCGGGATGGCTTTGAGAGCCGGCGCGAGCAACACGATGCAGAAGAGGCCATGCCCGAGGCGTTTACCGCACTTTCCATGTCGCTTGCCTCGGGACATTCGCTGGCCCAGGGCATGCGCTTTGTGGGCGCTCATGCGCAAGAACCGGTGCATACCGAGTTTTTGCGGGTGGCGGCGGCGATCGATTGCGGCATCTCGGCGACCGACGCGCTCGATGACTTGCTCGTGCGCATCGACGCCCCCGGTCTTTCGCTTGTGACCTTGGCGCTTAAGGTGTCACAGCGCACCGGCGCTCCGCTTGCCGACTTACTGTCCGAGGCGTCGAGCATGGTGGGGGAGCGCATTGAGCTCAAGCGCCGCCTAGATGTTAAGACGTCGCAGGCCCGCATGTCTGCGCATATGGTCGCGGCGATGCCGACGGGCATGTGCGCGGTGTTGGCGCTGCTTTCGGCAGATTTTCGTCGCGGTCTTGCGACGCCTGCCGGCGCGGGCGCTGTGGTGCTGGGTCTTGCCCTCAACGCCGTTGCCCTGGTGGTTATCAGGCGCATTATGCGGGTGGAGCTATGAGCGCCCCGGTTACAGTTGCGGCTTGCCTGTGCGCTCTGAGTGTATTTGTCGCGACGGGTTTGGATCGGGCGGATGCACGCAAGATCGCAGAGGCCTGCAAGCGCGAGGCGGTGCTGGTCGCTGCCGCGGGTCGCTCGGTGGTCGATGCTCTGACCGCGCGAATGAAGGGCGCGGTTGGAGCGGGCGGCCCGGTGCGAGTGTCGCTCGGCGAAGTGTCCGAGATGATCGATGTTGTGCGCTTGGGTCTTTCGGCCGGTCTTTCGTTTGATGCGGCGCTTGAGATTTTCTGCGCCAACCGCCGGTCAGTGCTGGCTCTTCGACTTGAGCGGGCCTGCATGGCGTGGCAGGTGGGCGTGGGCACGCGTGAGGACGAGTTGTTGGCCGCCGCGCGCGACCTGGACGTGCGAGCGCTCGAGACCTTTGCCATCACGGTGGGACAGGCGCTCGCCCTGGGTGCCCCACTTGCCGAGACACTGGCCGCTCAAAGTCGCGAGATCCGTGCGGCTCATCGCGCCGCGGTCGAGCGCGAGATCGAGCGTGCGCCCGTCAAGCTGCTGATTCCCACCGGCACACTCATCTTGCCGGCGTTGCTTCTGTCCATATTGGGCCCGCTGTTGGGAGCAGGCGGGATGATGTAGGGAGGAATACATGAACACGATGACTGACGTTGCTGGCAAGGTCTGGAGCTGGGCTGTTTGCCAGTCAATTCGCGCTCGCCAGCATGCCGGGGAGCTACTGCAGGAGGAGAGTGCGCAGGGCACCACCGAATACGCCATCTTGGTCGGCGTGCTCGTGGTGATCGCCATCATTGCCATTGTCGCATTTAAGGGCAAGGTCCAAGATCTATGGAACGCTATCAGCGAGGGCATCAACAGCCTGTAGAGGGCGAGCGCCCCATCGGGGTGCTGCTGGTGTTTGCTTGCCTGACCGTGGCGATAGCGGCGGTGCTTTGGGGGCTTAACGCCGCGCGGCAGCAGCGTCCTGGGGCCGCCTTCGATTCGGGCTCAGATTCGGCGGTGGCGTCTCAAAAAGATGAGATGCGAGGTGCGGACGATTCGGATGTCGCTGTCACGGCGCAAACCTTTCTGCGGACGCTCGACAAGCGGTCTGGCACTGCGACGGATTCACCTGAGGACAACGCGATTGCGGTCCGGCTTGCATGGTCCGAGGACCGACCGATGACCGAGGCAGCGGCGGGTATGTTACGCGCCTACCGCGAGGTGCCAACGGCCCAGCTCGCCCTGAGCGGCTATCTCGATATTAAGGGCAACGTATGGGGCGCCATCGTGCGCGATGGGCGCGGCTGGGTCGATATGGTGACGGTTGCCGCGGATGCTGGCGATGCTTCGTGTCGTCTGCGCGCCGTGCGTCTGGTCCCGCAAACAATAAGCTCAAAGGAGGGATCGTGAAATGCATGGCATTCTGCGTGAGGAATCTGCCCAGGCGACGGTCGAATACGCCATCGTCACGGTGGCGCTGTTATCGATCGTGCTGGCGATTGTGGGACTTTGGCGTGCTAGCACCGATGGACGCTTGGCGGCGCTGGTTGAGCGGGCGGCATCCCATGGCGTTGCCTCGACGTCGGTTATCGACGCCGCTACGGGCGCTAAGGACATCGCGTTGTATTGATATCGCGCGCGAGGACCGGGCGCAGTCTACGGTTGAGGCCGCTTTTTTGCTGCCGACGTTTCTGACGCTCATCCTTCTCGCACTGCAACCGGTGTGCCTGCTTTATACGCGCGCGGTCATGGAGTCTGCCGCCGCCGAGACCGCGCGGCTCATGACCACGACGACGGCGGAGGACGACGATCTTAAGGAGTTCACCCTCCGCCGGCTTGCCGCAGTGCCCAACGTTTCGATCTTTCATGCCGGCGGGCCGTTGTCGTGGGATGTCGAGCTTAGCCGGGCCGATGCGGGCGGCGTCTCGTCCGTGTCCGTTTCCGGCGAGGTCAAGCCGTTGCCTGTGATCGGTGCGTTTGCGCAGGTTATGGGTGGTACCGCCGAGGGCGGCTACGTTGAGCTCAAGGTCGATGTCTCGTATCAATCACGTCCCGAATGGCTGGAGGGAGATTATGATTCGTGGATTGCTGCATGGGATTAAGCGTTTCTGGTCTAGACGCGTTTTGACGCGCCGTCCGAGCTGCCATCGCAAGCGAGGCGGCTTTATGGGCCGCGCCGGTATCGACCTGTTTATCGAAGACGGTGCCTACACCACGCTTTCTTCTGCCGTGGTCATCCTAGTGGTGCTCACGTTGTTGTTTTCGTCGACCGCGGCGATATGGAGCATGTCGCGTGCCGGGGATACCCAGGTGGCGGCCGATAGCGGCGCGTTGGCGGGTGCCAACGTGGTGTCGTCCTATCACACGGCTGCCACGGTGGTTGATGCGAGCATCTTGAGTCTGGGGCTAGCGGGGTTTGCCACAATCGGGACGGGCCTGGTTGCCATTCTCATCCCAGGTGCCGAACCAGTTGCCGGCAATATGGTCGACACCGGGATTGAGATCATTAAAACACGCAATAAGTTTGCCAAAAGCGCATCGGAAGGCTTGCAGAAAATCGAGACGGCTCTGCCGTATCTGATTGCCGCGCGTGCCACGCAGGCGGTATCGGCGCAGGATACCGATAGTGTGGCCTATACCGGTACGGCGCTTGCCGTGCCCAGGACATCCGAGTCGGACTTCGCTGCGCTCAAAGGGTCAGAGATCTCGACCGATACCATTAAAGACACATCAGATGATTTAGAGCGTGCGGCCGAGGAGTTGCGGAAGGCTTCTGAGGACACGGCGAAGGCTAAAGAGCGCGCTTGGCTGGCGGATTGTGGCGGGTCGGACGAGAGTTCGATTGGCAAGTACTCGTGTATGTGGGAGCGTGCGAAAAAACTAGCAGAACTATCTGACAGTCAGAACCGTCATGAAAAGTCGAGCATCACATGGGAGCCGCAAATAGCGCTCGATCGCGCGAAAATCTATTACCGGCAGCGCTTGGCGAATGAAAAACCTCAGGGATCGAGCGTCGAGATGAAGGCGGAGTCGGCGGCGCGCAAGGCGTTTTACACCTATGCGAGTACAGAGGTCAATCGTGCATATGTAACCGAGGACGGAGATGAAGTTACTTCCCATATCCCGCTGTTGCCGCGCAACGCTGACGAGGTGCGAGCGACGGAACTCTATACCGATGCGGCGTGGCCAACCAGCGCCATCGATGGCAAGACGTATCTGCATTACGGAACGAGTTGCCCCAACTATAAGAAGGGGTCGCCAGGCGGGTTAGCCTCGGTTGCTGATTATGACGGACAGGACAGATGCAACAGATGCCATTTTGGCGTTTCGTCGCTCGGTGCCGTTGCAGCGCCTTCGACTTCTATCGAAAACGGCTTTGAGTACCACTTCGATAAGTTCAAAGAGGCCCTGGAAGACTACGTCGAATGCCGCAACAAAGAGCTCGAGCTCGAGCGTCAGATCGAGGATGAGGCCGACCGTGCGGGCAATGCGTTTGACCAGGCCATCAAGGAGCTTTCCGGCGAGCGCCCGCGTATCGCCCCGCCCGGTCGCAACGGCGTGGTTGCCCTTGCGGTTTCGGGTGCCATCTCGAGCCCCGATGAGCTCAACTCTTCGTTTAACACGGCAGTCAGGCTTGGCGATCGCGGTGCTATCTCTGCCGCGGTGCTGGCGCCCGATGAGGCGGCGGCGCAAAACAACGTGCTTTCGCGATTTTTCTCGACATTGAAGGAACGCTCGGGCGGCGTTGCCGGCGTACTCGATGGCGTCATGGATGTTTGGGGACGGCTGCTCGTAGGATACGGTGATATTCAAGGTTCGGCCGACGAACTTATGGACGAGATGATTAAAGGCCTAGGAGGGGGCAGCGGCGCGTTGGGCTCCATCGCATCGTGGCTCGGCGATACCGTTTCGGCGTCCGTGGCGGCGCTGGGTTTGGAACCGTGCGACTTGCGCCTGCGAAAGCCGGTGCTGACCGATTCTGCCAACGTCATTAAGAGTCCGGGGTCTGACATTGCGGGTCTTTCTCAAGCGCAAGACAAACTGCGAAGTATTCCGTTGGGCGTGACCGATCCCAAGGCGCTTTGCGAGGCGTTGGAATATCAAGTCGAACGCACCATTAGCGGTACGGTGTTCACACTTGCGGAGATTCCTCTGCCCGGCGGCGGCTCCATCCCGCTCACCGTCGATGTCGCCACGCTGGTTGGCGCTCTGGGCGGTGGGTCGTAATGAGTATCCGCATGCGTCTGCGCGAGGAGCGCGCCCAAGCGACGGTGGAGATGGCAGTGGTTACGCCCGTTTTGCTGGTGCTGGCACTCATCGTGTACAACGTCATGATCTTTGCCGGCGCTGTCGCGCGCTTCGACCGCGTGGTGCCCGACATCGTGCTAGCGCATGCCGTGGCGTCGGAGGGGGAGGGCGACGAAAGCTCTGCCGATGCCTCGGCGACGGTCCAGACTCAAATTCTGAATGCCATGGAAGGCTATGACTTGCAGATCGAAGTGTCGAGCGAGCAAGGCGCGAAGGCATCGGATGGTGGCCTGCTCTCCCTATCCGGTACGTTTAGGACCTACACCTGCACCATGCACTATGAGCCGTGGCCGACTTCTCTCAGCATCGCTGGCGTTCCGCTGGGGGCGCCGACAACGTTGTCGCACGAGCGCGCGGTAACGGTCGATCCATGGCGTCCGGGGGTGGTCATGTGACCGCGGTCTCGTCCTACATCGCCTACGCGCGGGCACTCAATAGGCTGGGTTGGACGCCGGCCGAGTTTGCGGTGGCGGAGTCGTTTGTCGTGCGCCTGCGCGGCATGCTGGGACGGCGTCCGGTTGCCGCCAACGGCCTGCCGCTCGTCATGGCGTTTCCACGCTGCTCTTCGGTCCATACGTGTTTTATGGCCTATCCCATCGACATCGCCTTCATCGATGCACGCGGCAATATCCTCGCGCGCTACGAAAACGTATGTCCCTGGTGTATGTGCTCCTGCCCCGGCGCCTGGGCGGTATTGGAACGCCCTTCAATCCTCGCTACACCTCCCGCCCTCCAACAAGTGCCGGCGTAAGAGATTGGCGACAGCGGACTTTCGTCATACGAAATTGGGTAAGATGGAGGAGAAGATGCATGGATGTTGAGATCCATCCGAACGCCAAAAAACACTTGACGGAAAAGCAGGTACTAGGTGCCTGGTTCGCGGTTACTGAGTGCATTCGCCGCGAGTCGGAGGACGAGCCGCCGAGATGGCTTGCCATTGGATGGCTTCCAGATGGTCGAAGTGTGGAACTTGTTGCGGTCGAACTAATTCGTGGATGGCTCATTATTCATGCCCTGTCTCCGGTTCAGAAGAAATTCTGGCAAGAGATCGAGCGAGCTCGGCAGAGGGGTCGATGATGGGCAAGACGTATACGGCCGCTAATGGTCAGGTTGTAACGGATGAAATGATTGACGCGTGGTGCGAGTCGTACGAGCGCGGAGAGTTTCCGGATGGCGAACACACCGTTGGTGGAATCGTGCATGGACGGCCCCCGCTCTCAGGTGAGGGGACGGCAACGCTGTCGGTCAAGATTCCTCTGGGAATGAAGGAGGCCATTCGTCGACGGGCGGCTGCCGAGGGGATGACGCCAAGTGAGTTTGCCCGTGCGGCTCTGAGCGAAAAACTTCTTGCTGCCGGCTGATGCCTCTGACCTGCCGATTTATAGAACCGAGGCTGTGCTCAAAAACTTTTTTAAAATTCTCGGTTGACCGGAACGCGTCCTTGGTTATACTAATCAAGCCTTGAAACAAGGCACACCTCAAATGGCTGGGTAGCTCAGTTGGTAGAGCAGAGGACTGAAAATCCTCGTGTCAGGGGTTCGATTCCCTTCCCCGCCACCTTGAATTGACTAGGACCTCTGCAAAGGGGTCCTTTTCTTTTATACAGCCCCCACATGGAATCGAACCCCGTGAGGGCGCGGAGCTGAGTAAACGCGTAAGCGTTTGCCAGCGCAGCTCGCAAGGCGCGTAAGCGCCACAGCGGTCCGTCCGCGCAGCGCGCGGACGCGATTCCCTTCCCCGCCACCTTGAATTGACTAGGACCTCTGCAAAGGGGTCCTTTTCTTTTATGCGGACCCGCGGAAAATGCATCCCATTATTTTGACCCAGAGCGGGATGCGCTTTCCGGCGCTTACTTCCGACGTGCGCGCACATCTCGGCGCGCCATCTCGGGCCCGCCCAGACATTCCTTCCGCTTTTGCGCCACTTTACAGACCGTTCGGTCGTCTGTCCGCACGCGCGGGTATACTCAAAACGATACTTTTCCTGTGCAATATGATGCAGGCTCAGCCTGCACGATCCGAAGGGGGCAGTGATGGAGAGGATACTCGGCGTTAATCTCTCTGGCTGGTTTATTCCCGAGCCTTGGGTGACCCCGTCGCTGTACGCGGCGACCGGTGCATCCAACGCGGCCGAGCTGCAGGAGGCCATGGGCGCCGCCGCCTATAACGAGCGCATGCGCCGTCATTACGAGACGTTTGTGAGCGAGGACGATTTCCGCCGCATGGCGCAGATCGGTCTCAATGCCGTGCGTCTGCCGGTGCCCTGGTATGCCTTTGGCTCGCAGGAGTCCGATGCGTCCTACATCTCGGTTGTCGACTACATCGACCGTGCAATTGAGTGGGCTGCCAAGTACGACATCCGCGTGCTGCTTGATCTGGCGACGGTGCCCGGTGGCCAGGGCGATTCCAACGATTCGCCCGCCACGCCAGAGGCTGTTGCCGAGTGGCATTCGTCCACCAACGGTCGTCATGTCGCGCTCGACGTGCTCGAGCGCCTGGCCGATCGCTACGGCGAGGCCGAGAGCCTGCTGGGCATTGAGCTGCTGGACACGCCGCAGATGAGCGTCCGCAAGAGCCTCTTCACCATGACGGATGGCATTCCGGCGCACTACCTGCGCAACTTCTATCGCGACGCCTACGAGCTCGTCCGTTCGTATATGCCCGAGGATAAGATCGTCGTCTTCTCGTCGTCGGGGCATCCCAACGAGTGGAAGCATTTTATGCGCGGCGCCAAGTACAAGAACGTCTACATGGACCTTCACCTGTACCATTACCGCGACGAGCATGCGCTCGACATCACGAGCCCCCGCGGGCTGACGACGGCGATTTCGCGTAACAAGCGCGAGCTTAAAGAAGCGATTTCGACTGGGTTCCCCGTGCTGGTGGGCGAATGGTCGGGCGCGGCGATCTTTGCCAACTCGTCGGTTACGCCCGAGGGCCGCAATGCCTACGAGCGCGTGTTTATCGCCAATCAGCTGGCTTCGTTTGCGCCGGCTGCCGGTTGGTTCTTCCAAACGTGGAAGACCGAGAAGCGCATTGCAGCATGGGACGCCCGCGCGGCGCTCGGTACGCTCGAGCGCGGCATGATTGAATAGGTTGATATGACGCAAAACAGCGCCCATACGGGCAAACTCTATGTGGTCGGCACGCCCATCGGCAACCTGGGCGACCTGTCCCCGCGCGTTGGCGAGACCTTTGCCGCTGCCGATGTCATCTGCTGCGAAGACACGCGCGTGACGTCAAAGCTGCTGATGCACCTGGGCATTTCCAAGCCGCTTGTCCGTTGCGACGAGAATGTGATCGCCAGCCGCGCCGCCGGCCTGGTCGACCGTCTGCTGACGGGGGAGACCCTCGCCTTTGCCTCGGACGCCGGCATGCCGAGCGTGTCCGATCCCGGCCAGGCGCTGGTCGAGGCGGCGCGTGAGGCCGATGTGCCCGTCGAAGTTATTCCCGGGCCCTCCGCTTGCGTCACGGCGCTCGTTTCGTCCGGCATTCCCTGTGAGCATTTTTTCTTTGAGGGCTTTTTGGGCCGAAAGCACGGCGACCGCGTGCGTCGTTTGCAGCGCCTTGCCGTGGTTCCCGGCGCACTCATCTTCTACGAGTCTCCACATCGCATCGTGGCGACGCTCGAGGCCGTGGCAGAGGTTTTTCCCCAGCGTGAGGTTGCCGTCTGCCGCGAGCTCACCAAGCTGCACGAGGAAGTCTTGCGCGGACCCGCTGCCCAGCTTGCCGAGGAGCTGCGTGCCCGCGGCGAGGTAAAGGGCGAGATTGCGCTGGTCATCGCGCCGCCGAGCGAGGATGAGGAGGCCGGTATCATGCCGGTTGGCGCCGCGGCGGCGGATCCCGACGAGGCCCTGCGCGAGGATATCCGCGTCGCGCTCGAGGAGGGGGAGCCCGCCTCTGCGGTGGCCAAGCGCCTGTCTCAGAAGTATTCGCGCCGCAAGCGCGATGTCTATGCCATGGTGCTCGATATGCAATAGATGGAGGATATCCAGCCCTTGCGTTAGAATCATCCCCTGTATGCAACGTTTTTCTGGAGGACAGACCCCATGGATCAAACCAAGCCTTCGTTCTTTATCACGACGCCCATCTACTACGTCAACGCCGATCCGCATCTGGGCACGGCTTATTCCACCATCATCGCCGACGTCCAGGCTCGCTATCGTCGCTCAGCCGGCTATAACGTCAAGTTCCTGACTGGCATGGACGAGCACGGCGAGAAGGTCGCCGAGGCTGCAGCCAAGCACAACATGACGCCGCAGGAGTGGACCGACAGCCAGGCTCCGCACTTCAAGGAGCTTTGGAGCAAGCTCGAGATCTCCAACGACGACTTCATTCGTACCACCGAGCCGCGCCAGCATCATGCCGTGCAGTACCTGTGGGAGCGCATGAAGGAGTCCGGTTACCTGTATAAGGGCAGCTACGACGGCTGGTATTGCGTGCCTGATGAGACCTACTTCACCGATACACAGGTCCAGAAGGGCGACGAGGAGTACGGCAGCGTCGGCCAGCACCTGTGCCCCGACTGCCACCGTCCGCTTGAGCGCGTGCAGGAGGAGTCCTACTTCTTTAAGCTTTCCGCCTTCCAGGACAAGCTGCTCAAGCTCTATGACGAGCACCCCGACTTTGTCGAGCCTGCGTTCCGCATGAACGAGGTTCGCAGCTTTGTCGAGGGCGGCCTTAACGACCTATCCGTGAGCCGCACGAGCTTTGACTGGGGCATTCAGGTCCCGTTTGACGAGGGCCACGTGACGTATGTGTGGTTCGATGCACTGCTCAACTATATGACGGCCGTCGGCTACGGTGTCGACACCGACGAGGCGCGTGCCGAGCTGGCCTATCGCTGGCCCGCGCAGTTCCACATCGTGGGTAAGGACATCATCCGCTTCCACTGCGTCATTTGGCCCGCCATGCTCATGGCCATCGGCGAGGCCCTGCCCGAGCACGTCTTTGCCCACGGCTTCCTGACCGTGCGCAATGCCGAGACCGGCAAGGCCGAGAAGATGTCCAAGAGCCGCGGCAACGCCATCGCTCCGCAGGACGTTATCGACATGCTGGGCGTCGAGGGCTATCGCTACTACTTCATGACCGACGTCGTTCCCGGTACCGACGGCGCCATCAGCTTCGATCGCATGGAGCAGGTCTACAACGCCGACCTGGCCAACAGCTGGGGCAATCTGATTTCGCGTTCGCTCAACATGAGCGCAAAGTACTTTGACGGCTGCGCCCCGGCTAAACCGGCGTCTGCCGACGCGTTCGACAACCCGCTGGCAAAGATTGCCGATGGTCTGGTCGAGCGCTACATGACCAAGATGGACGTGCTCGATTACGGTGGAGCTAAGGACGAGGTCATGGAGCTCATCCACGCCGCCAACCACTACATCGAGGACTCCGAGCCCTGGGCGCTTGCCAAGGACGAGGCCAAGGCTGACGAACTGGCATTTGTGATCTACAACCTGCTCGAGGCCATCCGCATTGCTGCTCACCTGCTGATGCCGCTCATGCCCCAGACTTCTGTCGAGGCTCTGCGCCGTCTGTCCTGTGAGGGCGAGGCCGCGAGCGACGACCTCAAGGGCATTTGCACTTGGGGCCTGCTTGCCGGCGGTCAGCCCGTCGAGAAGGGCGATCCGCTGTTCCCGCGTCTGGCGTAGAGACCGCGCGAGCGCCATATCGGCAATTTGCTGTTTGGATGTAAGGGCATGGCCGCAACGGTCCATGCCCTTTCGTTTCAAGACGCCGCCATCATGCTAAGGAGGCAACCATGACAACTTCGCCTTTGGCAAACCCCACGGCAACTAGGGAGCTGCTGGAGGAGTTTGGCCTTGCGACCAAGCATCGCCTGGGCCAAAACTTTCTAATCGACAACCATGTGATCGAGCGTATCTGCGAGCTTGCCGAGCTTGCAGGTGACGAGCGCGTACTCGAGGTGGGTCCGGGTTGCGGTACTTTGACGCTTGCACTGCTGCAGGAAGCGGCGTGCGTCACGTCGATCGAAGCAGATCCCGAGCTCGAGCCGGTGCTCGACGCCCACGCCGCCGACTATGCCAACTTCCGCTTTATCATGGGCGACGCGCTCAAAGTGACGCCGGAGCAGATTGAGCAGGCCGCCGGTGGTGAACCCACGGTGTTTGTCGCGAATCTGCCCTATAACGTGGCAGCGACGATCATCCTTCAGTTCTTCCAGATGATGCCCGCGCTTAAGCGCGCTGTCGTCATGGTGCAAAAGGAAGTTGCAGATCGTATTGCCGCAACGCCGGGCAACAAGACCTATGGCGGCTACACGACAAAGCTCGGCCTGTATGCGCAGGTTACGGGTCGCTTTGAGGTGCCGCCGCGTTGCTTTATGCCGGCGCCGCACGTGGACTCGGCCGTCGTGCGTATCGACCGTGTTGACGGCGTGGTGCCCGAAGGACTCGACCGCGAGTTTGTGGCCCGCGTGATTGATGCTGCATTTGCTCAGCGTCGCAAGACCATTCGCAACTCCATGAGCGCCAACGGCTTTGCCAAGGACGTGCTCGATGCCGCCTTTGAGGCTTGCGGTATCGCATCCACCACGCGCGCCGAAACGCTTGATGTTGCCGACTTTGTCCGCCTGGCCCAGGAGCTAATCCATGACGCTTAATGCCGAACGCGTGACGTTTACCAAGAAAAAGAAGACGGTTGCTTGTCCCGTGCCCTTGGCGCCGCTTGCCGACACGCATGCGCATCTGCTTTCGTTTTGGGGCAAAGAAGTGCCCGAGACGCTCGTGCGCGCCAAAGCCGCGGGCGTCGACCTGTTGGTGACGATGTTCGACCCCATCGCTGACAAACGCAGCGTGACGGACTATAGCGACTGGCTCGTGCGCGAAATTCTGCCGATGCAGGATATCCCTCAGATCAAGTATCTTGCCGGCGTGCATCCGTATGGTGCGCCGGACTATACCGACGACGTTCACGCGCAGGTCGTTGCCGCACTCGATGACCCCTTATGCGCCGGTATTGGCGAAATCGGCCTGGACTACCATATGGACTATGACGACGATATCGCGCCGGCACCCCATAACGTGCAGATTGACTGCATGGCGCGTCAGCTCGAGCTTGCCGTGTGCCGTAACGTGCCGGTGGAGCTGCATCTGCGCCACGAGGACACGGACCATGAGCGTACCTCGCACGTGGACGCCTACAACGTGCTTCGTGAGGTGGGCGTGCCCCAGGCCGGTTGTGTGCTGCACTGCTTTGGCGAGGACCGCGCCACGATGGAGCGCTTTGTGGAGCTGGGCTGCTATATCGCCTATGGTGGTGCGGCTACCTTTAAGCGCAACGACGACGTGCGCGAGGCATTCGCGGCAACCCCACTCGATCGAATTTTGTTCGAGACGGATTGCCCGTATATGGCTCCGGAGCCCATCCGCGGTCTTGAATGCGAGCCCGCAATGATCTCCATTACGGCAAACACGCTGGTCAACGACCGTGTCGATCGTACCGGCGAGGATGCTGAGGCAATCGCGCGAGCAGCTTGGGAAAATGCCTGCAAACTTTTTCAAAAATAGTTCTTGCGTTCGCGATGGCGCTCCGTTATTCTAATTCCTGCACGCGGGCGTGGCGGAATTGGCAGACGCGTACGGTTCAGGTCCGTATGGGGGCAACCCCATGGAGGTTCAAGTCCTCTCGCCCGCACCATCGAAATCGAAAGACCCGCTTCGGCGGGTCTTTTTGCGTATGCGGACAATTGCAGCGCCCTGCCATTCGTTCCGCAAACCTACCTATTTCGGTGTGAAACGCTGTGCTTCATTCTTGTTAACGCAGCGTTGCTGTCTTCGGGCCTGTCTTGCTTGCTACTATAGTGCGGAAACCTTAATACCGTGGCGATGATTCCCGAAGGAAATATGCTTATGGAAATGCTCGAGTTCGTGTTGCTGTTGTTGGCGGCGGTGCTTGTCTCCGCCGTGCTCGACCAGGTCACCCCGCGCGTGTCGTTGCCGTTGGTGCAGATCGCGCTGGGCGCCGTCATCATCTTGCTGGTGGGCACGCCCGTCGACGTGGCAATCGATCCCGAGCTGTTCCTCGTGCTGTTCATCGCTCCATTGCTGTTCGACGAATCGCGGCATGCAAGCAAACGTGGGCTGTGGGACAACAAGGGGGCCATCGTGTCCCTTGCAGTCGGCTTGGTGCTCGCCACGGTTTTGGTGGTCGGTTTCGTGCTGAACTGGCTCGAGCCCTCCATCCCGCTTGCGGCGGCGTTCGCCCTGGGTGCGGCGTTGGGGCCCACCGACGCCGTGGCCGTCTCGGCCCTTGGCAAGGATATCCACCTGTCCAGCCGTCAGAAATCCCTGCTCTCCGGCGAGGCGCTCATCAACGACGCATCGGGCGTCGTGTCGTTCCAGTTCGCCATAGCGGCGGCAATCACGGGCTCGTTCTCCCTGGCCAACGCTGC